>Ga0335071_10000953_pt1 | contig 31231 bp, 25 predicted proteins | sample Lox_Sample_15_FD_206724 | JGI IMG/M metagenome (GOLD analysis project Ga0335071, IMG submission 206724) | Soil microbial communities from Loxahatchee National Wildlife Refuge, Florida, United States - Lox_Sample_1.5 | ecosystem: Environmental > Terrestrial > Soil > Wetlands | place: USA...
TTAATCAGCTACTCCGTCGGAAGTCCGAGTTTTTGACGGGTTCCGCGTGCATGTGCCGCCGAAAACGTCCTTGCCTCCGATCATCCGCGGCATCGTTGGCCAAGGCACGATTTGAGGAACGTGCACGTGCCTTAACCGCACACGCGCATGATACCCAGCATGCGAGGGAGGCGGCTTTCCGAATGGCTCAGGAAACGATCGGCCGCAAAAGATCGGGGCAGTTTCTCTGAAAGGGGACTGCACAAGCGGTCCTTTGGTGGCCTTTTTCCAAATGGACTTTTCGGCTTGAAATGCACCTTATGATTTGACAGATGCTTGCAACCTATTGATATCACAACAAATGCGACCGCGTTCGGAGTGCACCAGAAACGCACGTTTCGCGTTGAAATCGCTCACGCTAGGAGGCTGGATTGCCTCTTGTCAGACTACAAGTTGCCATTCCGACAAGGCGAAATTCTGTAATAGTCTCAATCGCCCGCAAGGCTGCAAGATGTCGGAACGGTCATTGAGCGGCCTGCGAAATTTTACGACTTCCAAGCTGAATACGAGGGTTCGATTCCCTTCACCCGCTCCAATGATTTCAAGCACTTATTGGATCCATTCGTTTCCATTCCGACAAGCTCGGCTTTTTCATTCCGAACAAACGTTCACGTTTCGGCCGCCCGCTTGCGCCGCCTTATCTGCGCGTCCTGTCTGGCTATTGAGCCGCTGTCACGCGCAACGATTTTCAGAGCCCGTTTGGGCTCGATTCCGGATCCGCGATCGGGCGGCGATAGGTCGCGACGCGGCGCAGCCAGCCGAGCTCGAAGACACGGTTGGATGGAAGGTTGCGAACCCTCTGCTGCAGGACGAACTGCGCCGCATCGGCGAATTCGGCGCGCACGGCCTTCGGGTCGCTGCTATCGCCGTTCATCTTGAGCAGCACCTGCTTGAGACCCCAACCCTGCCGCCGCCCGGTCTCCCTGTCCATGGCGGCTTCGTTCGGGTTGGTGCCCTCGCCCTTGAAGTTGATGTAGTCGATCAGCGGATAAAAATCCTCGGAGGCGCGGATGACGCGCGTGAACTGGATGACGAGATGTTCGCGCTCCGTGCCGTCGGGCGTCGTCTTGAGAATCTTCTCCATCGCACCTTGCGCCCGCGCCACCATGAATTGCGTCTGCTCCGCCACGGTGTCGAACAGAAACTGCCTCAACTCCCTGATCCGCGGAGAGTTGGAGTTCTTCCTGAACTCGGCCCGGCTCGTCCACGGGTTGGCCGGAATTTGCGGCTGGTCCAGCCAGGCGGGCAAATGCACGTTCTTCTTGCGCATGAATTCGAGCAGGGCCGGAAAGGTTTCCTCGAAAGGCAGCCATTTGCCGACGGGAAACCAGATGAAATGACCGATGCCGAGGGAAGCGAATTCCTCGTTCGCATTCCATGAGGTGATCGCATCACTTTTTCCGCCGGTTTCATTCAGCCAGATCTTCAGGCCGATCTTCCTGGCCAGATCGCCCGGCAAGACCAGCTGTGGAACAGCTAAATCCTTGGCCTCCTGGCTCGATTTCCGTGCTTCCGGCATTTGAACAGCAGCTTCCGGCGCTGGCTTCTGCACTTCAGGCTGTGGCGGGACTGTTTCGGGTTCCGACCTCTGCGTCTGGGATGGTTGCGCGAGGCCAGGCTCTCCCCGCTCTTTTTCGTTATCGGCGACGCGTGTCGCGGCCGGCGCGGCTATTTCCGCCAATGCCGTTTGCGTCGCCATGCCAGCGACGATGACACACGAGAGCAGCCATGAGCCGCACACAAGCAGCTTCGCGCTGTACCGTCCGGGTTTTGCTTGCCGTGCCGTTCTCCTGCCGCTACCCGCACGCCAGCGGCCAATGAAATCACCGCCCATGTCTATGGTTCCGAAGGCTAGCCTGACGGGAAGGGTCGTGCGGACGAACAATACGATGCGTATGGCGAAATCGTGGGGTCCTGGCGGCGGCCCGGTGCCGGCGCCACATGTGCGACAATCCGCCGACGACGGGGCGAGAAAGCGGTCCCCGAGAACATCCCGAGAATGCAGATGCGCGTTTGACCGGCACCTCCCGCACATTGGCGCGCAGGACTGCCGGCCGGTACTGGAGTGAATGCCCCTCGATGACCCGGAGGCGCTGACCTGGCTGCGCTCCCGACCCGCAGGACGACGTGGCTGACACGCTCGCCTTGGTTATCGAAAATCGGACAGCGTAGGCGTTTATCAAAAAAGTGTAGTATGAAATTATTCAACTTTTAGATGTTGACTGATCGCGGGTCGAACGTCGGCATCGCACCGTCGCGCAAGGTGATTGGCTCTTCATGTATCGGCCGACGACGAGACATGCGCGCCCATGCCACTCGAGAACCCTTTCGGTCCAAACCCTTCCAGTCTGAGCACAGTGCTTCGCTGCGCAGTGTCTGGCCGAGCGGGGAAACAGATTGTATGAACCAGATCACGCAATCGACGAAAAATACTTTTCTGAATATGCGAATTACGATGCATGATCGGATGACAACATCCAAAAGTTGTGGTCTAGCTGCGGCGCCTTCTAAGTCTTGCTTGCCCAGGGGGCTGGAATGGACACCGAAGCACCGACCGTCGCTTATGCGCGGGTGAAGGCGATCCTCGATGACGCCGCTGGTGACAGCGCCGCCGACTATGGCGGGGCCGGACGGTTTTGGACCGAAGGCGCGCGCGCGCTGGAGGACGCCGAGATCTTCGGCGTTCGGATGGTCGCGCCGGTGCCGGCGGGCCACGTCTGCTGCGTGGCGGCACGCGCGCGCAGTGACGCATCCGGACTGATCAAGGGATTGCGCGGCGAAGCGCCGTTCGACGGTGGCAGGTTTCCGGCCCTGCCGTGGGGCGGGCGCGCCGTGGCGCCGGCGGACATCGAGCGCATTGCCGACTGGATCGATGCCGGCTGCCCGGACGATGCGACCAGCGTTGCGATCGAGCTCGATCCCGGCGAGCCGGCGACAGCGGCGACGGTACGGGTGAGCGAGATCGCCGAGTTCGCAGTGTCTGCCGACGATTATCGGCCGGCCGGCGGTGCGGGCGAGCCGCGGCGGCGCATGAACATCGATTGCATGAGCGAACCGCAGCTCGAACGCCTGCGCCGCGGCTTTCGCCAGCTCTATGCCCTGAACCGCTGGCCGGAGGACCGGCGCAGCTACAACAATCAGGCGCTGGTCCACCAGAACCATTGCCAGCACGGCTGGGAGCGCTTCCTGCCCTGGCACCGCGCCTATCTCTACGAGTTCGAGCAGAACCTGCAGGATTTCGAACCCGGATTGATGCTGCCGTACTGGGACTTCACGATGCCGGAATACCGGCCCGAGGAGCCCGACAAGGGCCGCATCATTCCGACCTCGCTGAAGGCATATCTCACGGAGGAGGCGGCGGAGACGCTGGTGGCGGCGCTCGACCCTGCGCCGACGGCGGATCAGAGGCAGGCGATCCTGGCGTTGGCGCGCGACCGCGCGGTCTTCACCTCGCAGCACCAGTTCTTCTGCAATCTGATCGCCGGGATCGGCTACTCGGCCGTCACACCCGATCCCAACAACGCCAACCGCCAGCGCATCATCGATGCGCTGCTCGATTCGAACGCGCTGTGGTATCCGCTGCGCTATCCGGCCGAGTACGCCGGCGGCGGCACCATCAACCAGGTCATTCACTATCACTACCCCTCGGCCGACGACATCGCCCAAATCCTGAGCCTCAACAATTTCCGGGATTTCGGCGGCGGCAGCATCTACGACTCGGCGTTCGGCTTCCTCGACCAGAACCCGCACAACACCATGCACATCTGGACCGGCGGCCAGAATCCGGATGCCGGGAAAGCGGCCTATCTCTGCACGGATGGCCCGGCCGCAGCGGCCGCGGCGCCGCAATCGCAACGAGACAGGGCACGGCTGCGCGCGCTCACAATGCGCCGCAACGATGCGGCGCAGATTGGCGGCCGCCGTTTTCATGCCCGGTCGGATCTCTACTCCCAGCCCGGTCTCGGCGACATGTTCAGCAATCTGACCGCTTCCTACGACCCGGTGTTCTGGCCGATCCACGTCAACATCGATCGCATCTGGTCCGAGTGGCAGAAGCTCAACCCGAACGCGCTGCCGGCCGATCTCGATGCCGTGCTGTCGCCATGGAACTACACGATCCGCGATACGCTCGAGATCGGGCCGTTCGGATACGAGTACGTCCGCAGCTCCCATTTCATGCCGGTCGGATTGGAAGCGCCGGTGAGCCGCTTCCTGTCGCAGCCGATTGACGTGCCGCAGGCCGCGCGCAGTTTCAAGCGCGCGGAGATTCGCCTGCATCAGGTGCCGCAATTGATGCGCTCTTGCTTCGTGCGAGCCTTCCTGAACGATCCCGGCGCCGACGCGTCGACGCCGATCAGGGGCAACCCGCACTACGCCGGCTACATTTCGATCTTCGGACATGGCGCCTGCTATGGCGGGCCCGGCCATTGCGATGTCCCGCCGGCTCAGCCGCGGCGTTTCGACCAGCGTGAGCGCAGCCACAACACGCCGCGGGTCCATCGCATCGATGTCACTGCCGCCGCCCGACATGCGCTCGACCATGGAGCTCGCTTGCAGATCACGCTGGTGGTCATCGGCGGCGATTATCTGGAGGAGAGGGAGCTTCTGAAGCTGGAAGGCGTGTCGATCAGTTTCCTGGATTGAGAAAATGGCGGGGAAGGCATGGCGACGTATCGAATCCATCCGGGCATCGGCATTGCACGCCTGGGCAACAGCGAGACCGATTTCTACCTCGCGCCGGAGACGCCCGCGGCGTTGCCGCTGGCTTGCGACAGCTTCGGCAATCCGCTGAAGGGCCCGGATGGCGTGACGCCCGTGCCGGTCAAGACGTTCAAGGATGCGCAGGGACGCGTGAAGCGCCAGGCCGCGCGCTTCCAGATCTTCGTCTACGACGAGACGTCCCCCGAGGGCCGGCCGCTCCTCCTCGGCGATGCCGTGGAGGGCGGCGGAAATCACGGCGTGCTGGTGGACATCCAGTGGCGCGTCTATGTCGCCAACAAGAAGGCCTCCTGGTATCCGTTCAGCGAACTCAAGGGCGAGCATGGCTACGCCCCAGGCAGTCCGCGTCGCAATGCCGATGTCGTCGGACAGGACCGTGACCTCCTCATCATTGATCCCGGCCCGCGCAGCGTGAACGCGACGACCAGCCGGCGCGCGCATTTCGACCGCGCGGGCGGCGGTGGCAATTATGCCACCACCTTTCCGCCGAAGGGCCTCGAGCCGTTCGACATCGACACGCTCGGCGAGATGATGACGGACGACAATGGCCGCCTCATCGTGCTCGGCGGTCATGGCAAGTCGGGCATGGATGTGAGCGGCACCACTGGTCCCCGGATCGAGGACTACGCCAACACTGACGACTGGTATGACGACATCTCCGACGGTCCGGTGATGGCACGGCTGATCATGTATTCGGAGCAGGTGGGCCAGAATCGTTACGTCGACGTCGAGTTTCCGGCGTGGGTCGTGGTCGGCTATCCGCGCTTCGCCCCGCAAATTCTCGACATGGTCACGATGGACGAGGTGTTGCACGATCTCTACGTGCGGCGGTTCGCCACCGATACGGGGATCTATGGCACGCTGGGGACCTACGATGATCCGCCGCAGATCCCGTTTCGCGACGAAGCCGCGCTCCGCCATTGGCGAGCGGGCCGGTTGGCATGGAATCGCAACTACCGACCCTGGTTCTATCGCGACATCTGGCCGATCCTGTTCCGGCCGGACGAATTCCGCTATCTGAACGACATCCTGCAGCAATCGAATTATCCGCACGACCAGGCGCAGCGCGGCACGTTCGATCCCGACAAGCTCTCGAAAACGCCGCGCCGTACCGCGCAGCCTGTCGAGGCGGAAACAGCGCCGGAAGCGCCGTCGCGCGATGCCAGCCAGGGTGAGGCGGTCATGATGGTCGCGCTCACCGCCGGGCCGATCCACCGCTCCAAGGCCGAAGACCCCTATGGGCCGATGCGCCGTTTCCTGTTCGACCTGATGCGTCGCGCCGGTGAGGCGAACTCTTTCCAGGTGCAGGACCGTGCGTCGTCGCGCGTCCATTCCCTGCCGCTGATGCCGCTGTTGTGCGGCGACAATCCGCTGACCAACGAGACGCCGTCGAAATTTCTTCATCTCACCGAGTACCAGCTCTTCATCCTCGGGCAATGGGCGCGCGGCTGGTTCATCAATGAAAAGGAGGAGGGCTGGTTGCCAGCCGGCTATTCGCCGTTCGAGCCGTACCCGAAGACGCCGCCGAAGACCGGTCGCGAGCTCGACCGTGGCGTCCTCAGCAATGTGCTCGGCGGCGCCTTTTGTCCGGGCGCCGAGCTCGGCTGGGTGATGCGAAACCCCTCGATCTACTGGGCGCCGTATCGAATCAACGCCGATCGCAGCGTCTCGGATTTTCTCCAGAGCGCGGCCCAGGCCAACCAGTCCAAGGGCAGTGTGATCGCGGATTACACATTCAACGTCGAGTCGCCGCTGAGCCACGACAACGACTTCGACAGCGGTTTGCAGCCCGGAGACCTGACCAAGTATATGGCGCTGCCCTGGCAGTCCGATTTCAACGAGTGCACCACGCAGCCGATCGACATCACCTACGCCGACTGGAACAACCTGTATCCCGACAGCGACGGGGACGGGCGGCTGCGCCGCGACGAAAAGACCTGGACCACATTGTGGTGGCCGGCGCACCGGCCCTTGCAGTCCTTCGAGATTGCCTCGGTCGACGACGGTAGTCCCAACTATGTCTGGACGACGTGGAGCCGCGGAATCCCGCAGATACCGGTCGGCGATCTCAAGATGGTGACCGAGTGGTCCAAGCTCGGCTTCATCGTGCGCAATCCCTACCAGCCTGGCGCCAAGGCGGCCGACGATCTCACCTACAAATACATCAGCGTCGAACGAACCACCGACAGCACCGACCCAGCAAGCGAGGCAGTATGAGCGACAATCCATTCGTTGGACATTGGACCTACCGCAGCCTACTCAACAATCCCGACGTCGGCGCGGCCTTCAACGATCTCGAATTCGGGCGCGGCACGATCGAGATTGTCGATGCGCCGATGCAGCTATTGGCCGGCACGATCGGCGGCCCTGGCTGGTCGCTCGCCTTGAAGGGATCTCGCGCCTACGGCTCCCCGATGCAGGTCCGCTTCCAGGGCACCGGCGTCGTCAGCGGAGAGCAATGGATCTACGACTACTGGGGTTCGCTGGTGCCGGCGTGGCCCAATGGCGTCGACCAGCGTCCGGCGATCGTCGGCTCGGTGATCAGGACCATTCCGCACAGCGGCGGTGCGCCCGGCACGGTGGCACCGGCCGGCGTGGTGGCGTCGTTCTACGCCGTGCGGGCCGACTGACCTTGGCCGCGTTCGACATCATCGTTGCGGGCGCCGGGCCGGCGGGGGCCGCCGCGGCCCGCTCGCTCGCCCTGTGTGCGCCGGATCTCCGGGTGGCGGTGATCGCTCCCGATGCGCGGCGTGGGCGGGGCGAGGTGTTGTCGCCGCTGGTCCAGCCGGTGCTGCGCCAGCTCGGTCTGTGGCCCGCATTCCTGGCCCAGGGTTTCGCGCCGTCACATCGGATGCTCACCTCATGGGAGGAGGCGGGCCTGAGGTCGAGCGAATGGCTGCTCGCAGCGCGCGGACCGTCCTGGCGCGTCGAGCGCGCCGGATTCGATCGCTGGCTCACGTCCGAGGCCTGCCGCGCCGCCGTCCGCGTCGATGCCAAGGTCTCGGGTCTGGAGCGGGAGGCGGAGGGCTGGTCGGTCGACTGCGACGACGGCAGCAGCCATTCGGCCCGACTGATCATCGATGCGACGGGCCGCGGCCGCGCACTGGCCCACCGCCGGGGTTGGCGGGCAATGACACGGGATCGTCTGATTGCGGCCTACGCCGAGGCGACGATGTCCGGACCGGCTGCGCCGGAACTGCTTGTCGAGGCTTTCGAAGATGGTTGGTGGTACACGCTGGCGCTCGGCGAGGGCAGGCGCGCCTTTGCTTGCATGACCGATGCCGATCTTGCCCACGGTCTCCGGCTGAACTCCCCGGACGGTTGGCGCGCCGCCGTGGCGAGAACGCAATTCGTCTCGGCGATCGCCGGCAAGATCGTCGCGCTCGAAGAGCCTCGCCTGGTGCCGGCGGGGACCAGGTCTGCCGCGATCAACGCCGGCTTCGGTTTCCTTTGCGCAGGGGACGCGGCCAGCGCCTTCGACCCCATCTCGGGGCACGGCGTGGTCAAGGCGATGCGATCGGGCGTGTTCGCCGGCTATGCCGCAAGCGACTGCCTCGCGCGCGACGACGCTTCCGCTCCCGACCGCTATGGCGCGTGGGTTGCGAGGGAAGCCGCGGTCTACGCGACGACGTTGAGCGAACATTACAGAAGCGTGTCGCGATGGGCCGACCGGCTGTTCTGGCGGCGCCGGCGTATGGGCACGTCTTGAAGCCATTTGTTGCAATCGTCTTTCGGAACGACAGGGCGGAAACCATGATGAGAAGCTTTGCGCGAATTGTTTTTATCGTCGCCGCGTTCGGGTCTGCCCTTGCGGGATCGGCGGCAGCGGCTCCCCGGGCCTTCGAACCGCCGCCGACCCTGCCGGGACAGAGCGACGTGGTGCAATTGGAGGCGGCCGTGGCGCCGCCATCCGGCGGTTGCCGGCCGCAAGGCTCGATTTCGCGCCACGGCTCGATCGTCTCCGCGGTGCTGAACTTCGTGCGCGGCCGCTTCTTCATCAACAACCCCGATCCTACCGACCCGCAACCGGACGGGCTGGATCCGGTCGAATTGCGGTCCTATGGCGGCTGCAAGTCGGGCCCCGCGATCTTCGTCAAGCCGGGCGACACCTTGCGCGTCGATCTGATCAATCAGCTTCAGAAGGATGATCCGAGCTGCCTCCCCAATCCTCCGTCAGGACTCGGCCTGCCGGACCTGGTCGGCTGCTTCAACACCACCAATCTGCATACCCATGGCCTGCACGTGTCCCCCGCCGGCAACAGCGACAACGTTCTGCTCAACATCGCGCCACAGACGAAGTTTCCGTACGAGATCAATGTTCCGGCGGACCACCCGGCGGGGACATTCTGGTACCACGCGCACCGCCACGGTTCGACTGCGGTGCAGGTTGCGAGCGGCGCCTCGGGTGTGCTCATCGTCAAGGGCGACCGCGCCTATGTGCCTCCATCACCGCAGAACCCGCGCCCGATAGCCGATATCGACACGGTGCTGCACGATGTGAATGGCTCGCCGATGAAGGAACAGATCTTCCTGTTCCAGCAGATCGCTTACGCCTGCTTCGCCAATCAGCCGGACCAGCCGGGCGGGCCCTGGCAGCAGATCTACACCAGCAAGGGACTCTATGACGTCAACAGCCCCCCCGACATCGCCAACGCGCCCTGGACGTGCCCGCTGCCACTCCCCGGCAAGCCGGTCAGCCCGGGCGTCGTCGAGAACTTCGGCCTGCAACTCGACTCCCCGACGATCTGGGACACCAATGGCCGCTTCACCAGCGTGAACGGCGTCGTGCAACCAACCCTGACCTTGCCGGCCGGCGAGATTCAACGCTGGCGCTTCGTGCATGCCGGCATCCACGACACGATCAACGTTCAGATCGTGCGCGCGACGCCGACAGGCACGACAGATCTGATTGCAACCTCGGCCTTGAGCGGCAACCGGCAGCAGCAGAAGGCCGACCTTCTGGCTGCCTGCAATGCGACGCCCGACACGCTGGTCCCGCAGTTCGAGATCGCCTCCGACGGGCTGACCCGGACCCGGCTTCGGACCGTGCACGCATCTCAGGTCGGCGGCGTGCTTGAATCGAACTACATGCAGCCCGGCTATCGCAGCGACGTCCTCGTCGTGTTTCCTGCGGACGGCGACTACTGCCTGCTCAACCAGGCCGCGCCGCCTGCAGAGCGCGTGTCCAACGGCAATGGCGGCGGCCAGGGACCGTCGACGCCGCAATTGCTGGCTTACGTCCATGTGCGTGGCGGCCAGGCGGTGACCGGCGATTTACAGGCCTATGTGGGCAAGGCGCTGTACGACGCCAATCCGACGCTGCCGGACCCCGTTCGCACCGGACTGCGCGATGGCGACCTGCGGCCATGGGCGCCGTTCGAAACGCTCGCGCCGCCGGCCGTTGGCAGCCAGGAGCAGCAGGCCGCCTTTGTGATCAATTTCCCGGCCTTCACGGTCAACGGCAAGTCATATGATCCGGACGTCGTGAATTTCACGCGCGAGGTGAACACCACCGACGACTGGCTGCTCACCGCGCAAGGCGAGCCGCACATCTTCCACATCCACGTCAATCCGTTTGAGGTCGTCGACGTCACCATTACCAACGCGAACGGTCAGCAAGTCTCGATCTACAACCCCGACGGCACCTGCCGGCCGGAGATCGTGCAGTCGGACAAGCAGCAGCTGGCCAATCAGTATTGTGGCATGTGGCACACATTCCGCGACACGATCATCGTCGAGAACAATTATCAGATCCGGGTCAGGACGCATTACGACCGCTATATCGGGGAGTATGTCCTGCATTGCCACATCCTGGACCACGAGGACGCGGGCATGATGGCCAACATCGCGATCGTCCCCGATCTCAACGCGCCGGGCGGCGGCTTGAAGATGGCGGGCATGCGTCACACCAACGCAGCGGCGAAGCCGGACCATCCCAAACATTGAGCGGCGGCCGAGCGGAGAGGTGTTTGAACGACGAAGGTCGCTATCCCGGTCTATGACGGCGTCGACATGCTCGACGCCGCCGCTGCGGCTGGTCACTCATCGGCACATCGACGATGCGCGATCGCAACTATTTGCTCGATATCCGCGACGATCACGCACCACGATGGCAAGGTTCAGGAGAAGGAGGCCTGACAGGATTGGCGTCGGGAATGACGTCGGCGATAGCCGCCGCCTTGCCGAGAGCTTGGCGATCGAACGCGTGCACGGCCTCCAGATAGGCGGCCAGGAGGCTGTGGCCCCCGCGCAGCGCCTCGACCATTGCTTTCAGATCGTCGCGCGTTCTCATGGCAAAATAATACCATGAACGCGGTTAACAACGCGTTAAACCTGATCAGCCTCAGTGGCGGGGCTCGGCTTGCTCCCCGCTACCATGGTTGATCACCGTGTGGAGCCGGTCCAATTCGGCCTCGAGTTGCTCATTGATCGCCAAAAGCGAACAGACGATGCCACGGACGTCGCCGTTGTAGTCCTCGATAAGCTCATCGACTACTGCATCAAGATCGGCCGGCATCGAAGCGTTCCCCTTTGACAATGATCCATCCGAAACGCAGCTTTTGGGCGAAACTATGAGGAATGCGTTTTTCAATGGTGGCGATGCGGCTCCGGTTCGATGAACGACGATAGTCAGTGGATAACTGGCCCCGAATCGATTGCCCTGCTTGACTGTTTCGTCGCGGCGTCGCGAAGCCATTTCAACTCAGCCCTGCGCTGCTCATTGATAATCAAGACTGATTTGATCGCGGCGCGGAGGTCGCCATTGCAGGCCTTGATAATTTCATCGATCAATGAATCATCGGTTGGCATTTCCGCCTCCCCAATTTCGACTGTGATCAAAAACAAAGAAATCTGGGCGACAGTGCGTTCCACCCCGCAATCCACAAGCGCGCGCCGGTGTGCGCGTCAGTGCGCGGGTGCGCGCGGGCGCGGCCACCGCATTTCTGTTTCGGTGCCAGGCTTTCGCACGGCGACGCTGCCAGCGGTCAATTCAGCCTGGTATCGGGAAATTCTCTTGGACTTCAAAGGCTTCATGCCCCGGTACGCCACCCTGTCACGGCAGGTTCTCGCGAAGATCAACTCGGTGCGCGACCGCGTCGCGGAATCCGGTACGCTCCGGCCGGCGCGCAGACGAGGCTGCGGGCTGTTCAGAGCGAACTGCCGCCACAGATGACGAGTTGCTGTCCGGTGATCGCGCCGGCCTCGGATGAGAGGAGAAACGTCACCGCGGCGGCGACTTCCTCGGGGCGGATGAAGCGTCCGATCGGCGGCAGTTTTGGTGCGACATCGCCGCGCGCCGGGTCGTTCAGCATGGGCGTCTCGGTTGCGGCGGGCGCAACGACGTTGACCGTGATGCCGCGCGGCGCGAGTTCGGCGGCCCATGACCGCGCCATGGCGACGAGGGCCGCCTTGGAGGCGGCGTATTGTCCGCGGCCGGCAGCGCCTGACGCGGTGCGGCTGCCGATGAAGACGATCCGGCCGCCCGGCGGCAGGCGCGGGACGAGCGCGTTGGCGAGCCGCTCTGCGGCATCGACATGAAGCCGCCACATGGCCGCGCCGTCATCGTGGCCGAGCTCACCGAGCCGGCCCACTTTGAGGAAGCCCGCGGCGTGAACGAGCGCCGTCGGCGCGATGTCGGCGACCGCGCCGTCGATGGTATCGACATCGTTCAGATCGAGTGCCAGATGCCGAAACGCCGGACTGTCGAACGTCGGAGGCCGGCGGCTGACGCCGGTGACGCGCCAGCCATCACGCAGCAGCCGTTCGACGATCGCGGCCCCGATGCCCGAGCTGGCGCCGGTGACGAGTGCGTGCGGCATCGCGTTCACGATGTCACTCCGTTGCAGTACCGGTGGCCCAGGATTCCGTCACGCGCACATATTTGATCGCCCGGCGGTGGAAGGTGAACGCAATGTGCAATGCGCCGTCCACGGCCTGCTTGATCGACGGATACGACAATTCGCGATTGGTCTGGTCCCGCGAATTGTTGGTCATGCAATAGCCGTCGCCGGTCTCGACATTGCGTTTGCGCCAGCTCCGCCCGCCGTCGATGGAAATCGCAAGCGTCATCGGCGCCCGCGGCGCGCCCCAGAATGCGGTGCGTCCCTCCCGGGCCGTCGTATCGCCGGCCACCACGGGCGGCAGATCGTCCTCGATCTCGTCGTACAGCGACAGGCGGCGCTCGGTGGCGTCAGCGCTGCTGCTGTCGTTGAAGACGAGCGCGAGATGCCCGTTCGCGAGGCGCGTGAACTGGATCGAGGAGTTGTTGTTCGGAAGCACCGTCGCGGTCGGCGCCGACCAGGTGCGGCCGCGATCGGCCGAGCGGCTCTGATAGATGTTGTCGGCCCAGCGGCTGCGGAACAAGGCCAGCAGGCTGCCATCGGTGAGCCGATCGATGCACATGTGTACGCAGCCGCGACTGCCGGGGACCTCGACGTCGGTCCATGTCCGGCCGGCATCGGCTGAGATTTTTACGGCGCTGGTGTCGTCGTCGCCATTCCATTTTTGGCCGGGCGAACTGCGACAATAGAACACCGGCAGCAGCCAGTCGCCGTTGTCGAGCACCGCGATCGGCTGCCGGATGAAGATGCCGTGGTCCTGCTGCGCGGGAAACAGCGTCTCGATCGGACCCCAGTTGCGGCCGTTGTCGCGGGAGAGCCGCCTGCGGACAAAGGCGGTGTCCTGGTTACCCGAGATCTGGGCAGTCCACATCAGCCATAAGGTGCCATCAGGGGCAGGGAACAGCACCGGGTTCTGCTCCGAGCGCGTCGGGTCGTCGGACAGCTTTTCGGCGGGCGACCATCGTGTCGACCCGCTGGCGAGCCGCGAGAAATAGACAGAGATGTCCGCCATGCCTTCCTGCGTGCCTCCGAACCAGACGCAGCCGAGATCGCCGCTCTCGAGCGGCATCAGGTTGGCCGCGTGATTCTGCACGCAGGGCGAGGGAATGAAGGCATCGTACCGGTCAGGATCTGCGCTGGAGCGGCGGACAAGTCCATCGGCCGCGGTTTCGATCTCGGTGATCATCAGGATGTCCTCTCGACAAAAGCCTTCGACTGCGTCGCTTCGCCGTCCGCCTGGGCGATGGCAGCGGTGCGGGCGCCGTGGTGCAGAAGCCGTTCGAGCGCCATGACGACGAGTGGGGTTGCAGCGGCGACATACATGTTGTCGATGCCGAACGGGTTGCCGAGCAGGTACCAGACCGTCGTCGAGATCGCTGCTCCAATCAGCCCGGCCGTGGCACCGCGGTTGGAGGAAAACAGCGGCAGATAGAAACCCATCATCGCGACGATCGTGATCGACAGCCTGAGCGCGCGCGTGAAGAACGACAGTTTCAGGATCTCTGGAACGAAGAACACGAAGACGAGCGGTATGACGCCGATCAGAATCGAGAACAGGCGCGTCATCTTCAGCTCCCGCTCGGGCGTCGGCTTCCAGTACGGGACATAGAAGTCGCGCACGACCAGCGAGGCGATCGCCAGCGCCACCGTGCAGACGCTGACGAAGATCGAGGCAACCAGTGACGTCGTCACGAACGCCGAGACCAGCGGCGGCATCTTTTCCAAGAACACCGGCAGCGCGTACAGGCTGTTCATGTCGGGATAGAGGTATTTGGCGGCGACGCCGATCAGGGCGAGGACCAGGCCGAGCGGCAGGCAGAAGGCGGCGGCGTAGAATGTTGCCTTGCGCGCCTCATTTGCGCTCGGCGTCGAGGAGATCGCCTGCACGATGAACTGCGTCGAGAAGATCGCGCCGACGGTTCCAAAGGTCCAGGCGAAGATGGTGGTGAAGCCGATCTTGCCGTCCCAGGTGAAATAATGCGCTGGCAATTTCGCCTGCATCGGCGCGATCCCGCCGGTCAGGGACATCGCGACGAAAAGGATGATGAAGATGCCGATCACCTTGATCGCGCTGTGCAGGATCGTGACCCATGCCACGCCCTTGAAGCCGCCGAACACGTAATAGAAGGTGCTCACGGCCGCGATGATGCACATCGCAAGGGGCAGGCTGACGTGCAGCGCGGTGGCGATCGCGGCTGCGCCGCTGACATAGTTGCCGACATTCACGAGCAGCAGCGCGTAGATCATGATCACCGAGACGGTGAGCATGGTCGACTTGCCGTATTTCTGCGCGATCGCGGCGGAGATGGTGTATTCGCCCGACTCGTAGAGCTTCCTGACCATGAACAGGCCGAACAGCAGGAAGCCGATCGAGGCGCCAAGCACCGCCCATCCGGCCGCCATGCCCGACTGAAAGGCTTCCTGTGCGGTCCCGACCGTCGACTTGGCGCCGATGAACTCCGACATCATGAGAACGCCGACCACGACGGCCGGCATGGCTCGCGCGCCGGTCATGAACTGCTCGCTGGTCCGGCTGCGCAATCTGATCGTGAGCCATGACGTGAACGCGATGTAGGCGACGATCATCGTAACGACGAGCGCGCTCTCTCCATTGAGGATGGCTTGCATCTAATGTGTTTCCTCTCCTGCTGCGGAGGCCGACTGACGGCCTCGCCCCGATTTTGATCGGAATGCGAACAATTGTTGTTATTTTGATATACATATCTCCGAGGCGTGCTCGTTCGTCAAGCAACTGCGTCGGCATATCCGCTGGTCGTTTTTCGCTGGTCGGGGCGTTTTGGCCTGCAATCCCGGACCATCTGCCGCAGGGAAGGTGGTTTCACACCGGGCTTATCGGCGTCCGTCGCGCCAGGTCAGCCGCTCATCTGCGATGCATCCGTCAGGAGTTTTGCCACTCCGAGAACCTTCGGTACGGCCGCTTTTTCAAACGGCTTGAAATCCATGCGGCTGGCGTCGATCGTGAGGCTGATGCCGGCGACGACCGATTTGTCTGGGCCGAACACCGGCGCTGCGACAGTCCGCAGGCCGTAGGCGTTTTCGCCATCCGAGACGGCATAGCCCTGTTTGCGCACCTGATCGAGGCGCGCGAGCAGGGTCTTCAGGTCCGTCACGGTCCGCTCCGACAGCTTGATCCGCTCGGTCGACTCCAGCCGCGCCTTCTGCTCATCCCTGGGAAGCCCGGCCAGCAGCACGTGGCCGAGCGCCGCGGCATAGGCCTTGATGCGGCTGCCGGGCCGACGATCGATCTTGTGCCGGTCGAGTCCCGCGCTGGCGCGCACGAGATAGACCACGTCGCTGCCATCGAGCACGCCCAGCGAAGCGGCGTCGCCGAACGCCGGGACCAGTTCGCGCAGCAGCGGTTCGGCCTGGCCGCGCAGATTGCCGGCGGACAGCGCGGTGTAGCCGAGTTCGAGGCATTTCAGGCTGAGGCGGTAATGGCGGCTCGGCTCGATCGCATTGATGTAGCCGAGCTTCACCAGGGTCTGCACCAGGCGGAACGTGGTGCCGCGATCCATCCCGGCGCGCTCCGCGATCTCGGTGATGGTCAGTTCGAACTCCTCGGCAGAAAAGCTCTTCAGCACCGCAAAGGCCTTGGCGACCGAGTTCACAAAATTCTTCGGATTGTCGGCTGGCGCCGTGGTCTTGGCCATTGTCGGTTTCCTCCTGTGTTGGGCGCGAGCGGATCGGGAAGGCAGCTCTTCCACAGACTCCGGTTTCGCCGCGTCCGGCATTGATCGCAGATGGGCCATGCCGAATTGGCTGGGCAGTGCGCTTGACGGCGTCGGATGGGGAGATTAATCCGTCCTCCAAAAATTGCAACAATTGTTCGGAGTCCGATCAAGCAGGGATCGCCCCCCGAACGCCAGTGGAGGAGCTCTCGTCATGGACATCAGGCCCAAAGGTGTATTTTGCGCGGCGTTGACGCCGCTGCAAGCCGATCTCTCGCCCGACCACAGCGTCTTCGTGCAGCACTGCCGTCACCTTCTGAACGAAGGCTGTGACGGTATCGCGCTGCTCGGGACGACAGGCGAGGCGAACTCCTTCTCCGGCGCAGAACGCAAGGCGCTGCTCGACGCGGCCGTCGGCGCCGGGATTGCGCCCTCGAAGCTTCTGCCCGGAACCGGGGTGCCGGCGCTGACCGAAACGGTCGACCTCACGCGCCACGCGCTTTCGCTCGGCGTGACTACGGTCGTGATGCTGCCGCCGTTCTATTACAAGGACATCAGCGAGGAGGGGCTCTACGCCTCCTATAGCGAGGTCGTGCAGCGCGTGGCCGATCCGCGCCTGAGCGTCGTGCTGTACCACATTCCGCAGATGTCGCATCAGCCGATCCCGCACGCGGTGATCGCGCGGCTGAAGGCGCAGTACCCGCAGACCATCGTCGGCATCAAGGATTCCTCCGGCGATTTCGCCAACATGACCGCGATGATCGAGGCATTCGACAATTTTGCCGTGCTGGCAGGCGCCGATCCGCTGCTGCTGCCGCTCCTGAAGAAGGGCGGCGCCGGCTGTATCACCGCCACCTCCAATCTGGTGGCGCGCGACCTCGCTTACGTGTTCGCCCATTTCAACGATGGCGATGCCGCGCTCGATGCCGCGCAGCAGCGCATCGTCAAGGCGCGCGAGCGGGTGTCCCGCTTCCCGCAGATCGCATCGCTGAAGGCACTGCTGGCGCACGAGACCGGCCATGCCGGCTGGCACCGACTGCGGCCGCCCTTGTTGCCGCTGCCGCAGGAGAATGTCGACGCGCTGCTCGCCACCGCGCTGGCGCAGGAACCGGCGTAAATGGACGCGTTCATCGTCTGGGAGATCGCGCCGCCGCGTCCGCGCGATGAGGCAATGCCGATTTCCGAGTCCGTCAAGGCCGCCCCGTAAGGGCGAAAGGAGCCAAGTCTGTCGATGCCGTCTCTCCGCCTTCTTGCCGATGACCTGACCGGTGCGCTGGATACAGCCGCCGAGTTCGTCGGCCTGTGCGGACCGTTCGACGTGACATGGCCGGATGCTCTGCCCTCAAAACTTCCGTCGTGCGTCGCGGTCGATACCGGCACGCGCGAGCGCGACAGTGCGGAGAGCGTCGCGATCGTCGACAAGCTTGCGCCAACCCTGCGGGACGGCTCGATCGCCTACAAGAAGGTCGACAGCCTTTTGCGCGGTGCCTGGGCGGCCGAACTCGGCGCCTGCCTGCAAACGGGGTTTTGGCCCTCCTGCATCGTGGCGCCCGCCTTTGCCTATCAGGGGCGCCTTACGCGGGGCGGCCAGCAATACGCGCGCACGCAGGACGGCAGCTGGTCGCCGGTCGGCGATACGCTGCTCGCGCAGCTCGCGCGCAGCGGCATCACGGCGCGGCCCGGGCGATTCGATTCCGCGTTGACTGCGGGCGTGAACGTGTTCGATGCCGAAACCGATGCGGATCTCGACCGCGTGGTCGCCATTGGGCGCCGCACCTCGCAGCCGGTGCTGTGGTGCGGCAGCGGCGGGCTCGCCGGCGCATTGGCGCGCGGCAGCGACGCATCCGCGCCCTCGCGCATGAACAAACCGGTTCTCGGCCTGTTCGGTTCGGATCAGGCTGTGACCGCCAGGCAGCTTGACGCCTGCGGTCCGGCCGTGATCGCGCTGGCTGCGACCGGCGACGACAACGCCGGCATCGTCAGCCGCAAACTCGCGGCGGACGGCGTCGCCCTGGCGAGGTTCGCGCTTGCACCCGGCCTGCCGCGCGGCGAAGCGGCGGTGCAGATCGCCCGCGCGCTTGCGGCGCTGACGGAAGCGCTCGATCCGCCGGGCACCCTGATCGTTGCCGGCGGCGAGACCTTGAAGGCGCTGTGCCTCGCGCTCGGCGCGCATGCACTGGGAGTCACCGGGCGCATCATGCCGGGACTGCCTCGCTCCACCCTGCAGGGCGGGCGCTGGGCCGGCGTCGAGGTGATCTCGAAATCCGGCGCCTTCGGTGCCCCGGATTTGTGGCGCAAACTGCTTCAGGACAATCATCTGCTCATCGAAAGACACCAGACATGACTCATCCGCATCTCGCCATCACCATGGGCGATCCCGCCGGGATCGGCCCGGAGATCATCATCAAGGCCTGCGAAAAACTGCGGCCGCGCATCGAGGCTGGTGACCTCCGGCTCCTGATCATCGGCAGCGGCGCGGCGCTGAAGAACGCCGCGGCGCAGTTGGGCACAGCGCTCGACGTTCCCGAGGTACATGCAGCGGATGCGGATTGGCCCAATCTCTGCTTTCTCCAGGCTGACGCCGAGGGCGAGCCGATCAGGCCAGGCGTGCTCACGGCCGATGGCGGCCGTTTTGCGTTCAAGGCGGTGGAGCAGGGCGTGCGCCTGACGCAGGCCGGTCGCATCGGCGGCATCGTCACCGCGCCCTTGAACAAGGAGGCGCTCAACAAGGCCGGCTATCATTATCCGGGCCACACCGAGATGCTGGCCGAGCTCACCGGCGTCAAAGGCTCGGTCATGATGCTGGCGCACGGCAACATGCGCGTCAGCCATGTGTCGACCCATGTGGCGCTTCAGGATGTGCCGAAGCGGCTCACGCCGGAGCGGCTGCGCTATGTCATCGACCTCACCGACAAGGCTTTGCGCGGGCTCGGTCTCGACAGGCCGAAGATCGCGGTTGCGGCGCTCAATCCGCACGCGGGCGAGGGCGGGCTGTTCGGGCGTCAGGACATCGATGTGTCGGAGCCGACCATCGCCAAGGCCGTGGCGGATGGCCTGAACGTGGTCGGGCCGGTGCCCGGCGATACCGTCTTCGTGAAATTGCGCGCCGGCCAGTACGACGCCGTGATCGCCATGTATCACGATCAGGGCCATATCCCGGTCAAGCTGCTCGGCTTCGAGATCGATCCCGCGACCGGCCGCTGGCAGGAACTGTCCGGCGTCAACATCACGCTCGGCCTGCCGATCATCCGCACCTCGGTCGATCACGGCACAGCCTTCGATATTGCGGGCAAGGGCATCGCCAACGAGCGCAGCCTGATCGAGGCGATCGAATATGCCGAGCGTCTGGCCGCTGGCGCGTACGCCTGAGAGGAAACAGCAACGATGACCAGTCTCTCGACGCCGATCCAGATCATCCGTCCCGAAACCATCGAGTTCGGATCCGGGACCATCGCGGCCGTCGCGCGGTTCGCAAAAGCCAGGACTGCAAAACGCCCGCTGGTGATTGCCGATGCATTCAACGCGGCGCGCGTCGATGTGCTCGCGCTGCCGGGAGACGTCAGCGTGTTCGGCGAGGTCAAGCCGGAGCCGGACATCCCTAATCTGGAAAAGGCGCTTGCAGTGGCGCACGCGGCGCGACCGGATCTGGTCATCGGGTTCGGTGGCGGCAGCGCCATGGATCTCGCAAAACTGGTCGCGGTGTTGTGCACGGGCAGCCAGGCGCTCGCCGACGTCGTCGGCGTCGACAAGGTTGCGGGCCGCGCGGTCGCGCTGGTGCAGGTTCCGACCACCTCCGGCACCGGCAGCGAGGGCGGCATCCGGGCGCTGGTGACCGATCCAGCAACCCGCAACAAGGCTGCGGTGCAAAGCTCGTTCATGCTGGCCGATCTCGCCGTGGTCGATCCGGATCTGACCATGACCGTTCCGCCGCAGGTTACCGCGGCAACCGGCGTCGATGCGCTCGCCCATTGCGTCGAGGCCTATACCAGCCGCAAGGCGCATCCGGCGATCGATCTCTATGCCATCGAGGGCGTCCGTCTGGTCGGCCGCTATCTCGGTCGCGCCGTGAAGGACGGGACCGACCGCGAGGCGCGCGCGGCGCTTTCACTGGCATCGCTCTATGGCGGCTTTTGCCTCGGCCCGGTGAACACGACGGCCGGGCATGCGGTGGCCTATCCGCTCGGCACCCGTCACCATGTCGCCCACGGTCTTGCCTGTGCGGTGATCTTTCCGCATACGCTCGCATTCAACATGCCTGCGGTCGAAGCGAAGACCGCGGCTATCTTGCAATCCCTCAGCCTGCCCACGGCCGAGACGCCAGCCGCAGCTTTCGACGCGGCTTACCGGTACTGTGCAGAGCTCGGCATCGAGATGCGCCTCTCTGCGCTCGGGGTGCCGTCGGACGACCTTGGTGCGATGGCCGACGAGGCCCACGCCATTCGCCGCCTGCTCGACAACAATCCGCGCGAGCTCGGTCGTGACGCGATTCTCGAGATGTATCGGATGGCGCTTTAGTAAGGCACGGCGCGACGCGTTACGCTCCCGCTGAGGCTTTGCTCGTCCGCCGCCCGCGGGTCAGGTCCCTCATCGGCCTCGAGCAGGATCCGCACCGCCGCGCCATCGAGATCGTCGTATTGGCCGCTCCTCAGACACCACATGAAGGCGGCGAGTCCGGCCAGCCCCATGCCGAGAGCAATTGGAACCAGAAAATAAAAGTCGATCATCTGAGCGGTCCGTCGTTGTGGCGCGCCCGGCGCAAGACCAGAGCCTGCGTCAGGCCGCGTCCGGTTGCACGGCCCGATAGGCATGCCAGGTGGCATGCCCGAGCAGCGGAAAGATCACGATCAGGCCGAGCATGCTGGTCGCAAGGCTCAGCAGGAACAGGGCCAGCACGATCGCGGCCCAGATCAGCAGCACCCGCAGATTGTTCCAGACCAGTGCCATGCTGCTGCCCATCGCGGTCAAGGCATCGACGTCTTCGCCCAGCAGCATGGGAATGGAAAACACGCTGATGGCGAACGAGAACGCCGCGAACAATCCCCCGACCGCGGTCCCGACCGCGAGCATCGCCAGGCCGGTTGCCGAGGTGAACAGCATCGGCGCGATGCGATCGAGGCCGGGAAACGGCAGCAGCCCGAAGAACAGCGCATAGATGAGGACGGCCGCGCGCATCCACACCATCATCAGGAGGCTGAGCAGTACGCCGGTGAACAAAATCTGGCCGCCCGAGCGCGGCTTGACGAAAAACAGATTGCGCCAGTTGAGCGGCTCGCCCGTCTCCAGACGGCGGCTTTTTTCGTAGAGGCCGACGGCCAGGATCGGGCCGACCACCATGAAACCGGCAAAGGTCGGGAACAGAATGTAGTCGTAGCCGAGTGCGACGAGACCGCCGACAAAACCGACCGAGACCAGGAAGATGATCGCCCCGTAGGCGACGCTCATTGCGGGGCGGGTCTTGAAATCCTGCCAGCCGAGCGTCAGCCAGTTGAGCGGGTCACCCGTCACCAGCGACCGTGCCCATCGATTGGGGGTCGGAAGCGGCGATACGACCGGAGGGATCGTGGTCATGGCGCGTCTCTCGCTCAAGAATGGCCCGGGCCTGACACAGGCGACGAACATGATGACTGCGCGGCGCTGAACAGGCCGCGCGCCGCGTCGCCTTCGCCTTGCTTCAGATGCGGGACACAGGGTGGTTGCGACATGGTCGCGACATAGATCAGGTGCGCATTGGCGGCCAGAACAGCGGCGATCGCAGCGATGAGCAGAAGCCAGATGCGTGTCGTCGGTTTCGGCCGCTTGCCGGCCGTGGCGAGCTCGCTCATGGCCTGGGTGTCCGCTTGTCGAGCAGGTAGAGCGTGAGGATTTTTCGGTCGAGTTCGGACAGGCGGCTCTCCCAGGTGGGCATGTGGCCCTGGCGGCCGCCCCATATCGTGGTGTCGATGGTCGTGAGATCGCCGCCATAGATCCAGAACGGGTCGGTCAGGTTGGGCGCGCCGAGCTCGGAATTTCCCTTGGCATCGTCACCGTGGCACGCGACGCAGTTGGCCGCAAAGACCGCCTTGCCGGCCTCGACGGTCTTGGGATCGATGCCCCGCGCGTCCGGATGCGAGAGCGCGTAGACGAAGGTGGCGACCTTGAGGACATCGGCGCCCTGCAGCATCTGGTCACGTCCGAAGGCCGGCATCTGGGACACATGGCTGTCGGGATGCGCGGAATTGATGCCGACGCGAATGGTATCGAAGATCTTTTCCGGATCGCCACCCCACAGCCAGGACGACGTCGTCAGATTCGGAAAACCCGGGCCGCCCGTGGCATCGCGGCCATGACATGCGGCGCAATTGTTGCCGAACAAAGTGTGGCCGGCCTCGCGGACGATGTTCATCAGTTTTGGATCGGACTGGATCGCAGCAAAACTCTCGGTCTCGATTTTCCTGGTCCAGGCGCTCCGGTCGTTCGCCGCCTCCTTCAGCGACGCCGCAACGACTTTGCGCTGATCGATGCCGAGCAGGCCCTTGGTGTAGGTCACGCCCAGAGGCCATGCCGGCATCAGGATCCAGTAGCCGACCCCGAACAGGAAGGCGAGCGTCAGGAAGAAATAGACCGCGCGAGGCACCGGCGTGTTCAGTTCCGTGATGCCGTTCCATTCATGGCCGGTCGTCAGATAGCCGGTGTAGCCGTCGCGTTCCCCGTGCTCTACCGCCATGGCTTGTCCTCGTCGCAAAGGATCGACTGCGCGGCGTGATCGAAGCGTTTCTTGTTCGACGGCCAGTAGACATAGACCAGAACCGCGGCCGATAGCGCGAGCAGATAGAACAACCCGAACGATTTCGAGAAGCCGACCAGAAAATCGTGCGCGATGCTCATCATTCCGCTCCCGCCTGAGCGACCGGCTTGTTGGCCGCATCGGTGAGCCGACCGAGAATCTGCAAGTAAGCGACCAGCGCGTCCATCTCGGTGAGCTGGCTCGGACGGCCGTCGAAGGCGCGCACGGTGGTCGCCTTGCCGTAGCGCTTGACCACGCCCTCGGCCTGCGGCGAGTCCGGGTTGGACTGACCATAGGCGTCGAGCGAGGCGTTGGCGATCATGTCGTCGGTATAGGGCACGCCGACAGCGCGCTGAGCTTTCAGATGAAGGCCAAGATCGTCGGCGCGGAGTTCGGTCGAGAGCAGCCAGTCATAGGCCGGCATGATCGAGACCGGCACCACGTCGCGCGGATTCATCAGATGGGCAACGTGCCATTGGTCGGAATATTTTTCGCCGATGCGAGCGAGGTCGGGGCCGGTCCGCTTCGAGCCCCACAGCATCGGGTGATCATATTTGGATTCGACCGCGAGCGAGTAGGGACCGTAACGGTCGACCTCGTCGCGCAACGTGCGGATCATCTGCGAGTGGCAGGCATAGCAGCCCTCGCGGATGTAGATATTGCGGCCGGCGAGCTCGAGCGGCGTGTAGAGCCGCATGTCCGGGGCGTCCTCCACCGTCTGGTGGATGGTGAACAACGGCGCGATCTCGACCAGGCCGCCAATGCTCGCCACCACGATGATGCCGAGCACGAGGCCGATCGCCTTGCGTTCCAACTGGTAATGAAATCCGAAGATCGACATGACGGCTCACTCCGCCGGCTGGGGCGCGAGCCCGCCCGTGGGCCTCGGTTCCGGCAGGTCACCGGCTTTCGCCACTGCCGGGCTCGCAAGGCGGATCGTCATCCAGACATTGTAGGCGCCGACGCAGCCGCCGATCAGGAACAACAGCCCGCCGACGGCGCGGGCGATGTAATAGGGATGCATCGCGATCACGGTGTCGAGAAAGGAATAGGCCAGGGTGCCGCTCTCATTATAGGTCCGCCACATCAATCCCTGGACGATGCCGGAATTCCACATCGCGAAGACGTAGATCACGGTGCCGGAGAGCGCGAGCCAGAAATGCGCTTCCACGAGCCTTGCCGAGTACATCGTCTCGCGCTTCCAGAGCCAGGGCACGGATGCGTAGATCGCGCCGAAGGTGATCATGGCGACCCAGCCGAGCGCGCCGGCGTGGACGTGGCCGATGGTCCAGTCGGTGTAGTGCGAGAGCGAATTGACGGAGCGGATCGCCATGAACGATCCCTCAAAGGTGGTCAGGCCGTAAAACACCGCCGCGACCATCATGAAGCGCAAGGTCGCGTCGTCGCGGACCTTGTGCCAGGCGCCGTTCAAGGTCAGCAGCGCGTTGCCGGCGGAGGCCCAGGAAGGGACCAGCAGCATCAGCGAGAACGTCATGCCGAGCGTCTGCACCCATTGCGGCAGCGCCGTGTAGTGCAGATGATGCGAGCCCGCCCACATATAGAGGAAGGTGATGCCCCAGAACGAGATGATCGACAGCCGGTAGGAGAAGATCGGCCGGCCGGCGCGCATCGGCAGGAAGTAATACATCATGCCGAGGAAGCCGGCGGTCAGGAAGAATGCCACCGCATTGTGGCCGTACCACCATTGCGTCATCGCGTCCTGGACGCCGGAAAACAGCGAGTAGCTCTTGGCATGGCCGAGCGAGACGGGAACGGCAAGGTTGTTGACGATGTGCAGCATCGCCACCACCAGGATGAACGCCATGTAGTACCAGTTCGAGACGTAGATATGCGGCTCCTTGCGCCGCGCCAGCGTGCGCAGATAGATCAGGAAATAGACCACCCAGACGATGACGAGCCAGATGTCCGCATACCATTCCGGCTCGGCATATTCCTTCGACTGGGTGATGCCCATCAGATAGCCGGTCACGGCCAGCACGCAGAACAAATTGTAGCCGACGAGCACGAACCACGGGCTCAACTGATCCGGCAGCCGGGCGCGCGAGGTCCGCTGCAGGACATAGAGTGAGGTCGCGATCAGGCCGTTGCCGCCGAAGCCAAAGATCACCGAGGTGGTATGAACCGGCCGGATCCGGCCAAAGCTGGACCAGCCGCCGCCGAAAGTCAGGTCCGGATTGACCAGTTGCCAGGCCGCCCAGTCGCCGACGGCGAGGCCGAACACCACCCAGATCATCGCCAGCACGATCCCGGCCTTGGTGGGATCGTCATAATAATGGGCGAACCGTTCGTCGGACGGCTCCGGCGCAAAATAGTCCTTGCCGATGCGGAAGATCATGAGCACGCCGGCGACGAAGATCAGCGCGCCGTGAATCCCGATCGGATCATCGCGTCCTGCGAGACCAAGCAGCAGGCCGCAGATTGCAACCGCAAGGCAGATCAGGATGGCGTGCCGCCGCTCGTTCAGGGTCAATTGGGCAATCATGGGACGCCTGCGAAAGGGAGGGACTGGAAGACATTCCTAGCGGACATTATGATGCAATTATAGGACGTTTATAGGACGTTTTGATCGTCTTGATCATTACAACCGCCAGCCGTTGTGGATGCAGGCCATCGGCCTGGACGAAGTCTGGCCTACAACGTCGCGAGATGGCGACGAAGCTCATGCAGTCATCTCAATTGCGTGGACGGCTGACAAAATGTAACAATCCTTCTTGTGCGGATCGCAAGATCTGGCCACGTCGAGGCGGAAGCAGAATGGAAAGGACAAAGGAACTGACATGGAATCGGCCCGCGTTCATGCGTCCCGTCCAACCGCGTGCCGATGACCGGCGCCGTTGATCCGATCACCAAGTCCGTGGTGCAGCATCGCCTGAGCTCGATCGTGGCCGAGATGGGCGAAGCCATGCTTCGCACCTCCTATTCGCAGATCCTCAATTCCAGCCGTGATTTCTCGCTTGCGATCTGCGACGTGAGTGGCCGCCTGATCGCGCAGGCCGATCATATCCCGGTCCATGTCGGCGCGCTGCCCTGGGCGGCGAAGGCGGTCGAGGCGCGTTTTTCGGAGGTTTTGTCCGGCGACGTCATCCTGATGAACGATCCCTATCATGGCGGCAGCCATCTGCCCGACATCACGGTGTTCGTGCCGATCTTCGCCGGCGAGCGGCGGCAGTTCTGGACCATCGTCCGCGCACACCAGAGCGACATCGGCGGCGCAACCCACGGCGCCTACAATCCCGATGCCACCGAGATCTGGCAAGAAGGCCTGCGCATCCCCCCGATCAAGCTCTTTGAGGCCGGACGGCTGCGCGACGACATCCTGGACATGCTCGCGCTCAATGTCCGCAACGCCCATGATTTCCGCGGCGATCTCTTTGCCATGATCGGGGCTGCGCATCTCGGCGAGCGGCGTATGCAAAGACTGTTCGCCGAGCTCTCGGCGCAGGTCGTGGAAGCCGCGATCGAAGGCGTGCTCGATGCCGCGGAAGCCCAGGCGCGCCACGTGGTGTCGACCTGGCAGGACGGCATTTTTTTTGGCGAAGCCTTTCTCGATGATGACGGTCGCGGCCACCAGGACATCCGGATCGCCGCGAAGGTGACCAAGCGGGGCAGCAATGTCGAGGTCGACCTCACGGCTTCCGATCCGCAGGTGGACAGTTTTGTCAATTCCTCGCATGCCAACATGCATGCCGCGGTTGCGATGGCGTTCTTCTATTTGATCGATCCCGACACGCCGAAAAACTCCGGCGCGCTGCGGCCGCTGAAAGTGGTGGCGAAGCAGGGCACCGTGGTCTGGGCCGATCCGGGCAAGCCGGTGACCTTGTGCACCAGCCATCCGTCGAACGAGATCGTGGAGGCCGTGATCAAGGCGCTGTCGGCCTCCTGTCCGGATCGGGTGATGGCCGGCTGGGGCCGCAGGTTCCGGATCGCGATCCAGGGTGAGGATCCACGCACCGGCAAGACTTTCATCTGGCATCTGTTTCATGCGCGGCCCGGCGGCGGCGCGTCGGGACGCGGCGACGGCTGGTCGTCAATCGGCGAGTGGCACTCGGTCGGCGGCCTGAAATTCGGCAGCATCGAGGTGGCCGAGGCGCGCTTTCCCCTGCATTTCCGCCATCATGAATTCTTGCCCGATTCCGGCGGTGATGGTCAGTATCGCGGCGGGCTCGGTGTCGCGCTCGACCTCGTGTTCGAGACCGCAAGGAGCGCGCGCGGCAACACCGCCGGCGAGGGCACGCGTCACGGCTCCTGCGGCATGCTTGGCGGCAGCGATGGCGAGCCGCATCGCTACCAGTTGCTGTCCGCGGGCAAGCCGCCGCGCGATATCAGCACCAAGGGGACCGGCATCGAGATTTTGCCGGGTGATTGCCTAAAAATCCGCTCTGCGGGCGGTGGCGGATATGGGCCGCCTGCGAGGCGCGCGGCGGACGCGCGGGAGCGCGACCGACGGCGAGGCCTCGTCACCGATGCCGCTTCGAAGCTGCGGACGCCCTGACCATGCTGGCCATTGGAATTGACGTCGGCGGCACGTTTACCGATCTCGTCGCCATCGATGCCGTGGGCCGCACGGTGTTTGCGAAATCGCCATCGACGCCGTCCGATCAGTCGGTCGGCGTGATGGCGGGGCTGGACGAACTGGCACGGCGGCTCGGCCTCTCCACAGCCGAGATGCTGGCGCGCACCGAGCGGCTGGTTCATGGCACCACGGTCGCGACCAACGCGCTGCTCGAACGCAAGGGGGCGCGTGTCGCGCTGCTGACCACGGCGGGCCATCGCGACATCCTGGAAATGCGCGAGGGATTGAAGCCCGACCGCTACAATCTGCGCACGCCGCCGCCCGAACCGCTGGTGCCGCGCGAGCTGCGCCTTGGCGTGCGCGAGCGGCTAAAGCCCGATGGCGAGGTGCTGATCCCGCTCGATGCGGAGCAGCTGCGCGAAGCGATCGCCGCGATCAAGGCGCACGCCGTGACCTCGGTTGCGATCTGCTTTCTGCATGCCTACCGCAACCCGGCGCATGAGCGCGCCGCGGCCGGGCAGCTTTCACGCGAGTTGCCCGGCGTCGGCATCTCCCTGTCCAGCGACGTGCTGCCGCAGATCAAGGAATATGAGCGCGTCTCGACCACGGTCGTGAACGCCTATGTCGGGTCCGTCGTCGAGCGCTATCTGGCGCAGCTCGAACGGCGGCTGCGCGAGGCCGGCTTTGGCGGCTCTCTCTTTATTATTCTGTCCCATGGCGGCATGGCGCCGGTCGAGGAGGCCGCGCGCCTTGCCGCCGCGACCGTGCTGTCCGGTCCCGCCGGCGGCATCTCCGGCTGCCGTCGCTGCGCCGGCATGCTCGGTATCCCCGATCTCGTCGCCTTCGACATGGGCGGCACCTCGACCGACATCTCGCTGATCTCGGAGGGCCGCGTGTCGCTGTCGGCCGATGGCGGGCTCGACGGCGAGCGCATTGCGCTGCGCAGCCTCGACATTGCGAGTCTGGCGGCCGGCGGCGGTTCGATCGCCTCGGTCGACCGTGGCGGCGTTTTCCGCGTCGGCCCGCAGAGCGCCGGCGCCGTGCCCGGGCCGGCGGCCTATGGCAACGGCGGCGTCGCCGCGACCGTCACCGACGCCAATGTCGTGCTCGGCTATCTCGACGCCCGCGCGTTCATGGGCGGGCGACGCCCGCTCGATGTCGCCGCCGCGGAGGCGGCGATCGACGCGCTCGCCGACGCGCTGAAGATCAGCCGCATTGAGGCGGCCGCCGGCGTTTACCGCCTGGTCAATCTGAAAATGGCCGATGGCATCCGCCTGATGACGGTGCGCCGCGGCGTCGATCCCCGCCGCTATGCGCTGCTCAGTTTTGGCGGCGCCGCGGGCCTGCATGCCGTCGAACTGGCGCGCGCGCTCGACATCGCGCGCATCATCGTGCCGGCCAACGCCTCGGTGCTGTCGGCCTGGGGCATGCTGACGTCCGACCTGCGCTACGAGCTCTCGCGCACGCATTTCGAGACCGGCAGCCGTTCGACGGCCGATGAGGTACGAAAGATCTTTGCCGAGCTGGAGACGCGCGCTGTGCAGCGGCTGCGCAGCTGGTTCGATGGTCCCGTCACGGTCGAGCGCTCGGCCGAGATGCGCTATGGCGAGCAGATTTTCGAAATCGACGTGCCGCTCGACGGCATCGACCTCGATCGACCTTCGCTGATCGACGACATCGAGGCGCGCTTTCACGCTCGCCACGAGGAGCTCTACACCTACGCTTCGCGCGACCAGGAGGTGGTGTTCGTCAACGCGCGCGTCGCCGCGATCGGTCAGGTCGAGGTGCCGGAGCCGGAGGCGCGAAGGATCGTCGCCGCACCAACCTCGCCGCCGCCGCGGGCGTGCCGCAAGATCTTCCTCGGCGCCTGGCGCGAGGTGGATGTTTACGCGCTCGATGATCTGAGGCCCGGCGACCAGCTCTCCGGCCCGGCCATCATCGAGGCCGAGACCACGACGGTCCTGATCAACACGGGCGACGCGCTCACGGTCAACGCGCAGGGCTGGCTCGACATCCGCGTCGCTGCGTCATAAGTCGCTCTTTCCCCTCGTCCTGGGGAGCGCGCTCTTCGCGCGCGTCTCGATGATGAGGCCAAGGCCGGGCCTCATGGTTCGAGACGCGCGACCTTGCCGCGCTCCTCGCCATGAGGGTCCATGGCACGGCACGATTACGTCAGTCCCGCGCGGCGCAGGCCTTCCACATAACGGACGCGTTCCTCGTTCCGAATCGGCAGTTGCGTTGCGACCCAGGCGAGTGAGACGTTGGGCTGCGCCCGGCGCAGCCCCTGCAAGGCCTGCGCCGCAAGCTCGGTGTCGCCGGTCATGCCGGCCGCCGCCGTCAGCACGCGATGCCCCACCACGAAATCACCGTACTGCCGCACGAGCTCGCGGGACAGCCGGATCGCCTCGCAATAGTCGCCTTCGGCGAAGGCGGCAAAGGCGGCGACGCCATTGTAGATCGCGGAGAACTCACGTGGCGAGAGGCGCATCGCGCGGTGCGCAGCTTCGGCGCCTTCGCGCCAGCGCCCGGTATAGGACAGCATCGTGCCATAGCAGCCGAGCGCCAGCGAGAAGTTCGGGTTGAGGCGCAGCGCCGTCTCATAGGCGGCGACCGAGTCCTCGATCCGGCCGCGCCAGGCATGGGCGCAGGCCAGCGCGAGGTGCGACCAGGGGTCTTCGCCGTCGTACTGGACCGCCGCAAGGCCGGCACGTTCGGCGATGGGCGTGGCGGTCGCCGCGCTCTCCCAGCCCATATGGGCGCCGAATGTGTGGCTGACCGCGAGCACCGCGAGCGCCTGCGCGTAGTTCGGATCGATCGCGATGGCCTGCTCGAGCAGTTCCTGGGCCTGGCGGTGGTCTTCGCGGGTCACGCGCCAGAAATGCACCAGCGCACGCATCACGAGATCCCAGGCATCGAGGTTTTCGGGCGGCTTGCGCCGGGCCCGGCGATGCTCGGCTCGATAAAGCTGCGGCTCGATCGCTGCCACGATCGCTTCCGTGATCTCGTCCTGCACCGCGAACACATCGGCAAGCTCGCGATCATAGCGCTCCGCCCACACATGGCTGCCGGTCGCGACATCGTTGAGCTGCACCGTGATGCGGACGCGTCCTGCCTCCTTGCGGACGCTGCCCTCGACGACGTAGCCGACACCGAGCTCCTCGCCGATCTGCTTGATATGGACGGACTTGCCCTTGTAGGTGAATGACGAGTTGCGCGCGATCACGAAAAACCAACGCAGTTTTGACAGCGCGAAGATGATGTCCTCGCTCATCCCGTCGGAAAAATACTCCTGATCCGCCTCACCGCTCATGTTGACGAAGGGAAGCACGGCAATGCCGCGACGCTCGGATTGAGGAATTGCGACGCGTGCGGAATATTCCTTGCCATTCGGTGTTGTAACTTCTCGCGCGCGCTTGTCCGCTGGCCGAAGCTCGACGTCGCCGACGAATCTGATGCCGCGGCGCGCGATGGTTCGAATCAATTTCTGCTCTTCGCCGCTGTCGCCGACCGCTTTGCGGACGGCATTGATGCGGCTGGCAAGCGTGGAATCCGCCACGATGCGGCCGCCCCAGATCGCCCCGAGCAGATCATCCTTGGTCACGACGCGATCCCGGTTTTTCACGAGATAGGTCAAGAGATCAAAGAC
>Ga0335071_10000954_pt1 | contig 31183 bp, 27 predicted proteins | sample Lox_Sample_15_FD_206724 | JGI IMG/M metagenome (GOLD analysis project Ga0335071, IMG submission 206724) | Soil microbial communities from Loxahatchee National Wildlife Refuge, Florida, United States - Lox_Sample_1.5 | ecosystem: Environmental > Terrestrial > Soil > Wetlands | place: USA...
GCTCACCCACTCGAACTTGGGGACATTGAACGGGCAGGCCATCTCGCAGTAGCGGCAGCCGACGCAGTACTGCGGGTCGTAGCTGACGATGCCGGTCTTCTCGTCCTTCGACAGCGAGTGCAGCATGCAGGCGCTGGCGCAGGCCGGGTCGACGCAGTGCATGCACTGGGCCTTGAAGAAGGAGACCCGCTCGCCCTCGCGGTAGAGCTTGATGACGTTCTTGGTGCGGGCGTTGAGGTCGAGGGGCGCCTGGTGGATGCCGTCGAGGCTGGTGTCGGGCGGAAGGCCGTTGGCCTCGCGGCAGGCCACCACGCAGGCCTTGCAGCCGATGCAGCGGGTGGTGTCGTACAGCATGCCGACGGCGTCGGGGGAGACCTGCCGGCGCAGTCGTGCCGCCTGCACGGGCGCCGTCGTCGCGGCGGTGGCGACGCCCGTCCCGGCGAGCACGCGCAGCGCCCGCCGGCGGCCGGGGTTCACGGCTTCACCCCCGCGTCCCTGCTCGCGCCTTCCTGCTTCGGCTCCACCCGCTGGGGCGACGGCGCCGGCGGCTCTCCGCCGAGCGACTTCGCGAAGCGGTAGCCCGCGCCGAGCGCGGCGCCGGCGACCAGGCCGGCCAGGCCGGTGGCGACCGCGCCGACGTGGCCCTGCTTCTCGTGGATGCCGGGGTAGGTGTCGGGCGGCGTCGGCCGCTCGATCGGCACCGTCTCGTGCAGGGGGACCCGGAAGCCGACCTGCTGCTCGGTGCAGCCGAAGCAGGGGTGGCCGAGGCCGATCGGCCAGGAGTCGGTCACCTCGCCGAAGTGCAGGGTCGAGCAGCTGGCGTGGGTGGCCGGACCCTTGCAGCCCGTCTTGTAGAGGCACCAGCCCTGGCGGTGGCCCTCGTCGCCGAACTGCTGCACGAAGCGGCCGGCGTCGAAGTGCGCGCGCCGCGGGCAGTGCTCGTGGATGGTGCGCCCGTAGGCGAAGGTGGGCCGGTTCTTGTCGTCGAGCTTCGGCAGGGTGCCCAACGCCACGTACTGCAGCGCGGTGCCCAGGAAGATGTACGGGTTGGCCGGGCAGCCGGGCAGGGTGACCACCGTCTTGCCCTTCAGCACCATGGGCGCGCCGGTCGCGCCTGTCGGGTTGGGATCGGCCGACGGGATCCCGCCCCAGGACGCGCACGAGCCGATGGCGACGATCGCGCCGGCCTTGGCGGCCACCTCCTCGACGATCTCGAGCGCCGTGCGCCCGCCGATCATGCAGTAGATGCCGCCGTCCTTGGTGGGGATGGCGCCCTCGATCACGCAGATGTACTTGCCGGCGTTCTTCTCCATGGCGGCCTTGAGCGCCGTCTCCGCCTGCAGGCCGGCCGCTGCCATCAGCGTCTCGTGGTAGTCGAGCGAGACGAGCTCGAGGATCAGCTTCGCGAGGTCGGGGCGCGACGTGCGCAGGAGCGACTCGGTGCAGCCGGTGCACTCCTGGAAGTGCAGCCAGATCACGGACGGCTTGAGGCCGGCGGCCGCCGCCTCCGCCATCTTCGCAGCGGCGGTCGCCCCCAGCCCGACCGCCGCGGCCGCCATGGTGACGACCTTCATGAAGCTGCGCCGGTCGTGGGCCCAGGTCGGCGTCTCCGCGACCCCGCGTGTCCCCTCCGCCGGGTGGTCGTTGCCGACCCGCTCCGCGACCTGCCTTTCGAAAGACCGGAGGTCGTCCATCGCTCGTCGCCTCCCTGGAATTCCGGCTGAGCCGGAGGTTTGGTCCCGTGGCCTCGAGTGATGTAGCTGCTTCAGGCTGTGCGGCGGACGATAGGTCGGACCGATGGACCAGATGAATCGACCCGATGGCCCATTCATGTGGTCTCAATGAACCATTTCGCCCTTCGTGTACGAAACGTCTCAGCGCCCGAAAACGCGCGAAGGCTCGGCACTTACGGTGCCGCCGTGCGCCTCCCGGACGGGCGAGTGGTGATAGCCTCGGCACTCCCATGATCGGCCGGGCCCTCGACGAGCTCCCCACGCCCTGCGTGGTCGTGGACATGGACGTGCTGGAGCGCAACGTCGCACGCATGGCCACCCTGGCACGCGAGGCGGGGGTGCGCCTGCGGCCGCACGCGAAGACCCACAAGTGCCCCCAGATCGCCTCCCTGCAACGTGCCGCCGGCGCGCGGGGCCTCTCGGTGGCGAAGGTCGGCGAGGCGGAGGTCTTCGTCGCCGCCGGCTTCGACGACCTGTTCGTGGCCTACCCCGTCGTGGGCGAGGACAAGGGCCGCCGCCTGCTGCGCCTCGCCTCCCACGCGCGGCTCGCCTGCGGCGTCGACAGCGTCGACGGGGCGCGCACGCTGGCCTCTCCCTTCGCCGCCGCGGGGCAGAGGCTCGACGTGGTGCTGAAGGTCGACGTCGGCTACGGCCGGGTGGGCGTGCAGCCCGAGCGGGCCGTGGAAACCGCACAGGCCGTCGCGGCACTGCCCGGCCTGCGGCTGCGCGGCGTCTTCACCCACGCCGGCCAGGCCTACGCCGCCGCCAACAGGTTGGAGGTGGAGGCCGTCGCCCGCGACGAGGGCGAGAGGCTGTGCGCCGCCGCGTCCCGGCTCCGCCTGGCGGGGCTTCCGGTCGAGGAGGTGTCCGTCGGCTCGACGCCCACGGCGGCGGTCGCCATGCGGGTGGCCGGCGTGACCGAGTGCCGCCCGGGCAACTACGTGTTCCACGACGCCTCTCAGGTCGACCTCGGCAGCTGCGGCGTCGAGGACTGTGCCCTGACCGTGATCGCCACCGTGGTGAGCGTACCCACGCCGCAGCGGGCGGTGGTCGACGCCGGCAGCAAGACCCTCTCCAGCGACCCCCTGCGCCCGCGGCCCGGCGGCCACGGCCGCCTGCTCGGCCGCGCCAGCCGCATAGACCGTCTCTCCGAGGAGCACGGCGTGATCGCGGTGGCCGAGGGCGAGTCGTTCCGGGTGGGCGAAAGAGTGCGCATCCTGCCCAACCACGCCTGCGTGGTCGCCAACCTGCACGACCGCCTGGTGGGCGTGAGCGGCGGCCGCGTGGAGGCACTGCTGCCGGTGGCCGCCCGGGGCCGGGTGCTCTAGCTTCAGGGGCGCCGCGCCGACCGCCTTCCCGCCGCCGACCAGCCCCTGCCAGAGCCCAGGCCGTTACTTGACTGGTCATGCTTTTTTGCTTGACGCGTCAAGCAATCGGCGGATAACCTCCCGGTCCAGGTTCCCCGATGGGCTCGATCCGTGAGGAGATCAAGCAGACGCGGCCCTTCGCCTCGCTGGCCACCGAGGCCGTGCTGACCCTGCTGCGTACCGCCGACCAGGTCCGCGCCGAGCTGGCGGCGGTGGTCGACCCGCACGGCATCACCCTCCAGCAGTACAACGTCCTGCGCATCCTGCGAGGCGCCGGACCCCGGGGCCTGCCCACCCTGGAGGTCGCCGTGCGCATGATCGAGAAGAGCCCGGGGATCACCCGGCTGCTCGATCGGCTGCAGGCGAAGGGCCTCGTGTCGCGACGCCGCTGCCCGCAGGACCGGCGGCAGGTCCTGTGCTGCGCGACATCCCGGGCCCTCTCGCTGCTGGGCCGGCTCGACCGCCCGATGGACGAGGCCGCCGCCTGCGCGCTCCTGCCCCTCGACCGCCGGAGCGCCGCCCGGCTGGTCCGCCTGCTCGACTCCGTCCGCGCGCAGGCGGCCCGGCGCGAGGCCGCCCTTGGTTCCCCCGCTGCCGCCACGGCAGCACCACCCCGAGACCGAAGACAGGAGAAGGAGATACGGACATGAACACGCGTACCGCCGTGCTGGCTTCCGTGCTGATGGCCTTCGCCGCCTCCCCCACCCTGGCGGCCGACGCCTACACCTTCGACAGGGCGCACACCACGGTGGGCTTCCAGGTCCGCCACCTGCTCACCAACGTCACCGGCAGGTTCAAGGACTTCGACGGCACCATCCAGGTGGACCGCGCGAACCCCGCCGCCTCCACCGTCGACTTCACCGTGCAGACCGCCAGCATCGACACAGGCGAGCCCAAGCGCGACGAGCACCTGCGCTCGGCCGACTTCTTCGACGTGGCCACCCACCCGAAGCTGACCTTCAAGAGCACGTCCGTGAAGCCCGTGGGCAAGGACACCTACCAGGTCGCCGGCGACCTCACCATGCACGGGGTGACGAAGCCCGTCACCCTCACCGTCACCTACCTGGGCTCGAGCAAGGACCCCTTCAGCGGCAACGAGAAGCTCGGCTTCGACGTCGCCGGTGCCCTCAACCGCCAGGACTTCGGCATCAAGTGGAACAAGGCCCTGGACAGCGGCGGCGTGCTGGTGGGCGACGAGGTGAAGGTGCAGATCGCCGTGGAGGCGAACCGGGCGAAGCCGGCGACGAACTAGCCGCGCGCGCAGACGGCCCCCGTCGGCCCGCGGCGGCGGGGGCGTCTCGCGGCGGACGCGCGGCGGGGCAGTAGAATGCGCGCCATGAGCGTGCACCCGGCGGCGATCGTCTCCCCTGAAGCTCAGCTCGGCCGCGAGGTGGTGGTGGGCCCGTTCGCGGTCGTCGAGAGCGGCACCACCATCGGCGACGGCTGCGAGGTCCGCGCCCACGCCACCGTCAGGACGGGCACCCGTCTCGGCCGCCACAACCGCGTGCACGAGGGCGCCGTCATCGGCGGCGAGCCGCAGGATCTCTCGTTCCAGGGCGGCGAGACCGGGCTGGTCATCGGCGACGGCAACGTCTTCCGCGAGGGCGTCACCCTCCACCGCTCCAGCAGGCCGGGTGGCGCCACCGCGATCGGCTCCGAGTGCTTCGTGATGGCCTACGCCCACGTCGCGCACGACAACCGGCTGGGCGACCGGGTGATCCTGGCCAACAATGTGATGCTGGCCGGGCACGTGGAGGTCGGCGACCGCGCCTTCCTCGGCGGCGGCGCCGGCGTCCACCAGTTCTGTCGGGTCGGCCGCCTGGCCATGGTCGGCGGCCTGTCCAAGGTGGTGCAGGACTGCCTGCCCTTCGTGATCAGCGACGGCCACCCCGCCCGCGCCCGCGGCCTCAACCTGGTCGGACTGCGGCGGGCCGGCTTCGGCGCCTCCCAGCTGCGGACGCTCAAGGAGGCCTACCGCCTGCTCCTGCGCTCCTCCCTGCCGCAGGAGGAGGCGCTGGGGCGCCTGCAGCAGATGCAGGACCCGCTGGTCGACGAAATGGTCGCCTTCGTGCGAGGCTCGAAGCGGGGCATCGCCCACGCGCAGCGGGCGGGCACCGACGAGGCGTGACGCGCGTATCATCGTCTGCGCTGGTTGCGACCGGTTTCCAGTGAAGAAGGAGTGAGGCCACCGTGGTGAAGAGGGTCTTCCTGTTCGTGCTGACCAACCTCGCCGTGATGGTGACGGTCTCGATCGTCCTCGCCATCCTCGGCCAGCTCGGCGTGCTGAACCTGGCGGGAGGAGGCCAGGCGGCGCTGCTCGTCTGGTGCGGCGTGTGGGGCTTCGGCGCCGCCCTCGTGTCGCTGCTGCTCTCGCGCTGGAGCGCCAAGCGCGCCCTCGGCGTCCAGCTGATCGGCCCGGACGCGCCCGACGCCGGGGCGCAGCGGCTGTATGCCACGGTGGCTCACCTGGTCCAGGCGGCGAACCTGCCGATGCCCGAGGTCGGCATCTACGACTCGCCGGAGGTGAACGCCTTCGCCACCGGGCCCTCGAAGAACCGCAGCCTGGTGGCGGTCTCCACCGGCCTGCTGCGCAGCCTGGAGCCGGCGGAGATCGAGGGCGTGCTCGGCCACGAGGTCACCCACATCGCCAACGGCGACATGGTGACGATGACGCTGATCCAGGGCGTGGTGAACGCGTTCGTGCTCTACCTGGCCCACCTCGTCGCCTACGCCGTGCGCGCCGCCGTTTCCGGCCGTGACGAGGAGGGCCGCAGCTCGGGCTTCCTCGGCTACCTGGCCGGGCAGCTCGCCTTCGTCGCCGCCCAGATCGCCTTCGGCCTGCTGGGCTCGATGATCACCGCCTGGTTCTCGCGACGCCGCGAGTTCCGGGCCGACGCGGGCGGCGCCGCGCTGGCTGGTCGCGGCAACATGGTGGCCGCGCTGCGGCGGCTGCTGGAGAACGAGAGTCGGGTCGACACCCGCAACGCCCCCCAACTGGCCACCTTCAAGATCAACGGCCGCTCGAGCCTGATGCTGCTGCTGGCGACCCACCCGCCGCTCGAGCAGCGGATCGCCGCCCTCGAAGGCCGGGCGTGAGCCCGCGCGCCGGCGCGGCGCACCCGCTCATCGCCGTCGCAGCGCTCGCGCTGGCGGCGGCGATCGTCGCTCCATCGGGAACCGCCGCCGACTCCCGGCCCGGCACCTTCCGCATCACCCCGCTGCGGCCAGTGGCGGAGCTGCGCCGCGAGGCGCAGGCCCTCTCACCGCCCCCGGAGAAGGGAGCCTTCCGCGCGGTCGACCTGGTCGAGCTGACGGCGCTCGACCCCACCATCCGGCTGGACATCCGTTACGCCACCGCCGACAACTTCCTCTCCACGCCCGTCTACCAGGAGCCGCGCGCCTTCCTGCAGCGTCCGGCAGCCGAGGCGCTCGTCCGCGTCCACCGCCGGCTCGCCGCTTCCGGCTACGGGCTGCTGATCCACGACGCCTACCGGCCCTGGTGGGTGACGAAGGTCTTCTGGGAGGCGACGCCCCCCGACAAGCGCGAGTTCGTGGCTGACCCGGCCAAGGGCTCGCGCCACAATCGGGGCTGCGCGGTGGACCTCACGCTCTACACCAGAGCCGACGGCCGGGTGGTGGAGATGCCCAGCCTCTACGACGAGATGAGCGAGCGCGCCTACCCGGGCTACCGCGGCGGCTCACCCGGGCAGCGCAGCCGCCGCGACCTGCTCCGCGCGGCGATGGAAGCCGAGGGTTTCTCCGTGTTCGCGTCGGAGTGGTGGCACTTCGACCACCGCGATTGGCGACACTACCCGATCCTGAACCTCGACTTCGACCGGATCGGCCGCTAGCCGCGGCGGCCGCGCTCAGCGCCCGGTCAGCTCGCCGACCAGGCCGTCGGACTGGTAGACCGTGCGCAGGGCCTCCACGATCCCCCGCGCGTCGACGGCCACCGCCCGACCGCGCTCGTCGTCGAAGTAGAAGTCCCAGGCCAGGCTCTCGATGTTGCCGTCGAAGATGATGCCCACGAACTCGCCCGCGCGGTCCACCACCGGGCTGCCCGAGTTGCCGCCGATGATGTCCGCGGTCGAGACGAAGTCGAGCGGCGTCGCCAGGTCCAGGGCTCCCTTCCTCTCCTGCCAGCGGGGGACGAGCTGCCAGGGCGCCTGGTTGCCGTGCGAGATCGCGCGGTCGAGCAGGCCGTAGTAGGTGGTGAAGGGGGCGACCACGGTGCCCTCCGCCGGATAGGGCTTCACCGTGCCGTAGGCGAGGCGCAGGGTGAAGGTGGCGTCGGGCGGCACCGTCCTGCCGTACACCTTCCAGCGCGCCTGGGCGATCTTCTCCATGGCGCGGGTGGTGGGCGCCTCGACCTCGTCCTCCAGGAACCGGCGGGCCTCGCGCACCATCGGGTCGACCCGCCGCGCCAGCACGATCATGGCGTCGGTCGAGGCCGCGACCGCCCCCTCGCCGCCCGAGACGAGCGCCTGGCGGACCGCCGGGTCGCCGAGCTTCGTCCCGGCGATGGCGGCGCGGGCGGCCTCGGCCGGCGTCCTTCCCTGCAGCAATGCCTCGACGAACGGGTGCTCCGCGCCCAGCGTCTCCTGGGCGAGCTGGAACTCGTCCGCGAGGGTCACCTCGTCCAGGTCCGTGTACACCGGGGCCGGCGAGAACAGCGCGTTGCGCAGCGAGTCCAGGTTGGCGTCGACGTACTCCTCGTAGCGCTTCTCGTTGGGCTTGCTCACCTCCGCCACGTACTCGACGATGGTGCCGGCGATGCCGAGCAGCCGCGAGCCCCCGAAGTTGACGAGCCGCGACTCCGGCGCCCGGGGCAGCAGCTTCTGCTGCACCGCGGCAACGGTGGTCCAGGGGTCGCCGGTGGCCTGTGCCAGCGCCGGGTCGGCGCTCACCCTGGCCCGCAGCGCCTTCTCCGCCTCCGCCTTGCCGGCCATGGCCGCCGCGTCCTTCAGCGCCGCCAGGTAGCCGCCTATGGCCTTCTGCGAGTTCTCGTAGCCGAAGATGAGCTCGAGCGCGCGGCGCTGCTGCTCGGGGCCCCGGGCGGCGTAGGCGCGCAGCGCCTCCAGCCGGCGCTTGAACTGCATCAGGCGGAAGGGGTAGGCCTGGTCGCGCAGGTAGTCGAGACGGGCCATCGTCTCCAACCGCGAGGTGGAGCCCGGGTTGCCCGAGACGAAGACCAGGTCCCCGGCGGCCGTCCCCTTGCCGCTCCAGCGCAGGAAGGCGGCCGGCTTCGCCGGCTGCCCGTTCTCGTACGCGCGCATGATGCAGATGTCCACGTCGTGGCGGGGGAAGGTGAAGTTGTCGGGGTCGCCTCCGTAGAAAGCGACCTGCTGCTCGGGGGCGAACACCAGCCGCACGTCGGTGTACTTGCGGTACTGGTAGAGCTGGTACTCGCCGCCCTGGTAGAGGGTGACCACGTCGCAGCGCAGCTTCGTGCGCGCGCTGCACTGGTTGGCGATCGTGGCGATCTGGGCCTTACGCGCCTCACGCGCCTGGGCGTCGGTCATCTGTGGCTTCACCGCCGCCTGCACGCGCGCGGTGACGTCCTCCATGGCGGTGAGGACGTTCACCTCGTAGCCCGGGCAGGGGGCCTCCTTCTGCCGCGTCTCCGCGTAGAAGCCGGCGCGGACGTAGTCCTTCTCGGCGCTGGAGACGTTCTGGATGCAGCCCAGGCCCACGTGGTGGTTGGTGATCATCAGGCCGTCGGGCGAGACGAACGAGCCCGATCCGCCGTCCATGAAGCGGACCGAGGCCAGCCTCAGGTGTTCGAGCCACTCCCTGGTGGGCTCGAAGCCGTACTTCTCCTTGAGCTGCCGCGCGGGCGGGTTGTCGAAGGTCCACATGCCTTCGTCGGCCAGCGCGACGGGAGCGATCAGCAGCAGGGCGGGGAGCAGGGAGCGGAGCCGGTCAACTGTCATGGGAGCTTCTCCGTGGACACCCGTTCGGACCGACAGGCGCCGAACCCGGATGATACGCCGGTCGCCGGCCCGGCGTGATAGCCTGCTCCCATCCCGGAGGCGAGAGATGCGATCGGGGGCATTCGTGCTCTTGGCGGCGGCCCTGCTGGGCGCGGTGGCGGCGGCCCAGACGCGCGGCCGGGGGGCGCGCACGGTGAAGCCGCCACTGCACGGGCGGCACTGGGTTGCGGTCACCGGCAAGCCGCTCGCCGCCACCGCAGGAGCCCTGATCTTCGCCAGGGGAGGCAACGCGGTCGACGCCGCCTGCGCCATGCTCGCGGCCACCTGCACCATGTGGGACACCCTGAGCTGGGGCGGGGAGACGCAGGCGCTCGTCTACGACCCGCACGCGAAGAAGGTGACCGGCGTGAACGCGCTCGGCGTGGCGCCGAGCGGGGCCACGCCCGAGTTCTTCAAGGCCAAGGGGCTCCACTATCCCCCCGAGTACGGGCCGCTGGCCGCCGTCACCCCCGGGACGCCGGGCGGTCTCATCACCATGCTCTCGGAGTGGGGCCGGCTCGGCCTGAAGGAGGTCCTGGCGCCCGCCATCGAGATGGCGGACGGCTACGCGATCGAGGCCGAGATCGTGGGGACCATCGAGCGCCAGAAGAAGCGCCTCTCCGAGTGGCCCTACTCGAAGTCGCTCTTCATCGTGCACCCCGGGGCCGGGCACGAGGCGCCGGAGCCAGGCGAGGTCTTCCGCCAGCCCGACCTGGCCGCCACGCTGCGGAAGCTGGTGGAGGCGGAGCAGCAGGCGCTCGCCGCCGGCAAGAGCCGCCAGGAGGCCCTGCAGGCCGCCTACGACCGCTTCTACCGCGGCGACATCGCGGAGGAGCTGGTCCGGGGCACCCGCGAGCAGGGCGGCCTCTTCACGAGGGAGGACCTCGACCGCTGGCGGGTGAAGCTCGAGCCGCCCGTCAAGACCAGCTACCGCGGGATCGAGGTCTACAAGCTCACGGTCTGGACCCAGGGGCCTGCCATGCTGCAGGCTCTCAACATCCTGGAGAACACCGACCTCAAGGCGATGGGCTACAACTCGCCCGAGTACATCCACACGCTGTACCAGGCCATGAGCATGGCCTTCGCCGACCGCGACTTCTACTACGGCGACCCCGACTTCCCGCCGCAGGAGCCGGTGGCGGGCCTGCTCTCGAAGGAGTACGCGAAGCAGCGCTTCGCCGCCTTGCGCCACGACCGCAACGACCCGGACGTGCGGCCGGGCGACCCCTACCCGTTCCAGGGCGGAACCAACCCGTGGAAGGCCCTGCTCGAGCGCTGGCACACCGTGCCCGGCGAGCACACGGGCCGGCCGCCGCAGGACCAGGCCGACGACATGAGCTACGACGAGGCCTTCCGCGCCGGGACCACCTCGGTGGTGGCCGCCGACGCCGAGGGCTGGGTGGTCTCGATGACGCCGAGCGGCGGCTGGGTGCCGGCGGTGATCGCCGGCCGGACCGGCATCGGCCTCAGCCAGCGCATGCAGAGCTTCGTGCTGGACGAGGCGGAGAACCCGTTCAACGTGGTGGTGCCCGGCAAGCGGCCGCGGGTGACGCTCACGCCGTCCCTGTCGATGAAGGACGGGCTGCCGCAGTACGCCTTCGCCGTCCAGGGCGGCGACACCCAGGACCAGAACCTGCTGCAGTTCTTCCTCAACGTGACCGAGTTCGGGATGACGGTGCAGCAGGCGACCGAGGCGGCGAACATCAACAGCCACCAGATGCGCAGCTCCTTCGGCCAGCACGAGTCGCGCCCCGGCCTGGTCACCCTGGCGAGCTCGACGCCCGCCGACGTCCAGGAGAAGCTGAAGCAGATGGGCTACACGCTCGGCTTCGAGCCGATCACCTCCGGGCCCATCAACGCCGTCTTCGTCGACCACGCCCACGGCACGCTGTGGGGCGGCTCCGCCTACCACGGCGAGGACTACGGCATCGCCTGGTAGCGGCAGACGCCGTCAGCGGCGGACGGCGATGCCCTGCACCTCGAAGCGGGCGCCGAACAGCAGCGGGCCGGCGCCGATGAACGCGCGCGCCGGGTAGTCCCTGCCGCTGAAGTAGCCCGGGTACACCTTGTTCCAGGTGTCGAAGTACTTCACGTCCGAGCAGTAGACCGTGACCGAAACGAGGTCGTCCATCGTCATGCCCGCCTCGCCCAGCACCTGCTTCACCTGGTCCAGCACCTGCCGCGCCTCCTGCTCGGCCTCCGCAGGCGGCTTGCGCGTGACCGGGTCGAGCGCGATGCGGCCGGCGATGTAGAGCGTGTCCCCGGCCAGCACGGCGTCGCTGAAGGGCAGGCCCGACACGGCCCGGCTCGGCAAGTTGAAGTACCTGCGCGCGGACGCCGCCTGGGCTCGTCCGAGCGACGCAGCGACCGCGACACCGGCCACCAGCACGGCGATGAGCGTCACGGCTCTCTCCATGGCTCCTCCTGGTTTCTCCCGCCGCTGCGCCGGGGGGCGCCGACGAGCAGCAGGCGTTCGGCGATCTCCAGCACGTCGACCGGCCAGCAGGCGTGCGGCCGCGGCCGCCTGGCCCGCGACGCCGTCGGCCGGCAGCTGAGGACCATCGCCCGCCACTGTTCGGGCACCGCCGGCCGGCCGTGCACGGCGCCGAGCAGCGCCCCCGCGATGGCCGCGTTGGTGTCGGTGTCGCCCCCGCGCCGGACGGTGGCAACGACGCCCTCCTCCAGGCTGGCCGCGTGCAGCAGCTCGTGGAAGGCGTTCTGCAGGGCGATCCGGACCCAGCCGGCCCTCGGCCCGTCGCAGACCGGGGGCGCCTCGCGCGCGGCCTCGAGCGCCTCGACGACCAGCGGCGTGGCGGGCTCCGCCACGGCCCAGTCGTGGGCGGCCCGCCAGGCCGCCTCGGCCCCGTCACCGTGGCACACGGCGTGTGCGATCGCGACCACGAAGGCGGCGCTGGCGTCGAGGCAGGCCTGGTGCACGTGGGTGAGGCCGGCGTCCTCGCGAGCGAGAGCAGCGGCCTCGGCGGGCGGCCTCGCGTGCGCGAGCACGCCGAGCGGGCTGGCGCGCATCAGGGCCCCGTTCGCCTGGCTGTCGGGGTGGGGCCGGCCGCGCAGCGCGCCGCCGACCGTCGACCCGACGTCGAACGGCCGGGACTGCAGCCAGGCCGAGAAGGCAGCGCGGACGGCCTCCCGGTGGTAGCCATCCCGCGCCAGCACGGAGCGGGCCATGGCCAGCGCCATCTCCGAGTCGTCCGTCGGCTGGCCGGCGAGGAGGTCCCAGACCTCGCCGCCGTCCACCAGCCGGCGCGGTCCGTTGGCCGCCGCCGCCGCGATCGCGGCGGCACTGCGGAACTCGACCAGCGAGCCGAGGCTGTCGCCGGCGACCTGCCCGAGCAGGCAGCCCTGGGCGCGGGAGAGGCGCCCCGCGTCGCTCTCCGCCTCCCCTGGCCGCAGCCGGACGGGAAAGCCCTCCGGCAGCGGCTCGCCCGACGCCGCCGTCAGGACGCCCCCCCAGTCGCGCGAGGCGAGCGTCCGCACCACGCCGGCCGAGCCGCCGAACGCGTTCCGGCAGTGGCTGGCGCCGTCGGCGCGGTAGGACATCTCCCGGCCGGCCTCGTCCACCAGGTGCGCGCCCGCCCCCCGCAGCAGCGCGTGGCCGCCGCCGTAGTCCCAGGCCCCCGGCTGGTTCAGCGAGACCGCCGCCACGGCCTCGCCGGCCGCCACCAGCGCCAGGCGGTGGGCGATGCTCGGCAGCGTGCGGCACCGCGCCGGCGCGACACAGGCGAGGTTGCCCTCGAGGCGGCGGTCGGCGGCGCTGGAGAGCAGGACGACGTCCAAGGCGCCGAGGGCCGCGGGCAGGCGGGCCGGCAGCGCCCGGCCGTTGCGGGTGAGCGGCCCGCAGCCCTCGGCCCAGGCGAACAGGTCACCGGCGTCGTCGGGGTAGGCGAACGAGAAGACGACGCCCAGCCGCGGCACGCCGTCGCGGACGAGGCCAATGGAGACAGCGCTCCCCCGGCGGCCCTGCAGGTAGTCGCGCGTCCCATCGTTGGGGTCCACCAGCCACACGGGCGCGCCCGCCTGGCCGGCGGCAGCGCCCGTCTCCTCGCCCAGGTAGCCCCAGCCGGGGAAGGCTTCGGTCAGCAGCCGCCGGCAAAGGTGCTCCGCCTCGGTGTCGGCCTCCGCCTTGTCGCCGGCCCCGCGGGGGCCGCCGGGCCGGTGCAGGTCCTGGCGAAGAACGTCGCCGGCGTGCCGCACGGCGGCAATCGCCACCTCCAGCGCCCGGCCCAGGTCGCCCGGCATGCGCCAGCGATTCTGGGATGCGGCGGCCGCGCACGTCCACGCGGCCGCCGCGCCCCAGGGTGGAGCAACGCCTAGAACGTGTAGAAGACCCGGATGATCCCGGTGCTGCCGGTGTAGGGCCGGACGGCGTAGCCCGTCGACAGCTCGCCGATCCAGTCGATCCGCGGAGCGCTGGTCTGCGCGCCCAGCGCCGCGACCGGCAGGCTCTGCGGCCCCGCGGTGTTGATGGCGGCGAAGTCCGAGACCTCGAACTTCTCGTACATGTAGAAGGCGCCGACGCCGAGCTTCTTGGAGAAGGAGTAGCGCAGGTCCACGGTGAGCTGGTGCCACTTGTTGGTCACGTTCGGCAGCGGGATGAACTGCCCGGGCGGCGTCGCCGAGAGCTTCCCGATCCAGGGGCCGGCGAAGACGTAGGGCTGGTCCATGTCGCTGAAGTCGTAGGCGATCCGCAGGTCGGTGTTCTTCAGGGCCTTGATCAGGTTCACGTAGGCGGTGACGAAGTTGGACTTCTCGTCGCTGTTGAGCGTCCAGTTGCGGGTGGGGTCGGTCCACGAGGGATCCGGCGCCGGGTTGGCGCTGCGCGACTGCATGTCCCAGTTGTAGGTCTCGCGGCCGTACTCCGCGCCGACGTTGACCTTCGCGCTCGGCGCATAGGTGACGTCAACGCTGTACCCGGTGTTCTTGTTGTCGAGCAGGCCGAACTGCTGGCTGCTGTCGGCGCCCTGGTAGTCGTCCTTGCCGGTGAACAGGGAGAAGTCGACGCCGATCGAGGAGGTCGGGGTCAGCGACAGCATCACGGTCCCGCGGTCGCGGTGACGCGCGGCCTCGTCGTAGAGGCGCGTCGCCGGCTGCAGGCCCGCCGCCGCCAGGTCGTCGACGCTGAGGCCGATGGAGTCGCGGTTGGTGTGGTCGTACCGCGCCCGCAGGGTCAGCCACTGGTTGCCCACGGTGTCGAACGAAACGTACGCGGTGTTGTCCTTCCAGCCCTCCGTCGAGCGGAAGGTGTGCTCCGACCTGTCGTAGATGTAGCCGACCCGGACGCCGCTACGGGGAATGACGTTGAACTGCGCGTTCACGTCCAGGGTGTTCCGGTTGTAGGTGAACGGCTCGGTGGGGCCGCCCGTCTCCTCGGGCACCGCGTCGAAGCGGACGTACTCGGTGGCGTCGAACTCGGAGGTGAAGTCGGTGCGGCTGTTGAAGCGGTAGCGCGCGTCCAGCGTCACGTACTTGCTGGGCCGCGAGCTCAGGTTCATGGAGCCGCTGGTGTAGTTCACCCTCATGTCCGCCGTGCTGCGGGGCAGCTCGGCCAGGCCCGGAAACGCGGCGTAGACCGCAGGATTGGCGATCGAGGTGTTGGTGGTCCAGGGGATGAGCGCCGCATCCTGCCGGCTGGCGCCGGTCGAGAAGCTGGCGTTCGCGGTGGTGTGGCCGGGCAGCTTGACCATGCCCATCCAGTCGACCGTGTCCAGGGTGTTCGAGGGCGGCAGCGACGAGCGCCCCACGGCGGCCCCGTTGCCGTTGACGTAGCCGCTGGGGTCGTAGCAGGTGCCGGGCGCCTGCCCGGCGATGCCGACCTTGCAGAAGTCGGTCGCCCGCGAGGGGTTGTCGAAGGTGAAGGACTCGTTCGGGATGTCCTGGGCGAACTTCGAGTGCTGGTAGCCGAGGTGGAACATGCCCTGGTGGCTGGCCCACTCCACGGCGGCCGAGAGCTCGGTCTCCCGGTTGTCGACCACGACCGGAAGCTCCACGGCGTAGTTGAACCCGAAGGAGGCGCCGTAGGGCATGTCGCCCGTGCGCTTGTAGCTGTTCACCTTGAAGATGAAGTCCAGGTTGTCGGTGGCGGAGATCTTCGCCTGCGCGAAGATGGTGTCGCGCCGCGAGCGCATGTCGAACTGGTTGGCGGCCCCGTCGTAGATCGAGCCGGTCTTGAGCTGGGCGACGTTCTGGGGGATGCCCACCGCCTGCCCGGCCTGCACCTGCGCGCGCAGGTTGGGGTCGAGCGCGCAGTTGCCGGCGGTGCAGTCGTAAGGCGTCCGCGCGTAGTAGGCGTAGTTCAGCGGCGTCTGGTCGAACGTCGCGAACAGCTGCACGCGGTGGCTGTTGAAGTTGAGCTGGTAGTTCTGGTCGCGGTAGCCGATGTCGCGCGCCCGCAGGTCGAAGGTCCAATCCGGCGTGGTCTTCTTGTAGAGCAGGTTGGCGTTGACGCCGTCGCGCAGATCGCGGTAGCGCTCGTAGCGCGCCTCGTCGCCGGTGGTGGAGGTGAAGCGGCCGCCGACGTCGACGCTGCCGCCCGACTCCGTCTCCGGCGCCACCGCCTCGGCGGCGGCCGGCGGCGGCTGGGGTTTGTCCGTCTGCTGCGGCTGGTCCTGCGCCCGCGCGAAGCTGGCGGAGGCGAGCAGGAGCGCCGCGGTGCCGATCATGAGCCTGTTGCGCATCGCTATCCTCCTCACCTATCGCAGGAAGGCCTTGCCCGACGGGGCGTTCGACCCGTGGATCTGCTGGTGACAGACCACGCAGGAGCGCCCGATCAGCCGGTTGGCGCCGGTGGAGTTCGTGAGCTGGTAGCCCTCGTACACCGTCGGGGGGTGCCTCGAGCTCACGTGACAGCGCTGGCACAGGAAGGGCGGCTTGGCGACCAGCATGCGCTCGTTGTTCGAGCCGTGCGGGTCGTGGCAGGTGTCGCAGTTCTCGGTGACCGGCGCGTGCTCCCACAGCATCGGCCCCCGCTTCTCCGCGTGGCAGGTGTAGCAGAACTCGCTGACGCTGCCGCCCGCGTTCAGCATCTTCACGTTGGACGAGCCGTGCACATTGTGGCAGGTGGTGCAGGCGAGCTTGCCCTCGCGCACAGGCATGTGCGCCAGCTTGAGCTGCTTGTTGACGATCGGCCGGTGGCAGGAGGCGCACAGCGCGAGCTCGTCCGCCTGCTTCAGCTGCTTCTCCCCCACCGCGTGGTGGATGCTGTGGCAGGTGGTGCAGCCCACGTTGCGCTGGTCGTGCTGGCTGCCCGCCCAGAACGTGTGCTGGCCGCGGAAGTGGCAGCTGGCGCAGGTCTCGCTGGCCTGCTGCGGGGAGAGGGTCGAGAAGCGGCGGATCTTCGTCTTGTCGCCGCCGGCCTCCGCGTGCTCCTTGCCGGGCCCATGGCAGCCCTCACAGCCCATCGCGGCCTTGGTGTCGCCGTGGCACGCCTGGCATCCGGTGGGCGACATCGGCGAGCCCGCCCGGAAAGCGTGGGAGTGCGGCCCCCGCGTCACCGCGGAGGCCTGGTCCTGGTGGCAGCCGAGGCAGGTGGCCGTTCCCGCGTAGGCGCCGTGCGGCGCCTTGGCCGGGGCGATCTTCGCCGGCTCCTGGACCGCCGCCGCCGCCGTTCCGGCGCCCGCGACGCAGCCGATGGCGATCGCGGCGGCCAGGCCCCCACGGGCCAGAGTCGTCCTGAGTGAATCCATGGCTTGCTCCTTGGGTCGTGACGTCGGATCCCAGAAGGTTGCGGTACCGAGCACGGCGGACGGTCGACGCCGCTGCCGCGCGTTGGCAAATCTCAACCACACGCCGAACGCCCCCCGATGAACGCGCCCGGCTGCCCCGGCGATCGACACGTGCGTGCGCCCCCCAAACACACCCCACGCCGGCGGGACTCGCCGGCGACGCAGATCCCCCCGCCCGGCGCGCGTCGCGCGCGCCGGTACGTCAAACCACCGGCCTGGCTGGCTGCACCTCTTTGTGAATCTTAGTCGAGACGGTTCCCGGCCCGGTAGAGGCTCTTGCGAAGCTGCTCGACCAGCTCGCGGTCGAACCGGTGGTGGCCGCCCAGCGTCACCTGGCACGGCAGCCGGCCCTCGCGCGCCCAGCGCGTCACCGTGTTCGGCGACACGCCCAGCAGCTTCGACACCTCGGAACGGGTCAGGAACTGGGTCCCGACCGACTCGGTGGCGACGTCGACTGTATGTTTCACGCCGGCAGAGTACTTGGTCGTTTTGGGGGAGATAAATGGGTCAGATGGTTCAAGATGTAGTCCCTCAGGACGGGGATCCGCCCGCCCTGAATGCCGCCAAGCCACTCATCCAGAAGAGTTTCCCCAGCGCGCTCGTGGCGACCCTGGGGTGGCCTGCGAGGCGCTCCGCACAGGCGCCCGCATGAGCAGGGTGCTCGACCGTGGGCGACGAACCCAGCGCCTCCTTTCTTGCGTCACGGTTCAGCCCGCCGAGTGGAGCGGCGCGCGAGGCCGACCCCGTTTCCTCGCTGCCCGGACGGAGTCGGGTCGGTTCAGAACCGATACATGAACCAAACGCGCTGTTCGTAAACCGACTGGAGCATGCGCATGGCGTTTTCGCACCGTTCGACGCGACTCGAATCGTCTCGAATCGCCCGACTCGCCGGATCCACGTGCTCCGCCCCGAACGGGCATTCCCACCGACAGAGCTTGCGTCGACTGCAGGGGCTGAAGACAATGTCCTGTCTCACGGGGGATGATGGATCACTGTCCGTCAGGAGGTCTGATGATGCGTCGATCGATGATCCTGTTCGCGGTGCTGGCGATCGGCTGCGCGGGGGCGGCGGTCGCTGCCGAGAAGGCCGATCCGGCAAAGGGCAAGACGCTGATGAGCAGCGTCAGCCCGAAGTGCACCATGTGCCACACCGACACGAAGAACTCGCTGGCCAAGGCCGGCGCCGAGAACAGCGAGGCGGAACTGAAGGCCTGGGTCCGCACGCCGAAGGAGCAGATGACGAAGAAGGGCAAGCAGGGAATGATGCCGGCGTACCCGCCGGAGAAGATCTCCGACGCCGACCTCGACGCGGTGGTGGCCTACCTGGCCACCATGAAGTAGACCCTGCCGAGCAGCCGACCCCGGGGGGTCCAGCCATCATGATGCGTCCAGCCACAGACCGCGCGCTCCTCCTGGGGTCGGCCCTCCTGCTGCTGGCCTCCCCCGCGGCGCACGCGCAGCAATGCTTCGACTGCCACGCGCAGCCGGGGTCTTCGGTCGCCTTCAAGGGCGGCGACAGCCTCGACGTCACCATCGACAAGGCGGCCTGGCAGGCCTCCGTCCACGGCAAGGGCGGCCTCTCCTGTACGGACTGCCACGGCGACATCAAGGACTACCCCCACCCCGAGTCCGGGGACCGCTCCCCGCGCGACCTGACGCTGCGGCTCTACACCTCCTGCCAGCAGTGCCACGAGGAGCAGTTCAAGAAGACCCTGGACAGCGTCCACCAGCGGGCGCTGGCCGCCGGCCACAAGGGCGCCGCCGTCTGCTCGGACTGCCACGACCCGCACAGGCAGCAGAAGATCACCGACGACCAGGGCAAGCTCCTGCCCGCGGCCCGGCTGCACATCCCGGAGACCTGCGCCAGGTGCCACGCGGCGATCTACGACCAGTACCGCCACAGCGTGCACGGGGCCGCGCTGGTGACCGGCAACCCCGACGTGCCGACCTGCATCGACTGCCACGGCGTCCACAACATCTCCGACCCCACGACGGCCCGCTTCCGCCTGGCCTCGCCGCGGATGTGCGCTGACTGCCACACCGACCGGCGGCGGATGGCCAGATACCACCTCTCCACCCAGGTTCTGCGCACCTACGTGGCGGACTTCCACGGATCCACGGTCACCCTCTTCCAGCGCACGCACCCGGACCAAGCGACCAACAAGCCGGTATGCTACGACTGCCACGGCATCCACGACATCGCCAGCAAGAACGACCCCGGGAAGGGGCTGCAGGTGAAGGCGAACCTGCTGCGCACCTGTCGCAAGTGCCACCCGGACGCCGGCACCAGCTTCCCGGACGCCTGGCTCAGCCACTACATCCCGTCGCCGGAACGCACGCCCGCCGTGTACTGGGCGCAGGCGGCCTACAACGTCCTCATCCCCGGCGTGGTGGGCGGCATGGTCCTCTTCGTGGGCACCGACTTCGTCCGCCGCCGGCTGGAGCGCCGCGCGCACAAGGACCGCCGCCACCACGAGCCGAACCCGATCGATCACGCATGAGCACACCCAGCGACCGTTTCGCCCCCCCGCGCCGGTACCCCCGGTTCGCCCGCGCGCACCGCATCCAGCATCTGGTGATGCTGGTCTCGTTCCTGGTGCTGGCGGCGACCGGACTGCCCCAGAAGTTCATCTACCTGAACGTCCACCTGCTCGATTGGATCATCGACGCCATGGGAGGTATCGAGGCGGTCCGGGTCATCCACCGCGTCGCGGCGACGTTGCTGATGCTGGCGACCGCGTACCACCTGCTCGACGTGGCCTACCGGCTGTACGTCCGCCGGGTGGCGCTCAGCATGCTCCCCGGCTACAAGGACCTGCTCGACGCTCTGCAGGCGGTCCGCTACAACCTGGGCCTGGCGAGACAGCGGCCGCGGATGGACCGCTACACCTGGGAAGAGAAGGTCGAGTACTGGTCGCTGATCTGGGGGACCATCGTCATGATCGCCACCGGGTTCATGCTCTGGAACCCGGTCGCCACCGCGCGCTTCCTGCCCGGCCAGTACATCCCGGCGGCGCAGGTCGTCCACGGAGGCGAGGCCGTGCTGGCCGTCCTGGCGGTGCTGGTCTGGCACTTCTACTCGGTCCACCTGCGGCATTTCAACCGCAGCATGTTCACCGGCGAGATGAGCGAGCGCGAGATGGAGGACGAGCACCCGCTGGAGCTCGAGCGGATCCGCTCGGGCCAGCAGCCGTCCCCCGCCCCGGAGGAGATCGCCCGCCGGCAGCGGGTGTTCCTGCCGGTGGCGGGCCTCGTCGCCCTCGTCCTCCTCGCCGGCATCTACTGGCTCGTCACCTTCGAGCAGACGGCGATCACCACCCTGCGCAGCAGGTAGCCTTCGCGGGGGCAGCCCGCGAGCGTGCGAGAATGGCACGCTGGATGAGCATGGCGCGGGTGCAGTTGATCGACGTGCTGGACGCGGCGAGCGCCCTGTTCGCCGGGTGGCCGCGGCCGGGGATCGTCGCGCTCGGCCTCGCCGGCGTCGCCCTCACGGGGTTCGGCGACTGGGCCACCGGCGTGGAGTGGGCGTTCACCCTGCCCTACCTGCTGCCGATCACCTTCGTCACCTGGCTCGCCGGCCGCCGGGCGGGCCTGCTGCTGGCTGCGGCCTCCAGCCTGACCTGGTTCGTGCAGGACGAGCTGGTGCACACGGTGTACCTGCACCCGCTGTCGCGCTACTGGGACCTGGGCATCCAGGCCGGCATTTTCGCCTTCGTCAGCCTGCTGCTGGCGAGCCTGCGCGAGCACCTCGAGGCCGAGCGCGCCCTCGCCCGGCACGACGCGCTCACCGGGCTGGCGAACCGCCGCCACTTCGCCGAGGTGGCGGGCCGCGAGGTCGCCCGCGCCTGCCGCTTCGGCCACCCCACCGCCCTCGTGTTCCTCGACGTGGACGGCTTCAAGGCCGTCAACGACACCCGCGGTCACGCCACCGGCGACCGTCTGCTGCGGACGGTGGCGTCGGCGCTGGCCGAGGCCGTGCGCGAGCTCGACCTGGTGGCCCGCGTCGGCGGGGACGAGTTCGCGCTGCTCTTGCCGGCCACCGACCTCGCCGCGGCCCGGGCGCTGGTGGCACGGGTGCGCGAGGCCCTCGAACGGGCGACCCGGGCGGCGGGGTGGCCGGTCGGCTTCAGCATCGGCGCGGTCGTCTCCGAGGCCGCCGGGGCCGACCTCGAGCGCATGCTGCGGGAGGCGGACCGCCTGATGTACGAGGCGAAGGCCGAGGGCGGCGGCGGCTTCAGGGTGGAAGCAGTGGGGGCGCCCCGTCCCGACGAACGGCCTCAGCGGTAGGCGAACACCATCGCGTAGACGATCCAGAGCACCATGAAGGTGCCCAGCCCCAGCGCCGTCCAGGCGAAGGCGCGGATGCTGCGGATCACCACCGGCTGGTAGGGCTCGACCAGGTGGCGCTCGAGGGCGCCCGCGGCCAGCAGTTTCTCGTACTCGGCCGGCTTGTCGCGCCGGAACTCGGCCAGCGGCATGCGGCCGGTGAACACCACCGTGTCCATGGGGAACTTCTCCGGCCGCAGGTGGGTGTTGAAGAAGTGCACCGTGAAGATGAAGCCGGTCGCCAGCAGCGCCTCGTCGCTGTGGATGATGGTGGCGATGTTGATGAGCGGCCCGGGCAGCAGGCGGGTGAAGAACACCGGGAACCACAGCATGAGGCCGGTCGAGCCGATGATGAAGATGCCCCAGAACACCGCGAAGTAGTCGAACTTCTCCCAGTAGGTCCAGCGCCCGTGCCGAGGGCGGGGGCCCCGGCCCACGAACCACCTCAGGTTTTCCAGGAACTCGCAGAGGTCGCGCCGGGTGAGCAGCATGGTGTCCTCGCCCAGCAGCAGCCGGCGCAACGAGCCGCCGTACAGCGTGCGCCGCTTGCGGTCGAGGTCCCACAGGTGAGTGAGGAACAGGCCGAACATCAGGGTGGCGGCCGCCCGGTGGATGAAGCCGGCGCTCTCGAACCCGCCGAGCCGGCGCGAGAGGAAGGCCGCCCAGCTGGTGTACGAGAACTTCAGCGTCATCCCCGTGAGCGCCAGGCTGATGAAGCTCACGATCATGAGCGCGTGCAGGACGCGCTCGAGTCGGGTGAAGCGCTGGAACTGAAGGGCGCGAGCGCCGGCTCCTGGCTGCATCTGCTTCAACCCCTGTCCTCGGACGGCGTCGCCGCCGGGGTCGGCGCGGCTGGCGCCGGCGCGGCTCGCTCCGCTTCCTCGGCGGCCCGCAGCTCGCGCCGCATCTGCAGGGCCCGCGGCAGCCAGAGCAGCGTGTGGGAGCCGCCCACCACGAAGGTGCCGACCAGCAGCGAGGTCATCCCCCAGAAGGTCCAGTACAGCCACGGGTACTTGGCGGGGTCGTGGTGGGTGGCGTGGCTGAGGTAGCCGGCGAAGCGGCGGGTGGCGCCAGGGTGGCACTTCTGGCAGGTGGCGACCACGTTCTGCCGCGACAGGTGCGAGCGGGGATCGCTCACCCTCTGGATGTCGTGGGCGCCGTGGCAGTCGAAGCACTTGGCGGTCTTGGCGTAGCCGAGCTGGCTGACCTTGCCGTGGTAGGTGTCGAAGTAGGTCCGGGCGATCTCGCCGTGGCAGCGGCCGCACTTCTGCATGATGTCCAGGCGGAAGCCGTCCGCGTCGGCCCGGCGGATGGTGTGGGCGCTGTGGCAGTCGCTGCAGACCGGCAGCTCGCGGTCCGTCTTCCCCACCATGGTGTGGTGCACGCTCTGCTCGAACTCCTCCTCGATCCCGTGGTGGCACTTGCCGCAGGTGGCCGGGACGTTGGCGCGGTTCACCGTCGACTCGGGATCGGTGCGCGGCAGCACGCCGTGCGGCGTGTGACAGCTGGTGCAGGTGGCGGTCACCGTCAGGCCGCTCTTCAGCAGCCCCTTGCCGTGGATGCTCTCGGTGTAGGACTCGATGATCGCGTGCTGGGGCCCCTGGTAGCGCACCGCGGCCCGCTGCCCCTCGCGGTGGCAGCGGGCGCACAGCAGCGGGACGTTGGTGGGGAAGGCGGGCGAGGAGGAGTTCAGGCGTCCCAGCACGCCGTGGGTGCCGTGGCACTCCTTGCAGGAGGGGGCGTTGGGGTCGCCGTCCAGCAGCAGCCGGCCGTGGCGGCTGCGCACGTACTGCTGCGCGATCTCGGTGTGGCAGGCGCCGCAGTCGACCTTCGCGGTCACCGTCTCGCAGGGCCGCAGCCGGGAGGCGTTGACCCCGGAGTGGCACTGCGAGCAGGCGACCTTCGCGTGTCGGGAGTGCTGCACCTCGGAGGCGTCGACGAACATCGCCCGGCCGTCTTTCGAGCGCAGCCAGCGCTGCTGGTGGCACCTGAGGCAGTCGGCGTCGGCCATGCCCTGGGTGTAGAAGACCTTGCGCACCCGGTGCGGCTGGTGGCAGTCGACGCAGGCCGGCAGCACGTGCGCCTCCTTCTCCCACAGCTCGCCGCGGATCACCTTGCGGTGCACCTGCTCGATCTGCGCGTGGCACTGGGTGCAGGTCTTGGCGATGTTGCTGCGCGCGATCGAGGAGGCGGGGTCGGTGTGGGGCAGGATGCTGTGAGCGGTGTGGCAGGAGGCGCAGTTGGCGGCCACCACCAGCCCCTTCTTCAGCAGCCCCTCGCCGTGGATGCTCTCGGAGTAGTTCTCCAGGATGTGGTCCTGGTGGATCGCCCGCTCGCGCTGGACGGGCGAGCCCTCCTGGTGGCACTTGCCGCAGGTGAAGGGAACCCGCAGCGGCGACACCGGCGAGGCGGGGTCCCTGGCGGAGCGGATGTCGTGGGCGCCGTGGCAGGAGGCGCAGGAGGGGGCCAGGGGGTCGCCGCGCTGCAGAGCCTTGCCGTGCAGCGAGGCGGCATGCTGCTTCGCCTCCTGCTGGTGGCAGTCGCCGCAGGCCGCCTTCTTCTGCAACGGCTCGTGCGGCAGCTCTTTGCCCGCGAGCTCCGCGTGGCAGCCGACGCAGGGCAGGCCGCCGTGGATCGAGGCAGCGAAGGCCTTCTCCGGCACGTAGAGCGAGACCGTGCGACCCTTGCGCTCGGCCGTGAAGTCCTTCTGGCCGTGGCAGCCGAGGCAGTCCGCGTTCTCCTGCGCCCCCGCCGCAGCCGGGAGCAGCAGCGCCAGCGCGACCGCCTGCGCCGCCAGGCCCCGGAGGAACGCACCCCGCCCGGCCCCTACCGCCGTTCCCTCGAGCATGACCCCCTGTCCCCGAGGGACGACCGCCCCCCGGCAGCAGCCGCGCGGAACCCCGCGAGCCCCGCAGAGGCTAGACGCACGGGCGAAACGGATCAATAGATCATTCGGCCGATTTCGCCCGGTCGTCCGGATCGAGACGAAACCGCGATCGCGGCGGTGGATGGACGCTAGGATCGACCGGCTCCGACCGCCGCCGGCGGCCCGAACAGCGCCGCCAGCTCAGGAGCCGAGTGGTCGTCGACCAGCGCCAGCACGTCGTCGCCTTCCTCCAGTCGGACGTTGCCGCGGGGGATCACCACGTCGCCCCGGCGCAGGATCGCGCAGATCAGGGAGCTGCGCGGCAACGGCAGATCCTGGATCGCCTGGCCGACGGCGCGGGCCCCGGGCGGCAGCGTCTCGCTCACCAGCGAGTAGGCGCCCTTGCGCAGCTTGAGCAGCGTCATCATGTCGCCGAGCGACATCTCCTGCTCGATCAGGCTGGCCAGGATGTCGGCCTGGTTGACCGCCACGTCGACGTGGAACTTGCGGTCGAACAGCCAGGCGTTGCGCGGGTCGTTGATGGTGGCGATGGTGCGTGGCACGTTGAAGCGCTCGCGGGCGATGAAGCACAGCGAGAGGTTCTCGGCGTCGTTGGACATCGAGGCCACCAGCACCTGCGCCCGGGCGATCCCCGCCAGCTCGAGGGTGCGGGGGTCGGTGGCGTTGCCCTCGTAGACCAGCTCGGTGGGCAGGTCGCGATGGATGTGGGCGAGCACCGGCGCCCGGTGCTCCACCAGCCTCACCTCGTGCTTCTGCTCGTGCAGGGTCAGCGCCAGCGTGGCGCCGGTGCGGCCTCCCCCGGCGATCACCACGTACATGCCTCAGGCCTCCCCGTACAGCCGCCCGCGCAGGGCGGCGGCGGACTCCAGGCTGGCGCCGACGTGCAGCAGGTCACCGGTGCGCAGCACCGCCTCCGTCTCCGGCGCGCTCGCCCGGCCGCCGCGGGTGAGGCTCACGGCCGTACAGCTCACGCCCTCCAGCAGCTCGGCGAGCCCCCGCCCTTCCCAGGAGGCCGGCACGTCCAGCTCGTAGAGCTCGATCTCCCCGTTGCCGGCCGAGAACACGGGCCGCATGCGCCGGCTCTCCAGCAGCTCCTCCAGCCGGTGCGCCCCCCAGGCGGTGGAGCTCACCATGCGCAGGCCCATCGCCTCGTGCAGCGGCCGCCAGCGCGGGTCGTAGTTGCGGGAGACCACGCTCTGCACGCCGTAGACGGTGCGGGCCACGTGGGCCACCACCGCGTTCACCGCGTCGGAGTTGGTGACCGAGGCCAGCGCGTCCGCCTCCTCGACGCCGGCGCGTTGCAGCACCCCCTCGGCCATGGCCTCGGCCTCGATGGTGCGCCCGCGCCAGGCGGGGTCGAGATGCGAGAAGGAGGAGCCCACGTGGTCGATGATGGTGACGTCGTGCCCGCGGTTGCTGAGCAGCATGGCCAGCTCGGAGCCGACCCGGCCGCAGCCGACGATGATCGCGTACATCTCGGTCGTCTCCCTCCCGCTCCGGGCGGCCGCGCGGCCTGGCCGCACGAACCATGAGTCCCTCACAATGCTGACTGGACTCTAGCACGTCATCCCGCGGGCGTTGATCGACCCGAGCGCCATCGGTCGGCCCCGGGACTCGACGGAGCCAGGGCGCGGGCAGGCATTGCCGGGCGGTGGCGGGCCCGGCGCCCGCTACCGCCGCCACAGTTGCTCGTCGATGCCTTCACGCTGCGCGCACAGAGCACCACCGGGGACGTATCCGCATCCGTGCGGGTCAAGGGCCGCCATTGTCGCGACGACGGCCGCCAACAGTGATAACATCCGATACCGGCCGTCAAGAACAGGAGACTCCGTTGCCCAGACAACGCCGGTCGGTCAGCCGGGAAATCGCGGCGATCCGCAGGTCGCTGCAGTCGATCACCACCTCGCTCGCGCGGCTCGCTCCGGTGCTGGCGCAACTGGCCGACCCGCAGACCCGGTCGGGAGCGACGAACGGCAGCAGGCCGCGGCCGAGGCTGTCGGCCGAGCGCCGCGCCGCGCTGAAGCTGCAGGGCCAGTACATGGGCTACCTGCGCAACCTGAAGCCGCGCCAGAAGGCGCAGGTGAAGGCCCTCCGCGTCTCCAAGGGCATCAACCCCGCCATCGCCCTCGCCCGCAAGCTCGGCACCCGGTAGTCGCCCGGCCTCGTTCCCCGGGTCAGGGGCGGAGCTGGCTGCGTGCGCCCGTCGCCCGGGCGTGCCATGCTGCCGCCATGTGCAACCGCTTCGCGCTCCCGGCGAGCCCCGAGGAGCTGGCCGAGCAGTTCGGCCTGTCCGAGCTGCCGCCCCTCGTCCCCCGCTACAACGTGGCTCCCGGCGAGGAGATACTGGTCGTCCGCGCCGAGGGCGACAGACGCTTGCTGCAGCACGCGTGCTGGGGGTTCCGGCCTCGCGGCCGGGACCGCCTGCTGCTGAACATCCGCGCCGAGACGCTGCGGGCGCGCGGCCGTCCGCGCCACACGCGGCGGCGCGAGCGGGTGCTGGTCCCGGCCGGTGGGTTCTTCGAGTGGCGCCACGTCGGCCGCGCGCGCCAGCCCTTCTACTTCAAGCTGAAGGACGGCCCGCTGCTCGGCTTCGCGGCTCTGTGCGAGGACGCGGCCGCCGGCCAGGTCCGCCGCTGCGCCCTCCTCACCACCGCGCCGAACCCGCTGGTGGCCGAGGTCCACGATCGCATGCCCGCCATCCTGGCGCGTGACGCCTACGCCCGCTGGCTGGACGCCGGTGCGGACCTCGTCGACGTGCTCGGCCTGCTCCAGCCGTTCCCGGCGGAGGCCATGACCGGCTACCCGGTCTCGACACTGGTCAACCGCAGCGGGGTCGAGGACCCGCGGGCGATCGAGCCGGCGCGCCAGCAGACGCTGTTCTGACTCTAAGCGGTGTCCGCTCGCGCGCCCGCCCCTCGGCCGGCCAGGGCCTCGAGCCTCTCGCGCACCAGTCCCCGCAGCAGCGGCAGCTTGTAGGCGTTCTTCTCCAGCGGCTCCATCTTCAAGGTGGCCGCCTCGGCCGCTCGGGCGATGGTGTCGCGGTCGAGCCTCTGCCCGGCGAGCGCCCGCTCGACGGCGGGCGCCGGCCAGGGCACGGGGGCCACCCCGCTGAGGACGACCCGGGCACGCCGCACGTGCCCGCCTTCGAGCTGCAGCGCGAGCGCCGCACCGACGAGGGCGAAGTCGAACGATGCGCGTGCCCTCACCTTGCGGTAGGTGCTGCGCAGGCCGGGCGCCGGCCGGGGCAGCACCACCCGGGTGAGGATCTCGCCCGGCTCGAGCGCGGTCTCGCGCCGCACGTCCTGGCTCGGCAGCACGAACAGCTTCTCGAGCGGGAGCGTGCGGCTGCCGGCGGGCCCAACCACCTGCACCAGGGCCCCGAGCGCCATCAGGGCGGGGGCGGTGTCCGAGGGGTGGACGACGTAGCAGGGTCCGCCGCCGGCGATCGCGTGGTACTCGTTCTCGCCCGCGAGCGCGTAGCAGAGCTCGCCGCCCTTGCGCAGGCAGCGGAAGTCGCCGCGGTAGTACCAGCAGCGGGGCTTCTGGCACAGGTTCCCGCCGAGCGTGCCCTGGCAGCGCAGCTGGGGGCTGCCGACCTGCGACGCCGCCTCGGGGAGGGCCGTCCAGCGCTCGCGCAGCCCGGGGTGCGCGGCCACCTCGGCCAGGGTGGTGAGCGCGCCGAGGCTCAGCTCGCCCTGGGCGGTCTCGGCTACCCCGCGCAGCGAGCCGATCCCGGCGAGGCTCACCACCGTGCCGGTGGTGAAGACACCGTCGCGCAGGCAGCCCAGGAGGTCGCTGCCGCCGGCGTGCAGGCACGCCTCACCGCTCTCGAGGAGCTTCACCGCCTCGTCGAGGGAGCCGGCGCGGACGTACGCGAAGCTCGGCAACATGGCTACCTCCCCACCCGGCGCTCGGCGAGCAGGCGTGCCATCTGCGTCGGGTTGATCGGCGTCTCGCTGATGCGGATGCCGGTCGCGTCGAAGACGGCGTTGGCGATCGCCGCCGCCGTGGGAATGGTGGCCGGCTCGCCCAGGCCCTTGGCCCCCACGCTGTTGCACTCGGTGTCGTGGGGGTCGACGGGGAGGCAGACCGGCTCGGCCGGCACGTCCATGGCAGTGGGGATCTTGTAGTCGTGCCAGTTGGCGTTGGCCATCTTGCCGGTGTTGCGGTCGAGCACCCGGCCCTCGGTCATGCCGAAGCCGATGCCCATGGTCATGCCGCCGAAGACCTGGTTCTCGTAGCTGAGCCGGCTCATCACCCGGCCGGAGTCGTGGGCGCCGAGCAGCCGCAGCACCCGCACCTCGCCGGTTCGGGTGTCGACCTCCACCTCGGCAAAGTGGACGACGAACGGCAAGGCCACCTTTCCCTTGGGGTGCGGGTCGCGCCGGCCCACGCCCACGAGCACCTGCTGCTCCTGCAAGGCCGCCAGGTCCTTGAGGGCGACCTTCTTGTCGGGGGCGTTCGTGGCCACGATGACGCCGTCCCGGAGCTCGAGCGCGCCTTCCTCGACCTTCAGCTGCTCGGCGGCCATGACCATGAGCTGCTGCTTCACGTCGAGGGCCGCCGCGCGCACGATCGGGGCGTTGATGTGCGTGGTCTGGCTGCCGCCGGAGAGCACCGCGTACGGGGTCGTGGCCGTGTCGGCGTGGTCGACCTGGATCTTCTCGGGGGGGACTCCCAGCTCCTCGGAGACGACCATGGCCAGCACGGTCTTGGTGCCGGTGCCGATGTCCGAGGCGCCGGTGGTGAGAGAGACGCTGCCGTCGGCGATGAAACGGACGATCGCGCTTCCCCTGGCCTCGCCGTCCCAGCCCCACATGCCCGCGGCCACGCCGATGCCGCGGACGAGCGGGCCGGCCGCCCTCGGCCGGCGCCGTGCCTCCGCCCAGCCGAACGCCTTCGCGCCGTCCTCCAGGCACTGGCGCAGGCCCGTGCTGGTGAAGGGCAGGTTGTTGCGACGCTGGCTGACCGTGGGGACGTTCTTGAGGCGCAGGGCCAGCGGGTCCATGCCCAGCTTGAGGGCGAGCGCGTCCATCGTCTGCTCGAGGGCCCAGGCCCCCTGCGGGAACCCCGGCGCGCGGAAGGCCCGCGCCTTGCCGGCGTTCACGTAGACGGCCGTCTCCTCGATCTTCACGTGGGGGCAGGTGTAGAGGTCGCTCACCAGGTACCCGGCGCTGGTGCCCTCTGGATACGCCCCGCCGGTGCCGAGGCTGGTGAGCTGCAGCGCGGTGAGGGTGCCGTCCTTCCTCGCCCCCGCCCTCAGCGTGAGGACGTTGGGCGGGCGGTTGCCGACGCAGAGGAAGCTCTCCTCCCGCGACAGGAACAGCTTCACCGGCCGGCCGGTCTGCCGGGCGAGCAGGGCCGCCGCCAGCGTGTACTTGCCCGGCTCCAGCTTGCTGCCGAAGCCGCCGCCCATGTAGGCGCTCGCCACCCGCACCTGGCTGAGCGGGAGCTGGAAGAACTGCGCGTAGGCGGAGCGCAGGTCGAAGACGCCCTGGTTGGTGTCCCAGATGGTGAGCCGGTCACCCTCCCACCTGGCGACCGACCCGTGCGTCTCCATCGGCGTGTGGATCGCGCAGGGCGTGCGGAACGTCATCTCCACCACCGCCTCCGCCTCCGCGAACCCCCTGGCCACGTCGCCCCTCTGGTAGCGGTCGGGCTCGCCCGCACGGTTGCCGCCCTCGTGGACGGCCGGCGCGTCCGGCTTGAGCGCCCGCTCCATGTCGACCACGAACGGCAGCTCCTCGTAGTCCACCTCGATGGCGCGGGCGGCCGCCTCGGCCTGGGCCTGGGTCTCCGCCGCCACCGCCGCCACCTCCTCGCCCTCGAAGCGGCAGTGCGGGTCGAACAGCCAGCTGAGCGGACCCTTCTCGCCGAAGTAGAACGGCAGCTTCGCGCCGGGGCTGTCGCCGGTGAGCACGGCCTGCACGCCGGGCATCGTCTCCGCGCGGCGGGTGTCGACCTTTCTCACCCGCGCGTGGGCGTGCGGGCAGCGCGCGAACGCGGCGTAGAGCATGTCCGGCAGCACCAGGTCGCGCGCGTAGACGGCCGAGCCGCTGACCCGGTCGTAGCCGTCGATGCGCGGGCGCGCGGTGCCCACCACCCTCGTCTCGGTCCAGGGCCGGAGCGCGCTCATGCGGCACCTCCCGCCTGGCGTCGCGCTGCGGCGGCACGGCGGGCCGCGCGGAAGATGTGGGCGTAGGCGCCGCAGCGGCAGAGGTTGCCGCTCACGCCCTCACGGATCTCGTCGAGCGAGGGATCCGGCTTCCCGCGCAGCAGGCCCTCGACCGCCATCACCTGCCCCGAGGTACAGAAGCCGCACTGAAACGCGTCCTCGGCCACGAAAGCCTTCTGCACCTCCCCCAGCTCCTCGCCCCTCAGCAGGCCCTCGACCGTGGTGATCTCGTGGCCCTCGGCCTCGACGGCCAGGGTGAGGCAGGAGTTGCGCGGCTGCTCGTCGATCAGCACGGTGCAGGCCCCGCACTCGCCGCGCTCGCAGCCGGGCTTGGTGCCGGTCAGCCCGAGGTGGTCGCGCAGCGCCTCCAGCAGCGTCGTCCGGGGCTCGACGCTGAGCCGCCGGCGGCGGCCGTTCACCTTCAAGAGGATGCGGACCGGCTCCGTCCCCGGCAGCAGGGGGGCGGCGGCCGGCCCCGCCGCGGCCGAGCCTCGTAGCGCGGCTGCACCGACCACGCCCGCCCCCGCGCTGGTGATGAACCCGCGCCGGCTGACCCGTTCCATGGCGCACCTCCGAGCGAGCAAGGGTGATCCATTCCGCACCGGCGCCGAATGAGCCCGATGATCCGGGGCGCGCGGTCAGCGGTGCGACGTCAGGGGACGGCGTCCTCGCCCGGCCGTGGGGCGGGAGCCCGCTGCCGACGCCGGGTCACGGTCTTCTGCGCGGCGCGGTAGCTGACCAGCTCGTCGTCGGAGATATCCAGCCGGTCGAGCTCGGCGAGAGCCCCTCCGCTCAGCTCGCGGCGCAGGCGCTGGAAGCACACGTCGGGCCCGTCCTGCAGCGACACCCGGCGGTCGGCGAAGGCGGCATGGGCGATCGCCACCACGTAGTCGCGCTCGGCGCCCCCGATGCGCGCGTGGACCAGGAACTCGCGCCGCAGCTCCGTGTTGCGAAAGCCCCGGTACTCCAGGCGGATCTCGTGCG
>Ga0335071_10000955_pt1 | contig 31178 bp, 26 predicted proteins | sample Lox_Sample_15_FD_206724 | JGI IMG/M metagenome (GOLD analysis project Ga0335071, IMG submission 206724) | Soil microbial communities from Loxahatchee National Wildlife Refuge, Florida, United States - Lox_Sample_1.5 | ecosystem: Environmental > Terrestrial > Soil > Wetlands | place: USA...
GTTTCTGCAAAGGACGCATCGTTATCTCCGTCACCTCGGCCGTGCGGGGGAGGCTGAGCGCGTTCAGCACCACAGCGGCCACGTCGCCGGGCTGCACGAGCCGCTCCGGGTGGTACGCCTTCCCCTCCGCCTGGTGCACCGCCGACTGCATGGCGCTTGCCGTGCGGCCGAGGAACACGCTCGTCACGCGGACCCCGTCGGCGTTGCATTCCTCCCGGAGCGAATCGGCGACCGCCGCCAGGGCGTGCTTCGTGGCGGCGTACTGTCCCGCGCCGGCGCGGGCGGTGAGCCCGGCGCTGGAGTTGAGAAAGATCACCTGCCCCCGCGACGAGCGGAGGAGCGGGAGGAGCGCCCGCGTCACGGCGTAGGGGGCGCGCACGTTCACCCGGTACTGGCGGTCAAAGTCCGCGAGCTGCGCCTCGCCGATCGGCGCGAGCGCGATCACGCCGGCTGCGTGCACGAGCACGTCGATGCGGGGGCACGCTTCCGCGAGCGCGGTTGTCCAGCGTTCCGTCGCCTCCTCGTCCTCGAAATCCACGGCGGCGGAGGCGGCGCCCGGGCCGCACGCCCCGGCGAGATCCGCGAGGGCCGGGGCGTTCCGCCCCGCGAGCCGGAGCTCGGCCCCGGAGGCGGCGAGCGCGAGCGCGATCTCCCTCCCGATCCCGCCGCTCGCTCCGGTGACGACGGCGAGCTTCCCTTCGAGGCATCTTCCCGGGGGCATTCAGGCCCCTCCCGCGTCTGCGCCGTGGAGCGCCGCGGCCGGCTCGACCGGGGCGCACTCCTCGATCAGCTCATGCGCGCGCAGGAGACGCGCCGCCCCGTCGATCGCGTCGAAGGGGAGGCCGGCGCGCTCCGCGATATCAAGCAGCGTGTGCTCGCCGTCCGCCTGGTTGAGCACCCAGAGGAGCGCCATCTCCTGTGCGGGAGAGTCGGTTCTCCCGCCGATGGCGGAGTAGAGCCCGCGCCGCCCGAGCTGCGGCTCGCACATGGGATTGAGGCTCCGGTATCTCCTGTTCGCCTCGAGGACGTGGAAGACGTCCAGGTATGCGCCGAGCGCATCTGCCAAAAACGGCCCCCGCACGAACTCCAGGTTGTCCGCGGAAGTGTGGTACTCCGGGAACGCCCCGTGGGGCGTGCGCGTGAGCGAGCCGACCGGGAGATTGAACCCGGGGGAGCAGTACTGGCGCTCGTCGTACCCGTACGGCGAGAACTCCCTGACCGCGTAGGGCGCCCCGCGGTGCTTGAGCACGTGCAGCACCGCCCGGTCGATCTCCGCGTCACCGCGGCGGCTCTTCTTGTACGTCATCGGGCCCCCGTCCCCCACGCATGCGGCCACGAGCCCGTGTTTGATCCCGGCTGCCTTCTCTTCGTTCAGCGAAAGCCATGTGATCGACCCGATCGCTCCGGGGATGAACAGGAACCTGTAAGAGTACCTGCGCGCTGCGCCGGTGAGCAGCTTCGCCGCGAACGTCGCGAGCACGACACCGGAGAGATTGTCGTTGCACATCGAGGGATGGCATGCGTGGCAGGAGACCAGGACCTCGTCCGGCATCTCCCCCGGCAGGTAGTATTCGCCGTACGTGAGCGACCCGTCGGCGAGCGTCGAGTCGATGCACACCTCGTAGAGCCCGTCCGCAAGGCCCGCCAGTGCGTTCTGGCTCAGGCAGAACCCCCAGTTCTCCCGGTAGTACGACGTCCGGTAGGGGATCAGGTCCGGCTTCTCCGGGATCGTGTGGAGGTGCTCCTTCAGCTCTGCGAGCGTCATCGTCGCGTGCACCGGCGTGCTGTAGCTCATGATGTGGAGGCTGGAGTCCCGGAAATCCACGACCCTCCTGCCGCTTGCGTCCTTGATCCAGGCGTCGCGGATATTCCATTCCTTCGGCACTGTCCAGTCGAACGCCTTCGTGCCGGTCGGGACTTCGCGGATCCCGATGTCGACGAACCGCCGGAGCGCGCGGAGCGTCTCCCGGAAGCCCTCCCCCGTAATGCTCCGGCAGATGGGATAGAGCTCGGCGACGAGCCGGTGCATGGCCTCCCCCGTCGATGCCGCGTCGAACTCCCGGGCGATGTCGCGAATGTCCATAGTGTCAGGGTTCTGCGAACGCCGCAAACTGCTCCGGCGCGGCGTCCGGGTACTGATCATCCCGCGGGGCGATCGTGATGCGCCCCTCGGGCCATGCGATATGAAAGAGCGGATCGTTCCACCGGACACCCCGGGCGTACTCGGGGGCGTAGAATTCCGTCATCTGGTACAGGATCTCCGTTTCGTCCTCCAGCGTCTTGAAGCCGTGGGCAAATCCCCGGGGGATGTAGACCATCCGCCCGTTTGCCGCAGTAAGCTCCACGGATATCCACCGGAGGAACGTCCTGGAGCGGGGGCGGAGGTCGATCATCACGTCGTAGAGCGCTCCCCGCACGCAGCGCACCAGCTTCGCCTCGGCGAAGGGGGGCACCTGGAAATGCATCCCCCGGAGCGTGCCGCGGCGCGCGTTGAATGAGAGGCTCGCCTGGACAAGCTCTTCCTCCAGCCCCTGCGCGCGGAATTCCCGGCGGCACCAGGCGCGGGCGAAATACCCCCGCTCGTCCGTGAACTTTTCCAGGTCGACCACGTACGCCCCCGGGAGCGCTGTCTCCGTGAATTTCACCGCGCGCTCCTCATGCGTAGACGCGGACTTCCGGGATCGGTACGACGAACTTCCCCCCCCATTCCCTGATATGCGCGTTCTGTTCCATGATCTCCTCCCGGAAATTCCAGGGGAGGATCAGCACGTAGTCCGGCTTCGCCTCCGCGATCTGCTCCGGCGCGAGGATCGGGATGTGCGAGCCGGGGAGGAATTTCCCCTGCTTGTACGGGTTCCGGTCGACCGTGAAGTCGATGAAATCCGTCCGTATGCCGCAGTAGTTCAGAAGCGTGTTTCCCTTGCCGGGGGCGCCGTAGCCGGCGACCCGCTTTCCCTCACGCTTGGCCGCGATCAGGAATTCCAGGAGCTTCCGCTTCGTCTCCAGCACACGCTCCGTGAACCGGGCGTAATGGTCGATGCGCGTGAACCCGGCCTCCTCCTCCTCCGCGCGGAGCGCGCCGACCCGTGGGCTCACGGCGTTCGAGGAATCCGCCGCGTGCCGGGCGTAGATGCGGAGCGACCCCCCGTGCGTTGGCAGCTGTTCCACGTCGAAGAGCGTGAGCCCGTGGGCGGCGAAGATCTTCTCGGCGGTGAGAAACGAGAAATAGGAGAAATGCTCATGGTAGATCGTGTCGAACTGGTTCTCCTCCATCAGGCGCATCAGGTGCGGGAACTCGATCGTCACGACGCCGCGCGGTTTCAGGAGGATCCGGAGCCCCTCCACGAAATCGTTCACGTCCGGCACCTGGGCGAGGACGTTCGCCCCCGCGATCAGGTCCGCCTGCTTCCCCTCCCGCGCCAGGGCGCGCGCTGTCGCCGCGCCGAAGAACTTCACGAGCGTCGGGATCCCCTTCGCCTCGGCGACACGGGCGATGTTTGCCGCGGGCTCGATCCCCAGGACCGGGATCCCCCGTGCCACAAAGTGCTGGAGGAGGTAGCCGTCGTTGCTCGCCACCTCGACCACGAAGCTCCGTTCGTTGAGCCCGAGCCGCTCCACGATCGCGTCGGTGTACGCCTTCATGTGCCTCACCCAGCTGTCGGCGAATGAGGAGAAGTAGGCGTACTCGCCGAAGATCTGCTCGGCGCTCACGTACTGGTGGAGCTGGACGAGGAAGCACCCCTCGCACACGTAGGCGTGGAGGGGGTAGAAGGGCTCCATCGAGTTAAGCGCGTCCGCCCCCACGTAGCTCTCGCACAGGGGAGACATGCCGAGATCGACGAACGTGCGGCGCAGCGGGGCGCCGCAGAAGAGGCATCCCCGGGGGGCGTTCGCGCCCGGCGCGGCCTCCGCCGCTGCCGGTCGTTCCGCCGCCGCCGGCCGTTCCGCCACTGCTGCCGGCGCGCTCATGATTTCCCTCCCGCCGAATATGCCGGCACGCGCCACCGGAGCGACCCGTCCAGGTCACCCGCGGCCATCAGGTGCCGGATATGGTCGATCCGCTTGTAGCGGGGTCCCTCGAAATCCTCCAGCGCCAGGCCGTTCTGCCGGAACGCCTCGTAGAGCTGCTCGGCCCCGCGCCGGGCCGTCCACTGCGGCTGGAAGGCCGGGAGCGTCGTGGCGATCTTGGTGAAGTCCGCCCTGTAGCAGCGGGGATCGGGACCGGCGTCCTCGGCGTATTCGATCCGGCAGCCGGGGACCGTCTCCCGGACGATCTCGGCGATCTCGCGGACCCGGTAGTTCTCCCCCGTCTGCCCGACGTTGAACGCCTGGTTGTGGACCGCCTCGCGCGGCGCGTGGAGCACCGCGATGAACGCACGGGAGATGTCCTCGATGTGCACGATCGGGCGCCAGGGGGTGCCGTCGCTCTTGATCAGCACGCGCCCCGCGGTGAACGCCCAGGCGACAAGATTGTTGAGCACGATGTCGAACCGGAGACGGGGGGAGACGCCGTACGCGGTCGCGCTCCGGAGGAACGTCGGGCTGAAATCGTCGGTGGCCAGCGGCGCGACGTCCCGCTCGGAACGCACCTTGGAGATGCCGTAGGGGGTCACCGGGTTCAGGGCCGAGTCCTCGCGCATCAGCTCCTCGCCGGCCGCGCCGTAGTTGCTGCATGAGGAGGAAAAGACGAACCGGCGCACGCCCGCATCCCTGGCTGCGCGCGCCAGGCGCACGGTGGCCAGGTGGTTGATGTCGTACGTGACCGCGGGGTCGAGGTTGCCGAGCGGGTCATTGGAGAGCGCCGCCAGGTGGACCACCGCGTCGAACCCCGCAATGTCCTCCGGCGTCACGTCCCGGATGTCCTTCTCGATCGCCGGGAAGTCATCCTCCCAGTCGCCGAACGTGCACCGCTGGTAGAGGTCGGTGTCCATCCCGACCACCGTGTGTCCCTCCGCCCTGATCATCGGGGCCATGACCGACCCGATATACCCCCTGTGTCCCGTGACGAGCACCCGCATGGAATTCCTCCGACAGTGATGGATTCGTTTGTCAATCCTGCATGACGATCTTGCGGCAGTGGAACGCCTCCGCGTAGGGGGCGCACGACTCGATCCCGCGGAGCCTGAGCATTGCGCGGAACGTCTCCGCCGTGAACCAGTGCTTCGCCCGCTGCGACGGGAAATTGTCCAGGATGTGCCCGATCTTCTTCATGCAGGTCTCCTCGTCCAGCGGCACGAAGAAGTTGGGGATCCCGAGGTCGCCGTCGTATTTCGGGACCTCGTATTCCAGGATGAGGTGGTCCCGGAACGTGTTCCATGTCAGGTCCGAGATCACCCGGTGGTCCTGGTGCCTGTCGTCGCGGTAGTGCGTGAGGACGACGTCCGGCGCGAACGACCGCTTCAGCTTCTCGAATTCCTCCTTGATCGTTCCCCCCTCGATCGGGAAGAACCCGTCCCTGTGGTTCCTGACCAGGACTCTCTGTGCGTGCGCGCCGGCCAGGAAGAGCGACGCGCTCCTGCGCGCCTCCTGCGCGCGTGGGCCGCGGGCGCCGAAGACCACCCAGCAGGCCTCCACGGGGGCGCCCTGCGCGAGGAGGCGGAGGATCGTCCCGCCGCAGCCGATCTCGATATCGTCGGAGTGCGCGCCGAGGCAGAGGAGCCTCAGCGGCCGGTGCCGGTCCTTCCCCAGGCTGATGCCGAGCACGCCAGGTCCTCCCTTATGCGGTCCGGGCGCGGACGGCGGGGCGCAGGGGGGGATGCTCCACCACCGGCCGGCCGGCCGCAGCAGCCGCGGACGCCTGTTCAAGATCGGCCTCCACCATTTCGGCGACCAGCTCCCGGAAGCCCACGGTGGCGCTCCAGCCGAGCGTCCGCCGGGCGTGCGAGGGATCCCCGATCAGCAGGTCGACCTCGGCCGGGCGGTAGAGGCCCGTGTCGACGACGACGAACTCCCTGTAGTCGAGCCCGACGTGAGAGAAGGCGGCCTCGCAGAACTCCCTGACGCTGTGCGTTTCCCCCGTGCTCACCACGAAGTCGCCCGGCTCACCCTGCCGCAGGATGAGCCACATGGCCTTCACGTAGTCGGCGGCGTGCCCCCAGTCCCGTTTCGCCTCCAGGTTCCCGAGCCGGAGCTCCCGGGCCATGCCCAGCTTGATGCGCGCGGCCTGCGACGTGATCTTGCGCGTGACGAACTCGTACCCGCGCCGCGGCGATTCGTGGTTGAAGAGGATGCCGCTCGCGGCGAAGACGCCGTACCCCTCCCGGTAGTTTCTCGTCAGGTCGTACCCCGCGACCTTCGAGATCCCGTACGAGGAGCGGGGGTGGAACCGGGTGGCCTCGGTCTGGGGGACCTCCTCCACGCGGCCGAACATCTCGCTCGACCCCGCGAAATAAAACCTGCATGACGGGCACGCCTCCTTGAGCGCGGAGAGCACGAAGTGCGTCCCGTTGATGTTCGTGTTCAGCGTGGAGAACTCGTCCTCGAACGAGTAGCTCACGAAGCTCTGCGCCGCCAGGTGGTAGCATTCGTCCGGCCGCACGTTCTGGAACACCCGGTAGATGCTCGGGAAGCTCTCGAGCGAGGCCGAGTGGAGGCGGATCTCCCGCGCGATGTGGTTGATCCGCCACATCCGGTGGGCGGGATCCTCGAGCGCCACCCTGCGGACGATGCCGTGCACCTCGTAGCCTTTCGCCAGCAGGTGCTCGGCGAGGTACGAGCCGTCCTGCCCCGTGATGCCCGTGATGAGTGCCTTTGTCATTGCGTCGTGCCCCCGTGAAGTGATGTGCGCGGTTATTCGTTGACGATGGCCCCGTCCGGGGCGCGGCCCGCCACCATCGTGCGGACCTCCTTCCACCGGAGGAGACCCCTGAGGAACCGGAGCTCGGCCGGTTCGAAGACGCGGAGCGCGAAGAGGAGTCCCCCGTAGACTGCCGTGGCGGCGAGCCCCGCCACGGGCCAGGGGAGGCGGACCGCCTGGCACGCCATGAGCGCGAGCGTCATCCCCGCCCCCGCGCCGGCGCCCTTGCCGACCGTGGCCCAGCGGAACCCGGCGAGCGTCCCGGCCGGCAGCATCCGCAGGACCGCGATCATGATGGCGACTTCCGTGATGCCGGTGGCGATCGCGGCCCCCACCGCGCCGTTGCTCCCCGGGTGCTCGAACAGGGGGATGAGGACGAAGTTCAGCCCCACGTTGAATGGGATGGCCGAGAGGGAGAGGATCATCAGCGGCCTTTGCCTGTCCACCGACAGGAGCGTGGTCCCGAGTATCATGTCCGCGTAGAGGAAGAGGATGCCCGCCATCAGGAGCTGGAAGAGGAACACCGCCGGCTCGTAGCCGCTCAGCCCGAAGAACATGTTGATGATCGGCCGCGCGAGCGCGATGCCTCCGATCGTCACGGGGATGCCCAGCAGGAGGACGATCTCGAGGCTCTTCTGCGTGGTGCGGCGGTGCGAGTGCGCCTCCTCTTTCCAGAGACGCGACAGCACCGGGTACGCGGCCATCGTGAGGAGGTAGGGGAAATTGAGCGTCTCGAAGAGCCTGTAGGCCCCGCCGTACCACCCCACCACCTCCTCGGAGGACATCTTGGAGAGCATCACGCTGTCGATCTTATAATAGATGACACCGAATATGGCGAAGAGGAAATAGGGGACCCCCTCCTTCATCTGGGCGAGCGCGCTCCGCCAGCGCACGCGCGGGAGCGACGGGACGATCCGCCGCGCCATGACGGCAAGGACGATCACGTCCAGGATGCTCCCGCCGATCAGGACGAGCAGGAGGAAGACGGTCCCCTTGCCGAGCACGAGCCCGGCGATGGCCACGGCGCTCACGGAGAGCTTCTCGATAATGGCCCCCGCCGACGTATACCGGAGCGCTTCGTGCCCCTGGAAGCACGCGTAGAGGCTCGTGTAGGCCACGTAGACGTAGAGCCCGGCGCCGTTGATGAGGAGGAGCAGCCGCACCTCCTCCGGGTAGCCGCCCAGGAACCCGATGGCCGCCATGGCCGCCAGCGAGACCGTCGCGAGCGCCGTCCGCAGCAACAGGGCGTCGACGAGGATCTGTCCCGTCTGCTCCGGCTCGCGGGCGATGTGCTTCGCGATCAGGTAGCTGTTGCCGAAATTGACGACGATCTGGAACATGGCGGTGATGGCGGTGGCGAGGTAGAGCCGGCCGTACTCCGCCGGGCCGAGGTACCGGGGGACGAAAATGAGCAGGAGGATGCTCGACGCGGTGGTGATGACGTGCTGGAAGAGCATCACCGACGTGTTGCGCGCAACGCTTGTCGCCGCTTCCCGGAACATGCGATCCCTCTATGAGTATGTGAGCGAACGAACCGGGGGGACCACGCTCACGGGGGCCGCCGCGTCCGTGTCGCCGCCTCGGGCGAGGACGCCGGCCACGACCTGCTGCACCTCGGCGATCCAGGGGTCCAGCGCGTGGTGCTCTTCGACGTGCTTCCTGCCGTTCCTCCCCATTTCCGCCGCCGCATCGGGGTGTGACCAGAGATATTCGATGGCGTCCCGGAGCGCCCGCACGTTGCCCGGGGGGACGAAGAGGCCGTTGTACCCTTCGCGAATGACGTCCCTCTGGCCCGCCACGCGGGAACAGATGACCGCCTTCCCCATCGCCATGGCTTCCAGTATGCTCGTCGTCCCGTTGTCCGTGTCCGTGGGGAAGAGCGGGATCACGACGAACCGGGACCGGTCGTACAGCCGGCGGAGCTCCGGAAACCCCATCCCGCCGATCGTGACAGTGGGGGGGAGCCCCTGCATGCCGCTGATGTCCCGCATCCAGGGGTCCGCTTTTTCCAGCGCGAGCTGTCCCCCCGCCGCGATGTGGCAGGGGATCGGCGTGGTGCGGAGCGCCTCGATGAGCGTCCGGAAATCCCGCATCTCCCTGCCGACGGACGCAATCGTGTCCACGGGGCTCCCCATCGGGCGCCAGAACTTCTCGTCCACCGGCCAGCGCAGGAGTGCGATCTTCTCCGGCGGGATGCCGAGCGTGTTGACGGCGAAGTCACGCTGGGCGGAGCTCATGAGTATGATCCGGTCGATCGAGTGGTGGACCGCCTTCAGTATCCGCGCCTTCTTCGGCTTCGAGATCCAGGAAAAAATCGAGACGTGCCGCGCAGTCGCCCCCGTCAGGCGGAAGAGCCCGGCCAGCGGGAGCCCGAGGTGTTCCGCCCAGCTCACGATCACGTCGTAGCGCCCGCGGGCGCGGAACGCTTCGAGGACCTGCGCGATGCCGACGCCGGAGGCGCGGTAGAGGGGCGATCGCCACCGGGGCGCCCGCTCCAGGAAACGCTCGTCGAGTATGTCGGCGTTGAGGCCCGCGACGAGCGGGAGGATGCGTGGAGTCAGGTCTTCCGCTTCCCTGCGCGCGGCCTCCTCCTTGCCCGGCCACTGGATCCCGGCCGAGACCAGGAGGAGCGTCTTTGCCTTGCCCGCCTGCGCGGGGGAGCGCCTCCCGCTGCCGCGCGTGCGGGCGCGGCCCCGGAGCCAGCGCGCGGCGCCCGCCGGAGCCGTGATGCGGAGCGCGAACTCCGCCGGTCCCGCCAGCGGCGGGACGGCGATGCGCGTGATCTCCAGCGGGTCCTCCGCGATCGTCATCGGGCCCGACTCGCCGGCGCACGCGAATTCGTACCCCGCGGCGGCGACCATCTCCTTGATCGCCTGCGTCACGTTCCCCGGGGGGTAGGCGAACGCCCGGACAGGCGCGTTCAGCGTGATCTCCAGCATCATGCGCGAGCGGGAGATCTCCTCCCACGCCCTCTCGCGGGGAAGCGCACTGAGCTGCGCGCCCGTGAGCGAGGCGGACCCGATTTCGAAGCCCGCCTGGTGCAGCTCCAGGAGCTCCTCTGCGGCGAGCGAACCGGACTCCGGCGCGGCGAAGACGACCCCCTTCATGCCGAATTCCTGCATGACGGGGAGAGCCAGCGCAAACGTCTCCCCGGTCCACCCCTCGAACGTCAGTATGACCGGTCGCCGCGGCGGCGGGAGCTCGCCGGCCCGGATCATCCGGTAATCGTTGAGCGTGATCGGCGTGTACCCCCGCTGGTCCAGGTACGTCATCTGCTCGCGGAAGCGCGCCGCTCCCTCGCCGGGGAAGGGCCCCCGGAAGAGAAGCACGCGGATCCCGCGGGGGAACCGGGCGCGCTGATCCCGGCGGATCTGTGCGTTCATGGCGGTATCCTTCGTCATCGTGCCAGTGACGGCAGCGGCTCGACGCGTGCCCGCGGCACCCCCGCCCGCCGCGCCCCGCCGAGTGAGGCGTACACACTGTTGAGCCGGTCGCCGATCACCGACCATTCGTACTCGGCGTTCACAAGCTCCCGGCCGTTCCGGACGAGCTTCCGGCGGAGGTCCGCGTCCCGCATCAGCTCCACGACGGCGGAGGCGAACTGCTCCGGCGCGTCCGCCAGGAGAACCGAGGCGCGGTCCTCGACCCGGATCCCTTCGCACCCGACGCGCGTCGTGACGACCGGCTTCTCCATGGCCATCGCTTCGAGCACCTTGAGCCGGGTTCCCCCCCCCATGCGGAGCGGGACGACGTACACGCCCGCCCGCGCGACGTAGGGCCGGACGTCGGGGACGTACCCGGTGACTGTCACTTCCGGCGACGCCATCGCGCTCAGCTGGCGCGGCGGCCCCCCGCCGACGATCGAGACGCGCGCGTCCGGAATCTGCCGCCGGACGAGCGGGAAGATCTCCCGGAGGAAGTAGAGCATCCCGTCCGCGTTCGGGAAATAATTCATGGCGCCCGTGAAGACGAGCGTGTGCGGCTCCGCGGCTTCCCCCCCGGCCCTGAAGTAGGATGTGTCCACGCCGTTCGGGACTACGTGCACGCTCGGGCCGGGAAAGTCCGCCTCCAGGAGCGCTTTGTCCCGCTCGGAGGTCACGAAGAGCGCGTCCTGCCTGCCGTAGACCTCCTTCTCCTCCCGGAACACCTTGCCGAATTCCCGCGCATAGAACGCCCTGCGCAGCGGCGATGAGGCCGCCTCGGCCATGCGGCGGACGTTGTCGTGCTCCACGTTCTGCGTGTCCATGACGCGGAGCGCGCCGGGAGAGTCCACGCGGAAGAGCCCGGTGTGATGGTTCTCCGACTGCACGATGTCGAACGCGCCGGCGGAGGTGGCCCGGTCGATCGCCTCCTGCATCGCCGCGGAGTACCAGGCCCGCGTGGTCGCGCTCGTCGCGCGGAGGAGCGAGCCCGCCTGCGCCAGCCGTTTGCGCACACCGCCGAGGTTTGCCGGGGGCGCGACGGCCCTGACCTCCGCGAGCCGGCCGCCGAATGACTCGCGCACGAGCGCGGCCTGCTCCACGCTGCCGTACATGATCACGGTCACCTCGTGCGCACCCGCCATCGCCCGGAGGAGATGGAAGATCCTGAGCGCCCCGCCGAAGTGGGGGGGACAGGGGGAGTAGGGGAGTATGTTCAGTATCCTCACGGCGCGGCGTACCCCGGGGGCGCGGCGGGCACCGCCGCGGCCTCTTCCGCGAGGGCGGGGTGATCCCTGGTGAGATTCTGGATGCTGGCGATCAGGCCGAGCAACGCGCCGAAGTAGATCATCGTCCTGTACCGGACAAAATGGAGATCGAAGAACGCGGCCGTCACCAGCGTGATGACGGACACGACGCTGAGCGTACAGACGGTCTTGAGATACGGATCCTTCAGCCGCGGCACCAGCGACGCGCCGCGGAACCCGACGCTGTTGAGAAAGAACCAGAAGAGGAAAAAGCCGAGCGCGCCCCCCTTGGCCAGGAGCCAGAGGACGTTGTTGTGCGCCATGTAATCCCTGAGCGCGAAGTCGAGGGGCACGAGGTCGAGCGGCTGCTCGTATTTCGTCCCGAACCCGATGCCGACCGCCGGGGCGTTCTGGATCGTGACGGCCAGGTCGTAGTCCTCGATCTTCCGGTAGAGGTTCGAGTAGTAGTTCCTGTCCTTGACGATCTCCTGGCCGGACGACTCGTCCTTGTCGAAGCCCGATTTCATCTGCTTGATCGGCCCGGCGAAGCTCCCGTCGCTGTCCCAGAAGACCGCGGCGTACGTGGCCAGGAGCAGGAGGACCGGAACGATGTAGGCGAGCGCCCGCAGGAGGTTCTTCCGCGGGATCATGACCAGGAACGCGACGAAGGAGAGGCAAAACGCCGCGTACGCGGCGCGGCGGTTCCCCACGTAGAACCCGAGGAGAAGCGGGAAGAGGAGGACCAGCAGCGCCCTGCGCTGCCCCTTGTTCCCCCCGAATATCGCCAGGCCCAGCAGCAGGAAGAAGAGCGTCGTGATCAGGAGCGGGTCCTCGTGCGCCTGCATCGCCTCGTACCCCACCATGCTCCAGCCGTTGCCCTGGTAGCGGGCGATCCCCTCGAACGCCTTGAACGTGATGCCGACGATGGCCACCCAGAAGAAGGCGGTGATGTTCTCCTTCGTCCGGATCACCTGGGGCACGAAGACATAGACGACCCCCAGGTACATGAGCGCGCGGGTCTCCCAGAGCGCAGGCATGAAATCCCCTCCCCGCGACATTCCGTAGGCGAACGCGGAGACCAGCCACACGAACCAGAGGCAGGCCGGGAACCAGAGGGCGACTGGCCGCGCCCGCACGTCCCTGCGGATGCAGAGGAGGGCGACCCACACCACGATGATGAACAGGAAATGGAGCTCGAAGACGTTCGCGTCCCCCATGCTGAAATACGGGAGGTACGGGATCTCCTTCAGGTTCTTGAAGTAGGAGACGCGGAACGTGAGCGTGTTGAAGCCCGGCACCTCGAACTGCCCGAAGAGCAGCACCGCGCCCATGAGGAGGAGGAACCCGATGTCCACGCGGTAGATCGTCAGCATGACGACGGCGCTCAGGGCCAGGAAGGCGCTCGGGGGCATGAGCGTCCCGTTGCTCCAGATGAGGACGAACCCGAGCGCGACGCAGCAGAGGGCCAGGATGACGGCGAAGATCCGCTCCTCCAGCCCCCGGTCGCGGGGAAAGAACGCCCCTTGATCGGTCGTATGTCCGAATCCCGTTTCGGCCTGCATGCCTACGATGTGGCGGGTGTCTTGATCGTGAAGACGAAGTAGAGTGCCGCGGCCACCTGGAGCGCGGCGATCATCCCCAGGAGCAGGATGCCGCCGATGCCGGGGCGCTTCACGTGCTTGCCGGCGAAAATCACGAAGCTGTAGAGCGCGACGAGCCCGACGATTGCGCCCGTCATGCCGCGTCCGTGACGCGGTTGAGGACGAACCCCAGCAGCCGGTCCTTGCCGAGCCTGTGCGTGACGCGCGTGATGTCGTCCCGCGTCGTGCGCGAGGAGTCCACGACGAACACGACGCCGTCCATCTGCCGGGTGAGGTTCATCGGCAGGATCGGGTCGGTCACCGAGGGGAGGTCGAATATGATCACCTCGAACCGCTGCTTGAGCGACTCCATGACGTGCCGGAAGCTGGGGAGGCCCGTCATCGCGCCTGTCCCCGCATGGGCATGGGGCTTTCCCTTCCCGTTCTTTTTCCCGTTCCTCCTGCCGTTCGAGGGCGGGGGCTCCACGATCCCCGAGAACGTCGCGCTGATGTTCCCGAGCGTCATCACGTGGAGGTGGCGCACGGTGGTGCGGGCGACCTGCACCATCGGGGCGGAGAGGGCCTCGGCGAGGCCCGGCCCGATCCCCAGCGCGAAGACGGAGTGGAGGCGGGGATTGCGCATGTTGAGATCCACGAGCACGGTCTCCCGCTCGTCCGCTATGGCCATGGAGACCGCCAGGTTCGCGGCGACGACCGTCTTGCCGTCCCCGTCCCGCGTGCTCGTCACGCCGAAGACGAAGTTCGTCCGCGACTCCGTCCGCGGGAGGAGCGCGTAGTGGAAATTGTTGTACAGGAGCGGCGTCACGATCTCGGCGTCGTACGTGGCGCTGTCGTCGGTGCGCATCACGACGTGCTTCGCCGCCCGGACAAGCGCCTGCGCCCCGGGGAGACTTTCGCCGGGGACAGGATCGATCATGCCGGGTTCCTCCTCCATCTCTGTCGCCACCCTCTCTCTCCTCTGTTCCGTTGCCATGGTTCGGCGCCGTGGAAAATTACCGTTCGATCCGGAGCTGGGGAAGCAGGGCGATCACCGGCACCTGGAACACCTCCAGGTCGTGCAGCGTCCTGAGGCGGCTGTCCAGGAACTCCGCCACGAGCGCGCCGGCCAGTGCCAGGACGAGCCCGAAGACGCTCCCCCCGGCGATGATCAGCGCCTGGTTGGGCTTGGAGGGCTTGGCCGGGACCCGCGGCGGGTCGATGATGATGAACGAGTTCTCCGCGTTCTTCCCCAGCTCCTGCGTGATCTTCGCCTGTTCCAGCTTCGTCTTCATGTCCTCGTACAGCCTCTGGTAGAGGTTGTAATTGGACTTCTTGCTCAGGTCCTCCTGCTGGTCGACGGAGTACTGCATCAGCTCCTCGATCGTCTGCTGGCGGCTGGCCTGCAGGGAGGCGATCTGCCCCGTGAGCGCGCTTCGCTCGGATTCGACGGCCACGCGCATCTTGCGGAGGATCTCCTGGACCTCGTTGATCGCCTTCCCCACCTCGGGGAAGAGCGGGGTGTACCGCGACGACACCTCGTCGTACTGCGCCATCGACGCCCTGAGCTCATCGGCATACGGGAGGCTCGCGCGCCGCAGCTCCGCCAGCGCCTGTTTGCCCTCGTCGGAATGGAAGCCGTCCGGGAAGAGCGCGAGCTGCGTGAGCGCCTGTTCGTCGGCCCGCGCCTTGTCGTTCTGCGTCTGGATCTGCCTGTCGAGGTCCTCCAGGCGCGAGTAGAGCCCGCTGCTCCCCGTGGGCCGCTGCCGCATGCGCTGGAGCAGGAGCGTCACCATGTCGTGCTGCGTGCTCTCGAACTTCTCCTGGTATTCCCGGAGCTTCCGCTCGAAGAACTCCACGGTCAGCTCGTTGCGGCGCGCCTCGCCCCGGATGCGGGTCTCGATGAACGTCCTGGCCAGGCAGGAGACCATCTTCTGCGCCCGGACGGGATCGGTGTCCAGGTAGGAAATCGTGAACGAATCGGACCCCTTGCGCCCGGTGCGGATGCTCGCCCGGACCTTCTCGATCAGGTTGTCCCAGGCGATCCCCTCCTCCACCCCCCGCCCGAGACCCACGCTGTCGATCACCGTCTCGATCGTCTTGCGGCTGTAGACGATCTCCATGAACGTCTCCAGGCGGTCCGAGGAGGCGAGCTGGACCGCCATCTGGTAGCTGACGAGCGGGTTCAGGATCTCGTCGGGCTGCACCCAGATCGTGGTGCTCGATTCGTACTTCTTCGGGAGCATGTACGCGCCCAGGACGCAGACGGCCGTCACGATGATCGGGGGAAAGATGAGGTACTTCTTCCGCCGGGCGACGAACAGCTTCAGGTCACGCATGCTGAACTGTGATTGTTGCACGTCCCTCTGCGGCTCCGCGGATGTTTCACATGGACGATTGCGCCGGATTCAAATCGTCAATTTGCATGCCACCGCCGGCACCGTGCATGGAGCGCTTACACGGCGCAAATTCCGGATCGCGTCGCGCCGTGTGTCACGGAAAGGCACAGGCCGCCCGCGGCCGCTGTCACAAATTGTGACACATGCAGCGCGCGGGCTCCCGCGCCGCCGCGGGTCCCTGCGGCGCCCGGCGGGAAAATCGCCGCGAACGAACGCGGTTCGCCCTCCGCGCCGCCCGGGAGACCCCGCGCTCCCTCCCGGCACGGGAATTGCCCTGTGCTCGTGCGGCCCGGCGCCTCGCGGCGCCACGGGCAGCACCGAACCACGACACGGAACGCATACGTGAACATTGCCAACATCCGCCGCGCGGCTGCGCTCGGCGCCGCATGCACGGCGCTCGGCGCACTCCTGGCCTGCACGAGCGGCTGCACGACCGAGGCCGTCACCGCGGAGACCGCCCGCGCAATGAGCACGCCGGGCCTGGGCCCCGGCAAATTCGGCACGCAGGCGCACGGCGACCAGATCCAGACCGGCGACCAGCTCCAGCTGAGCGTGCTCGGCTACCCCGAATTCAACACCACGACGTCGGTCAACGCGGCCGGCATGATCAGCATCCCGCTCATTGGCGACCTGAAGGCGGTGGGACTCACGAAGGACCAGCTCGAGGCGGAGATCGTGGCGAAGCTGACCGATTTCGTGAAGAGCAAGGTCTACATCACGCTCAACCTGACCTCGGCGACAGTGCAGAACATCATCGTGCTGGGGGCCGTGGCGCAGCAGAACAGCTACCCGAACACCTCCGCGGTCTCGGTCTTCCAGGTGCTCGCGACCGCGGGCGGTCCCTCCGGGGACGCCGACCTCCGCCATATCAAGGTGTACAGGAACGGGGACCTCGGCCGCGAGGAGGAGATCGACCTCTCGGGGCTCGTCTCCCCCGGCGCGGGACGCCTGGTGCGCGCCACGCCGATGGTGAACCCGGGGGACCTGGTCTACGTCCCGAAGGCCGAAAACTTCGTGCGCCAGTTCTCCCCGTTCGTGTACGACATCGTGGTCGTGTTGACGCTCTTCGCCCTTGTCAAGTAGGACGGTGCGCCCATGAGCGTTCACGGCAGAGCCGGCGTCGCCTGCACACTCGTTGCCACCGCGGTCGTCCTCGCCTGGAGCGGGGCGCGGGGGCAGTCCCTGTACGAGCCGCCGGTGCAGAAATATCTCGGTGCGCGGGGCATGGCGCTCGGGGACGCGATCGGGTCTGATGAATTCGACATCGAGTCGATGTACCGGAACCCGGCCACGCTCGCGTATCTGCGCCACGCGAACGTCGTCGCGGACCAGCGGCACGACTATGCGGGGGGCGTCTTCAGCGAGAACATCGCGGGGCGCGTCTTCGCCTCGCGCACGATGGCGGTCGGGCTCGGCGCCGGCATGGAAAGCGCGGGGAAGTTCACGACCGCGGGCCCGTACAAGTTCACGCAGTACGACCTGGACGCGGCGTGGGCGTTCCGCGTGCCGAGCGTCAGCTCGGACCTGAGCCTCGGCCTCCTGGGGAACTTCCGCCTCGCGCAGGACGACTCCCTCTCCCGCCGCGCGGCGCAGTTCGCCGCGGGACTCATGTACTCGCCGACGCCGGGGACCAGCTACTCGGTCATCTACCGGGGGCTCGGGACCGGCGTCGACTACACGGCGGAGGAGGCTGGCACGGCGCAGGTGACGCGCGGGGGGATCCGCCATCCCCCGCGGAGCCTCGAAATCGGGAGCACGATGCGGTATCCCTCGACGAGCGCCATCCCGTTCCTGACGATCTCCATCTCGGGGGAGAAGGATTTCGCCACGCGGCTGGTCCGCCTGCGGGGGGGGGCCGAGGTGGTGATCGCGGACGTGCTGAGCCTCCGGCTCGGGTATCTCAACGCCGAGGTGTGGCAGGTGCGGTACGGGATCGGCCTCTCGATCGCCGGGGTCACGTTTGACTACGCGATCATGCCCCTCGTCGGGGCGGGAAAATTCGACGAGATGACACTCAAAATCGGCATTTAACAAGCCGGGAGACGACGACCAGTGGAAGCGATGATCCCCCCCAGCCTCAGCGAGCCGATGCAGGAGGCCCTCGTGAGCCTCCAGCGCGTCGCGCCGAGCGATCTCAGCGTCATCATCCAGGGAGAACCGGGGACGGGGAAGGAGTGGGCCGCGCGCATGATCCACCAGATGAGCGCGCGGGCGCGGGGGCCGATCTTCACGGTGGATTGCGGGGCGGTCGGCCCGGCGAACATCGAGAAGGAGCTTTTCGGCTACGACGCGATCTCCTGGGACAATATCGAGATCCGCAAGAGCGCGTTCGAGGAGGCTTCCGGGGGGACGCTCTACCTCCACGAGATCGAGGCGATCCCCCCGGCCGTCCAGCTCCGCGTGGCCCGCGCGGTCGAGTACAAGCAGTTCCGGCGGATCGGGGGGGACATGTCGCACGAGGTGAACGTCCGGCTCATCGCCACGACGAGCCGCGTGCGGAACGGCTCCTCCGAGGACGCCGGCGCTGAGGATTTCGCCTCGCGCCTGGCGGCGATCAGGATCACGCTCCCTCCCCTACGGGCCCGGAGGAGCGACATCCCGGTGCTGATCGAGCGCTTCCTGCGCGAGATGCGCGACCGGTACATGAACCCCGTGCAGGGGATCTCGCCGGAGGCGCTGAAGCTCTGCAGCGCCTTCGCCTGGCCCGGCAACGTGCGGCAGCTCAAGACGGCCATGGAGTACGCGGCGATCATGGCGCGCGGGGGGATGATCGAGCCGGAGCATCTTCCCGCCTATCTCCACACGGCATGAAAGGACGCGCATGAACATCCTCGGCATCTCCTGTTTTTACCACGATTCGGCGGCCGCGCTCATCCGGGACGGCGTCATCGTCGCCGCGGCGCAGGAAGAGCGGTTCACCCGGAAAAAGCACGACCACAATTTCCCGGCGCAGGCGATCGCCTGGTGCCTCAAGCAGGGGGGGATCACGCCCGCCGGGCTCGACCTGGTCGCCTTCTACGACAAGCCGCTCGTCAAGTTCGAGCGGATCCTCGAGACGTACCTCGCCTACGCGCCCAGGGGCATCGCGTCGTTCATGATGGCCATGCCGCTCTGGCTGAAGGAGAAGCTCTGGATCCCCTCGCTCATCCGGGACGCCCTCGACGGCTACGAGGGGAAACTCGTCTTCACGGACCACCACGAGTCGCACGCCGCCTCGGCCTTCTACCCCTCGCCGTTTACGCAGGCCGCGTTCCTGACGCTCGACGGTGTGGGGGAATGGACCACCACCAGCTACGGTGTAGGAAAAGGTAACACACTCCGGATGATGGGGGAGCAGAGCTTCCCCCACTCGCTCGGGCTCCTCTACTCGGCGTTTACCTACTTCACAGGGTTCAAGGTGAACTCGGCGGAGTACAAGGTGATGGGGCTTGCCCCGTACGGTGAGCCGAAGTACGTCCAGACGATCTACGACCACCTGATCGATCTGAAGGCGGACGGGTCGTTCAAGATGAACATGGAGTACTTCGACTACTGCGCGGGTCTCCGGATGACGAACGCGAAGTTCGCGGCCCTCTTCGGCGGGCCCGAGCGCGCGCAGGAGTCGAAGCTCACGCAGCGGGAGATGGACCTCGCGCGGTCGCTCCAGGACGTGACCGAGGAAATCATGCTCCGCATGGCGCGCCACGTCCACCGGGAGACCGGCGAGGAGAACCTGGTGATGGCCGGGGGGGTCGCGCTCAACTGCGTCGGGAACGGGCGCATCCTGCGGGAGGGACCCTTCCGCGACATCTGGATCCAGCCGGCCGCGGGGGACGCGGGCGGCGCGCTCGGCGCGGCCCTTTTCGCCTGGCACGCGATCCTGGAGAATCCCCGCGCGGTGACGCCGGGGCGGGACGCGCAGCGCGGCTCATACCTCGGGCCCCTGTACGACGACGACGCGATCGAGCATTTCCTCCGGATGAACGAGATCCCCTTCCGGAAGCTGACCCGCGACGAGCTGGTGGAGACGACGGCGGACCTGATTGCGGGGGAGAACGTGATCGGCTGGTTCCAGGGGCGCATGGAGTTCGGCCCCCGCGCGCTCGGCGCGCGCAGCATCATCGGCGACGCCCGCTCGCCGAAGATGCAGTCGGTGATGAACCTGAAGATCAAGTTCCGGGAGTCGTTCCGCCCCTTCGCCCCCACGGTCCTGAAGGAGAAGGTGGGGGAATACTTCCAGCTCGACCGGGCGAGCCCGTACATGCTCCTGGTCGCGCCGGTCACGAAGGAGCGGATGATCCCGATGACCCCGGAGCAGGAGTCCCTCTTCGGCATCGAAAAGCTGAACGTCCCCCGCTCGGATATCCCCGCGGTCACGCACATCGACTACTCGGCGCGCGTGCAGACGGTGGACAGGGAGGACAACGACCTCTACTACGACGTCATCCGGCGGTTCGGCGAGAAGACCGGCTGCGACGTCATCATCAACACGTCGTTCAACGTGCGGGGGGAACCGATCGTCTGCCGGCCGGAGGAGGCCTACCGCTGCTTCATGCGCACCGAGATGGATTACCTGGTCATGGGGAGCTTCGTCGTCGCCAAGAAAGAGCAGAAGCCGCTCACCGCCGATGCCAACTGGATGAAGGAGTTCGAACTTGACTGACACGATCAACGCCTCCCGCAGGGAGGTCCGGAAATTCGGCATCACGTTCGCCCTGCTGGGCGTGGCGGCTGCCGCCCTTGCGGCCTGGCGGGGGAACCCCCGCTGGCCGTGGCTCATCGCGGCCGCGGCCGCGTTTGCGCTCGGGGGGCTTGTGGCGGTCCCCCTGCTCCGGCCGATCTACGTCGCCTGGATGACGTTCGCCCGGTGGCTCGCGTGGGTGAACACGCGGCTGATCCTCGGCCTCTTCTTCTACCTGGTGCTCACGCCCGCGGGGCTCGCGGCGAGGGCGCTCGGGAAGGACCTCCTGGACGAGCGGATCGACCGGGCGGCACCCTCCTACTGGAAAAAGCGGGAACAGGCGCAGCCTGACAGGGCGCGGTACGAACGGCTGTTCTAGCAACGGGACACACACGAAGGGAGATCCGATGGCAGCGCAGAGCAAACTCTTCATGCTGGGGGAGATCTGGTCGTTCCTCCGGGTGAGAAAGAAATGGTGGCTGGGACCGATCGTTGCGACGCTCCTCCTCCTGGGGCTCCTGCTGGTGCTCACGCAGGGGTCGGCGCTCGCGCCGTTCATTTATACGCTCTTTTAGCATGCGGGCTGAACTGCACCTGGAAGACGGGACGGTCTTCGCCGGAGAGTCGTTCGGCGCATCCCGTCCCGCGGCGGGGGAGGTGGTCTTCAACACGGGGATGGTGGGATACCCGGAGACGCTGACCGATCCCTCGTACGCGGGACAAATCCTGGCCTGCACGTACCCGCTCATCGGGAACTACGGCGTGCCGCCCGGGGGGTCGGCCGGTGAGGCCGGGCTCTCCCCCTGGTTCGAAAGCGCGCGCATCCACGTGCGGGGGCTCGTCGTCGCCTCGCTCTCGCGCACGTACAGCCACTGGTCCGCCGGGCGCTCGCTGGAGGCATGGCTGAAGGCGGAGGGGATTCCCGGGATCACGGGGATCGACACGCGCGCGCTCACGCGGCGGCTCCGCGAGCGGGGGACGATGATGGGGAAAATACTCGTGGACGGCGCGGACGTGCCGCTGGAAGATCCCAACGCGCAGAACCTTGTCGCCGGCGTGAGCGTGGGCGCGCCCGAGCATTACCCTTCCGGCGGGCCGCTCCGGTGCGTGGTCGTGGATTTCGGCGCCAAGAGCAACATCATCCGGAGCCTCACGCGGCGGGGCGTCTCGGTGCTCCGCGTCCCGTGGAACTACGACTGGACACACGAGGAGGCGGACGGTGTCGTCCTCTCCAACGGGCCCGGCGATCCGCGCATGTGCGCGGAGGCGATCGACGTCCTGCGCAGGGGGATGGACAGGGAGATCCCGGTCATGGGGATCTGCCTCGGCCACCAGCTCCTGGCGCTCGCCGCGGGGGGGGAGACGTACAAGATGCGGTTCGGCCACAGGAGCCAGAACCAGCCCTGCCTGCAGGTCGGCTCGCGGCGTTGCTACGTGACGAGCCAGAACCACGGGTACGCGGTCGACGAGCGGACACTCGGGGCCGAGTGGGAGCCCTGGTTCTTCAACGCCAACGACGGGACGAACGAGGGGATCCGCCACCGGTCGCGCCCCTTCCGCTCCGTGCAGTTCCATCCCGAGGCGACGCCCGGGCCGTCGGACACCGACGGGTTCTTCGACAGTTTCATCCAGGTGATGGCGCATGACGGACAGGCCGCGTAAGGTCATCGTTCTCGGCAGCGGCGCGCTCAAGATCGGCGAGGCGGGGGAGTTCGACTACTCCGGGAGCCAGGCGATCAAGGCGCTGAAGGAGGAGGGGGTCCGCACCGTCCTGGTGAATCCCAACATTGCGACGATCCAGACATCCGACGACATGGCCGACAGCGTCTATCTGCTGCCGGTGAGCCCGGAGATGGTCGAGAAGGTGATCCGGAAGGAGCGGCCCGACGGCATACTGATGGGGTTCGGGGGACAGACCGCGCTCAACTGCGGGCTGGAGCTCGCCCGCCGGTGCGTCCTGACAACGAACGGCGTGCGCGTCCTGGGGACTCCCATTGAGGCGATCCGCGACACGGAGGACAGGGAGACGTTTGCGCGCCGGCTCGGTGAGATCGGCGTCGCGACCCCCCGGTCCCGCGCGGAGACGACGGTGGCCGGGGCGCTGGACGCAGCCGCGGCGATCGGCTACCCGGTGATGGTGCGCGCGGCGTTCGCGCTCGGGGGACTCGGCTCGGGGCGCTGCGGCTCGCCGGAAGAGCTGGAAAGCCGTGTGCGCCAGGCGCTCGCCCACTCGCCGCAGGTGCTCATCGAGGAGGACCTCTACGGCTGGAAGGAGGTCGAGTACGAGGTGGTGCGCGACGCGCAGGACAACTGCATCACCGTCTGCAACATGGAGAACATCGACCCGCTCGGGATCCACACGGGGGAGAGCATCGTGGTGGCGCCCAGCCAGACGCTCTCCAACAGGGAGTACCATATGCTCCGGGAGATCGCCCTGCGCGTCATCCGGCATTTCGGCGTCGTCGGGGAGTGCAACATCCAGTTCGCGCTCGACCCCGCCTCTGAGGCGTACCGGGTGATCGAGGTGAACGCGCGCCTCTCCCGCAGCTCCGCGCTCGCCTCGAAGGCGACCGGCTACCCGCTGGCGTACGTCGCCGCGAAGCTCGCTCTCGGCTACGCGCTCACCGAGCTGCAGAACGCGGTCACGCGCGTCACCAGCGCGTGCTTCGAGCCCGCGCTCGACTACGTGGTGGTGAAGATCCCGCGGTGGGACCTGAAGAAGTTCAGGAACGTCTCCACGCAGCTCGGCTCCGCCATGAAGTCCGTCGGCGAGGTGATGGCGATCGGGAGGAACTTCGAGGAGGCTCTCCAGAAGGCGGTCCGGATGCTCGACATCGGGGCCCCCGGGCTCTGCACGGACCGCTTCGCCGGGTGCGCCGACATTGCGCCCGAGCTGGCGCGGCCCGGGCCGGAGAGGATATTCGCGCTGGCGGAGGCGTTCCGCCGCGGGATGACGGCGGAGGAGATCCACCGCCTCACGTTCATCGACCACTGGTTCCTCGACGGGATCGCGGGCGTGGTGCAGGTGGAGCGGGCGCTCCGCAGGTACGCCGGGGGGCCGTGCCCCGCGGAGATCCTGCGCGAGGCCAAGCGGACAGGGTTCGCCGACAGGCAGATCGCCGGGATCCTCGGCATCGACGAGGGGGTCCTCCGGAAATACCGCTACAACCGTGGGATCCGGCCGTACGTGAAACAGATCGACACGCTTGCGGCGGAGTACCCGGCGAAGACCAACTATCTCTACATGACGTACGACGCCGCCGAGGACGACGTCGCCTGGGGCGGGGGGAAAAACGTCCTGGTGATCGGCTCCGGCGCCTACCGCATCGGCAGCTCCGTCGAGTTCGACTGGTGCTGCGTCAACGCCTCGCTGGCGCTCCGCCGCATGGGCTACGGGGCGGTGCTGGTGAACTTCAACCCCGAGACGGTGAGCACCGACTACGACGTCTGCGACCGGCTCTATTTCGACGAGATCAGCGTCGAGACCGTGCGGGACATCTACGAGCGGGAGCACTGCATCGGCGTGATCGTGGCCGTCGGCGGGCAGCTCCCGAACACGCTCGCGCTGCGACTGGAGCAGGAGGGACTGAGGATCATCGGGACGTCGCCGGCCGACATCGACAGGGCGGAAGACCGGCACAAGTTCTCGGCGCTCCTCGACCGGATCGGCGTGGACCAGCCGCCGTGGCGCGAGGTCTCCTCGCTCGCGGGGGCGGAGGAGTTTGCCGACGCGATCGGCTACCCCGTGCTCATCCGTCCCTCCTACGTCCTGAGCGGCGCGGCGATGGGCGTGGCGACGAACGCCGGCGAGCTGAAGACGTTCCTCGGGAAGGCCGCCGAGGTGTCGCCCGACCACCCGGTGGTCGTCTCGAAGTTCCTGGAAAATGCGAAGGAGGTGGAGGTGGACGCCGTGGCGATCGGCGGGCGCATCGTGGCGAGCGCGGTGATGGAGCACGTGGAGAACGCGGGCGTCCACTCCGGCGACGCGACGCTCGTCCTGCCCCCCCAGCGGACGTACCTGGAGACCATCCGCCGCGTCCAGAAGATCTCCGCCGAAATCGCCGCCGAGCTCAACATCACTGGCCCCTTCAACGTACAGTACCTCGCCCGCGGCACCGACGTGAAGGTGATCGAGTGCAACCTCCGCGCCTCGCGAAGCTTCCCGTTCGTCTCCAAGGTCTGCCGGAGGAACTTCATCGACATCGCCGTGCGCGGGATGCTGGGGGAGCAGGTCGAGCCCCTGAACGGCCTCTTCTTCGGGCTCTCGTACGTGGGGGTCAAGGCGCCGCAGTTCTCCTTCACGCGCCTGCAGGGGGCCGACCCCACGATCGGCGTGGAGATGGCCTCGACCGGCGAGGTCGGGTGCCTGGGGGAGGACTTCGACGAGGCGTTCCTGAAGGCGCTCCTGAGCGTTGGGTTCCGCTTCCCGCTGAAGAGCGTCCTCCTCTCGACCGGCCCCCTGGTGGACAAGGTGGCGTTCCTGGAGAGTGCGCGGCTCTTCCGGCGGATGGGCGTGCGGCTCTACGCCACGCGCGGCACGGCGGAGTTCCTTGCCGAGTGCGGCGAGGAGGCGACGCCCGTGCACTGGCCGTCGGAGAGCGGCTCCCCGAACGCGGCGGAGCTGATCGAATCGCGGGAGGTCGACCTGGTGATCAACATCCCGAAGAACTACCAGGAGAGCGAGCTCTCGAACGACTACTACATCCGGCGGAAGGCCGTCGACTTCGGCATTCCCCTGATCACGAACATCCAGCTCGCCAACCGCCTCGCCGAGGCGCTCGCGCACAAGAAGCTGGACGACCTGACCATCAAAGAACTGCAGGCCTACTGATGTCCGACGTCATCGAAGCAGAAGCCGGCGCGGCCGGCCGGGAGCGCCCCGCAGGCCCACGCGGACTCTCGCACGCGCTGCGCAGGCTCGCCGTTCATGCGGGACTCGTCCTGGGGAGCATCCTCCTCGCGCTCTGCGCCGTGGAGGCGGCGCTCCGCATCGCGGAGCCCCGCGAGATCATGCGCTATTTCTTCGTCGCGCCCGACGCCACGCTCCACCACCGGTTCATCCCCGGGGCGCGGGGGCACTACCAGTCGACGGAGTTCAACACGTCGTACGCGATCAACGCGATCGGGCTGCGCGACAGGGAGATCGCCCCCCGCGCACCCGGCACGCTCCGGATCCTGATGGTCGGCGATTCGTTCACGGAGGGGGACGGCGTCGAAGCGCCGGAGACGTTCTCCAAGCGCCTGGAGGGGATGCTGAACCCCGGCTCCGGGCCCCGCACGGTGGAGGTGATCAACGCGGGCGTCGGAAGCTATTCGCCCCTCCTGGAGTACCTCTACCTCACGCACGGGGGGCTCGCGCTCACGCCCGATTGCGTCATACTCAACTACGATCTCTCCGACGCGTACGACGACATCACGTACACCGCGCTCGGGCGCTTTGCCCCCGACGGCACGCCGCTCGGTGTGGCCGCGCCCGACGCGTCGGGCTCCGGCAACGGCCCCCTGGTCGCCGTCAAGGACTTCTTCAAGGACCACACGCGCCTCTACAATTTCGTGCGCCTCCGGATCGAAAGGTACCTGGAGGGGATCAGGCACGAGGGGAACTTCTCCGGCGACATCCGGTACGACAAGTACGCGATGCTCCGGGGGAACTACGTCCGCTCCGACGAAGACTGGCGGCTCTCCGAGCGGTATCTCCTCATGATCAGGGACACGCTGAAAGCGCGCCGGATCGATTTCCGCGTGAACGTCTACCCGTACGGCATGCAGGTACGCAGGGACGAATGGGCCGTGGGCCGCCGGTTCTGGGGCTTCCGCCCCGACACGCTCTATTCCACCTGGCCGCAGGATTTCATCGCCCGCTTCTGCACGGAGAACGGGATCAGCGTGACGAACATGTGCCAGGCGTTCCGCGACACCGCGCAGTCCGTCTTCCCCCTCTACTACAAAGACAACGGCCACTGGACGCCCCGCGGGCAGCTCGTTGCCGCGGAGCTCTTCGCCCGCGTCCTGCAGCCGTACGTGGAGGAGAAGCGCCGATGAGCGGGAAGCTCCTCGCCCCCTTTCGCCGCGTGACCTCCTCCGGGGGATTCGTCCCGGAGATCGACGGTCTCCGCTTCATCGCGATCGGGGGGGTCGTCCTCTTTCACCTGCTGGTGAGCCTGGCCTTCAAGGCGCCCCTCGCGTACGCCCTCCCGGCCTCCGGGAACGTCGTCGCGGACGTGGGGCGCGTCGGGTTCCGGGGCGTGGAGCTCTTCTTCGTCATCAGCGGGTTCATACTCGCCTCCCCGTTCGCCTCCGCGCGCCTCCTGGGGAAGTCGCCCGTCCCGCTCGGGAGCTATTTCCTCAGGCGGCTCACGCGGCTCGAGCCGCCGTACATGCTCTGCATGGTCGGGCTGTACCTCATCCGGGCCTCGGCCGGGGGGGCGGCGGCGCTCCTGCCGCATCTCGGTGCGAGCCTCATCTACTGCCACAACGTCCTGTTCCACGCGGACAACCCGGTCAACAACGTCGCCTGGTCGCTCGAGATCGAGGTGCAGTTCTACATCCTCGTCCCGCTCCTGGCGCACATTTTCAGCATCCGGAGCCGCGCACTGCGCAGGGGGATCATCGTCGGCGTGATGCTCGCCTCGGCGGTGAACGCATGGCTCTTCATCGCGCCGGGGAGCATCCTCTATCTCTCGATTGTCCGGTTTCTCCACTTCTTCCTGGGCGGGTTCCTCCTGGCGGACATCTACCTCTTGGACTGGCGGGGGCGCCCCGCGCTGCGCCCCGCGTGGGACGCGGTGACGCTCGCCGGCTGGCCGCTCCTCGTGGCGCTTCTCAACATCCCGGGAAACTCCGCCGCCGCGGGATTCGCCGCCGCCGCGTTCCCGTTCCTCGTGCTGCTCCTGTACGTCGCGGTGTTCCGGGGACGGATCACGAACGGGATCATGACGAACCCGTGGATCACGACGATCGGGGGGATGTGCTACACGATCTACCTGCTCCATAACCCGATCCTGGGCGCGATCATCGGGCGCACCGCCTCCATCGTGCCGGCGGGGAGCTACACGCTCAACGTGTTCGCGCAGGCGCTCATGGCGGTCCCGCCCATGCTTGCGCTCTCGGCGCTCTATTTCGTGGCGATCGAGCGCCCGTGCATGCGGAGAGACTGGGCCCGCCGGCTCATGGAGCGCGTGCGCGCACTGGTGACGCGGGAGGAGTACGGCGTAATCAAGAGTTCGATGACCGATCGTGCATAAGGCGGAGGAACAATGAGACAGCGAATGCTCGCGGCGGCGCTCGTGGCCGCGCTCTCCTTTTCGGGGAGCGTTGCCGGGCCGTCCAAGTGGGTGAGCGCCTACTATGCGGGGTGGTGGCAGGGGGGGCAGCTGAACCCGGAAGAGATCGACTACAGCGCCGTCACGCACATCATCCATTTCGCGCTCGTCGTGAACGCCGACGGGAGCTTCGCCGGGGAGGGGAACGGCATCACGCCCGCGGCGTCGGCCGCAGCGGTCCGCGCGGCCCACGGCGCGGGAAGAAAGATCCTGATCTCCGCCGGCGGATCGAATTCGGACGGGGGGTTCGCCGGGGCCGTTGCCGACGCCAACAGAGAGAAGTTCATCGCCGCGCTCATCCAGTTCATGAACACGTACGGCTACGACGGCATCGATATCGACTGGGAGCCGGTCTCGAGCACGTCGCACTACCTCGACTTCATCCGTGAGCTGCGCGCGAAGATGACGGCGGAACGGCCGGGCTCGCTCCTCTTTACCGCGGTGATGACGGGGACGGACGGGAAGCTCCTGGCGAAGGTCGCCCCGTATTTCGACCAGATCAACCTGATGACGTACGACATGTCCGGCCCATGGCCGCGCTGGGAGACATGGCACAACTCCCCTCTCTACAACGGCGGCGCGAAATTTCAGAGCACGGGCGGCCCGCTCCCCGCGATCGACGACGTGGTGCGCGACAAGATCGCCGCGGGCGTCCCCGCCGCGAAGCTGGGGATCGGCATCGACTTCTACGGCTACCGCTGGTCGGGGGGGGACGGGACGTCGACCGGGGGGGTGACCCGGCCGCGCCAGGCGTGGAGGGTGACGCCCGTCGTCAAGGACAATGTCCCCTACTTCACGCTGATGGATGCCTACAGCCGCTACCCCGTGAGCTGGGATGCCGACGCCTCCGCCGCATACATCGGGATCGACAACCCGGGCTCGGCCAAAGACGAGTTCATCTCGTTCGACGAGGAGCGCTCGATCCGGGCCAAGGCACAGTACATCGCAAAGACCGGTCTCGGGGGGGTCATCCTCTATGAGCTCGGGGGAGGCTACAGGAAGTCGCTGGCTCCCGGGTACCGCGACCTCCTTCTGCAGAACGTCCGCTATTCATTCCTGGGGGGGAAGCCCCCCCTGAAGGACGACGCCCCGCCGGCGCTCGCGATACTCTTCCCGCGGGACGGCGCGCGGCTCTCCGGGACGGCCACGTTCGTGGCGGATGCGAAGGATAATTCTTCGGTAGCCGGCGTGCAGTTCAGCGTGGACGGCGCGTCGCTCGCCGCTCCCTCCGCGCAGGCCCCCTACACGCTCAAGGTCAACACGTGGAAATTCGGGAACGGGAACCACGAACTGGAGGTCGTCGCCTACGACGCGTTCGGCAACTCATCGCGGGCGCGGCACTCGTTCACAGTCGCCAACAGCGGCACGATGCCCGCGATCCCCGACAACGTGGTGTATGACGGGGCGCTGCACCCCCCGTTCGTCAACACGTCGTGGGGAGCGACGGTGGACTTTGCGAGCAGGGCCGTCACACGCTCCTCATCCGGCACGGCGGAAGTGAGCTTCGGGCCGTGGGGGGCATTCGACCTCCTGAGCGGGACGTGGGGCGCGGAGACGCCGATCGATCCCTCGGAATTCGACACGCTGAAGGCGGAGATCTACCCGCTCTCCACGATGAAGCTCAAGATCGCGTACTACAACGGCGTGGAGAGCGAAGTCAGCGTGAACGAGGGGGTGTGGAACAGCATCGCGGTGCCGCTCAACTTCAGCCAGCCGTTCACCCGGTTCTACTTCCAGAGCGGGCTGAAGAAGGGCGTGAAATGCTATTTCGCGGATATCCGCTTCACCGCGAAGACATACAGGGCCACTGCGGAGAGATAGCGACCATGCTCTACCTGTACGGCGTGAAGCTGGGGATCGAGTCCATCGTCCGCGGGCGGCTGACGCGCGAGGCGGTGAAGAACGTGATCGTCCCGGAAAACTACTGGCGGACGCTCGAGAACCGCCTCACGTTCGAGGAGCTCGGGGCAACGGCGGCCGACCGCGTGCTCGACGTCGGGAGCCCGAAGCTCCTCTCGCTCTTCCTCGCCGACCGGGTCGGGGCGGAGGTCTACTCGACGGACATCGAGCGGTATTTCCTCGAGCCCTACGCGTCGTTCCGCCGGATGCGGAATATCCCGGAGTCCCGCTTCCATGTCATGGAGGCCGACGGCCGGAAGCTCCCGTTCCCCGACGAACACTTCAGCAGGGTCTATTCGATCTCCGTCCTTGAGCACATCCCGGGAGAGGGGGACAGCGAGTGCATGCGGGAGATCGCGCGGACGATGCGCCCCGGGGCGGTCTGCGTCCTGACAGTCCCTTTTGCGCCGGAAGGAAGGTCGGAGTACCGGGACGCGGACGCTTTCTACTGGGCGGGCAGCGCCGGGGGGACGTCCGGGAAGGTCTTTTACCAGCGGCGGTACAGCGAGGTCGATCTCGTCACGCGGCTGATCGTCCCCTCCGGGCTCCGGCACTGCAAGACGCGGTACCTCGGTGACCGCGTCTCACCCGGGGGCGGGAAGGAGATCGCCGAGTATTTTCCCCCCTACACGGGCCCGGTGCACCCGCTGGTCTCGAAGATTTTTCACGCCGCCCCCTCCGCTTCCTGGCGGGAGATGAAGAAGCCGCTCGGGGCGCTCCTTGTTCTACGGAAGGATTGAACGCATGGCGAGCCGAACACCGGATAGCGTCGAGATCCTCTCCGTGCGCGTCCACCGGGTCACGATGGAAGAATCCCTCGCGCGGGTTGACGCCATGGCCGCGTCGGGGAGGCCGCACCACGTGGTGACGGTGAACCCGGAGTTCATCATGACGGCGAAGGCCAACGCGGTGTTCCGGGAAGTCCTGAACCGGGCCGACCTCGCCCTGCCGGACGGGATGGGGATCGTGCACGCCGCGCGCATGCTGGGCAGGCCCATCCGCGAACGGGTCACGGGGGTGGATCTCGTCAATCGGTTCGCGGGAGTCGCGTCCGCGCGGGGGTACCGCCTGTTTCTCCTCGGGGCCGGGCCCGGCGTCGCCGAGCGCGCCGCGACCGTCCTCTGCAGGCAGTGGCCGGGGCTTGTCGTCGCCGGCACGTACGCGGGTTCACCCCGCATCGCCGAGCAGGCGGAGATCTGCCGCCGGATCAACGCCGCGCGTCCCCACGTGCTCCTCGTGGCGTACGGGTCGCCTCACCAGGACCTCTGGATCGACCGAACCCGGAACCTTCTCAACGTCCCGGTGAGCATCGGCGTCGGGGGGACGCTCGACTACATCGCCGGCGTGGTGCGGCGGGCGCCCGACTGGGCGTGCGCGCTCGGGCTGGAATGGTCATACCGGCTCCTCAGCCAGCCTTCGCGCTGGAGAAGGATGCTCGCGCTCCCCCGGTTTGCTGCCGGGGTCGGCGCGCAGGCACTTGCCGCGGGGCTCAACCTATGAAGAACATGCTGCTCGTCTCATCCTGGGTCAGGATGCGCCCCATCGCCGACCGGCGGCGGAGCGAACTGGCGGATGAATGCCCGCGGATTACGCTCTTCGAGGAGGCGCTGGAGTGTGATCTCTTCGACGGGAACCGCCTCGGGGAGCCGACGCCCGTGCGCCGCGCGCTCTCGAGGATCATCCCCCGCGACGTGATGCTCACGTTCGCCGCGTTCGCCGCGCGGAAGAAGTACCGGGTGATCATCGCGTGGACTGATATCGGCGCCATGCTCTTGGCGCTCCTCCTGATGCTCCGCCGGTCGCGCCAGCCGCTCGTGGCGATGATGTTCTGGATCTCCCGGCCGTGGAAGGCGCGCATG
>Ga0335071_10000957_pt1 | contig 31132 bp, 35 predicted proteins | sample Lox_Sample_15_FD_206724 | JGI IMG/M metagenome (GOLD analysis project Ga0335071, IMG submission 206724) | Soil microbial communities from Loxahatchee National Wildlife Refuge, Florida, United States - Lox_Sample_1.5 | ecosystem: Environmental > Terrestrial > Soil > Wetlands | place: USA...
CATGCAAAAAAAACACCGGCGCAGAGTGGACCCGAGACCAAATCCCGAAGGATTGAAGACCAGAAAAGCACCGATACCACGCAGCCCGCAGTTGGGGATCCGCACAAGACGGCTGAGAAGAAACACAGCACGACACTCGCCGGCAATATGGCCGATTGCCAGGATGCACCAAGCGGCGACGAGGATGGCATAGAAAATCTCATTCCGGCCTCAAAATCGTCCGACAATCCGGCCCCTGCCGGTCAAAACCGGCAACCCGTATTCGCGTTGGAATTGAATGGGATCGCCTTGAGAACTTCACATCCACAAACGGATAGCGGCACGGACCAACCGACAGGAACTGGAGAGAAGCTGGTGAGCGCGAGAGCTTTTTCTCTGCCCCCGATATCGGGGCAAGCGGATTCCGGCAATGATACGGCGACATTCACCGCGGCACAGGATACGGTGAAGGGTTCGCAGCTGAATCTCGATTTTGGCAGCGTGATCGCCTCAAAGCTGCAACAGAGCCAAAAGTCCGGGAACTCCGAGAGTCCGGAGGCCGGTTCTGGGCATATTCGTATTCTGTCTGGAGAGGATGAATCCGAAAACGACATGTCGCCCACGGCGCTCCTAAGCAAATCGCTGAAAAGCACGCAGGCGCGGCAGGAACGTGCGGAGACGGCGAATACGTCCGCCGATCAAGGGCAAACGCCGGATAGGTCCGCTTCGTCGATGCCCCTCATTCAAAAAACGGAACAGGCAGCATTGCATCTGATGCAGCCTCCGCTGGTTGCTACGGAACGCCAGTCGCAAGCCCAGGCTGTTGTTGCCCTGAACCCGACCCAGACAGGGGAATCTTCGGGTGCCGTCGATGCACCTGCCGAACCGTCGTCGACATCGAAAACGCCTGAGTTTATTTTGCAGATGGCCGACCAGATACAGATTCAGTTGAGGGACGGAAAGGGAGAGATCCGCATTCAGCTGAAACCCGACAGTTTCGGGCGCCTCGAAATAAGTGCCGAAAACACGATCCATGGAGTTTCGGCACGAATCAGCACGGAATCGAGCACTGTCAAATCGTATCTCGAAAACAATCTGCAGTTGTTGCAGCAGACACTGCAGGATCAGGGGCTCAAGATCGACCGGATCCATATCGTGGTTCAGGACGCCATGGACGCGCAGTCTTCCTCCGGATTTTCGGCTCAGTTCGGACAGACCGGTTCCGGGCAAAACGGCAAAGATCCGCATCTTTCCTCAGCAAAACCCGGCACATCTCCCGCGGATGCCATGGAGGAAGGAAGTCTCGATCCGGCGTCCTGGCTTGCCTTGAACCCGAACAACAGATTCTACACAGTTGCATAAATTTCCTATGGGCAAATTTTGCGTGGTTTCCCTGGCTATGCGACACATTACAGAAAACGTACGAAGTGTTTTAAAAACAAGCATTAACTCGGTTTTTTCGACGGCGCCCCGATTTGGCACGATTCATGCAGGAAATCAGCGGCAGTTGAGGTGCCTGGGCGGATGAACAGACAAAAAGTTGAAAAATTAAACGGCATGCAACTCATATCAAAAGCAAGAAGTCAGAAAAGAGGGTACAGCAGATGAGTACGGTTAACGGCGTGGGCACAACATACGCGGATCAGAATACCGCAAACACACCCAGTAATATTACGAGCAGCGCCACGGATGTCAGCAAGACCGAGTTTCTCAATCTCCTCGTTGCTCAACTCCAGAATCAGGACCCGATGAATCCTGTCGACAACCAACAGTTCCTCGGACAGCTGGCAACCTTCAGCTCTCTGGAACAGCTGGTGTCCATCAACACCGCCGTCACCAAGCTGGCAGGCATAGTAGAGTAAGCGTGGAAAGCATTTCAGTTTGCAATGATAGAACCGGCTTCAGGACTTGGATCGTTTAACTTATTTGATTTCGGGGTTTCCGGAATAGGAGAAAACTGATGGAGTTAACTTCTTTTTACACCGCTTTGACTGGACTTAGCAACAATAGCGTGGCAATTAACACTATCGGCGATAACCTCGCCAACATGAATACCACCGCCTTTAAAAGCAGCAAGGCTGCCTTTGCTGAATTGCTTGCGGGAGTTTCCGGCACAAGCGCCACGGGAGATCCGATCGACAATGGAATCGGCAGCACGCTGAGCGGACTGGACCGTAATTGCTCGCAGGGAACCATCAATTATACGGGAAACGCTACGGATGCCGCCATAAACGGCAATGGGTATTTTGTCGTATCCACAAACGGCAGCATGGGATTTACGAGGTCGGGCCAGTTTCAATTCGACGCAGAAGGAAATCTGATCAGTTCCGATGGATTCAAAGTAATGGGCTATATGGCAGCCAACGGCACAATTAACAATTCCGGTGTACCAACAACGATCGAGGTCAACAAAGGTCAACTGATTCCTGCGAGTGCTACCACATCTCTGAGCGTTGCAGCCAACCTGGATTCGCAAGCCGCGGACGGTTCAAGCTATTCCTCGACCGTGCAAGTATTTGACAGCCTGGGACAATCGCACAACGTCAACTTCACCTTCACTAAAACAGGAACGGGCGCATGGAATTGGGCCGCAACCATTCCTGCTGAAGACGCGGGTGGGGCCGTGGGCGGCCCGGCTGTTTCGATCGGGTCCGGTGCCCTGCAATTCAACGATCAGGGTGTCATGACTTCTCCCACGACGAACCAAGTCTTAAACGTTTCAGGACTTTCCAACGGCGCTGCCGTCATGAACATTGACTTTAACCTGATGAATTCTGCCGGCACGCCACTTATTACAAACTATGCGAGCGATTCTGCCGTGTCTTCGAGCCTGCAGGATGGGTATGCAGCGAGTACATTGACGAGCATCAGCATTGACAAAAACGGCGTGATCATGGGTCTGGCCGCAAACGGCAAGTCCATCCCTCTCGCTCAACTTGCACTTGCCAATTTCCCGAATGAGGAAGGGCTCCAGAAATATCAGGGCAGCACATTTTTGACATTTGCGAGCGCAGGAGAACCCTCGATCGGTGCGGCTGGCACGGGAGGCCGCGGCTCTATCACGGGCGCTTCCTTGGAGCAATCCAATGTGGACATGGCCCAGGAGTTCGTCAACTTGATCGTTGCTCAGCGAGCCTATCAGGCCAATAGTCGTGTGATTTCCGCGTCGGATCAACTATATCAGGATTCTTTGAACCTTATACGTTAGCAGAAGCGCATATATCGAAGGTTTGTCTGTCCGATGAAGCGTCCATTTACCGGGACCAGGCAGGCTTTCCATTTATAGGACACACCATGGCGATTGCAGCGACGCCAATTACCCACAGCAGAAATCTTTACGATCTACTACGGCAGATCGTGCCTCCCAAAGAAAAAGCGGGAGAACTGTACCGTCGCCTGCTGGCCATCAACGAACTTGCAGGATCCATGAATGCCGCCGGGGACGTCGATGGCTTGATCCATTTCCTGGCGGCCTATTTTCTCGAGTACCATCCTGAGGATGCTGTGCGACTTTGCATCCAGGACGGCACGAAATATCGGAAAATATACCTTTCCGGACCGCAGGCCGCCTCCGAGGAAACCACATTCTCTCTGAATGAAGGAATCCCCGGCAGTGTCATGAAATCCAAAACCCCGCTCTGGATTGCTGATACTCACTCCGTCCGGAAGATCCACAAAATTTCAGGGACGGCTGCGGATACCCCTATACATTCAATCCTGGTGATCCCATTTTCGGCAATTAAGAACGCCGTCGGCTGTCTTGAAATGGTGTCGAATCAGTCAGGACGGTTCGATGATATCGAGTACCATCTGGGACTTCTTGTAACCTCGCACTTTTCCTCTGCTCTCGAGAACATTCTGACGCGGCAGGAATTGGCAACGGCTAACGCTCGCTTGAGGGATCACGACCTCCGCCTGACCCAGCTGAATGAAAAGCTTCAGCAATTGGCTCACACCGATGAAGCCACCGGCCTGTTCAACAAACGCCGGTTATTCGAACGGCTGGATATGGAGATTGCCCGCGCAAGGCGCTACGGGGAAATCCTGAGCTGCCTGATGATCGACGTCGATGATTTTAAGCAGATCAACGATACATATGGACATCAGGCGGGAGATCAGGTGCTGCGGCAGATTGGCGATTTGCTCCAGCGATCCCTCCGCGTCACGGATTTTAAGGCCAGGTACGGCGGCGAAGAATTTACGGTGCTGCTCCCTCGAACCAATAGTGCAGGGGCATTTCGCGTTTCCGAAAAACTGCGAGCGGCGTTCATGTCACATGAATTTGCCCTGCCGACAACCACCGCACGACTGACCGTGAGCATCGGCGTTGCCTGTTGCACAGAATTTGAAAACCTGAATTCCCACCAGGTAATCCGGTCTGCAGATAGTGCTCTTTATCGAGCCAAGAAAAGCGGGAAAAACCGCGTTTGCTTTGCCGACGAGAATGAGTTTCATGAAGGAGAGAGTCAGGAATTTGTCAGAGCTGTCTCACAGGTTTGACACAATACGAACCCGGAATTGATATTTTGCACTGCTAGTGCCCCCCAGGCAGAACATCCGCCCCTTCGATTCTTCCATACACCCGTTTTAGCCGAAGGCTCAGCCTCTTCGAGACGGAGATACTACGGCAAACGCGAGTAAGCCTGTTTTATAAGTTTAATCTATTCAATGGGTTGCATAACTAAGTGCTTAGCGCTGGCCTGACTCTGTAAGTGTCCATTTTCTGGTTCAATCCGGCTGGGTGAAGGGCTGATTATCCGCATGCTGATCGGCATTTCTGTGATTACCTGCCTATGGATTCGCAGTTGGCATATGAGTTGCATTTATTCGTTCTGGAAATTGACCTAGTCAACGGAGGCATGGTCGATTATGGCGCCTGAAACTCAAGACAAACCAACAACAGATGCGAAGCAAAAGATGGAAAGCAAACCAATCGTGGAAAACAAAACGGACGCGGAACCCGCAAAGAAATCCGGGAAACGCTGGATTCTAATAGGGGCTGTCGTGGTGTTACTGGTAGGCGGCGGCGGCGCGTTCTGGTTTTTCCCCAGTCTCAGGGGAACGGCGAAAGCCAGTGCGAATGCAAAGGCAGAACAAGTTCAAAAATCAACGGTGGAGAAGGTCAAGGCAACACTGGCATTGGAGCCGTTTCTCGTGAACCTTGCCGATGCCGACGAAAGCCGGTTTGTTAAAAGCACCTTTCAACTTGGCCTGGCAGAAGAATTAAGCGAGAAATCCAAGGACACCGTCGCAATAGCGGCAATGCGAGACTCTATTATTACGCTGCTCAGCTCAAAAACCGCGGAGCAGATCCTGACACCTCAAGGCAAAGACAAACTCCGAGCGGAAATTCGCGATCGTGTAAATGCAATTTCTCCTCATATGAAGGTATTGGAAGTGTTTATCGTTGATTTCGTTGTACAACTCTAATCCGGTGACGGTGGCCGATTATGTCAGAAGCTCAAAATGCAAGCGACTCATCTTCCTACGAAAGAATGATGGAGATAGCGCGTCATCTCCTCGATGTGCCATTGAAAGTCACGATTCAGCTCAGCAGTCGCGGCATGAAGGTTCGCGATATTCTGCAGCTGCAGTCGAACTCGATCGTGGATCTGCCAAAATCAGCTGGCGAAAACGTTGATGTTCTAATTAACGAACGGCTCGTTGCCTTCGGCGAAGTTATCGAGCTGGAAGGGTCCACCGGAATTCGGCTGACCGATCTTAACACGCTGGTATAGGAGAAAATGTCATGAAGGCCTTTTTGCGAAATCTTGCTATCGCAGCACTCTTTGTAATGCCCGCTTTCGGGCAAAAAGATGCAACTCCTGTTCAAAACCCAACGACCGGGCAGGCCGGCACAATCCAAACCGTCGAACCTGCAGCTCAGGTATTACCCGTCGAAAAGGCGGAAGAACCCAACGGGAGCTATTCCATGCTTCGAGCGGTAGGCGGCCTCGGCCTGGTGACATTTCTGATGATCGGCGGCTATTTCGCCGTCAGGAAACTGACTCCTCGCTTCTTTTCCAAGGGCACATCAATACGGAACCTCAAAGTTGTGGAAACGCTATCGATGGGGGATAAGAGATCTATTACCATGATCGAGGTAGGCAACAACCGTTTCCTGGTAGGGAATACAGCCCACCAAATCAGTTTGCTTATGGCGCTGCCCGATTCGGGCCCTGTTGCCTCGAAAACTGAACCTGAAACTTTACCGGAAGCAGCTAAAGCCCCATCAAAAAAGAAATCTATGGTTCCTTTCAGGATTGTCTTTGAGAACGAGAAAAAGCGTCCTCAGCAGCAAACAACCCATCCGTTGCCCGATGATGTACGAGTCAAAATGCGCCAATTGAGAGAGGCTTTGGAACGGTGAAAAGGACCATGTCTTTTTTGAGGATACCGGGCATGATCGGGGTGATTCGGCTAAGCTTCAGGCTGCGGGCGGCAATATTGCTGATGATTATTGCTGCAGTACTGCTGCTGATGCCGGTAAACACGGTCCAGGCTGCGGATAAAGGCTTTTCCGGGGTAGAGATCCGGATCGGTGGCGGAGCCAGTAAGGGTGGACTTTCAACGCCGATACAGATCATGCTGCTTCTGACCGTTCTTTCCGTTATTCCCGCAATCCTCGTATCCGTTACTTCATTTACACGGCTGATCATAGTTTCGCATTTTCTTCGACAGGCATTAGGAACGCAAACGATGCCTCCCAATCAGGTGCTGATCGGACTCGCGCTTTTTCTCACATATTTCATCATGCAACCCGTGGGGGATCGGATCAACCAGCAGGCGCTGCAGCCCATGTTGGACGGGAAAATCACCGAAATGCAGGCACTGGATCAGGCCAGCGTTCCGCTCCGTCAATTCATGTTGCGGTACACTCGTGAAAAGGATTTGGCTCTCTTTCTCAACATAGCAAGAGAGCCAAGGCCGCGCAATCGCGAGGATTTGCCGATGCGCGTTGTGATCCCCAGCTTCATGATCTCGGAACTGAAAACAGCCTTCCAAATCGGATTTGTCCTTTATGTGCCGTTTATGGTCATCGACATGGTCGTGGCCTCGATTCTGCTTTCTCTTGGCATGATGCAACTGCCGCCGGTCATGATATCCACGCCCTTCAAAATACTCCTTTTCGTCATGGTTGACGGATGGAACCTGGTCATCGGCTCGCTTGTCAAAAGTTTTTATTAGTTTGGAGATCTTCAGAATGAGTCAGGACATGATTCTTAAGCTTGCCAAAGACACCCTGCAAGTCACGTTGATGATCGGCGGGCCGATGCTTCTTGTATCCTTGGTAGTAGGAATCATCGTCAGCGTTGCCCAGGTAGTAACCTCCATTCAGGATATGACTCTTTCCTATGTTCCCAGGATTATCGCAGTCTTTTTGGCTTTTCTACTCACGTTCCCCTGGATCATGAATATCATGCTGGCGTTTACGTCTCAGCTTTATGGTCATCTCGAACGATTTGCCCGTTAGCTCAAGTGCATCATGGAGCCTCTCCTTTTCTCACTTCCCGAAATTATCCGCTTTGTCATCGTATTGCTGCGCGTTTCGGGAATCATGCTGTTCGCGCCGTTTTTCAGCAACCAGGCTGTCCCGCTTCCAATCCGAGCCGCATTAGCTCTGGTCGTCGCCTATGTGCTCACTCCGTCCCTGCCTCTGAACACAATCCCAAGCAGCCTGGATTTGAGCAGTATTACGGGGGTGGCAGCGGGAGAAATTCTGTCCGGAGTTCTACTTGGTTTTGTTGCATCCTGTGTTTTTGCCGGGATGCAGTTTGCAGGACAGGTGATTTCCTTTCAACTCGGCTTTTCTTTGATCAACCAGTTCGATCCGCAGACAAATGTTGAAGCTCCAGTCTTTTCGTTTCTCCAAAACTACGTCGGTTTGCTTTTTTTCCTCCTGATCAACGGGCACCATTGGTTTCTGCTTGCGATCAGCGACAGTTTTGGTCCCCTCCCGGTCGGGGGGTTCAGGATTCATGGCTCTGTCGTCACGTGGCTTCTGGAATTAACCGCACAGGTATTTGTGATCGGGTTGAGAATTGCAGGGCCTGTGATAATCGTTACTACGATCGTGGATGTGGTATTGGGAATCATTGGGCGCGCCGCCCCTCAAATTCAGATTATTATCGTTGGAATGCCGGTCAAGATCCTCGCAGGACTCGGCTGCCTGAGCTTTTGCTTTTATTTTCTTCCGCGCTATCTGGATGGCGTTTTCTCCACCCTTCACAAAACCCTGTTTTCCCTTGTACATACAATGAGTTAAGGGCGACCTATGGCCGGCGGCGGGCGCGACAATAAAACCGAAAAACCAACTCAAAGAAGACTCAGAAAGGCGCGCGAGAAGGGCCAAATCGCGCGCAGTAAAGAGGTTTCTTCGGCTGGAGTTCTATTAGGGGGGCTCCTGCTGCTGATGTATTTCAGCCAGACTATTCTTCAGACTCTCGAATATGAGATGAAGCATCTGCTGGCTTTCCGAGTGCCGGCGGAGATCACCGTCTCCTATCTCGCGGATTTCGCCAACGGGGTCGGGGTACGCGTGGCCATTGTGGTGATCCCACTGCTTCTGGCGACACTGGTTTTTTCTATTGCCGCCAACGTAATGCAGGGTGGGTTGGCGTTTTCAACAGAATCACTGGGTCTACACTTCGAAAAACTGAACCCGCAGAAAGGTCTGGAGAGGATTTTTTCCAAAAATGGCCTGGTCGAGCTCGCCAAGAGCCTGCTTCTGCTTGGCGCTATCGGCGTCATTAGCTACCAGGTAATCCAGTCGCATCTGTCCCTCTTCCCTCGGCTTGTAATGATGGATGTCCGGAAGCTTTTTCATTGGACAGCCTACGTTAGCTATGAAGTGTTTATAAGGGTTGCTGTTCTCCTGATTGTCCTGGCATTGGGCGACTATCTATTTCAAAAATATCGCTTTACGGAACAATTGAAAATGAGCAAACAGGAGATTAAAGAGGAATTCAAGGAAATGGAAGGGGATCCGATTACGAAAGGACGCATCCGAAGACTTCAGCGCCAGATGGCGCGAAAGCGTATGATGGCGGACGTCCCTACGGCCGATGTGATTATCACGAACCCGACGCATTATTCGGTAGCATTGTCCTACAAAGTGGAGACCATGGACGCCCCTAAGGTTGTCGCGAAGGGTGTCGGATTTTTGGCGCTAAAAATAAGGGAAGTGGCACAAGAACATGACATTCCTCTGGTAGAAAACAAGCCCCTGGCACAGACACTCTACAAAACCGTCGAAATTGGTGAATCAATTCCAAGCAATCTATATAAAGCAATTGCAGAGATTTTAGCCTATGTTTATAAGGCTAAAAACGCCCTTTCCCGCTAAGCGCGCTTTCTGCCTCCTCCGCAAAATCCACACTACTTTACGAAAATTTCACTAATGGAATGCAAATTGCATCTTTGCATATCCGAGCGATAGAAACGCTGTAAGGAGACCCGAGAAAGAAATGAGCGTTGCAGACAAATCCGCAGTGACCAACTCTTCAAGTATCCTCGGTAAACTCCCCCTAGCTATCCCCTTGGGAGTGATGGGAATCCTGCTTGTCATGGTTCTGCCGATGCCGACCATGGCGATGGATCTTCTGATCAGCCTGAATATAACTCTTTCTATCGTCATCCTGCTGGTTTCGATGTACATCCTCCAGCCGGTGCATTTCTCGGTTTTCCCATCACTCCTTCTCATCATCACTTTGTTTCGGCTGGCCCTGAACGTGGCAACGACACGGCTGATCCTTTTGCAGGGCTCCACGGGGGATGACGCTGCGGGAAAAGTGATCCAGTCCTTTGGCCAATTTGTCGTTGGCGGCAACTATATCGTCGGCCTCGTCGTTTTTCTTGTCCTCATCGTCATTCAATATGTAGTGATCAACCACGGCGCCGTCCGCATTTCGGAAGTAACCGCGCGGTTTACCCTGGATGCGATGCCGGGTAAACAGATGAGCATCGATGCGGATCTGAATGCCGGAATCATTAATGAAACGGAAGCGCGGCAGCGCAGAGAACAGATCTCGAGAGAAGCGGAGTTTTACGGAGCGATGGATGGCGCCATCCGTTTCACATCCCGCGATGCAATCGCCAGCATTATCATCCTCTCCATCAACATCATCGGGGGCTTCCTCATCGGGGTCATCCAGTTCGACATGGGGTTGGCGGAGGCGGCCAAACGTTTTACCATCCTGACCATCGGGGATGGACTGGTGACCGCGATCCCGTCGCTGCTGATCTCCGTAGCCGGTGGCATCATCACGACGCGCGCCGCTTCCGAGTCGAACTTGGGCGAAGAGGTTGCAAGGCAGCTGTTCGTCAATCCTATCCCGCTGGCAATCGGCTCGGGCTTCCTTTTCTTCTTCAGCTTTGTTCCAGGATTTCCGTTCGTGCCCTTTTTCGTGCTCGGCTCTGCAACCGGACTGCTGGCTTATCGAAGACGGAATGAGCTGAAGAACGAAAAGCTGGCTCTGGAACGCGTCAAGGCTGATAAGGCGGAAGCGGAAAAACCCAAAGACAAGGTGGAAGGGCTTTTGAAGATAGACCTTCTCGGAATTGAAATGGGGTATGGCTTGATCCGGTATGTGGATGCAAACCAGGGCGGCGACTTCCTCGACAGGATTAAATCCATTCGGCGGCAGATCGCGCTTGAAATGGGGCTTATCGTCCCGCCGGTACATATTACGGATAACCTTCAGTTAAATCCGCGACAGTACGCAATTCTCCTGAAAGGGGTCCAGATTGCCCGCGGCGAACTGGTCCAGGATCACCTGCTGGCCATTAATCCGGGTACTGCGCGCGAGGAAATCCAGGGATTGCAGACAGTGGAGCCGGCGTTTGGGCTGCAGGCGCGCTGGATCAAATCCCAGGATCGTGAAAGGGCGCAGCTCGCGGGATACACGCTGGTGGACCCTGCGACCGTGCTGGCAACCCATCTGACCGAAATCATCAAGTCCCAGGCGTACGAGCTGCTCGGACGCCAGGAAACGAAGAGTCTGCTGGATACAGTCGCAAAAACGCACCCCAAAGTTGTTGAAGAGCTTGTTCCGAAGATCCTGTCCGTCGGGGAGGTGCAGAAAGTTCTGCAGAATCTGTTGAAAGAGCGCGTCAGCATTCGCGATGCGGTCACGATTTTCGAGACGCTGGCCGATTTCGGCGGGTATACGAAAAGCACGGCCGCGCTGACGGAGTATTGCCGGCAAGCTCTGGGCCGATCAATCTGCAAACCCTATCAATCCGACGATGGCGATTTGCAGGTATTTACCGTCAGCCCAGACCTCGAGAAAAACATCGGAGACGGCGTCGTTCATTCAGATCAAGGATCTTATCTGGCGCTGGAACCGCGTCAGGCCAAGGAACTCATGACTCGTTTCCGCCGGACGGTGGAAACGGCAGGCGCTTCAGGAAATCCCGTAATCCTCTGTTCTCCGAATATCCGGATGTATGTGCGGCAGCTGCTCGAGAGATTTCTGCCGAACGTCGCCGTTCTTTCACACAGTGAAATACCCCCAAGCGTGCGTGTCCTCTCTTTGGGAATGGTGACATAGGATGAAGATCAAAACGTTCCATACGAAAACCATGGCGGAAGCGCTCCAGGAGATTAAGGCCAGTATGGGGCCGGATGCGCTCCTGCTGTCCACGAAGGAAATACCGCGCCGATCCGGAGTTTGGGGCCGGTCGTCGGGATTTGAAGTAGTGGCCGCCAGCGACAACTCGGAGGATCTCGACGTATTCGCCTCTTCATCGGAGAGGGAACAGGAAGATGCCCGATTGTATTCTCCTGAAACGAATTTGACCGGGGCATATGCTGGAGCCAGTTCCATGGTTTATACGCCGGCCATGCTGGCAAAGAATGTGTCCGCCACTTCGAAAGGCAGCCTGGATGCCGAAGGAAAGAGCGCGGACACGGAATGCGAAAACGCGGGCGGGATTTCGGGGAATCCCTTCAAAGGAGTGATTTCGCTTGGCCTCTATCGAGAACTCGTTCTTTCGGGCGTTGACGAATCGTTGGCGCGCACGCTGTTGTTGAGCGCCCTGGGCTCACTGTCAACCGGGCAGCGTCGAAGCCGTCCCAACCTGGTTCGTTCTCTGGGCAAGGCGACGCTCGATCTCATCTCCCTGCCCTCCAATCAGAACGGCATTCCGGAAAAAAGAATTGTGGCTTTCGTGGGCCCGACAGGCGTGGGAAAAACAACTGCCCTGGCAAAGCTTGCCGCACACCTTGCCCTGAAAAAGAAAACAAAAGTCGTATTAATGACCCTGGATGGAAATCGCATCGGGGCGGTCGAACAGCTGCGGACTTACGCCGGTCTGATGGGGATCCCGTTTCGTTTTGTGGAGGATGTGTCGGAACTGCCGCAGGCGATTGCAGAGAACAATCAGCGCGACTACATCCTGATCGATACCGCCGGAAGAAGCCCGAAGGACCTGGGTGCCATGCGGGGTCTCGCGGATTTCCTGAAGCAGTCGGATCAAATGGAGCGGCACCTGGTTCTGAGTGCCTCAACCAAACCGTCGGACATGCGGAATATCATGGACCAATTTGAAATTTGCAACCCAAGCCATCTGCTGTTTACCAAGCTGGATGAAACCTCGACGCCGGGCCCGATATTAAACGAACTGGTCCGCACCCGGAAGTGTTTTTCCTACTATACGGACGGGCTGCGCGTGCCCGATGACCTTCACGCAGCGCCTGCGGACAACCTCATGGATATTGTTCTCCAACGGAATGATAACGCTATCAAGGACTAATTTATGACTTCGCCATATCGACTCACCAATACAACGAGTAATTCCGAATCAAAGATGCGCGCAGGCAAGCTCGCGGATCCCAAAGGGTCGGTCCTGCAGGTCGAAAATCGGGGACCCAAGATCGTTGCCGTAACCAGCGGTAAAGGCGGTGTGGGCAAGACCAATGTCGTTGCCAACCTGTCGGTCTGTCTGTCGGAATTGGGCAAAAAGGTCGTAGTGCTGGATGCGGATTTCGGTTTGGCAAATCTGGACGTGCTTCTGGGCCTGACGCCCCGGTATCACCTCGGCCATGTGCTGTTTGGCAACAAGACCCTCACGGAGATCATGGTTCAAGGTCCGCAGGGAATACGCATCATTCCCGCGAGCTCCGGTTTGCAGCGCATGTCGGAGCTGACGCTGGCTCAGCGAAATCACCTGATCGAAAGCTTCACGAATCTGGATTCGGACACGGACTATTTCATTATCGATACCGCGGCGGGGATCTCACGCAATGTGATTCATTTTCTTCTTTCCGCACAGGAAGTTATCGTCGTGAGCGCTCCTGAACCCACGGCCATCGTAGATGCCTACGCCGTGATCAAGATCATTCTGGCGGAAGATCACGACAAGAAGATTCACGTACTGATCAATTCCGTCGATCGCGCCGAGGATGCCCAGGAAGTCTTTTGCCAGATCAATTCCGTGGTGAAACGGTTTCTCAATCGTGAAGTGGAGTATCTCGGTCACATCGAACGGGATTCCCATGTTCCCCAAGCGGTGCGAAGCCAGATGCCGGTCACGCACCGTTTTCCAAATGCCTCTGCGAGCCGGAGTTTTCGCAACCTGGCGCGCCGCGTTGTGCAACAGGAAAACTCGACACAGCCGGTCGAGGGTCTGGTTTGGGAAAAGCTTCTCAATGATTGGGTCAATTAAGGCCCGTTGCTGTTATTGCAGGGAAAAATCTGTGAGCGAACCGCTGAATTTGAAACTGAAAACCAAAAAAGAAGCGAATCCAGAACGCTTGCAGCTGCTTTCTGGCACCGGGTTCCCCTGCGTGCCAATGAACGGCTTTCCTCAGGGGAGGGCTGTTTCCCAAGGTTTTTCGTTGTGTACAGGACAAACTCGAATAGAAACCACGTCTCCTGATCCTCTTTAGGGGGACCTTTCAAAGCTGATGGAATAGCCAGCGGGGCCGGCGGATATGCGGCGGCCTTTAGCAAGAGGGTATACCGATGCAGGAATTGTTAAGCCAACATAAAACTTACGAACAGGCAATCCCTTCCAATCCCGAAAGGGATCAGCTGATTTTAGAGCACCTGCCCCAGATCAAATACATCGCTCAACGAATTTCCACTAAGTTGCCGTCCCATGTCGAATTGAATGATCTCGTAAGCGCAGGCATCCTCGGCTTGCTGGATGCAATCGAGAAATTTGATCCGAATCGCGGTGTCAAATTTAAAACATATGCAGAGCTTCGAATCAAGGGTGCCATCCTGGACAGTCTGCGTAACCTGGATTGGGCGCCACGGTCATTGCGCAAGAAAAGCAAGGACCTGGAGCGTGTCTACCGGGAGTTGGAGCAGCGCCTCGGACGACCGGCCACGGACAAGGAAGTTTGCGAAGTGATGGACATCCCGCTCGAGGAGTTCTATGAGCTGGTGGACCAGATCAAGGGGCTGAACCTCGGAAGCTTTCAGGAGTTGTCGGGTCAGGATGAAGACAAGAACAGCGAGCCGCTGGTCAAGTATGTCCCGGACGCTCCTCAGATGGATCCGTTCTTTGTTTTTCACAAATCCGAGATTCAGGGCATTCTAAGCACCGCGATCGATACTCTCCCGAAGAAGGAACGCCTTGTGGTGTCCCTATACTATTACGACGAGCTTACCATGAAGGAAATTGGAAAGGTGCTCGGCGTCAATGAGTCGCGTGTGTCGCAATTGCATACCAAGGCAATGCTACGGTTGCGCACCAAACTCCGAAAAGTGAACGGACAGGACTAAAGCGCGGAAGGACTTATGGATAAAGTACTTTCACAGGAAGAAATAAACGCCCTTTTTTCGGCGATGTCCTCCGACGAACTGAGCTTGAAGGGACAGCCGGACAAGTCCACCGTCGGGCGCAAAATTGCCAACTATGATTTCCATTGCGCCGACCGCATTTCACAGGATCAGATGCGATCGATCCACCTGCTGCATGAATATTTCGGGCGCAGTTTTGCGTCCTCGTTGTCCGCCTATCTTCGTGCTTTCGTTGATGTGAGCCTAGCTTCCCTGGAGCAGATGTCGTACTCCGCATTCATCAAGGCACTTCCAGATCCGACTCTATTCGCAAGTATCGGGATGAGGCCCCTGGAAGGGAATATTGCCCTGGAGCTGAACCCGAGTCTGGTCTTCCCCATGATCGATATGATTCTGGGGGGGCCTGGAAACGCGTTGGAAGAGAACCGTAACCTTACCGAAATTGAGCTCAACATCGTTGAGGGCGTCGTCAAGCTTGCGATGCGCGATCTCTGCGGCGCATGGCATCCGATCGTGGAACTGGACATGTTCCTGGAAGGCAAGGGGACCAAGGCGCAGATGTTTCAAATTGTGTCGCCCGCTGAAACGGTAATTGCCGTTCATCTTGAACTGAAGATCGGCGAAAACTCCGGATTGATGAACCTCTGCATCCCATCCCGCATGCTTAAAAGCCTTCGTGGCAAATTCGACCAGCAGTGGAATACGCGACAGCAGAAACGGCCGGGAAACGAAGCCGAAAAAATCTTCGAGTTGATCAAGCCTGTGCCCGTTACTCTCAGCAGCGAAATTCGGCGATCCAGCGTCACGTTGGATGATCTGCTGAAAGTTGCAGCGGGAGATGTCATCGAGCTGAATGATCGCCTGAATGATCCGGTGTATCTGTGTGTAGGGGGAATCGCCAAATTCGCCGGAAAAATTGTGCAGAGGCGGGGGAAAAAGGCGTTCGAAATCACTTCTGCCTATTCGTGCTGATCGCAAGGACTCTATCTCTCGGCAGAACATCTTGCCGGGTAATGAAAGGACGACCGTGACGGATTTCGTGGAACAAAATGAAACAAAGCAACCTCAGGTTTCGCAACCTGCGGTTGCAGGTGGATCCCGGATCGCTGGGGCTTGGAACATCGAGCTGCTCCTGGATGTCGAATTGCCGGTCAGCGTCTCATTCGGGCACTCCGAAATGCAATTAAAAGACGTCCTGAAACTGGGCACAGGCTCTGTCATCGAGTTGGACAAGTCGGTCAATGATCCGGTGTCCATCATCGTAAACCATAAGCAGATCGCCAAAGGTGAGGTGGTTATGGTGGACGGCAATTATGGTGTGCGAATCCTGGAAGTGGAAAGCACGGCAGAACGGATCCGGTCTCTGGGATGAAATGCGCACATCGGGTTGCCGGCAGACGCATCTTCTCCCCGGAATGAATCGCGCGGGCGGAAACGCGCGAACGGACTCGATGGAACGACGAATAGAAAGGACTTCAGGATGCTTCATGTCCAAATTTGTGCTGGGCTGGTGCTGGTCGTGGGAATCATCTGGGGGATCAAATCCAGAAATATGACTGTCCGCATTCGTGATCTGGAACGGGAATTGCAACAAGTTTCTGACATGATGACGCAAATGGCTGAAGTTCAGATTCAATCGTTTCAAAAGTATTCAGCCAGCTTCGAGGCACTCGAGGAACGGATTATGGAGTTGAGCCTGCCATCGCAGGATACCAGCTCGCCTCTGGAACGGAGGCATCAGGTACTGGCGTTGTCGCGCCAGGGAGTTGCGCTCAAGGAAATCGTGAAGCGCCTGAAGGCTCCGGCCGGAGAGGCGGAAGTGATTTTGAATTTGCAGAAATATATGGCGGGAGATCCTTCCCGATCTTTGACAGCCGAACAGGTAAGAACTCATGTCTAAACACTACTGCCATCGCAAAGAATGCACGCGGATTCGCTCCGAGTTCAGCATTTTTTTGAGTCGACGACGTCCTCCGCAATACGAGGGAAATCCCTTTTGCAGCGATGCCTGCCTGCAAATGCATTTTGAAGATGCGCTTACGGAAAAATGGCGCCGGCTGCAAATGGAGAAGGATCGGAGAATTCCGCGGCCCAAGCTGGGGACGATTTTGATGCAGACCGCGTTCATCACGCGGGATCAGCTCGACGAAGCGATCCGGCTCCAAGCCCAGACCCGTGAGGGACGCATCGGGGAATGGCTGCAGCGGCTTGGATTTGTTGAAGAACACCAGATCACGGCGGCTCTCGCCAGGCAGTACGGGCTTCCCCTGATAAACCTCAACATCGCGGACGCCAACACAGAAGCTGTGCGAATGATCCCCGGGAAGGTGGCCAGATGCTCCGGCCTAGTGCCGGTCGGTTTTGACGACGATCAGATGTCGCTGCGAGTCGCGGTGACGGCACCGGTGAATTTTAATTCTCAGGAAGCGATTCGCCGCATGGTTGGAAAGGGAGTCGTACCCTATATTGGCGACCAGTCCGTGATTCAGAAATTGCTGGAAAAACTGTACGGACCTGAAGAACTGGACCTTTCCGATCTCCCGACTTTCAGCTCATTGGAAGATCTGATCGGTATGGGCAATGAAATCATTGCTGCGGCAATTAACCGCCGGGCGCTGGATATCCGGGCGGAACTGGTGCAGGACTTCTTCTGGATTCGCCTCGACCTGCCAACGGAATCGCATCATCACATTTTTCGCTACATGGCGAATCCGGCGGCCACCGATGAGAGGACACTCCACAAAGACATAGCGGTCGGATATGGCGCGGGACGTCAGGCGCACCCTTTTTACCCAGTCCGATAGGCAAGAATTGCCATGCGCGACGGCGATTGATCACATCAGGACGGCGGAGGGAGAAGCGATGGTTGGAAAAAGCAGATTTGGAAGCAAAAAAGGCGGGCACGGAATTTGCATCTCAACGAACGTCTCAAAGTGCCTCAATTGCGAGAGGGCTGGAGGCAATTAACGATGAACAGCGGAATCTATACAGCTTATTCGGGTTTGAAAGCGCAGTCGGATGCGCTGGAAGTACTTTCGAATAACTTGGCCAACATCAACACCACTGCTTTCAAAGAGGAAAATGCATTTTACACGTACCTGAAGGATTCTGAGGGAACGGCACAACAACCCGCAGATTTGAACAGCGCTATCAACCAATCCATCCGGATCGATACGGCGGTGAATTCGGAAATAGGTTCCATGAATGCGACAAGCCGCGACCTGGATATCGCCATAGAGGGAAAAGGATTCCTCGTCGTCAATACACCCAGGGGCGTTCGCTATACGCGCAACGGCAGTTTAAATTTGAATGCTCAATCCGTTCTGGTAGCGTCCGATGGGTCCCCCGTGATGGGGGTGAGCGGCAAGCCCATTACGCTCGGTCCCGGGAAGATCTCCATCGGCGAAAACGGGGAGGTGTTTCTCGACAAGAACCAGATCGATCAGCTGAAGGTCGTCTCTTTCGACGACTTGTCAGCACTGAAAAAAGAAGGCAATTCGCTTTTTATCTCCAGGGGTGATCGAAGCCTGGAAAAGAACTCAGATGCAAAGATCAAATCAGGATATCTGGAGCAATCCAATGTAAACCCGGTTTCCTCGATAGTCCGCATGGTTGAAATCATGCGGAACTTCGAGGCGATTCAGAAAAGCATCAATCTCATCATGAACGACATCAACACCAAAGCCATAGAAAAACTTGGCCAATAGGAGACAGCATGCTACGTGCGATGCATACCGCCGCGAGCGGAATGGAAGCTCAACAGCTTAACATCGATACCATTGCCCACAACCTCGCCAACATCAATACGAGCGGGTTTAAGGCTCGCAAGGCTCAGTTTCAGGACTTGTTGTATCAGAACATGCGACAGGCTGGGGCATCGAACACGGCGACAACGGAAATTCCCGTGGGCCTGCAGGTTGGCCTGGGCACGAAACCCGTCGCAACCGAAATGATGCTTAGCCAGGGAGACTTTGCCTCGACCGGCAGTCCCCTTGATATGGTGATCCAGGGGCAGGGTTTCTTTCAGATCAGCCAGACCAACGGTCAGACTGCCTACACGCGGAATGGGAATTTCCAGGTGAACCGCGATGGCAACATCGTCACGTCGGAAGGCGATTTGCTGGATCCCCAGATCACAATTCCGCTGGAGCAGACGGGTATCACCGTCGGCTCCGACGGCACAGTAACCGTGCAGGTGCCCGGCCAGACACAGCCACAAACGGTCGGAAAAATCTTGCTGGCATATTTCCAAAATCCGGCCGGCCTTGAAAACATAGGCAAAAGCCTTTTCATACCCACGCAGTCTTCCGGAGATGCGACCACAGGAACTCCGGGCGAGAATGGGCTTGGAACCCTGCTGTCAGGATACGTAGAACAGTCGAATGTGAGTGTGGTTGAAGAAATGATCAATATGATCGTAAGCCAGCGGGCTTACGAGGCCAATTCCAAGGTCATCCGCACTGCGGATGAAATGTTCACGCAAGCGAATAACGTAGCTCAATAGATGAATTCCATGAAGCAAGCTCCGAATTCTCTCCTCACTTGTTTTGCGACCACTTTCGTAAGGATACCGGATGCCGGAGTTCGCCGAGAGCGGACCTCCGTATTCGGCTGCCGCCCCACCCCTTTCTTCGTCTACCAGGAAAAGATGCGCATGCTCCGCTGCTTCCTCCTGGGCTTTTCATGTCGGCCACGCAGCATTGTCCGCTTCAAGTTGGGTGAGGAGAGGATCCGCGGCTTGCTTTATGGAATTTTGCTGACCCTGGTGTTTCTGTTATGCGATCTGGCGCCTGTTGTCCACGCATCTTCCGGAGAACAACTGCACATAAAGTTGAAAGAGGAAGCTGCGGTTGTTTCCTCAAATGTGCTGCTGAAAGATATCGCGGTTCTCAGCGGGCCCGATGAACGTCAGCTCGAAAAGATTGGGAACATCAAAATTCTGGATGCTCCTGCATTCGGCGAAACGGAAATGCCAAGCCGCAATCAGATCTCCGCAAGGCTGCAGGCCGCGGCCGGTCCCCTCCCCGACGGCACTATCTCCGGCGCGTCCGCCGTTCGGATCCGGCTGCAGGGCCGGCAAATCACTGCGGATGAAATACGCCCGATGCTTCGCGCCCGGATCGTTGAATCGACCTCCTGGAAAGAATCCGAGATCAGGATTCCGTCAATAGGAAGCTTGAATGGAATCGAGCTCCCTCCAGCGGACGCAGGATTCCGGATGGCTGCTGCCGGGGCGGTGTTCGGCAAAAAAAACATACTGGTGCCTCTGGAAATATTGCAGGGAGGCAAAAACCTGCGCAGCTATTGGATCAGCGCTGACGTTGTAATTCACGCCGATGTGCTGGCAGCGGGTAGAAAGATATCTCAAGGCGAGACGTTCGCGCCCGGCGATATCGAGAAAAAATATGTCGAGATTCCGGATATTCGCGCAGATTATGCCCGGGATCCGGACGAAGTCGTTGGAAAAGTGTCGCGTCGCGGACTGCTCCCCGGCGTTCTCCTCACCCGTGAAGCTATTTCAGACCCGCTTTTTGTCAAGAGCGGCGAAACGGTCCGTCTTCGATTGGAGAGAAACGGAATCAGGCTTACGTCCCTGGCCAAGGCGGAACAGGACGGACAGCTCGGCCAGTTCATCCGAGTCCGGAGCATCGATTTTTCAACCTATCTGAAGGCTCAGGTCATCGGCCATTCGGAAGTCAGGGTGCAATAAAAGGAGTCATAATAGCGATGAAATATGCTGCATACGGATTTGTTCCATTCATGTTTGCTGCGCTCGTCTCAACTGGGTGCGGTCCAACCCAGGCAAAGGTCGCCGACCCGACGGAGTTGCAAACTTACGTTGAAAGCGCAAACAAGGTAAAAACCGAAACGGGAAAAAGTGAAGGATCCTTGTGGACCAACCACGGGTATCGCTCCAACCTGTTTCGCGATTCGAAGGCCCGCAATATCGACGATGTCGTGACTATCAACGTTTCGGAATCGACGCAGGCTGTCAGTACAGCGGACGCTAAAAATACGAAATCCACATCTATGACGGCCGGAATGGACCACCTGTTTGGACTCGAAAAGAAAATCAATGAATTGCCGAACATGGTGTCCGGAAAAAGCGATTCCAGCTTTGCGGGACAAGGGTCGACCAGCAGGCAAACAACTTTGGCGACGAGCCTGACCGCGCGCGTCATCAATGTCCTTCCGAATGGATACCTCGTCGTGGAGGGAATGCGCGAGATTCGAGTCAATAACGAAAATCAGAGCGTCTATCTCACGGGCGTGGTGCGCCCTGAAGACATCAGCGCAAGCAATACGGTTCTGTCCTCCGCCGTGGCGCAGATGTCGGTGCGCGTGCAGGGCAAGGGAGTTGTCAGCCAACCCCTAAAGCCGGGATGGCTCTACAAAATACTCAATGGCATTTTGCCTTTCTGAAACGGAAAAAGCATGAAGCGCAGGTGGCTATACCTAATCTGTTTGGTATTTTTCGGAATTGGATCCATTTCGGATTCTCCGGCGGCGAGCAGCCGCATAAAGGATATTGCAGCCTTCGAAGGAGTCCGGGTAAACCAGCTGGTCGGCTACGGGTTGGTTGTCGGCTTGAACGGAACCGGAGATCGCAGCCAGACCTTCTTCTCGACGCAGACGCTGGCGAACATGTTGGAGCGCAGCGGCGTTAGCGTCAACGCGACGCAGGTTCGCGTCAAGAATATTGCTGCCGTAATGGTCACGGCGGACCTGCCGACGGACATCCGGCCGGGAGGCCAAGTGGACGTTACCGTGAGTTCCATTGGGGATGCGCAGAGCATTCAGGGCGGCGTCCTGATTATGACTCCTTTGCTCGCTGCCGATAACCAGGTTTATGTCACCGCCCAGGGACAGGTGGTGCTCGGCGGCTTCAGCGCCGGTGGCGGCGGAAATAAGGTACAGATGAATCACCCGACCGTGGGGAGAATTCCCAACGGAGGTTTGGTGGAAAAGGATGTCCTTGTCGAGCTGAACGGAAGGTCCAAGCTGAGGCTGGTTTTAAACCGCAGCGATTTTACAACAGCCAGCCGCGCTGTTCGTGCAATCAACGAAACGTCGGGAGCAGAAATTGCCAGTGCCAGAGACGGCCGCACAATTGAGATTCAGGTGCCGGACAAATACACCCAGCACATCGTCGAGTTCATATCCATGGTAGAAAATGCAAAAACGGACATCGATTCTCCGGCGCGGGTTGTCTTAAACGAAAAGACGGGAACTATCATTTTCGGAAAAGATGTAAAGATCGCAGAAGTTTCCATCATCCACGGCAGCCTCTCGCTGCAAGTCGGCACCACCTATGCGGTTTCTCAACCCGAAGGTTTTTCGAAAGGTGAGACAGCGGTCGTTCCGGAGAAAACAGTCACAGTTCAAGAAGATAAGGGCCGTTCTGTGATGCTGCGAGAGGGCGCTAGCGTGGAAGAAGTCGTGCGGGCGCTGAATTCCATTGGAGCAGGACCGCGGGATGTGATCGCCATTCTGCAGGCGATCAAGGCCCAGGGAGCGCTGCAGGCCGAGCTCGAGATCATATGATTCGAGATTCGAGACTGCTTGAGGATTTTGTGTAATGAACGACGCAACTGTTCTCACCCCATTGAATCAGATTCCGGCGAATGTGCTGAACTCGGCCGGAAACAGGCTGGAGAGCAAGCTGCAGGCGTTACAGGGTGCGTCCGGTTCGAAAAAGAAAGATGATCTCAAAAAAGTCTCACAGGAGTTCGAGGCGATTTTTATCGCGCATTTATTGAAAGTCATGAGGGAAACCGTCGAGGACTCGGGACTCCTTGAAGGCGGATTTGGAAAATCCATATACACGGAAATGTTTGACCAGGAGGTGTCACTCAACCTCGCGAAAAAGGGGACGCTTGGGATTTCAAACCTTCTGTATCAAAGCCTCTCCAAGGCGATAAACGACGGGGAAGGAAAAAATGTGAGCATACCGGCAGACGGCGCCGCCGGCAGTCCGTCGGCGATTCCTTCGAGTCCCGCTTCGACAGCACCGGATCCTCAGAGCGCGCCCGGAGAGGAAATCTCCGATTTGCAGCTTCCCGTGCAGGCGCACATAAGCTCCGCCTTTGGGATGCGAAAGGACCCCTTTTCGCATCAGGCGAAGTTCCATAAAGGATTGGACCTTTCCGCCCCTGAAGGCATGAAGGTCGTGCCCGCATTGCAGGGCAAAGTTGTTTTTGCGGGGTACATGAACGGCTATGGAAATACCGTTGTTGTACAGCATTCCGGCGAACTTCAGACCCGATACGGCCACCTGGGCTCCATCGCCGTCAAGGTTGGAGACGTCGTTGATTCACAAAATATATTGGGAACTGTCGGCAGCACGGGCCGGAGTACCGGGCCCCATTTGCATTTTGAGGTTATTCGAAATGGAGTGGCCGTGAATCCGGCCACGAATCTAAACATATCCACTTCGGGTTCGCGCCCCGGAATTCCCCAAAAGGGTGTTTGAGGGCGCAATATGTCAAACAATGCTTAAAGTGCTATTATCAAAGGGACGATAAGCTATTCGAGAGTAATCTCTTGAGGAGACTATGGAGATTCACGGTACGAACCCTTTGATAGTTTCGAAAAACGGCGTGCAGCGGCTCGAGACTTCGCAGCAATCGGAGAGAACCCCGAAAAGCGGCGGAGAGCAGACCGATTCGGATCGGCTGGATTTATCGGTCCGGAGCAGGGAAGTTTCGCATCTCAATGAACTGATTCAATCGACCCCCGATATTCGGGCGGATAAGGTTGCGCAAGCTCAGAGGGCGCTCGAGAACGGCACATACAATGTGAACGCGGAAAAGATTGCTGAAAAGATCGTGAAAGGCAATCTACTGGACGAGGTTATTTAGGCTCGACTAGGTGGAGATGGCCATGTCGGATGACTTTGGTCTCTTAAATCTTGTCGTTTCACCGATTCTCGAACGCGTCGCGCAAGAAGACCGCCTGCAGGGCGACCAGCAGCGTAAGCAGCGAGCTTTTTCGAAATCGGCTAAAAAGCCTGAGCACAGTGTTCCGTCGGAAGCAGCAGAGGGAGCGGACGAATCCATGTCTTCCAACCTCATCGATCTCAGGATCTGAGTCATGAACGATCAGATTTCGGAACTCCTGAGAATTGTTCGGGATGAGATCCGTTTATATCGTGATCTCATAGAACACGCGCGGCAAAAAACGGCTTTGCTCGTTCAGGGCCGTATCGACGCCATCCTTGAAAGCAACAAGACCGACGAGGCATTCAATGACAGACTCCGGGCGCTTGAATCGGAGATGGCGTGCCTCTGCGGGGACTTGGGCCAGGCTTACAGGATTCCGCGTGAAGAGTTTACTCTTATGAAACTCGCCGAAAACCTCGAACAATCGTTCGCCCTTGAAATCAAATCGCAAACCGCCCTTTTTCGGAATATTGTAAACCAGCTGAAATCCATCAATCAGCGCAACATGCGGCTGATGGAACGGTCTGTCCGTTATTCGGGCGGGATATTGGCTCTGATTTCCAATGCAAGGGGATCCTATCGACCAACCGGGTTGTTCGAGCCAATTCCCAGCGTGCAACCGACATTTTCGCAGAGAGCGTAGCCGAGCGATCGCGAAGTCGTCCGATGATGAAATCGTGATGATCACAAAGGGAAATGAAACGGACCGGCAACTCCGTTCCTTCGCACCGGTCGGAAGAGAATCAATATGACATCAATATTGAGTGGCTTTGACACCGTGCAGCAAGCACTGGCAGCGCAACAATTCGCGCTGTCCATCGCGCAGAGAAACGTGGCGAATGTCAACGATCCGAATTACACGCGCCAGGATGTGGTCTTCAACCCGACGGGAGACGGATACGATTACGGCGGCGCGGGAGTCTCGATCAGTGCCAGCCGCGATCGATATCTCGACTATAGCATCAGCAGGGAGATGCAATCTCTAGGTTACAATTCCGTGTCCTCCGACGCGTTGCAGCAGGTGGACGCCATTTTCGGCGGAAGCAGCAGCGGAAGCCTTCAGGAAGCGCTCTCCAATTTCTTCAATAGCTTCAGCGCTCTGAGCGGCGCCCCGGAAGACCTGTCCCTGCGCCAGCAGGTGCTCTCGAGCGCCAATGCACTCGCTGCGGAATTTCACAGGGTTTACAGTGCCATCCAGCAGGTTCAGACTTCGACCGACAATTCCGTAAAATATACAGTGGATGACATCAACTCCATCACGTCCCAGATCGCGGATCTGAACGTCAAGATACAGGTGGCACAGCAGTCTCATTCAGAAACCGAGTCCACGTTGCGGGACAACCGGCAACAGCTGCTGGAGAACCTATCCAGCCTTGTGGATGTGTCATATTTTGAAACAGAATCGGGGGCGGTAACGGTAACCACGCGGCAGGGTGGCCTGCTTGTGGCGGGGAATGAAAACCAAACGCTCACCCTGACCCACTCGGCGGCGGGCGATTTCCAGCGCGTTCAGTTGAACGGAACCGATATTACGGATACCCTGGAGTCGGGCAAGCTAGGGGGATTGATTCACCTTCGGGATAATGTCCTCGCGGGATACCTGAATACGCTCGATGACATGGCTGTTACGATCACGGATCGCGTGAATGAAGTGCACGCGCAGGGAACAGATCTGAATGGCGCGGCCGGAGGCGACCTCTTCACACCCTTCGCGCAAGTGATCCCGGGGTCGAACACCGGTGCGGCAAGAGCGATGAGTGTTGCCATCACGGATCCTGCCCAGATAGCGGCAGCTGCCGCGGGCGGCGGCGCAGGGGACAACACAAATGCCAAGCTGCTTGCGGGCATCAGCGAAGAAAAACTCTTTTCCGGTTCCACGCAGAGTGCCAGCGAATACTATGGCCAGTTATTGTATACGATCGGCACGGATGAAAAGAGCGCCGAGGACGGAACGCAAACTCAAAACGACCTGGTGGAACAACTGAAAAACCAAAGGGCTTCCTCGTCCGGCGTGAGCCTGGATGAAGAGGCGGTCAACATTATCAAATATCAAAAAGCCTATCAGGCAAGCTCCCGTCTTGCGAATGTGCTGGATACGCTGAGCGGGGATATCCTGAATATGTTGGGGACATAGCCTATGCGCGTGACACAGCTGGAAATGTGCCGGAGTCTGTTGTCCGAAATGGGAAATTTAAATCAGGATCTTTCAAAGTACAGCAGCCAGGTGTCCAGTGGCAAACTGCTGAATAGCCTGAAGGATTCTCCGTCGGGAAGCGCCGAACTCGTCTCTCTCGCCAAACTTGGATCCGATGTCGACCAGTATCTTTCCAACACGAATACGGGCAATCTCTATCTGAATGTTGCGGATTCCGCACTGAACGAAGTGAATAATCTGGTAACGACCATTTATTCCAAAGCCGGTCAGGCAGTTTCTGAGACCATTAGCGATGATGTCCGCGCGACTCTAGCTTCCGATGTCCGGTCTCTGCGCGATCAAATTGTCACAATGGCCAACAGTGAGGTGAACGGCCGCTACATATTTGCAGGTACCAAAGTCACCTCGTCTCCTTTCCTCCTTCAGGGAGATACCGTCAGCTATCAGGGCGACGGCACGGTCAATACGCTTACCGTCGATGCCGGAACCGACGTGCAGATGAATTATTCGGGAGACGCGGTTTTCAGCCCCATTTTTTCGACAATCAACACCTTGCTGACCGCTCTGGATGGGAATGATATTTCAGCCATTCAAACGGCGATGAGTCAATTCGCGCCTACCCTATCGGCTCTGTCAACGGTTCGCGCGCAGATCGGTTCGAACATGAATGTGCTGGAAAATGTTCAAACGCGCCTTGGAACGCAACAGACGAGCCTGAAAACGCAGACAAGCCAAATTGAGGACGCGGATATGGCGCAGGCCGCAGTGCAGTTGAAACAGACGCAGACTGCCCTGGATGCGGCAATGTCCGCAACCAGTTCCGTTTTAACGCAGAAGAACTTATTCGACATTCTGGGTTAGGAACGCTACAATGACCGCCGGTTTTGTTTGGATTGACTTTGGGATGAATGGTTGAGGCGCTATGCTGGTCCAGACAGTTAATTTCGGGAGCCTGGAAATACCGGAAAATAGGGTTGTCACCTTCAAAGAAGGTCTCCCGGGATTTCCTCAGATTCACAGGTTTGCGGTTATAGAACTGGAAGAATTGAGGCCCTTCCAATACCTTCAATCTCTGGATGAACCTCCTATTTCTCTCTTTATAATCAACCCTTTTCTCATTGATCCCAGCTACGAGTTCCGGTTGACGGATTCGGATATGGAGGATGTGCACAGCACGAATTCTGCTGAGTTGGCGGTTTATGCCGTCGCCACGATTCCGGAGGATTCCGGTTCGGCGACCCTCAATCTCATGGCTCCGATCGTCATCAATGACAAAGATCGGTGTGGGAAACAGGTCATACTGCACGAGAGCAAGTATTCCGTGAAGCACCCTCTGCTTCACGACGCTCATCAGGACGAAGCGAAAGCACAAAATGCCTGATGCATGCTCTCCTTAAACGGCGGGATCAGGAATATCCCGCAGGTAACGACACGGATGCTGGTATTTACGCGGAAGAAAGATGAAAGCCTCGTCATTGGCAACGATATCGAAGTCACAATCCTCAATATCGGCGCCGGCAATGTAAAGATCGGTATTCAGGCGCCACGCTACATTTCTGTCCACCGTCACGAGGTGTATGAAGCCATCCGGCGTGAAAACCTCGCCGCCGCCCAGTCACAGATTCCTAAAGCGGAAATATTTCAAAAGCTCTTGCGATCGTAATAGCTGGAATGCGCCCTGTGGTTGACCTGCCATCCCGAATCTAAAGTCGGACGGGACACTAGTAACTCGAATCGATAAATTTGGGGTAGTTCCCTTGGGTGAGTTTTAATCCCTTGGCATATCGGACGCCCTTGCCCAATTCCACCAGCTTTGCCTTGAGTCCATCATGAAAGGCCTGAAGCTTTTGAATGTGGGCTAGGCACAGTTCCTGGAGCCGAAGAGCCTGGGCTTTTGCTGCAGCGGCCATTCTGTCTGCTTCTTCCCGATCCGCCGATTTGAGGTGAGGGCGGCATTGAGTCCAGTCATCGGACAACTTCGCAATTCGGGCATTCATCTGAGAGATTTGTGCCAGGCAGTTTTTGTTTTCGAGCAGGGAATGGACCAGAGCCGAGGAATTGTTTGTGTCGCCGGCGCTCAGAAGCTTGGAAAGCTCTTCTCCGAGCTTGATGTAGAGTGAAAAGACATCCCGGAATTCTGCTGCAAAGTTTTTCATGGCCATTATATGGAAACGTTGAAAGGTTTAAGCTGCATCGCGGCAGCAGGAGCTGAGGCTCCGAAAACGACGTTGTTCGTCAAGTCGTCCCGGCGGGATGCTTCGGTGCCACCATTGGTTTTTTCGGCAAGCGCTCTCCAGGCAGAACTGAGGTTTTCGAGCAACGCCTCAATTTCTGTAAGCGGTTGTGCGTTTTGCCGGAAGTTGGCAGTGAAGAGGAGCCTTTTCATATAATCGTAGAGTCGGTCCAGCGATGTCGCAATTTCACCGCCGGCTTTCAGGTTTAGACTGCACTGCAGCTCGGAAATTATGGAAATACACTTATTAATGGACCGGGACCGGCCCTCGATATTTTTTTGTTCAATATGTTCCCGGGCTTCGCGCAAAGAACAGATCGCAGCATCGTACAAGATCACGATGAGCTGGACTGGATTTGCCGTTCTTACCGCAACTTCCCGATACCGGTGTGCAAAAGCCTGATTTTCCACTATAGAAAACTCCTCGCCAGCCAATGATTAAGATTTGCTTTCTAAAGATTTAATCTGAGCATCCAAAGAGGATTGGGTTACGGTCATAAGCCGCAGAGCTTGGTCGGCCTGGTCATACTCTTGCGTCAATAAATCCTGCTCCTTTGACAGACGATCCTGATACGCGCTGATCTGGTTGTTCAGGGAATCGATGTTCTGCTTCAGCCCGTCTGTGGCATTGACAATCGGGCCCGAAAGGGAATCGGTGAGCCCATTCAGAACGGTGAACAAGCCCGCAAAAATACCTGAACCTGCCACTCCTGTCGTCGCTGAGGCAACCGTAACGGAACCATAACTGCCGGTCGTGGTCTGGGAAATGTTTACGCTCAATCCCTCTTCCGGCTGTCCACTTGCTCCTGTGAGTGTGAGGCCGACTCCCGTGGCCGCATGGCCGTTAATTGAGCCGGCGATGTCTGTCCCGGTAGAGGTTGCCGGCGTTGTGCTAAAGCCTGTAGACCCGGAAACATCATCTCTGTCGGAAACGATTGTGAGGGTTTGGGAGCTTCCATAATTGTTTGTGACGATATTTATCTTCCCCGTCCCATCATCTTTTGCCGTTGCCGCCATCCCCTGGGCCGCGAGAGCGCTGTTGATTTTTGAAAGCACCGTGGAGAGAGAGTCATTTTGCAGCAGCGAAACAACGGCGGTTCCAGTTCCATCGGTTATCGTCAGTGTTTCATTGTCCGACAGGCTCGTGATGGATTGGTCCCCGGTAGCGGAGGCCCGGCTGGCAAGTGTGTCTACTTGTATGGCATAGGTTCCAGCCTGGGTAGCCGAAGTCTCGCCGGCATAACCGACTCGGCTGTCGCTGGAGGTGGCTCCACCAGCGGGTGTTCCATTACCGAGAAAAAGGGCTGCTACGGCGGTGTAATTGTTGCCCATTGCCTGGCGGAATTCGGTCTCATTCAGAGTCAGGCTTCCATCGCGGTTGAATTCCAGCCCGACCTGGCCGGCAGATGCCAGGCTGGTATATTGGTTATGCACCGACTGGAGCAGTGAACTCTGAAGCATGCTTTGAATTTGACGCAGCGTGCTATCTCCGGAAAGAACCCCTGACGTTTTGCTGTCGGCATTGTAGCTGAATTGGGCGTTGACGAAAGTATTTACGGCGTTATAGGCCGTGACGAAATCATTCAGCGCAGAAACGATGGAATCCGTATCCGTTTGTGCTTGAAGCGTGACAGGGGCGGTGCTCGTGTTCTTCAGCGTAAAAGTCACGCCATTGATGACATCCGAAACAGTGTTTGAACTTCGAGTGACACTAATGCCATTTACCGCAAATTTTGCATCCGCGGCTGCACTGCTCTGTTCGAAGGTGGGAGCTTGGCCTCCCGAGAGCGAACTGGTTACGGTAAAGGCGTTGGCTGTGCCGGTAGCGTTGGAGGTAATCATCAGCCGGTAGGGGGTGGACGACCCGTCATTGATAATCGAGGCCGTAACGCCCGCCTGCGCATTGTTGATGGCGTCACAAAGCCCGCTCAGGGTGGAATTGGCGCTGTTGATGGTGATCGTGACCGGATCGCCGCTGCCTTTTGTGATCGTAATCGTTCCCGTGCCAAGGGATGTGGAATTCGCGTCTGCAAATGAAGAGGAAATCATCGTCTGGGCTTGTGCAAGATTGCTTACGGTAAACGAATAGGATCCGCCGGCCGCGGCACCCGAGGCGGTTGCGGAAATCGTATTACTGTCCGACGACGCTACAGAGCAGTTGGCAAAAATGCTTTTTGAAAGCCTGTCTGAAAACGAGTATGGCTGCACGAGCGGCGCGTCGCTGCTTCCGTAGAGAATAGCGTTCAGTTTATCCGAGAGGGCCGACAGGTTTGTGTTCAGGCTCTGGTACGCGGTGACTTTGCTCTGAAGAGTGCTCACCTTGCTCTGCATGTCGCGAACGGGTGCACTCTCCGCGTACATCAAGTTTTGTACGATGGTGCTGACATCGAGCGAGCTGCTCATGAGGTTAATGGAGTAGGGTGATGTGCTCATGGCTTAAGAACAAACCTTTCGCGGTTGAAGGGTTTTGTTGAAGATGCACTCTTGAAGATTGTGCTGCCGGGTATGGAAAAGCATTCAGGCACCTCATGCCCCGCGGCACTGCCGGGGCCACTCAACATATCGTCATTCTTTGCCTTACAGGATAGAGGTTTCTTCAGGATTTGCAGGTTACAGGGTTGGAGAGCGGGAAGGACAACAGAAGCATCTTCGCGGCAGTCATTGCACGCGGGGATGGAGTGATGGAATGCTTCCGTGTGAAGGATAAAGACCCATCACGCAGTTTCAGCAAACTCGCGCATTGCAAAAAAAGAAAGGCGCGTTCCTCCATGAAACGCGCCTTTCGACATCATTGGCTGGAATACTATGCGTTTTTGAGCAAGGTAAGGACGTTCTGGCTTTGGGAATTGGCTTGAGCCAGAGCTGCCATACCGGACTGAGCCAGGATCTGTTCCTTGGTCAGGTTTGATATTTCTTGCGCCATGTTGGCGTCGCGGATCGTCGATTCCGCGGACTGGGTGTTCTGAACCTGCGTCTGCAACACGGAAACGGCCGACTGCAACCGGTTCATGCCGGCGCCGATGGTGCCGCGCATTCCGGCCACGGTATTCAGAGCGGCCTGGATATTCGT
>Ga0335071_10000958_pt1 | contig 31127 bp, 28 predicted proteins | sample Lox_Sample_15_FD_206724 | JGI IMG/M metagenome (GOLD analysis project Ga0335071, IMG submission 206724) | Soil microbial communities from Loxahatchee National Wildlife Refuge, Florida, United States - Lox_Sample_1.5 | ecosystem: Environmental > Terrestrial > Soil > Wetlands | place: USA...
CGCGCACATGCGGTGCCTCGAGGTCGGCATCGGAGTAGACCGCCACGGTCGCAATGCCGAGCCGCTTGCAGGTGCGGATGACCCGGCAGGCGATCTCGCCGCGGTTGGCGATCAGGATCTTGGCGAACGGCGGCTTGGCGGACGACGTCGCCGCACCTGGAACGGCGCGCGGGCTGTTCGCCTTGAGACTGGCCGGGCGGGGTTTCCGGCGCGGAGAGGAGTTCCGCGCCGGCTTGCGGCGTGATGACATCAGGAGTCGACTATAGGGGCGAAAACCGTCCGCGGCCAAGCCCGCCCGCCGCTACAGCGGCAGGTTCTCGTGCTTCTTCCACGGGTTCTCGAGCTTCTTGTCGCGCAGCATGGCGAGCGCCCGGGCCACGCGGCGGCGTGTCGAGTGCGGCATGATCACGTCGTCGATGAACCCGCGCGAGGCGGCGACGAACGGGTTGGCGAACTTCTCGCGATATTCCTCGGTGCGCGCCTCGATCTTCTTGGGGTCGCCCATGTCGCCGCGGAAGATGATCTCGACCGCCCCCTTGGGGCCCATGACCGCGATCTCGGCGGTCGGCCAGGCGTAGTTGACGTCGCCGCGCAGGTGCTTGGATGACATCACGTCGTAGGCCCCGCCATAGGCCTTGCGCGTGATCACCGTGACCTTGGGCACCGTCGCCTCGGCAAACGCGAACAGGAGCTTGGCGCCGTGCTTGATGATGCCGCCGTATTCCTGCGCGGTCCCCGGCAGGAATCCCGGGACGTCCACGAACGTGACGATCGGGATATTGAACGCGTCGCAGAAGCGCACGAAGCGCGCCGCCTTGATCGCCGAGCTGATGTCGAGGCAGCCGGCCAGCACCATCGGCTGGTTGGCGACGAAGCCGACCGTCGAGCCGTCGATGCGGCCGAAGCCGACCACGATGTTGCCGGCGAAGCCCGGCTGGATCTCGAAGAAGTCGCCGGCGTCCACGACCTTGAGGATCAGCTCCTTCATGTCATAGGGCTTGTTGGGATTGGCCGGCACCAGGGTGTCGAGCGACGGCTCGACGCGGTCCGCGGGGTCGTTGCATGGACGCACGGGTGGCTTCTGGCGGTTCGAGGCGGGCAGGAAATCGACCAGCCGCCGCGTCTGCAGCAGCGCCTCGACGTCGTTCTCGAAGGCAAGGTCGGCGACACCCGAGCGCGTGGTGTGGGTCACCGCCCCGCCCAGCTCTTCGTGCGTCACGGTCTCGTGCGTCACCGTCTTCACCACGTCGGGGCCGGTGACGAACATGTAGGCCGAGTCCTTCACCATGAAGATGAAGTCGGTCATCGCCGGCGAGTACACGGCGCCGCCCGCGCACGGCCCCATGATGACCGAGATCTGCGGGACCACGCCCGAGGCGAGCACGTTGCGCTGAAAGACGTCGGCGTAGCCGGCGAGCGAGGCGACACCTTCCTGGATGCGCGCCCCGCCGGAATCGTTGAGGCCGATGACCGGCGCTCCGACCTGCATCGCCTGGTCCATGATCTTGCAGATCTTCTCCGCGTGCGCCTCCGAGAGCGAGCCGCCGAACACGGTGAAGTCCTGGCTGAACACGAAGACGAGGCGGCCCTGGATCGTGCCCCAGCCGGTGACCACGCCGTCGCCGGGGATCTTCTGCTCGCCCATGCCGAAATCCGAGGACCGGTGCTCGACGAACATGTCCCATTCCTCGAACGAGCCTTCGTCGAGCAGCGCCTCGATGCGCTCGCGCGCCGTGAGCTTGCCCTTGGCGTGCTGCGCCTCGACGCGCTTCTGCCCGCCGCCGAGCCGCGCCCGGGCCCGCTTTTCCTCGAGCTGCTTCAGGATGTCCTGCATGGATCTGCCTCTGCCGACTCCGGACCGCGTTGACGTGCGGATAAGCAAAGGTACCGCACATGCGGGCAACGGCCAATTCTACGGATGCAGCAGCGGCTGGACCCCATTCCAGATGATCTGGATTCCGATGCACAGGAGGATGAAGGCGGACAGGCGGACCACCACGTTGGTGCCGCTCTCGCCGAGGCGGATGATGACCCGCTCCGCATAGCGATAGCAGAGGAAGACCGTGACGGCGACGGCCAGAAGCCCGGCGACGCCGCCCGCCGCCGCCAGGGCGAGATCGCGAAGCCCCGTGGCCTGATGCGGCCATTGGCTGCCGAGCGTGATCGCGACCGCGATCGACCCGGGGCCGACGGTGAGCGGCATGGTCAGCGGATAGAACGCATCCACCCGCCGATCCGTGGTGACCGCAGCACCCGCGTCGCTGTGATCCGGGAGCTCCGTGGTCGCATGCAGCAGCTTCCAGCCGAAGGTCGCCACCACCAGCCCGCCCGCGATCTGCACGATGGGAAGCGTGATGCCGAAGAACTCGAGGACATAGGAGCCGACGACCAGCGAGCCGAGGAGCAGGAAAAACCCGTTCACCGCCACGTGCAGCGCGAGCTTGTCGCGCTCGGCCCGCTGCAGATGGCGCGTCAGCCCGAGGAAGATCGGCGCCCCGCCCACCGGGTCGACGATCGGGAACAGGCCGGCATAGACGAGGAGGAACGAGTTCAGGACCGAGCTCATGGCGCCCCTCTCACCAGCCGGTTACGCCAGCAGCCGGAAAAAGCGCTCGGCGAGCTCGAGGTCGGCGCGCACGCCCGCCCGGCGCTGGGTCGCTTCCCAGTCCTCTCCCCATTTTTCGATCTGGTAGCTCGCGTCGAGCTCGGCTGCGTCGAACGCCTGACGGGCATCGAGCCGGCCGTCCGCCATGGCGAGCCCGATGACGAGCGAGCCCGAGGCGGCGACCGCGACCGACACTCCGGTCAGCCGCCACGGATCGAACCCGGCGATGACCGTGCGCAGGGCCTCGAGGCTCGCCGGGCTCTGCGGCTTGGCGAGGATGCCCGTCGTCACCGCCAGCAGCGCGTCATGACGCAGCGCCAGCCAGTCGAGCAGCGGCTGCCAGGTGGCGCGCTGGCGCGCCGCGAGCTCCGGCGGATGCTCGGCGCGGTGGCACAGGAGCTCGGTCTCCGCATAGGCGAGGAGCTGGCCCTCGATATCGCCGCGGTGGCGGCCGATGCGGTCGAGGGCCGTGCTCGCCATGCCCACGAGCGGCATCGCCGCGGCGCGCAGCCTGCCCGGGCCCGCCTGCGCGCCGGGCTCGCGCAGCTCGGCGGCGAGCGCCTCGGCCAGCGCCCGGGTCGGCACCACGACCTCCACGCCTTGGGGCGTGCGCAAGGGCCGCCCGTCGACGACCAGCGCGAACCCGCCCGCGCCCGGCACGATCCTGGTCTCGCGCTTGGCCGCTGGCCGGTCCGCCGGGGCCGTCACTTGCCGAACAGCCCGCGCAGATTGCGCTGGATGCCTTGCCCGAGGTCCTGGATCGGATCGCTCGGCTGCTTCTTCGGCGCGGGGGCTGGGGCGGGCTGCGCCGCCGGCGGTGCGGAAGGTGCCGCGGCTTTGCCGCCTGTCGTGGCGGAAGCCGTGCGCTCCGCCTTCGCATAGGCGGCGTTGCAGATCTTCTGCTCGGGCGGCGTCTGGTCGCCGCCGAACAGCGAGTTGAGGACGTTCCCCGGCTGGCGCAGGATATCGTCGATGACGTTGCCGACGAGCCCGGCCGCCGCCTGCCCGACATCGGGCTCGAAGTCGGGGTTTGCGAGCGTGCCGCCGACATGGATCGGCGGCATCAGGCTCAGCAGGTTCGTCACCTTCGTATGGGTGTCGAGACCGATGTCGAGCTCTTCGGTCTTGAGATTGATGGTGCCCGAGCCGTCGAGCGTCAGCCGGCCGGTGTCGGCCAGGAGCACGCGGCTTTTGGCGATGCCGTTGCTGACGTCGAAGCGGGTCACCAGGCAGTGCAAGGTCGTGCGCTCGAGCTTCGGCAGCGACTTGCCCACGACATCGGTGAGACCGCCCAGCCCCAGCATGTCCGTGTAGCGAGCCCGGAACGTGCCCGGCCCGATCCCGAGGAACACGGTGCCGTTGAGGCTGCCCATGATCGCGCGCACGCTGCTGCCCGCCCCTGTCAGGTCAAGGTCGGCATTGGTCATGCCGCCATTGACCAGATCCTGGCCCGGAACCTCCTCGTCGATCTTCTGAAGCGACACGTTCTTGATTGCGAACTTGAACGCGCTGGCGCCGCTCTTGCCTTGGACCGAGAGCGCACCTGTGATCTCTCCGTCGCCGATGGTGGTCGAGACCGGCGTGACCGACAGGTTCCCGTCGTGCAGGCTCATCTGCAAGGTGGTGTCGTGGAACTCCGGCCCGTCGGGCATGCGGATCGCCGCCGCGCGATAACGCAGGTCGGCGTCGGCCGCGTCGAGGAGTGCCAGCGGCAGCGGGTCGGCGGGAAACACCCGCCCATCCCCGGCAGGCTTGGGCGGCGGCGCCTGCGGGCCGCCCTGCGCCCGACGTGATTTTTTGAGCGCCGGCATGACCTTGCCGAGATCGATCATCGTCGACGAGAGCTCGGCACTCGCCGCCGGCTTGGCGCCCGCCAGCGACAGCGCGCCGTTGCCGCCGACGTCGCTGCCCTCGGCGGTGATGGCGAGCCCGGTGAGCGCGTAGCGCTGCGGGCCCGCATCGGCGACCTTGCCGCTCATCGACACGGGGCCTGTCAGCGGCAGGCCGAGCTTGAACTCATCAGCCACGGCCGCGAGGTCCTGCGCGTGCGCGTCCACCGTGAGCGCATAGCCCTTGCCCGCCAGCGGGTCCTGGATCGCTCCGCTGACCGCGAGCTTGAGCCCGGGATCGTGGCCGAGATCGAGCCGGACCGACGGCAGGGCGATGCGGTCGGGACCGTCCGCCAGCTTGACCGCCAGCTTGTAGGGTCCGAGCGGAGGGAACTGCGGCAGGCCGTTGGGCGCGCCGGGCAGGACCAGCCCGGACAGGGATCCGATCTCCTGGCCGGAGGCGGTCAAGTCGAGGGCGATGCCCTTGAGGGCGATCAGCTCGCGCACGCCACCGCCCACCTGCAGCCGCAGGAGATCGGCCCGGCCCGCGTCGATTGATGCGTCGGCGAGCGAGGGCACCCCGCCTGTCGCGGCATCCGCGGGACCGGCATCGACGATATGGAGATCGGCCTTCAGAGGCCCGATCTTCGGCAGCGGAAACGTGCCGAAATGCGCGTCGCGCGAGAAGTCGGCGATCTGCGCCATCTCGCTCGTGCCGGCCGTCACGTGGAGGTCGTAGCCCTTCGCCTCGAGGGGCTGCGCGAAATTCCCCTGGATGCGCACGACGGTGTCCGTGGCGCCGAGCTTGGCCGTGATGTCGAGCGGATGCGGCGTGCCGCGGGTGCCCAGCGATGCGAGCGAGCTGAGGCTGCCGCCGATCTCGGCGTAGAAATCGTTGTAGGTGCCGTTGATGTCGATCTTGAGCGGTGCGGCCGGGTTGTCCGCGCTGAGTGCCAGGTGCCCGAGCGAGAAGCGCCGCGTCTCCTTGATCTGTCCGTCATGGAACTGCAGCAGCACGCCTTCGATATAGAGATCGTGAATCTCCGGCAGGCGGATCTCGCTGCCCGGACTCTGCTTGGACGCCGTGGCGGCGGGCGCCGATTTCGCTGCGGCCTGGGCGGCCGCGGACTGGAGGAACTCCCAGTTGCCGACACCCTTGGCATCTGTCTCGAGCAGGATGTCGGCGTCGATCAGCTTCAGATGCGCCACGCTGATGGTGCCGAACAGGAGCGGCAGCAGGTTGATCTGGACCTCGAACTGCTTGACCACGGCCATCTGCGGCCGCGAGCCCCAGGACGCGTTCGCGAATTCCACGTCGTTGGCCACGAGGCTCGGCGAGAGCCCGAGCTTGATCTGGAAATCCGAGCCGATCTTGAACTGGCGCCCGGTGGCCTCCGTGACCTTTTGCTCGATCGTGCCGCGGTACTTGCTGAAGTCGATGCTCATCAGCGCCGCGAACGCGCCTCCCACGGCGAGCACGAGGACCGCGAGGACCGACAGCAGGATGGTTCTCAGCCGCATGCCCGTCAGCCGTTGAGGCGCGTGAGGGCGGCCGGCAGCTCGGCGAACGAGGCGATCGTGGTCTCGGCCCCCGCGGCGACCAGTTCCGCCGGATCGTGGTAGCCCCACTCGACCCCGAGCGCGCGCACGCCCGCGCGCTGCGCCATCACCATGTCGAACGTCGTGTCGCCGATCATCACGGTGTCGGCGGCGGTCACGCCGGTCTCTGCCATGGCGCGCTCGAGCATCGCCGGATCGGGCTTGCCCGGTCCCATGTCGCCGCACTGGAGCGTCAGGAAGCGGCGCTCGAGGCCATGCCGTTCCAGCACGGCAAGGAGCCCGCGCTTGGACTTGCCGGTCGCCACCCCCAAAAGCCAGCCGCCCGCCTCGACCGCCGCCAGGGCCGCGAGCGCGCCCTCGAACAACGGCTCGTCGTGGCCGGCCTGCTGGCGCAGCTTGAAGAACGCGTCCTTGTAGGCCTCGACCAGGCGGTCGTGACGCGCCCCCTCGCCTGGAACCAGGCGCGCCATGCATTCGGCAAGCGGCAGGCCGATGATCCGCCGCACGTCGGCGATGGTCGGCGCCTCGAGCCCTTCCTGCGAGAACGCGCTCGCCATGCAGGCGACGATCGCATGCTGGCTGTCAACCAGCGTGCCGTCGCAGTCGAACACCGCCAGGCGGAATCGTCTATCTGTCGTCAGTGTCGCCATTGCCCGCGCGATTCTGGCGCGCCCGCGCGGGCAAGGCAAATCGCAATTGCGCGGGCGCTGCCCCCCCGGGCTCGCGCCTAGGCGGCCTGCCGGCGCGCCTGCTCTTCCTTGTACAGCGCCAGCTCTTCGGCCATGGCCTTGGCCACGCTCGGACGCTTCTGCAGGCGCTGGAAGTAAGCCTGCACGTGGGGAAACTTGGCGAGATCGATGCCGGCGAACCCGGCCCAGTTCAGCACCGTCGCCAGATAGCAGTCGGCGATGGTGAAGCGGTCGAGCAGGAACTCGGCCTCCTCGAGGTAGTCGTCGAGCACCTTGAAGCGCAACTCGGCCTTGTCGCGCGCGAACGCCTTCGCCCCCTCGGGGGCCGCCGGGCTGAGCAGCGGCGTGAATACGAGCTTGTGCAGCTCCGACGTCACGAAGTTCAGCCAGCGCTGGAGCTTGTAGCGCTCATTGCGCCCGGCCGGCGGCGCCAGCCCTGAATCCGGGTACTGGTCGGCCACGTACTGCAGGACCACCGGGTTCTCGGTCAGGATCTCGCCCTCTTCGGTGCGCAGCGCCGGCACCTGGCCCATCGGGTTGACGGCCAGGTAATTGGAGCCGTCGGCGAGGCGCTTGGACTTGCCGTCCACGTACACGAACCGGGCGGCCGCCCCGGCCTCGTAGAGCGCGATGCGCGTGGCCATCGAGCAGGCGAGCGGAGAGAAATACAATTCCATCGCAACCTCCGTGTTTGATTTTTGTACCGTATTGTATAAAAATAGAGACGGTCAAGGATTTTTATTCGATATGGTACAAAAATCATCCCCCGCGAAACGCGGCCGCCCTCGCGCCTATGACGAGGAGACGGCGCTCGCGCAGGCGATGCGCGTGTTCTGGACCGGCGGCTACGCGGCGACTTCTTTGGACGAGCTCAGTGCCGCCACGCGCATGAACCGCCCGAGCCTCTACGCGGCCTTCGGCGACAAGCAGGCCCTTTATCGCACCCTGATCGAGCGCTACCGCGCGATGGCACGGGCCGCGATGGCCGAGGCGCTCGCCGGCCGGCCGCTGCGCGAGGGGCTCCGGCGCGTGTACGATGGCGCCCTTTCGATCTATTTCGGCGGCAAGGAGCCGCGCGGCTGCTTCATGATCGGCACCGCGGTGACCGAGGCGGCGTCGGACCGTACGGTGCGCGCGTCGTTGAACGAGGGTTTGCGCGAGATCGATGCGGCCTTCGAGGCACGCTTGCGCCAGGCCCGGGACGACGGCGAGCTCGCGCGCGGCACCGATCCCGCGGCGCTGGCGAAGCTCGCCTCGGGCACGCTCTATTTTCTCGCGATCCGCTCGCGCGCCGGCGAGCCGCGCACGGTTCTGGAGCGCGCCGCGGACGACGCCATCGGCCTGATCTGCGGCGCGCCGCGTCGCGAGACTTCGGCGCAGGCCGGAGCGTCGGAGTGACCGGCGCCGCGGGGACGCGCTAAACTCGGTTGTTCAGGGCGGGGGAACACGAAGGGCGTGACTGTCATGAGCATGGCACCCGAAGTCCAGACCCTGTTCGCGAGCTTGCGCCAGACCGCGAAGCCTCAGGTGGCGCTGGCGATCGAAAAGCACGTCGAGACCGCCCCCGACCGCGATCTCTGCCGCATCAATCCACTGCACTTCGCGGCCGCGGCCGGGTTCGATGCCGACGACGTGATCGCCACCTACCTCCACGCGGCGCGCCTGGGCATCTTCGAGCTTGCCTGGAATGTCTTCTGCCCGAGCTGCAGCGGGGTGCTCGAATCCGCGGCGACTCTCAAATCGATCAAGGAAGTCGAGTACACCTGTGCCTTCTGCGATGCGAGCTACGAGCCGAAGCTCGACGAGGTGGTGGAGGTGACGTTCACGGTGAACCCGCGCGTCCGCCACATCGCCGCGCACGAGCCTCACACCCTGCCCGTGTGGGAATACTACCGGCAGGTCTTCTGGAGCTCGGGCATCGATCTCCCGGACGACGACGCCTTCCGCAAGGTCATCGACACCGCGACCCTGGATGCGACCGAGTTGCCGCCCGGCGGCAAGGCCATCCTGTCGCTGCAACTGCCGGACACGCCGGTCATCATCTGCGACCCCGTCGTGCACACGAGCCAGCTGCTCAACGTCAAAGGCGAGACGGCGCGCGAGCGGCAGAACTTCAACTTCGTCCTGACCAAGGGGCAAGGCCCCGTCGGCGCCGCCGAGATGCGGCCGGGGGCGATCCGCATCGCGATCGAGAATCGGACCAACCAGCGCACCATCCCGACGGTCTGGATCGCCGGCGACGCGCTGCACGCGCTCCTGGCCGCGCGGCGTCCCTATCTCACGGCCAAGCATCTCCTGACGAATCAGACCTTCCGCGATCTCTACCGCACTGACACGCTGGATCTCGATCAGCGCCTGAAGATCACCAGCCTCACCTTCCTGTTCACGGACCTCAAAGGATCGACGGAGCTCTACGACCGCGTCGGCGACCTGGTCGCGTTCGACCTGGTCAACCAGCACTTCCGCGTCTTGAATGAGATCGTGGCATCCGAATCGGGTGCGGTCGTGAAGACGATCGGCGATGCGATGATGGCCACCTTCCCCACCCCCGACCGCGCGCTGTCCGCGGCCTTTCGCATGCGCACCGCCATCCATGACCTCGACCAGGATCTGTTGCTCAAGATCGGGCTCCACGAAGGGCCGTGCCTCGCGGTCGTGCTCAACGAGCGGCAGGATTTCTTCGGGCAGACCGTCAACATCGCGGCGCGCGTCCAGGGCCTTGCCGACTCGCACGCCATCCTCGCCACCCGCCAGGTGGTGGAGAACCAGGCGGCGGCCCGGGTTCTGCAGAAGCTCGGCATAGCACCGCAGGAGCAGAAGCTGCCGCTCCGCGGCATCACCGACCGGATGACGATCTACGCGCTGCCGTAAACGCTAGTCCTTCGGCGTCGCGGCACCGCCCGGTGCTCGCTCTTCCGGCGCCGGCTGGAGGCGGTCGAGGATCTTCTTGCGCACGTCGGGGTCCGTGCGGGCGCGGTCGACGATCGAATTGTATTCTTCGACCGACAGCCCCTGGTCGTTGACCGCCTTGGCGAGCTCGCCGCCTGCTTGTTCGGCGATCTTCTCCCGCTCGGCCGGATCGGCCTGCGCCAGCTGGTGCTCGTAGTTCTGCCGCAGGAACGCCACGCGCGCGATCGCCGCGGCGGCCTGGTCCAGCTTCTCATTCGAAAGCTGTGGGGCCGCCTGGGAGTTGGGAGAAGCGGACGGAGCCTGCGCGTTCGCGGACGGCATGGCGAGCGCGCCGGCCGCCGCGAGCATCATGACCAAAAAGCTACGCCTCATGACCGCTCGAACCGATCGCGGCCGATAAGGTTCCCGGGATTCTGCCGGTCGGTATTTGCTAACCGCGCCCGATGAACGACGGCATCTGGTTCGGCAGGATGGTCGCCTCGTAGAGGTTGACCTCGGGCGGCAGCGCACACATGAGGACCGCGACCCGCGCCACGTCGTTCGCGGCCATGATGTAGTCCTGCGGCGTGGCCCCGGCTCCCGCGGCCGTACGGCCGCGCCGTGCCGAGAAGCTGCTGAGCGTCGCCCCCGGATGGATGACCGAGGCCACCACGCCGTATTTCCGGCCGTCCATGGTGAGCTGATGGGTCATGCCGTGGATCGCGAACTTGGTCGCGGTGTAGGCGATCGAGTCCGGGCGGGGCGTCTTCGCCGACACGCTCCCCATGTTGATGATGCGCCCGCCCTGCGGCGATTGCGCCTTCATCGTCTTGACCGCCTCGCGGCTGACCAGGAAGGCCGCCGTCAGGTTCACGTCGACCACGTCGTTCCAGTACTCGAGCGTCATCTCGTCGATCGGCCGGCCCGCGGCGACACCCGCATTGTTGACCACGATGTCGACCCGGCCGTACGCCTCGCGCGTCTTGGCAAAGAGTGCCGCGACCTCGGCTTCCTTGGTCACGTCGGTGGGTGCGGCCAGCACCTCGCCGCCGGCCGCACGGATCGCCGCCGCCATCTCGTCGAGGACGGCCTTGCGCCGCGCCGCGATCACCGTCTTGGCACCTTCGGCGGCGAACGCCTCGGCGATGCCGCGGCCGATGCCGCTGCTGGCGCCGGTCACGATCGCCACCTTGTCCTTGAGCTGCTTGGTCATGGTGTTGGTCCTTACAGGCCGAGCATGGAGCGCGCGAGGATGCCGACCTGCACTTCCGAGGTGCCGGCCAGGATCGACAGCGCCCGGTCGTTGAAGTAGCGCGGCACGAGGCCCAGCAGCTCTTCCTCGTCGGGAGGCAGCTGCAGGGTCTCGTAGAGCGGGCGCTCCGGCACCCAACGCAACGCCGCCTCCCCGGCCGCCTCGACCGCCAGCTCCGACATGGCCTGGCGGATCTGGCTCCAGCGCAGCTTGAGGAGCGAGGCGGTCGGACCCGGGCTGGTGCCGGCCTGGAGGGCTGAGAGCAAGGACAGCTCGATCATCTCCATCGCGTCGAGATCGGTGCCGATCTCGGCCGCGCGCGTGGCGATGTCGGGATCGTCCGGCGCGTGGCGGCGCACCAGCGCCAGGAGCCGCACGTAGCGCGAGCGCGCGCGGCCGGCGAGCATGCCCGCCCCGCGCTCGAACTCGAGCAGGAACTTGGCCACCTCCCAGCCCTTGTTCTCCTCGCCGACGCGGCCCGCGACCGGCACGCGCACGTCGTCGAAGAACACCTCGTTCACCTCGTGGTCGCCGCCCGAGCCCACGATCGGCCGCACCGTGATGCCGGGCAGGTTCATGTCGAGGAGCAGGAAGGTGATGCCGTCCTGGCGCTTGCCGGCGCTCGACGTGCGCACCAGCATGAACATGCGGTTGGCCTTATGCGCGTAGCTCGTCCAGATCTTCTGCCCGTTGACGACGTAATGGTCGCCGTCCAGCACCGCCTTGGTCTTGAGCGAGGCGAGGTCGGAGCCGGCGCCGGGCTCGGAATAGCCCTGGCACCAGTAATGCTCGCCCGACCGGATACGCGGCAGGTAGTGGTCTTTCTGCGCCGCCGTGCCGTAATGCATGATCACCGGGCCGACCATGCGCACGCCCTGGGAGTTGAAGGCGGGCGCGCCCGCGCGCGCGCACTCGACCTCGAAGATGTAGCGCTGCACGGGCGTCCAGCCCATGCCGCCGTATTCCTTGGGCCAGGCGTAGACGGACCAGCCCTTGGCCGCCAGCGCGCGGTGGAAGTCGCGGGCCACGTCCGGGTCCGATACGAACCCGGTGGTGAGCGCCTCGGCGCGCCGCATCGACGGCGGCACCGCCTCGGCCAAAAATTTGCGGATCTCGTCGCGGAAGGCGCGGTCGGCCGCGGTGAGTGCCAGGTCCATGCGTCAGCTCCCGGTGTCGAGCAAGAGGCCGGCGCCGGCAAGGTCGGCATCGGCCATGCTCGCCGCGTACCGCTTCAGATGGGCCCGCGTGCTGCCGAAGCGCGCCTCGTAGGCGAGGATCAGCTTGCCGTACGCGCCGATCGACAGTTCGTTGGTCGTGCCGATGGCACCGTGGAGCTGGATCGCCTCCTGCGCCACCGCCCTGCCGCAGCGCCCGACCTGGGCCTGCGCGCCGGACACGGCGCGCGCCCGGTGCGCGGGCGATCCGTCGAGGCTCAGGGCTGCCAGCCGGCAGGACGCACGCGCCTCCTCCTCGTGGACCTTCATCTGCACCAGGCGGTGCTGGATCACCTGGAATTTCGCGAGCGCCTGGCCGAACTGCACCCGCGACTTCGCGTACTCGACGGTCGCCGCCACCATGGCCGCCATGGCGCCGACCGCTTCGGCCGATGCCGCGGCGATGACCCGGTCGAGCGCCAGGGTGAGCGGAGCACTCGCATCCTCGCGGCCGCCCAGCAGGGCTGTCTTGCCCACGCGCACGTCGCTCAGGGTCACGTCGGCTGCGCGCCGGCCGTCGGCGGTGCGGAACGGCCGCACGACCAGACCCTTCGCATTCGCCGGGACGATGAACAGGCCCTCCGTGTCCGAGGGCATCCACGCGGCAACCAGGAGCTGGTCGGCCATGGGTGCGGCGAGCACCGATCCCGCTTCACCGGAGAGAACGTAACCGTCGCTGCGCGCCGCGGCCTCGACCTCCACGGCTCCCCCGGATGGCCCGTCGCCGGCCGCGACCGCCAGCCGCAGCCGGCCCTCGATCAGCGGCGGCAGGATCTCGGCCCGCTGCTCCGGCGTCCCGAGATCCGCCACCAGGCCGCCGCCCCAGACGACCGTGGGCAGATACGGCTCGACCACCAGGGCTTTGCCGAACGCCTCCATCAGAAGGCCGATCTCGATCGCACCGCCGCCGCTGCCGCCCTCGGCTTCCGCGAACGGCAGGCCCAGCCAGCCGAGCTTCGCGAACTCGGCCCACATCTCCGCACTCCACCCCGCCTCGCTGGCCACGATCTTCTGATAGGCGCGGTAGTCGTAGCGCTCGCGCAGGAAGCGCTCGGCGCTGTCGCGCACCATCAGGTGCGATTGATCGTATTCGAGGTCCACGGTGCCCCGGCCTCTACCGCTTCGAGCGGTCCGGCTCGAACATCAGGAGGTGCGTACCGTCCGGCTGCGGCAGCCAGAACGGTGCCACGCGCAATCCGATGCGGACCTCCTCGAGCGTACAATGGACGAGATTGGCCAGCACGTTCACGCCCTCATCGAGCGTCACGAGGGCGAGCACGAACGGCTCATGGCCCTCGAACGGCGGGCGCGCGCGCCGCGCGACCGTGAAGCTGAAGACCTCGCCCTTGCCCGAAACCTCGCGCCATTCGAGGTCGCGCCGGCGGCCGGTCGCGACACTGGTGGCGCGCGGATAGAACTGATAGCGCCCGGCCTTGCGGTCGTACTGGATCACGAGCTTCTTCTGGCGCGTCGCCTCCCAGAACGGCTTCGAGTAGCGGCGCGGCGGGATCGGGTTGCGCTTGACGTCGAGCGTGTCGTTGACGGCGGTGCTCATCGGGTGCGCCTCACGCGTTCGGGGTGAGTATCAGGGCCGCACTGCTGTTCCAGTTGCGGCCGTAGGGGATGCCGCCGATGCCGGTGACCAGCGCGTTCCTGGTGTTCTTGACCTGGCGCTTGCCGCCCTCGCCCATCAGCTGGCGCACCGCCTCGATCAGGTTGGTGCCGCCGCCGGCGAGGCCCGCCTGGCCGGCCGAGATCTGCCCGCCGCTGGTGTTGAGCGGCAGGTCGCCGGTGTAGCGGAAGTCGGTCTCGTTGACGAAGGCGCATCCCTGCCCGTGCTTGCAGAAGCCCAGCATCTCGAGCTGCATCATGATCGCGATGATGAAATCGTCGTAGGGGTGGAACGAGGCGATGTCCTTGGGCTTGAGCCCCGCCGCGGCAAAGGCGCGCTGGCCCGCCGCGAGATGCCCGGTCTCGGTGATGTCGACGATGTTCTGCCCGGCGCCGTGCGTCGTCCGCTCGCCGTAGCCGATCGGCACCACGACCTTGTTGAGGCCGCGCTTCTCGGCGGTCTTGCGGCTGGTGACGATGAGGCCGCTCGCCCCGTCGCACACCATCACGCTGTCGAGGAGCCGGATCGGCTCGGCGATCATGCGCGAGTTGAGATAGTCCTCGATGGTGATCGGCTTGCGCAGCTTCTCGCAGCCGAGCTCGTTCAAGAGCGCGTGCTCGCGCTGCGTGACCGCGAGCTTGCCGAGCGCCCGGTAGTCGAGCCCGAACTGGTGCTCGTAGCGCCGGCTGAGCAGGCCGAACGCGTAGGGCGGGCCGAGATAGCCGTAGGGCAGCGCCCATTCGGCCTGGTAGTGCCGCATGCGCTGGTTGTTCTCGGAGGCCTGCTTGTCGGCGAAGAGGCAGAGTGCCGTCGTGCACAGGCCCATCTCGATCGCCATCGCGGCACGCACCAGCGCGCCGGTCGGCCCGCAGCCCCCCAAGTCGACGATGTTGCAGAAATCGACCTGCAGGGCCAGCTGATCGGCCGTCGTCTGCGACCAGAACGGGTTGCCGCTGCCGGTCATCGAGCCGGACAGCACAAGCCCGTCGATCTCGCCCTTCTCGAAGCCGCTCTTGTCGAGCAGCGATTCGAGGACCTCGGCCCCCAGCTCCCACACGTCGAGGTCGGTCTTCTCGACGATCTTCGTCTCGGCGTAGGCGACGATGGCGGCGGTCTTGAACATGGCGGTCACCGTCCGTCGCCCGATTTGCCGGGCTCGGCCAGGCGTTGCGCCTGGTGGTCGACGAACGACTTGATTCGCTCCAGGCCCTCGGGGCTGGAGACGCACTGGCTGATCAACGACTCCATGAACAGGCCGTCCTCGTGCGAGAGGTCGTTGACCCGCGGCAGGCCGTTGCAGATGTAGAAATTGGTGAGCGGGGCGTTCTTGGCGATGCGCGCCGCCAGCGACTTCGCGCGCTCCAGCGAGTCGCCCTTGGGTACCACGTACTGACAGAGATTGGCGCGCTCGCCCTCGGCCGCGGTGAGCACGCGCCCGGTCAGCATCAGGTCGGCCATGCGCGCGTAGCCCATCAGGCGCTGGATGCGCACCGAGCCGCCGCCACCCACGAAGATGCCGCGCTGGCCTTCCGGCAGGGCAAAGAACGTCGTCTCGTCCGCCACACGGATGTGGCAGGCGGATGCGAGCTCGAGGCCGCCGCCGATGCACGCCCCTTTCAGGGCTGCGACAAACGGGATCGGCCCGCGCGCGATCAGGTCGAACGGCCGGTGCCAGCGGCCGCGGCGCCGGCGCGGCGTGGCGCTCCCCGGCTTCATCCACGTCAAGGCCTCGGCGAGGTCCAGGCCGGCCGAGAAGTTGTCGCCGTGGCCGAAGATGACGCCGGCCTTGGCCTCCTCGGTCGCGCGGAAGCACGCGTCGCGCAGCTGCTTCAACAGGTCGTCGTTGATCGCGTTGCGCTTCGCAGCACGGTCGAGGCCGATCACGGCGATATCGCCGTCGATCTCGTAGGTGATCATCTTCTCTGCCATAAGTCCTCTCAGCGTGTGATGACGAGCGCGTCGACAGCCGTGACGCCGGCCCCGCGCGAATGCGCAAATAACGGATTCACGTCGATTTCGACGATCTCGGGATGGGTCAGCATCAGCCGGCCGATCAGGGCGGCGGCGTGTGCCACCGCCGCGACGTCGACCGGCGGGGCTCCGCGGAAGCCGTGGAGGAGCTTGGCCGAGCGCAGCTTGTGCAGCTCCTCGACGATCGCGTCTTCGGGCAGGTCCGGCGGCAGCAGGCGCACATCGCCCAGCGCCTCGACCCAGATGCCGCCCAGGCCCACGAGCACGATCGGCCCCCAGGTCGGATCGCGCTTCGCCCCCACCATCAGCTCCAGCCCCTTGGGCGCCATCTTCTCGACCAGCACCCCGTCGAGCTTCAGGCCCGGCTGGGCGCGCGCGATGTTCGCCTGCAGCATCTCCCAGGCCCCGTGCACCGCCGCGGCATCGGCGAGGTTCAAGGCCACCCCGCCGGCCTCGGTCTTGTGCGCGAGTGCCGCCGCCTGCGCCTTCATGGCCACGGGATAGCCGAGCTTGCCCGCGATCGACGCCGCCTCTCCGGCGGACCTGGCGAGCCCGCCCGGCGGCGTCTTCAGGCCGATCGCCGACAGCAATTGCTTGCCGAGCCATTCCGGCTGCGGCCCGTGGCCGAGCTTCGGCAAATTCTTGAACGGCTCGGGCGCGGACGCCGGCCACAGCTCGGCCAGGCGCTGGCCGTATTCGATCACGTGCGCGAGGGCGATCAGTGATTCCTCCGACGACCGCGACAGGATGATGCGTTTCTCCCGCGCGCGCGCCAGGAACTCCGGCGGCAGCGGCGAGCGGTCGCCCAGCATCGCCAGCACGAACGGCTTGGTGTTGCCCTCGAGGGCGGTGATCATGCCCTCGAGATAGCGCTGGGTGAGCTTCGGGTTGCTGTGCGGAATGGACACCAGGAGCGCTCCCATCGCCGGATCGTCGAGCAGCGCCTTGGTGCCGAACCCGACCAGGTCCGGATCCCACAGGGCCTGCGTGCCGAGGTCGAGCGGATTGCGCGGCGGGGCGAATGGCGGCAGCTTCGCCTTCAGCGCCGCTTCCGTCGCCGGCGACAAAGCCGGCAGGTCGAGCCCGAGCTCGTCCGCCATGTCGTAGGAGATGGCGCAGAACGCGCCCGAGAACGTGAGGATGCCGAGGCCCTTGCTCGGCACCTCCGGGAACCGCGCCAGGATCTCGGCCGCGTCCACCATCTCATCGAGGGAATCGAACACCGGCACGCCGGCATGCGCGAGGCGCGCGCGCATCACCGCGTGGTCGCCGGCGAGCGCTCCCGTATGCGAGCCGGTCGCGGCCTTGCCCTTGGCGCTGCGGCCGGGATGGGCGATCAGCACCGGCTTGCCCCGCGAGCGCGCATGCGCGACCGCCGCCAGGAACTCGGCCGGGCGGCGGATCTGCTCGACATAGGCGATGATCGCCTTCGTGTTCGGCTCGTCGGCCAGGTATTCGATGAAGTCCGCAAGGCCCAGGACCGCCTCGTTGCCGGTCGAAATCGAGAACGCGACCGGCAGGTCGCGCGCCTCGAGCGACCATTTGAAATGCGAGCCGAGCCCGCCGCTCTGCGAAATCACGGCGAACGCGGGGTCCTTGATCTCGCCCAGGCGCTTGATCGGCACCGTGCCGCCGGTGAAGCCGATCCACACCCCGTCGATATAGTTCTGGTAGCCGAGGCAGTTGGGGCCGATGAGGGCGAGGCCGCCGTCGCGGGCGATCTTCGCGATCTCGTCCTGGGCCGCGCGGTCGCCACTTTCGGCGAAGCCGGAGGCGAAGATGACGCCGACCCCGACCTTGCGGCGCACGCAGGCGGCCACCGCATCGCGCACGCCCGCCGCCGGCAGGGTGAACACCGCGATGTCGACGCCCTCCGGGAGCTCGTCGATGGTGGTGAGCACCTTGCGGCCCGCGATCTCGCCGCCGCTGCGGTTCACGAGATGCACGTCGCCCTTGAAGTTGTTGATCGTCAGGTTGGCCAGCACCACGTGGCCGGCGGTGCCCGGCTTGCTGGAGATGCCGACGATCGCGACCGATTTGGGCCGCATCATCCGCTCGATCGCGCGGCTCGCGCCCGAGGTCGTCTTACGCTCCGGGAGGTCGTTCATCTCGGTCCTGCTCACTCCGCCTTGATATGGTTCTCGCGCACCACCGCACCCCAGCGCGTACGGTCGGCGGCAAAGATCTTCGCCGTCTCCTCGGGGGTGGTGGTCGTGGGGTCCAGCCCGGCGGTGCGCAGGGGGGCCACGACGTTCGGGTCCTGCCAGCCTTTGGCGATCGCATCGTGCAGGCGGTCGATGACCGCGCGCGGCGTGTTCGCCGGTGCCACGAGCCCGAACCACGTGGTGAAAACGAAATCGGGCATGCCGAGCTCGACGAAGGTCGGCGTCTCCGGGAAGTTCGGATAGCGCTCGGCCGACGTGACACCCAGCAGCCTGGCAAAGCCGCCCTTGACCAGGGTCACCGCCGTGTTCGGCACGTCGAACGACCACTGGACCTCGCCGCTCATCATCCCGTTGGCGAACGGGCCGGAGCCCTTGTAGGCGACGTGCGCGCTCTGGAAGCCGATCCGCGACTTGAACAGCTCGGCCGCGAGATGTGGCACGGTACCGATGCCGGGCGAGCCGTGGTTGAGCTGCGCGCCGCTCTTGGCGTAGGCGATGAATTCCTTGAAGCTCGTGACCGGCAGCTTCGAGTTCACCTCGAGCACCACCGGCAGGTTGACCAGCAGGGTGATCGGCGCGAACGCCTTGGCCGGGTCGTACGGCATGTCGCTGTAGAGGTCGGCGTTCACCGCGACGAGGCCGAGGCCCACGATGTAGAGCGTGTGGCCGTCCGGCGGCGCGTTGGCGAGGATGCCGCCGGCGACGACCCCGGCCGCCCCGGGCTTTCCTTCCAGGTAGAAGGATTGGCCCATGGCCGTCGTCAGGTATTGGGTCAGGACACGGCCGATGATGTCGGTGGGACCGCCCGGCGGATATCCGGTCAGCACACGCACCTGCTTGGTCGGGTAGGTCTGGGCCTGGGCGGCCCCCGCCGCGATCAGGACCCCAACGATCAGGACCGGGGCGGCCAGGATCGCGAGGACCGCCCGCGGACACACCCGTCGAACTCGCACGGCAAACCACGTCATCGCTTCCTCCCCTATGACTGCTGCGCCGTTGTTTTTCTTTGCGCAGAGCCAGACTGCACCATTTCGGGCCCGCCGCCGTCAACGGACAAACCACCCGTGCCCGCGCCGAAATGCCCAAATTCCTCGCAGGATTTGGGGTTGACGGAAGGACTGGGTGGCGCCGCACCGCGCGAGCGCGGCCAGCCGGGGAAGCCTCGCCCGCCGGCTGCGGGTCCGCAAGTCTTGTTTCGTTATTCGAAACTGAGTTTCGATATTCAGACCCGGCTCGTGAGCCCCCGTACCATGGCCGCGAGGCGCGGCCCGATCTCGGCGCGGATCTGCGCCGGCTTCATGACGAACGAGAGAAGCACGCAATTGAAGACGACGATGTCGTCGCCGCCGAACGGCCGCAACGGGACTGCGACGGCGTTGAACTCGCGCCTGAGATCGCCCCACGCCATGCAGAAGCCGTAGCGCTCGTAGTCGCTCAAGCCCTGCCGCACCTTGTCCTTGTAGCGCTCCCAGATCTCGGGCGTGTAGACACGGATTTCGTTCATCAGCGCGTCGCGGTCCGGCGGCGAGCACGCGGCGAGGTAGGCGCGGCCCATGGCGGTCGCCGCGATCGGGTGCGACCGGCCGATGTCCGCGTATTGCTGCGGCAACGTCGACCGGCCGCGACTGGTCTCGACGTACACGATGTTGATGCGGTCGCGCACCCCCATCGACACCGCCCCGCCGGCATAGTCGGCCAGCGTCTGCATCGCCGGCCGCGCGATCTGGCGCATGGAGAGGCTCGCCAGCAGCGGATAGCCGATCGCGAGCACCGCCGGACCGAGGCGATACTTGGACGAGACATGGTCGGCGTTGAGGTAGCCGAGCTGCGACAGAGTATAGGTCAGGCGGGAGACGGTCGGCTTCGGCAGGCCGGTGCGCTCGGCGAGATCCTTGTTGCCCAGGGTCGTCCCATCGGGGGTGAAGCAGCGCAGGATCTCGAGGCCGCGGGCGAGCGTGGTCGCGAACTGCTTGTCACCCTCGAACTGGGCGAAGCTCTTGAGCACCCGGCTCTTGCCGCGCTTCTGCTTGTCCTTGCGCATCCCCGCTCCCGGTCGGTCTCCCGCCCACGCGGCGGAGTGCACACTCCCGTGGGCGGCCCGTCAACCATGGCCGCGTGGGATCGGCCCCCCTTAAGCACCCAGGGCTGAGGCCGCAACGGTCGCGGACGGGGCTAGTCGACGTCGCCGGCGTCGCCAAAAATGCAGGAGAATAGCCGGCAGTCGTCGTCTGCCGAGGGCGCCGGGCCGGCGGCCCGGCCCAGGCTCGCGAGATGAACTGCGCCGATCACCGTCGCGATCAGGATCACACCGAGGAGGACACGCTTGCGGGCACGCATGGGGGTCTCCACCGCAGATAGGGAAGGATAGCCGCACTCATGAGAGCGGGCTGTGATCGACGTCACCGCCCGCTCCGATCCATATGGGCAATCGTAAATCGCCCGTCAGCCCGCTAACCTTTTGCTAACGATGATTTGACAAGGTACCCGGTCGGCATCGCGCCGGCTGCCGAAATAACAGCGACTTCAGGACGTTGACTATCATGACGACGACGAGCACCAGCCCTTTGCGGCTTCCTGGTTCACCGAGCCGGCGCAAGATTCTGACGGGTGCCGCCGCTGTGGCCCTGTTTGCATCCCTCGTCCGCGGCGGGCGCGCCAAGGCTGCGGCTGCCGACGCGATGCAGACCGTGCGCGACTTCTATGACGTGCTCCTCGCGACGATGCGGGACGGCCAGCAGCTTGGGGTCAAAGGCCGCTTCGACCGCCTCGCCCCCACCATCGACCAGACCTTCGACCTCGCGTTCATGGCGCGCACCGCGGTCGGGCCGCAATGGCTCAAGTTCTCGGTGTCCGAGCGCGACAACGTGACCAAGGCCCTGCGGCGTTACATCGTCGCCACCTATGCCGACAATTTCGACGATTATTCGGGTGAAAAACTCGAGGTCTCGGGCGAGGACAACCACACTCTCGGTCGCGTCGTCCATACGCGCCTGGTCAAGCCGGACGGGGTGCCGGTGACGATCGACTATCTCGTGCACGACGACGGGGCCAGCTGGCGGATCCGCGACGTCTACCTCGACGGCCAGATCAGCGAATTGGCGGTCCGGCGCTCACAGTTCCTGGCGATTCTCTCCGCCAACGGCACCGACGGCCTGATCGCGATGCTGAACCAGAAGGCCGACAAGCTGGCGCCCGATACGGGATCGTGATCGCCGGCCGCGGCGTTATCCACAGAAACGCGCGCCCTTGGTAAGGACAAAATAAAGCATTTGAGTTAAAGTCTCTCCATCACGGCAGAAGCCAGGGGAGACTACGACATGGCGAACGATCAGAATGGCGGCCGCGACCTGGCGAGACAGCACCTGGAGGCGATCGAAGCGGCTCTCGCCCAGGTGAATACCCGCCTCACCTCGACTAAGCTGAAATTCGAGCGCGCGTTCAAGGCGGCCGACCCCGCGGATCCCACGCGGCTCGGATTCGAGCTGGAGCAGGCCGCGTTCGAGCTCGAGCGCCGGCAGCTCAACGTCATGCGCGACGCCGCCAAAGCCCAATATCTGAAGACGTTCAAGTCGCCCGAGACCGGCAGCCGCTGACCTGCGCTGCGTCGCCGGCCTTCCGGCCGCCGACGGGCGCGAAGATAAGACCGGCCCCGGTCACACCAGCTCGAATTCGAGGATTTCGGGTCCCGCCTGGAAATAGGCGCGGCGGAATTCGTCGGCGCAGCGGAAGGTACGGGCCGGCAGCCGCTTGATGCTGAGCTGCACCCGGCACGGCCGCACGTCGAACGGGAACGGATCGAACGCGACCTGGCGCGGCCCGACCGGCTTCATGGTCAGCTTCACACCCGACTCGCCGCTCGTTCCGTAGCGCTGCGGCACCGGCTCGATGTGGTCCGGATACGGGTCCTGGCAGCAGAAGTACAGTCCGAGCAGGTCCCACACCTGCATCAGGCGGTAGTTGGTCCAGAATTTTCCGTCGTCGACCTTGGTGCGCGTATCGCTCTGCCGCACCTCGTTGCGCGCGATGAAGGCCTCGATCTCCGGGCTCGGCTTGCGCAGATTGTAGCCCATCGGGTGCTTGATCGTGCCGTAGCGGCCCTTCCACAGGCCGGTGCGATGGGTGCTCACGATCAGCCCCGAATACGGATCGATGTCCGCCATCCAGTCGAGGCTCCATTGGTACGAGCCCATCTGGGCCGGCGTCAGAGGCACGTCGAGGAACGGATAGGGCTGGCCGGTCTCCTCGTTGAACAACGGTGCGGTCTCGTAGCGCAGCCAGCCGTAATCGTGGAACGTGGCGGCGCGCACGACCGAATCGTAGGGCTGCGGCGCATCGAACTCGGCATTGCCCCAGTGCGCGGCGAGCTGGCCCACGAAGCGCGAATGATCGGTCTGCCCGAGCATCGCGAACCCCTGGTCCTGCTGCTTGCGGATGATCATGGCGCTCCTCCGCTTGAGGTCGGACGGCTCAGTCGGCGGCGGCCACCAGCGGCTCGCGCTTGGTGCTCGCCCTGGCGCTGCCGACGAACAACAGGCTGGCCATCAGCAGGGCCGCGGACAGCACGAGCACGAGGTCGGGCCGGCCCATGTCGATCAGGGCGCCGAACGGGGCCGGCGTCAGCGCCTGGCCGAGCGGCAGGCCGGCGCTGACGAAGCCGAAGATCTTCCCCACCTCGCCGGGCGGCGCTGCGTCCTTCACCATGACATCGCGCGGCGTGCGGCTGCTGCCGGTCAGAAGCCCGGCGACGAACAGCACCGCCGCGGTCAGAGGCGGCGCCATCGGCTGGAGCGCCACCACGAGCACTAGGCTCGAGGCAAGGATCGTCAGCACGACCGTGAACGCGAGGTGATGCCGCGTGCGGTCGGCAACCCAGCCGCCGACCAGGGTGCCGGCGGCACCGCCCACGACATAACCGGTGAGGGCGGCCGAGGCGGCCTCGAGCACGAAGCCGCGCGTCTCGTGCAGGACCGTGATGAGCCACGCCTGCAGGCCCGAGCCGGCCATCGAGGACAGAAGGAAGAAGCCGAAGAACAGCAGGATCGGCCGCGCCATCAGGGCGCGGAGCCCGGCCTTGGTGGCGTCGGGCTTCGGCACCCGCGGGCGCACCTGCTCCTGCAGGATCGGGCTCTGCCACAGAATGATGAAGACCACCGGCACCGCGAGCAGCCCGAGTGCGAGGACCGTACCCCGCCAGCCGAACAAGGCCAGAAGGCCGGCGCTCGCGGTGGGGGCGGTGGCAAAGCCGAGATTGCCGGTGAAGGTGTGGAACGCAAACGCGCGGCCCATCTTGTCGCGGTTCACCGAGCCGGTGAGGATCGCGTAGTCCGCGGGGTGGAACACCGAATTGCCGATGCCCGACAGCAGCGCCAGCCCCAGGACCTGCCAGAACTGGGTCGCGAGGCCCATCGCGGCCAGCGGCAGCGCCATCATCAAGGTACCGCCGATCAGGAACGGCTTGGCACCGTAGCGGTCGACCAGGAAACCCATCGGCGTCTGGAGCACGGCCGAGGCCGCGGCCGTCAGGGTCACCGTCAGCCCGAGCTCGGCAAACGAGGCGCCAAAATCCGCCTGCCAGGCCAGGAACAGCGGCGGCAGGCACAGGACATAGAAATGCGAGAGGAAATGCCCCGCGCCGATCAACGTGTTGACGCGCGCGTCGCGGCTCATGGTCGGCAGGCGGAACATCCGGCCATGCTCACATGAGAGCCGCGGGCGATCAAGCCGCCCTGCCCTCATGCCGCCCTTGCGGCCGGCGCATCCGCACACCCCCGAGCGTGTACCGCTTTCCGCTTGCGGGGGAGGTGCTTCGCGGTCCTAGAGCGCACGCCCAACATCAATCGGATCCGCGCAATTCAAAGTGGTGTGCGAGCCGTTTTGATTGACGCAGATCAAGGCCGCGGGTTGCGCGTTGAGGCTATCTACACGCGCTGTGGGAAGCCATGGGAGGCGTGGCCATGAAGGCGCAGGATGTGATGACGGCCGCAGTCGTGTCCGTCCCCGCTGATATGCCGGTGAACAAGATCGCCGCCCTCCTGCTCGACAAGCACATCAGTGCCGTTCCCGTGGTGAACGAGTACGGCGTTCCGGTCGGGATGGTGAGCGAAGGCGACCTCGTGGGTCGTGAGGACGCCGAAGACCGCGAGACCCGCCGGGAGTGGTGGCTCGCCGCCCTCGCCGAAGGCGAGTTGGTCCATCCCGATTTGGAGGCCATGGTCCGCATCCCGAACCGCAAGGCACGCGACGTGATGTCCACGCCGCTCGTGACCGTGACCGCGGAGACCGATATCCGCGACGTCGCCCGGCTCCTGTCGCAGCACCGCATCAAGCGGGTGCCGGTGGTGCGCAACGGGCAGCTGATCGGGATCGTGAGCCGCGCGGATCTCCTGCGGTCGCTCGCCCGGGAGGAGATGCGGCCCGGCGGGTAGGCCACGTCTCGGCCCCCGAGCCCGATCCCGAGCCGGCGGAGTCGGCCGGGGGTTCAGTTCCATGAAGTTTGGCTTCCGAAAGCTGCGCGGCGCGCGGAGGCGACCACGCGTTCGAGTAACGAAACGAGAAAATATGCCCGACCTGCGTGAAAAGAGATCGCCTGCTCGAATGTGCACCGCGCCTTTGACTCAGATCAATGCTGCAGCGCGGGAGGCCGCGTAAGTCCTCGCACACGGCAGTTCACGGCAAGTCTCACTGACGGAGGCAATTGCGATGAGCGCCACGACCCGGCAGATCGCCAGCGCCAGCCAGCGCCGCCTTCCCGCGCAACCGATCGCGGCGGCCGATCGAGGCACGGATCCGGGCGAGAAATCTGCGCCAGCAGCCGGCGCCAGCTCGCAGCCGGGCCAGGGCGCCGACATCAAGCCGGCGGCCAAGCCCCAGGCCCTCGTTGCTTCGCCTGCCGGGCCGACCCCGGACGAGGGGGCGGTCGCCGATCATTACAGCTATGCGAGCATCGATCACGCCTTCAAAGCCAATCTCGCGCGCCTGACCTTCGGCTTGAGCCCGGCCGTGCTGGCCGAACAGTGGTTCGACTGGCTCGTGCATCTTGCCGTGCTGCCGGGCAAGCAGTTGCAGCTGATCGAGAAATCGACGCGCAAGCTCGCGCGCCTCTCGATGTATGCGGCCCAAAGTGCGGCCGATCCGTCGACGCCGCCATGCATTGCGCCCTTGCCGCAGGACCGGCGCTTCCGGTCCGAGGCGTGGCAGCAATGGCCCTATAACCTGCTCTACCAATCCTTCCTGCTGACGCAGCAATGGTGGCACAACGCCACGACCGACGTGGACGGAATGTCGCAGCGCAACCAGGACAGGCTGTCGTTCACGGTGCGGCAGGTCCTCGACATGGCCTCCCCGTCGAATTTCGTCTGGCTCAATCCTGATGTCATCCAGGCGACCATGGCGGAGGGCGGGCAAAACCTCGTCCGCGGGTTTCAGAATTTCGTCGACGACGCGCAGCGGAGTCTCATGGGCAAGCCCCCGGCCGGCGCCGAGCAGTTTGCCGTCGGGCGCAACGTGGCGGTGACGCCCGGCAAAATCGTGTTTCAGAACCGGCTGATCGAGCTCATCCAATACGCGCCCACGACCGAGACGGTCCATGCCGAGCCGGTGCTGATCGTGCCGGCGTGGATCATGAAGTACTACATCCTCGACCTGTCGCCGCAGAACTCGCTGGTGAAGTATCTCGTGGACCGCGGCCACACGGTGTTCATGATCTCGTGGAAGAACCCGACCTCCGAGGATCGCGATCTCGGCATGGACGATTACCGCCGCCTCGGCGTCATGGCCGCCATGGACGCGGTCTCGGCCATCGTCCCGAAGCGCAAGATCCATGCGGCCGGGTACTGCCTCGGCGGAACACTCCTGATCATCGCGGCGGCCGCGATGGGTCGCGACGGCGACGACCGGCTTGCCTCGCATACCTTGTTCGCCGCCCAGGGCGAATTCAGCGAGGCCGGCGAACTGATGCTGTTCACCAACGAAAGCCAGATCGCCTATCTCGAAAACATGATGTGGGATCGCGGCTATCTGGACACCTACCAGATGGCCGGCGCGTTCCAGATCCTCCGGTCGAACGATCTCGTCTGGTCGCGTTACGTCGGCGAGTATCTCTTGGGCGGGCGCCCTCAGATGAACGACCTGATGGCGTGGAACGCGGATGCGACGCGCATGCCGTACCGGATGCATTCCGAATATCTGCGCCGGATGTTTCTCAACAACGATCTCGCCGAAGGGCGCTTCCAGGTCGACGGGCGCCCGGTGTGGGTCACGGGTCTTAAGGGCCCTCGCTTCGCGGTGGGTACCGTTGCCGATCACGTGGCACCCTGGCGCTCCGTCTACAAAGCGCATTTGGTGCCGACGAGCGAGCTCACCTTCGTTCTGACGAGCGGCGGCCACAATGCCGGCATCGTCAGCGAGCCCGGCCACCGCGGGCGCACCTACCAGATCCGGACGCAGCAGCCGGGCGACCAGTACATCGACCCGGACACCTGGCAGAGCGAGACGCCGGTGCGCGAGGGCTCGTGGTGGCCGGAGTGGGAGGCATGGCTCGCCCGGTATTCGACCGAAAAGATCGCCCCGCCGCCGATGGGCACATCCGGCGGCAAGTACAGGGCTCTGCGCGATGCGCCGGGTAACTACGTGCGGGAGCGGTGACCATGGCACAAGCAGCATCATCCGGATCGGCCGACACGGCCGACGTGATCGAAAACCGCACCTTCGACGAGATCAAGATCGGCGACAGTGCCAGTCTGACCAGGACCCTGACAGCGGACGACATCGCACTGTTCGCGGTCATGTCCGGCGACGTCAACCCGGCGCATCTGGACCAGGCCTATGCCGAGAAGAGCATGTTCCACCACATCATCGCGCATGGCATGTGGGGTGGCGCTCTCATCTCCGCGGTGCTCGGCACCAAGCTTCCGGGGCCGGGCACGATCTATCTGGGTCAGGACCTCAAGTTCCGGAAACCGGTGGGCCTAGGCGACACGATCACCGTCACCGTCACGGCGAAGGAGAAGCGGCCCGAGAAACACGTCGCCGTGTTCGACTGCTGCTGCAGGAACCAGAGCGGCGAGGACGTCATCACGGGCACCGCCACGACCATCGCGCCGACGGAGAAAATCCGTCGCCCGCGCATCGCACTTCCCGAAATCCAGCTGCGGCGCCACGACAAGTACCAGGAACTCCTCACTCGTTGTGCGTCGCTCGAGCCGATCTCGACGGCCGTCGTGCACCCGTGCGATCGCGTCTCCCTCGAGGGTGCCGTGCGCGCCGCCGAGGTGCGGCTGATCGTCCCTGTCCTGGTCGGACCGCAGGCGAAGATACAGTCGGTCGCAGCCGCCGAAGGCCTCGATATCGCCCGCTACGAGATCGTCGACACCGAGCACAGCCACGCAGCCGCGGCCAAGGCCGTGGCACTCGCCCGTGCGGGCAAGGTCGAGGCCCTGATGAAGGGCAGCCTCCACACCGACGAGCTCATGCACGAGGTGACGGCGGCGGAGACCGGCCTCCGCACGGCACGCCGCATCAGCCACGCCTTCATCATGGACGTACCCGGCCATCCCACGCCGCTGATCATCACGGATGCCGCGGTCAATATCTTTCCGACCCTGGATGACAAGCGCGACATCTGCCAGAACGCGATCGACCTCGCGCGGGCTCTTGGCTTCGAGACGCCGCGGGTCGCTGTGCTGTCGGCGGTCGAGACCGTCACGGCGAAGATTCCCTCGACGTTGGACGCAACCGCCCTGTGCAAGATGGCGGATCGCCGCCAGATCACGGGCGGTCTCGTCGACGGGCCGCTCGCGTTCGACAACGCCGTCAGCGAGGAGGCCGCCAAGGAAAAGGGGATCGTCTCGCCGGTCGCCGGCAAGGCGAACATCCTCCTGGTTCCCGACCTCGTCTCCGGCAACATGGTGGCCAAGCAGCTCACCTACTTGGCACACGCGGATGCCGCCGGGATCGTGCTCGGCGCCCGCGTCCCCATCATCCTGACCAGCCGGGCCGACAATCTGCGGACGCGCATGGCCTCGGCCGCGGTGGCCGTGCTGCTCGCCCATGCCCGGCGCCAGGCCCTCCCCAGAGCAATGGCGGCGGAGTGACGGCAATGCCCGGTGTGATCCTCGTCGTCAATGCCGGCTCATCGAGCATCAAGTTCTCGGCGTATCGGATCGGCGCCGGTCGCCCCCCTGCCCTGCAGTTCAAAGGACAAGTCGAGGGCATCGGGTCGGCGCCCCATATGATGGCCCGCGACGCCAACGGCACGATGATCGCCGAACGGCGGTGGCCGCGCGGCGACGCGGTGACCCATGAGGCGATCTTCGAGATCCTCGGCAGCTGGGTCAGGGAGCATGTAGGCGGCGACCCGCTCCTGGCCGTGGGGCATCGCATCGTCCATGGCGGCCCGACGTTCGCGGGTCCCGTACGTATCGATGCGAAAGTGCTCGCCGACCTGGAAGCTTTGTGTCCGCTTGCTCCGTTGCATCAACCCCACAATCTTGCCGCGGTTCGCGCGATCACCGCGACCTCGCCGGCGCTGCCGCAGGTGGCCTGCTTCGACACCGCGTTCCACCACGGCCAGCCGGCACTGGCGCGCCGCTTCGCGCTGCCGCGCGAGCTGCATGACGCGGGCATCCGGCGCTACGGCTTCCATGGCCTGTCTTACGACTACATCGCGTCCGCGTTGCGGGCGCGTGCGCCCGCGGTAGCGGCGGGATCTGTGATCGTGGCGCATCTCGGCGCCGGCGCCAGTCTCTGCGCCATGGCCGACGGCCGGAGCGTCGATACCACAATGGGCTTTACGGCCCTCGACGGGTTGCCGATGGCCACGCGCTGCGGATCCCTGGATCCCGGCGTGCTTCTCCATCTCCTTCAGGCTCGCGGCATGACTGCCGAGACGATCGAGAAGATGCTCTACCAGAAGAGCGGGCTTCTCGGGGTCTCGGGCATCAGCGGCGACATGCGCGAGCTGCTCGCCTCGGAGGACAGCCGCGCCGGGGAGGCGGTCGAGCTGTTCGTCTACCGCATCGCGCGCGAGATCGGAGCGCTGACGGCCTCGTTGGGCGGCCTGGACGCATTGGTCTTCACCGCCGGGATCGGCGAGCACGCCCCGGAGATCCGCCGCCGCGTGTGCGAGAGGATCGCCTGGCTGGGCGTGGCGCTCGATGCGGAAGCGAATGCGCGCGGCGCGGAACGCATCTCGACGGCCGGCAGCCGCATCTCGGTGTGGGCGCTTCCGACGGACGAAGAGCTGACGATCGTCCGCCAGACGGTCGCCGTTCTCGGCCTCGACGCTCCTGTCCCTTCAACTCAAGCCGCTGGAGCCGTGTGATGGAAACCGTGGCCCTTACCGAGAAGAAGATCATCCCTCTCGCCGGAAAGAAGGGCCTCGTTCTCGGCATCGCGAACGAGCAGTCGATCGCCTACGGCTGCGCCGAAGCGTTCCGCGCGCTCGGCGCCGAGCTGGCGATCTCGTATCTCAACGAAAAGGCCAAGCCGTACGTCGAGCCGCTCGCGAAGCAGCTAGACGCGCGGCTGTTTCTTCCTTGCGACGTGCGCCAGCCCGGCCAGCTCGAGGCCGTATTCCAAGCGATCGAAAAGCAATGGGGCAAGCTCGATTTCGCGCTGCATGCGATCGCTTTCGCCCCGAAGGAGGACCTCCATGGCCGGCTCGCGGACTGCTCGCGCGATGGCTTCCTCACAGCCATGGACGTGTCGTGCCATTCGTTCATCCGCATGGCGCATCTCGCCGAGCCGCTGATGAAGGACGGCGGCGCCTTGTTCACGATGAGCTACTACGGCGCCGAGAAGGTGATTGAGCATTACAACGTCATGGGTCCGGTCAAGGCGGCGCTGGAAAGCGCGGTCCGTTATCTCGCCTACGAGATGGGGCCCAAGGGCATCCGCGTGCATGCGATCTCGCCCGGACCGATCAAGACGCGGGCGGCCTCCGGCATCGCGAATTTCGACGCTCTCATGGAACAGGCCGCCAGCCGTGCGCCCGAACACCGTCTCGTCAGCGTCCAGGACGTCGGGGTAGCGACGGCGGTGCTCGCGACCGATTACGCCAAGCTGATCACAGGAGGAACGGTTTATGTCGACGGCGGCTACCACATCCTGGGATGAGCTGACCCAAAAAGCAGATCGTTGCGCCGGATGCTCCGCAGCCACCCTGACATGTTGACGCAGATCAATGCCGCGACACGACACGGGCGTCTAGTTAGCGCGTCACTCCGCGAGGCGGAATGCGGCGCGTCACCCAAGGTCTGAGCAGGAGCTTGCCATGGTGGACTTACAATCGTCGGCTGCGAGGAGCCAACCCGGTTCGGCGCCCGGAGCGATTCCGCAGGCATGCTGGCCCGAGGATTTGACGGCCTGGATGTGCCCCGGTTCCGGCCGCAACGTCTGGACGGACGCGGTCGAGTACGCGATCGACTCCGCCCAGCGAACGATCCTGTTCTGGGACGTCCTGCGCCAACGCGGGAACCAATACCACGAACAGCAGAAGCGCCTGACCCCGAACGTCCTCAACTTCGCGTATGAGCTGGTGATGGACGGACGCGCGCTGCCGCGCCCGGCCAATTACGGGCTCGTGCGGATCGTGCCCCCGGAGGGCGTCGCGACCGATCCCAGGAAGCGGCCCTTCGTCGTCGTCGACCCGCGCGCCGGACACGGGCCGGGTATCGGCGGATTCAAAGCCGACAGCGAGATCGGCGTGGCGCTCCGCGCCGGCCACCCGTGCTACTTCATCGGCTTCGGGCCGGAGCCGGTCGCCGGGCAGACGATCGAAGACGTCGCGCGCGCGGAAGCCGCGTTCCTCGAGCGGGTGATCGCGCTTCATCCGGAAGCCGACGGCAAGCCCACGGTGATCGGCAACTGCCAGGCCGGCTGGGCAGTCATGATGCTGGCGGCGGCGCGTCCCGAGCTGTTCGGCCCGATCCTGATCGCGGGTTCGCCCCTGTCCTATTGGGACGGCGTGCACGGCAAGAACCCGATGCGCTATACGGCCGGCCTCACCGGCGGCAGCTGGATGGCAGCACTCGCCAGCGATCTCGGCCACGGCAGATTCGACGGCGCCTCGCTGGTCGAGAACTTCGAGAACCTCAACCCGGCCAACACGCTGTGGACCAAGCAGTACAACCTGTTCTCCAAGGTCGACACCGAGGCGCCGCGCTATCTCGAATTCGAGAAATACTGGGACGCCCATGTCCGCCTGACCGGGGAGGAGATGCGGTTCATCGTCGACAAGCTGTTCGTCGGCAACAAGCTGGCGGCGGGTGAGATCGTGACCAGCGACGGGGTCCGCATCGACCTGCGGGCGATTCGGTCGCCCATCATCGTGTTCTGCTCGCG
>Ga0335071_10000959_pt1 | contig 31106 bp, 37 predicted proteins | sample Lox_Sample_15_FD_206724 | JGI IMG/M metagenome (GOLD analysis project Ga0335071, IMG submission 206724) | Soil microbial communities from Loxahatchee National Wildlife Refuge, Florida, United States - Lox_Sample_1.5 | ecosystem: Environmental > Terrestrial > Soil > Wetlands | place: USA...
GCGCGCGCAGTGGACGTACAGGGCCTGGATCGCTCCCGACGTCGACGGAGCCTTGACAGTGACCTCGCGGCCGCAGATCACGCACCGAGCCTCTGCGTAGCGTGGCCTCGCCCTCTTCGCGGCGACCTTCGGCGACCGCCTCCCCACGCGGACGAGCTGCACGCCGCCGTCCGTGACCACGCCCTGGTCGTTCGAGGGGGTCGCCTCGAGCCGCGAGCCGAGCACGCGCCTGGCCGTCACGCGATCCCCAGTTCGAGCTTCCCGCGCTCGTACGCCCCGTTGATCTCCACCATGCGCTGGTGGTCGCCGCCGCCGGCGCCCGTGTGGTGCTCCCGCGCGAGCTCGAGGTAACGGTTCTTGAGCTTCTCGGCAGTGCAGGGTCCGAGCGAGATCCCGAGCACCTCGCGCCACGGGCGGTCGTCCGACTTCGGCGGCAGCTGCGCGAAGCCCGAGAACGCCTGCTCCATCATGGTCGTCGTGCCGTTGCGCTCGATCGTCCGGAGCGCCTCGATCGTCGCCTGGATCGCGCGCAGGTTCCAGCGGACCTTCGTGTACTGGTCGCACGCGAGCGCGAACGGTCGCTCTCGGCCACCGACGAGCCGCGTGAAGTACACGGCCACGCCGGTGTCCTCGGGCTCCTTGTCGGGGACCATCGGTAATCGGTCACGGCGGATCGGGATGTTGGTCGAGAGGAGTACGTCCCGCGCGTGGAGCTTCTCGAGCTCGTGCATGAGCGACGTGCGCGCGGACGCGAAGTCGACCTTGAAGAGGGCGTTCCGGCGCGTCGTGCAGCGCGGGTACTGGAGCGGCCAATAGAGCGGGTATTCGGCGACGCCGTGCATGGTGCAACCTTTCCGGATTGATCGGGTTCGTTGGAGCGGAGACCCCCCTAAAAGTTGTTCCCGTAGAAGAGAGCGTTGGCCAGGACAGTCGATTCCTTGAGGATCGCGACGATCGCGACCCAGAAGTCGTCGCTGACGCCGGCCGTGCAGAGTATCGGGTCGGAACCGTCCGCTACGCCCTCTTGGATCATCCACTCGTCACCGTTCGGGTCTGGCACGTAGATCGCAGTCGCCGGGTTGCTACCGAACGCGCCGAGCGTAGAGATCCCGGTGCCGTTGCCGTCGGACATCATCATCGCCGCGTACTCCCCGGCTTTCGTCCCGGACACGCTCGCGTTGGGTACTTGCGGTCCCATCCCGTAGTCGCTGTTGACCGCGAAGAGCACTTCGGAGCACGGAACCGCCTCCACGATCACGGAGTCGTAGAACCCACTCGCCGCGGACGCGGAGAGCTTGAAGGTGACGACGTTCCCCGCCCCGAACGACTTGATGCCGATCGCTGCCCCGAGGTAGAGGGCCAGTCCGCCCGCCGCAGACACCGCCGCGAGTACGACGTAATCGTTCCCCGCCGTGTCCGTGATGGACTCGATGTCTCCGACGGCGGCGGTGGTCGACGTGTCGTTCCAGATCCACACGAGGTTCGTATCGTTCTCGAGCTGCGGGTCATCGAACTCGACGTCGCCGGTGTCCCCGGGATCGAGGAGGTCGTTGTGAGCGGTGTTCGACTGAATGGCCATCGGTTCGGGATTGTAAGCCAGCTTGACCGTTGTCGACGCCCCATCAGTCTGATCGGTAGAGCCACTCTCGGATGTCCTTTTTGCGCGCTCAGTGAGTCAGATTCGGATCCAGTTCTTGCCAGTCGTCCGCCAATAGGTCCGTCTGCGAGCAGAGCCACGGCACGAACCCGCCGTCCGCCGTCTTCATCCCGACCCACGGCAGCCGGTGCGCGTTGACCACGCTCGATGGTCCCACGGAGGTGCTCCACCGGTCTGCCGGGACCAGCTCCAGCCACATCCCCTTGCCGTTCCAACCCGCGCGACAGACGCGCTTCCCTGCACGCAGCGCGGTGACCGCTTCGCCGATGTCCATCGTCCTCTCCTCCTTTTTTTTTCTCTCAGCTCAGTGGGTCGATCTCTTCGACCGCTTGGGGTGGTGGGGGCGCGGGCGCGGCCTCGAAGGCCTCGGGGCCGTCGAGCCACTCACGGATGGACTCGAGGTTGCGGACCTTCTGCAGGCCCTTAGGCATCGCGCGCAGGAACTGCTCGCCGTACCGCTTGCCGCCGTTGCGCCTCGGTTGGAGGCGCCTGTCGCAGCAGACGACGACCCCGCGGTCGGTGGCCGACCGGATCAACCGACCGAACCCCTGCTTGAACTCGATGATCGCGCGGGGGACCGCGTACGTGAACCACGCGCTCTTGTCCGTCTCGGTGAGCCGTTCGACGACCGGGTCGTCCGGCGACGGGAACGGGATCTTGTCGATCCACACGACGGACAGGGACTCGCCGGGTACGTCGACGCCGGCCCAGAAGCTCGACACGCCGAGCAGCACCGAGTGCGTGTCCCGGCGGAACTCCTCGACGAGCTGCGTGCGCTGCCCGTCGTCCTGCTTGAGGATGCGGTACGGCGTCTTGCCGGCGATGAGGTCGTAGACCTCGTTCATGCGCTTGCGCGACGTGAAGAGAGCGAGCGTGCGGCCGCGCGCGAGCACGATCGTGCGGAGCAGGATCGCTGCGCACTCGCTCGTGAAGAGCGCGTCGTTCGGGTCGCAGACTTCGGGCAGGATGAGGAGCGCCTGGTTCGGGTAGTCGAACGGGCTCTCCACGACGAGCTCCGCGCAGTCGCTCACCCCGAGCTCCTCCTTCGCGAACCCGAACCCGCTCTCGGTCGCCAGCGTCGCGCTCGTGCACACGACGCTCACGGGCCAGGTCTCGTCTGGCTCGGTGGCCCCGTCCTCGACGGCGCGCCGGATCGTCTTGCCGAAGAGCGCCCCGTGGAGTACGCGACCGGGACGGACGAGCCTGCACGCGACGTGCACAGCGCGAAACTCGTCCTCTTCGAGGAAGACGACCTCGTCGTCGCTCGCGCCCTCCAGGACGCTGCGGACCGCCACCGACAGCTTGAGCGCGCGGTTCTTGGCCTGCTCCGCCCCGTGCGCGCGCTCCCCGGCCTCCGCGCTGCCGACCGCCTCGAGCGCAGCGAGCTCCTGGTCGACGACCGCAGAGAACTCGCTGAGCTGCGCGAGGAGTTGCTCGGCCGCCTGCACGTCGTGCTCGTTGAGCCGCGAGGGGAGGACGCGCGCCTTGTAGCGGTCGCGGTCGCGCCGGAGGTCCAGCATCTGCTGGTAGAACCAGCCCGCCGCGCGCTCGAGGCCTTCGGCGACGATCGGGTGGGTCCCACGCACGTGGCGCGCGAGTTTCCGGAAGGACCCCTCACTGTAGCGCCACCCGAAGAAGTCCCTGGCGACGTCGGCGGCCTTGTGCGCCTCGTCGAAGATCGCCACGTCGAACGCGGGCAGGATCGCGTCGATGCCGCGCTCCATCCAGATCAGGAGGTGCGTGAAGAAGACGTGGTAGTTCGTGACGACGACCTGGCTCTGTCGCGCTTTGCGCTGGGCCGCGAGCGCGCCGCAGGTGTCCTTGAACGCGCACCGCTGCCCCTTGCACTCCTCGGGGGCCACCGAGAAGTCGCGCCAGAGCTTGTCGGCGGGCTTCCAGCCGAGCGTCGACTGGTCGCCGTAGCCGCCCACAGCGACCTCGTGGTCCGCCCACTTCGTGAGCCGGATCCGATCGCGCTCGTTGGCGGGCGCGCTCCGCTCGTCGGTGAACATCGACTGCTGGCGGTCGTTTAGCCGCTGTTTCTCATACTGCGACCGGCACAGGTAGTTCCCGCGCCCCTTCATCAGGCCGTACGAGAACGACCACGGCAGGATCTCCGCGAGGAGCGGTAAGTCCTTGTTGACCAACTGCTCCTGCAGGGCGATGTTCGCGGTGACGATCACGACCGTGCGCGCGTTGACGGCCGCGTGGTAGGTCGCCGGCACCGAGTACGCGAGCGACTTGCCGGTGCCCGTCGGCGCCTCGGACAGGAGGTGCGTGCGCGTCCGGATGGCCTCGTCGACCGCGCGCGACAGCGCGACCTGCCCCTCGCGGGGCGAGTAGCTCGCGCCCCACTTGCGCGCGAGGTACCCGCCCCTGCCGAACGTCGCGTCGACGTACTCGTCGACCCCGGGGATCGGCTCGCCCCAGAGGGCCTCGACGTTCGCACCCGCTACGGACACGAGATCTCCACCGCCGGTCTCTTGCACTCGCCGCACTGCACGAGGATCGTCCGCGTCACCGGGTCAATGGACACGTCCAGTCTCGCCCGCATGTGGCAGCGCGCGTGCACGAACATCGGCCCGCCGGTGTGGCGGTGGTCGCAGTCCGCGTCCTGGCAACCGCCGGCCGCGAGTCGGAACGCTTCGTCGAGGGTCACGCGGGTCAGACCTCGTTCTTCTTGTGCCAGCTCCACGTGTTGGGAGCTGGCGTGGCCGAGAAAGCGACGGCCGCATGCACCTCGATCGTGCCTTCGAGCGTGAAGACCTGCAGGTCCGCCGGCGCCGTCTCGGGGCTGGGCGGCGGGACGGACTGGTTGACTACGAACGCGGGGAGCAGCTCGTCGCCGTCGGGGGTGTAGACCACGACGTCGGCACACACGGGTTGTCGGACGTTCTTGGGGGTCGATGCTGTCGTTGACATGGGACGGGTCCTCTCAGGGTAGGTGCCGCCGAGCGATGCGCTCTGTGCGGCGCAGTAACGGTTTATTGCAGTACACGCAGATCGGGTACGCCTTGCGGCGCGGGCGCCCGCACAGCCACGCCCAAGCTCGGCGCAGCCACGGCGTCCTCGGGGCGCGGCGCTTCTCCGGTGGCGGGCTCGCCAGCCGGAAGGGTTGTGTCACCATTCTGGGTGACCGACCGCGGTCGTGAGGGGTCCGCCGGATGCACGGACCCCTCCGGCTGCGCGGCGCGTGCGGCTCAGGCGAACGGATCTTCGGCGGCCGGCGGGGCCGCCAACTGGTTCGCGAGCGTGATCGCGGCGGCCTCGTCGCTCGCGTGCACCTCGCTGACCTTCTTCGCGTACGGGAACCGCGCGAGGAAGAGGTCGACGCCCTTCTCGCGGTCGAGCGGTTTCAGCTTTCCGATGATGACGGCGACCGCCTCCTTCGAGAGCAGCGGCGCGTTCGCGGCCGCCTGCGTCGGCACCGCGGCGGTCGTGGCGGCCGCGGGCGCCGCGTGGCCGTTCGCTCCGTTCGCGGGCGCCGTCGCCGGTGCCGCTGCGGCCGCCGGCTTGGTCTCCTTCGGCTTGGTCTCCTTCGTCGCTCGCTTGACGTCGTCGGTGACGGCAGCGTCCGCGCCGCCGCCCCCGTCCTTCGCCGTCGCCTCCTCCAGGTCGATCAGCGGGACGGTGCCCTCGTTCCAGCCGTTCCGGTCGTTGGGGACCGGCGTGCCGAAGAGCGCGCTCAGCGCGGGGGTGACCTCCTCGTGCGGCAGGATCTGGTAGGTCGTCTTCGTGTCGTTCGCGGCGCCGTGCCGCGTGACCTCGTACATCCACTTGCCGATACCGTACTTGTCACGGAGCCCGATGACCGTCGTCATCGTCGCGAAGTTCATGTCGAACACGCGCATCTCGTTGACGGGCTTGCCCTTGAACGACGTGACGAAGACGTTCATCGAGTAGCGGGTCGACCGGCGCCTGCCCGCCGCCTTCGCGGCGTCGTCCCACGGCTCATACGACTTGGTCTTCTCGTTCCAGCCGAGCTCGCGGGTGAACGGTGCCCCGCAGAACGCGACCACGGCCTTGTCGCCGTCCCCTTCGAGGCGGAGGAAAGTCCCTCCACCCTGGTTCTCCATCGCCTCTTCTGTCTTATCCCACGAACCCTTACTCGGCATTGGCTGCTCTTTCTGGCGCCCAGGGCCGACCCACGGGGACCTCCCGCACAGGGCCACTCGCGCCGCGTCGGCCGGAGACCTTAGGCGTGCTCAACGGGGCTCGTCAACGTTTTCGTTGACTAGCTGGTCAACAAGCGGCCAAACTCCCCCGCTCGCTTCCCAAGCGGAGTCGTGCGGGAGAGCGGCGGAGGGTGTCCATGGGCGTGCAGGCGCGTGTACTTATCGCGGATCCGGCATGGAAGTTCAGCGATAAGCTCCCCGGCGAGGGGCGGGGAGCTCAAAAACACTACGAGTGCATGAGCGTGAGCCAGATCATGCGCATGCCGTTGCCGCCGCTGCACGACGACTGCGTGCTCTTCCTCTGGCGCGTCAGCTCGATGGTCGAGGAGGCGTACCAGGTCGTGCGCGCTTGGGACTTCACCCCGAAGTCCGAGCTCGTCTGGGAGAAGACGACCGACGAGTCCAACGAGAGGCTCTCGTTCGGGATGGGGCGCATCCTGCGAGGCGCCCACGAGACGTGCATCGTCGCCGCGCGCGGCGACCGCATCGAGTGCATGAGCAAGTCCGAGCGGACCGTGTTCCGCGCGCCCCGCGGCGAGCACTCGGAGAAGCCCGAGGAGTTCTACCGGATCGTCGAGCGGCTCTACCCGCTGGAGCTCTGGCCCGAGTCGCACGTCGAGCTCTTCGCCAGGCGCCGTAGGAAAGGCTGGATCCAGTTCGGGCACGGCCTGCCGGGCACGTGGGAGCACACCGAGCAAGCGCTCGCCCGCGAGGCGGAGGCGATCGCGAACGGCGGTCCGCCCCCCAAGAAGACGAAGCGGCGCACCACCGCGAACCCAGTCGCGGAGCCGCGACCGTGAACCGCGTGCGCGCGACCGTCGCCGCCGAGATCATCCTCCACGACCTCCACCCCCGCAGCATCGAGCGCCTCCGCTTCGCGCTCTCGTACCCGCACCCGGACCGCGCGAAGGCGATCCGAAGGAGGGCGGACCCCGCTGGGATCCCGCTCCGCTACGAGTGCATGGTCGAGCGACCCGACAACTCGATCGCGGTCCCGCGCGGCGCCGTCGACGCCGTGCGCGCCGCGCTCGCCGAGGACGATGTCGGCGTCGACTTCGACGACCAGCGCGCGCCCGGCGAGTCGATCGGGCCGCTGACGCTCCCGCCGCACATCCAGCTCCGGCACTACCAGTCGCAGGGCATCCGCGCGCTCGCGAGCAAGGTGCAGGGCATGATCGTGCTCCCTGGGGGGGCCGGGAAGACGATCTTGGGGGTCGGAGCCGTCGCCGCGATCGGTCGCACAGCGATCGTCCTCGCACACACCGGGGACCTCATCGACCAGTGGGTCGAGGACGTCCGATCGCTCGGGATCGAACCCGGCGTCGTCGACGGGGATCGCAAGCAGCTCGACGCGCCCGTCGTCGTCGCCAGCGTCTTCTCGCTCGCGCCGCTGCTCGAGGCGGACCCCTCGCTCGGCGCGCGCTTCGGCCTCGTCATCCTCGACGAGGCCCACCACGCTCCCGCGGTCACGACGCAGCGCTGCCTGCGGCACCTGCCCGCCCGCTACCGGCTCGGGCTCACAGCGACGCCCGACCGCGAGGACGGGCACGACAAGCTTATCGACTGGTCGTTCGGTCCACGCCTCCTCGTGAAGACCCTGCAGGAGCTCGTCGCCGCGGGTTTCTTGCTGATGCCGAGGCTCCGGATCGTCGAGACGGACTTCGAGTTCGAAGGGGACCCAGACACTGACCGCCGGTACCTCACGAGGCTCCACCGCGCGATCGAGAGCGATGCGGACCGCAACCGCTTGATCGCGGACCTCGCGATGTGGGAGGTACAAGCCGGCGAGACCGTGCTGCTGCTCGCCAACCGCAAGGGCCTCTGCAGGAAGCTCGGGAAGATGCTCTCGAAGATGGGCGTCGACGCGCGCGTCGTCGTCGGCACGACGAAGAAGGGCGACCGCAAGGCCGACCTGAACGCCCTGCGGTCGGGGGAGGCTCCGATCGTCGTCGCGACGTCGCTCGCGGACGAGGGCCTGAACGTCAAGCGGTTGTCGAGGGTCATCCTCGCCTTCCCCGAGACGGCTCGAGGGCGGACGGTCCAGCGGGTGATCCGCCTCACCCGCGTCTTCGAGGACAAGGACCCCGTCGTCATCGACGTCGTCGACCCGCGGGTGAAGACGCTCGCGAACCGCGCCGCCGCGCGCCGCCGCTCGTACCGGTCCATCGGCATGGACGCGTGATGAGCGACGCCAGCGAGTCCCTCTTCTCTCGCTACCGCGACGAGGTGCGGATGCGCCTCTCGCTCCGCGACCTCGTCGAGCAGTGCAAACCGAAACAGCTGCGCGCGACGGGCAAGTCGAGCCTGCTCTGCTGCTCGCCGCTCCGCCAGGACCGGCACCCGAGCTTCGCCGTCTTCGAGGGGGGCGGCGAGTACATCGCCTTCGACCACGCGACCCGGGAGAGCTTCGACCTCTTCGCCTTCGTCATGAAGAAGGAGGGCCTCGACTTCCCCGAGGCGGTCAAGTGGTGCGGTGACCACGCGGGCCTGCCGTGGGACGAGTACAAGCGAGCGCACGGCGGCGAGGGGGGTCGACCCCCGAAGCCCGAGCAGTTCACGGAGGCGGAGTGGGAGCACGCGCTCCAGGAGGTGGCGCTGCTCGACGAGCGGCAGCTCGTCGCCGAGGTGCAGCAGGCGATGGCGGCGATCTGCCACGCGTTCCACATCCACAACCCGACGCTCGTCCGGTACGTCGAGGACCGCTGGGGCCTCACCGAGGAGACGCAGCGCCGCTTCATGCTCGGCTACGTCCCGGACGGCTTCGCGAGCCTGCTCGCCGACCTGCGCGAGGAGGGCGTGTTCCCGTACGACTGGCGCGCGCTCATGAAGACGGGCTGGTTCTTCGCCCGCGGCCGGATCCCCGACGACCCGAACCCCACGCTCCACTGCATGTTCGACGGGCGCCTCCTCTACCCGTACATGCTGCGCGGCAAGTGCCGGTACGCGTGCGCGCGCCTCCTCTTCGAGGACCGCATCGAGCGGTCGTACTTCGAGGCGCACCCGCACGAGCAGGCCAAGTTCAAGAAGGCGCTCGTCGGCGGCCCTTCGCACCCGAGCGTCAGCCAGTACGTCCAGAACGACCTGCTCTACAACGCGGACAACGCGTTCCGGAGCCGCACGGGCTTCGCGCGGCTCGTCATCGTCGAGGGGCCGAGCGACTGCATGGCGTTCGTGCAGGCCGGCTACGACTGCGTCGCGCCCGTCGCCACGAGCATCCGCTCGGAGGACGTGCCGATGCTGCTCGAGGCGTGCTCCCGCTACAAGGAGGTCATCCTCGCGACCGACACGGACGTCAAGCCCGACGGCCGCCGGCCCGGGCTCGAGGGCGCGCTCCGGATGGCCCCGGAGCTCCTGAAGGCCGGCAAGCGCGTCCGGCTGCTCGTCTTCCCGCTGCCGCCCGGCGAGGTGAAGGTCGACCCCGCGAGCTGGTCGCTCGCGTGGCGCAAGGCCGGCAAGGGTGACGACCCCTTCGCGGAGCTCGTCGCGAAGGCGCCGAGCGTCGCCGAGGGGCTCGTGCAGTTCATGGACCCGAGCGTCGGCGCTGCGGAGCTGCCGGCGGCCATGGAGCCGATCACGCGGTTCGCACGGGCCGCGAGCGCGAGCAAGGCGGAGATCGAGGAGATCGCCGCGCTCGTCCGCGAGCGCCTCAGCGGCCGGTTCTCGAAGAGCGCCGTCAAGCAGGCGATGGGCGAGGCCGACGACAAGATCGAGGCCGAGGAGCGCGCGAAGGTCGCCGCGAAGGAGGCCGTCGAAGAGCCGGAGACGCTGCAGATCGAAGGGCTCGTGATTGAGCGCGGCGGCTACGACCAGCCCGGCAAGGTCCGCTGCTACCAGGGCTACGGCAAGGACGACTCGCCGACCGTCGTCTCGACGTTCATCCTGCAGCCCTCACGCATCATCGTATCGAGCAACGGCGACCGGCTGCTCGAGTGCTCGGTGCACATCGAGACGGGCACGACGCTCCTCGAGCGGTGGGTCGTGCCGAAGAAGGCGTGGACGTCGCGCCGCGAGTTCGTGAGCGCATTCCCGCACGAGCGGATGCAGTTCAACGGCACCGACCACAACGTGCACGCCGTCTACCAGATCGTGAGCGAGCGGGCGCACCGGCTCGGCGTACCGACGGTGCGCGGCGAGTCCGTCGTCGGCATCCACCGCACGTCGCGCGGCCTGCGGCTCGTCCTGCCCCGCGAGACCTGGGACGAGGACGGCCCCATGGAGAACCCGGACATCGTGTACTCGACCGACACGGGGTCGGTACCGTTCTGCGCGATGATCCAGGTCGACGGCCAGCAGCGCGCCGCCAACATCGACGCGCTCGTCAGCCGGATCGTGCCGCGGATCTTCGAGCTGAACGACCCCGTGAAGCTCACGACCGTCTGCGCGTGGACCGTCGGCTGCTACTTCCTACCCGAGATCCGCGAGCTGAACGGCGGCAAAGCCACCGTGCTCAACGTGTTCGGTAGCCCGCAGAGCGGGAAGACGAGCTTGATCCACCGTATCGTCAACCGGACGCTCCAGCCGTACGGCCCGAACTTCAAGCCGGCGACGCCCGCCGAGACCAAGTTCGCAACCATCCGCAACCTCTCCTGGTCGAACACCTTCGTCTCCGCGTTCGACGAGTACCGGACCGCCGAGGCCGGGCAGGACTTCGTGCGCCTGCTCCGCACCGGGTTCTCCGGCGGCGTGGAGGGGCGCGGCGCGCGCGACCAGACGATGCGCGGCTACGACCTCTGCGGCGCCGTGGAGGTCACCGGCGAGCAGCGCGCCGACGTCGACGCCGCGATGGGCGACCGGCTCGTGATGGTGGGGTTCGACAAGAACCGCATCGACGCGAAGGAGACGCCGCCGGCGCTGACCGAGATCGAGGCGGCCGAGGACCGTTGGCGGGTCGCGACGGACATCCTGCAGTGGCGGATGCGAGTCGACGCCGCGACCGTGCGCCGCTGGTGGTCGGAGGCCAAGGCGGAGGCGCTGGAGACGCTGGCGGGCATGAGCGTCCAGGTGCCGCCCAGGACGCGCGACGCGTGCGCGGAGGTCGCGTTCCGATACCGGGTGTGGCGCGAGTGGCTCGACCACCGCGCCGAGCGGTCCTTGGCGGCCGTCCCGCGCCCCCCGCTCGAACAGGTCCTCCGGCTGATGCTGGAGACGACCAGCGGCCTGGAGATCCCCGCGCACGGCGCCAACGGCGCCGTCGTGTCGCTGGCCGGCAAGAGCCTCGTCGTGCGGGCGCTCGAGAGGGTCACCCCGTACGCGGTCCAGGGCGTCTTCGAGCAGAACAAGTGCTACCGGTTGGCCCTCCGCAACGGGCGCCTGATGCTCGTCGTCCACCCGGGGAGCCTGGCCGTCACACTGGCGAAGGAGGCTCGGTCGCGCGGCCAGAACGACCCCACGAACGGGGAGGAAGCGCTCCGGGCGGCCGGCAAAGAGGAGTTCATGAGGGACGGGGAGGCGGGCTGGCTCGTCGACTGGCACTTCCCGTACCGGATGGGCTCTGCCGACGACGTGGGTGAGGAGGGCGGGAAGACCAAGCGGATGCGGTGCTGGCTCATCGACGTCGAGCTCGCCTACGAGCGGGTCGGCCTCGAGCTCGACTGGCCAGGAACGCCTTGTACGTGGGGTGGCGACAGGAGGACCAACGTAACGACGCTGCCCACGTGGAAGCGCATGCCGACCGGTGAGGGGGCTTGAGACCCCATATACAAGGGATCAAGGGATCTGGATCGACCGACCTAGGGATCAGTGGCCTGATCCCTTGAAAAACTCAATCGTATCCACGCTACCCATGCTGTCCGCCATACAAGGGATCCAAGTGATCAGAGAAATACACATATATATAGGAGAAAGATCGTTTGATCCGAAAACATGTGTTGGTGTGGGTAACATGTTCACCAATGTACGGAAGGATCGGATCATAGAAAATATGATCCCGTCTATATACACACACAGCGAGTTGAAGATCCCTTGAGATCTGGCGATCCCTCGATTGCAACATTGAGTAACCAAACGACTATCTGACTTATCCACAGGGATCCCATGGTGGATCCTTTGCCTCCGTGAGCGATCCCATGCCCATCGTCCGACCCGCAGGAGTCCAGTGCCCGAAGTGGGAGCCAGCCTCGACCGGCAGCAAGCGTTGTCGGTACTACATCGATCCAGTGCCAGAGGAATTGCAGACCGACGGCCTCTGCCAGCTCCCGGACGAGATGGTCTGCGTGGAGTGGGTGAGGCGTTTTGGCACGGACGCGCAGCGCGCCGCGCTCAAGCTCCGCACCTACCCGGCCAATGCCAAGCCCGCGCCGGTGGACCCCGATGCGCCCCCGCCGCTCACCCTCGCGGTCCAGGAGCCCCCGCCGCGCCGGCTGACCCTCGTCCGGTCGCCCGCCCTGTCGATGCCCCGCGGCGAGCCGCTAGTGGCCTCAGGACGCGTTTTTGAGTTCACCCCGGCCAAGGAGGTCGACCCGGACGGACTCGAGGCTCTGGAGCGGGCTGGCGCGGAGGTCGACCTGTTCGCCCCCGACCTCGCCGGGGCGGTGACCTTGGTCCCCGCGCGGACCGGCCGGCGCGACCGGATGGAGCTAACTTTCAGGGAAGCCGCGGTCTTACGGATGATCGTGGATTGTTTTCCAGGAGCCCACGTCGTCGGCTTTCGGTCCGTGACGGAATCGTCGGTCACCACGGTCGAGCACGGGTCCGCCACGGTCGAGGAAGTCCCGGTGTACGCGTACCCGCCTGGGACCCCGATCGGCACGGCGTGCAGCGTGTGCCTGCAGCCGCAGTTCGCGACGCGCGGCGGACCGTCGTGCCAGAACGGCCACGGGGGCGCGCCGCCCGCGCCGGTCGCGCCGATGGAAGACCCGCTGTCGTGAGTTTTCTTGTTGACCGGTTGGTCAACGGCCGGCAGACTCCGCCAGCTTTTTTATGGGCGGGAGAGGGATGACGATCGAATGGCGTACGAGGCGAAGGTGGTCCTGGACTCGGTGGGGCCGAACGGGTCGCGGCTCACGACGTTCGAGCTGAGCTACCCGCGGTTCGTGCACGCGGAGCTGATGACGCACCGGATGTTCTCGCGCGGGAGCGCGAGCAGCCGGGCGATCCCGCCGGCGCGGCTCATCGCGCGCATCATGGAGGACCCCGCGCTGCCGGTCTTCTGGGGCCGGAACGAGCGCGGGATGCAGGCCTCGGACGAGCTCCCCGAGGTGGACCAGGTCGTCGCGACGGAGGTGATCCTCAGCCTGCGCGACCGCGCGGTCAAAGAGGTCGACTGGCTCAGCAAGTTCTCCGTCGACGAGGAGGGGAAGCCGAGCGGCCTGCACAAGCAGATCGCGAACCGGTACCTCGAACCGTGGATGTTCATCACGGTCATCGTGACCGCGACGCACTACCAGAACTTCTTCGACCTGCGCGACCACGCGAAGGCGCAGCCCGAGCTCCGGGAGACGGTCGCCAAGGCGCACGCGCTCTACAAGGCGTCGACACCCACGCCGCTCACGGACGGCGAGTGGCACATGCCGTACGTCACCGGTCGCGACCGCCCGGAGCTCCTGCGCGCTGGTTTCAGCGACGACGACGTCCGATGGATCTCAGTCGGCCGCTGCGCGCGCGTGAGCTACCTGACCCACGACGGCCAGCGCGACCCCAGCATGGACCTGACCCTCGGCAAGCAGAAGATGCTCGAGAACGGGCACATGAGCCCCCTTGAGCACGTGGCCGAGGCGATGACGACCGAGCGGTGGCAGGACTACGCCAAGGAGCGCGTGAACGCGTGGATTACGAGCGGGACGCCGGTCGGTAACTTCTGGGGCTGGGCGCAGCTCCGGAAGGAGATCCGCGACGAGGACGTCTTCTCGCGGCTGCAGGAGAGCGCGGCGCCGTGAGCGAGGTGATCCGCCCGTCCTTCGAGTCGATCTACATGGGGCTCGCGCAGGCGCTCTCGAAGCGGTCGACGTGCTCGCGGCTCCAGGTCGGGTGCGTCATCGTGAGTACCGACTGGCGTAAGGTCTTCGGGGTCGGGTACAACGGCGGCGCTGCGGGGCAGGGTAACGCGTGCGAGTCGCTGGAGCCCGGCAAGTGCGGGCACCTGCACGCCGAAGAGAACGCCCTGATCAACGCCGACGCCCCGCACGGCGCCGAGAAGTTCGTATTCTGTACGAACATGCCGTGCCCGATGTGCTGCAAGCGCATCGTGAACGCCCGCCACGTGCGACGGGTCTACTTCGTCGACGGTTACCGGGACCCCGCCGGCGCCGACACGCTGCGCAGGGCCGGCATCGAGCTCCTGCAACTCGACGCGAACGGCCAGTACCGGAGCGACGTGCGGATACCGCTCACCGAGGAGCCGCGACTGACCGGCCCCTTCGCGATCCACGCGGCGGTCGCCCACTCCGTCCCCCTGTTCTACGCCGACCTGACGGAGCGGCGGTGGTCCAAGGCCACCGTGATCCCCGCGATGCAGGCCCTCGCCTGCGGGGCGGAGACGGGTCACTACGCGGTCTTCAGCCTGCCGCCGGAGGACTGCCGCTGCGCAGCTTGCAACGACGCGGTCCTGATCAAGCAGCAGGTCGTCGAGCGTGAGCGCGAGCGGATGGGTGTCCAGTGACGACGGTTCGGCAGCCCAGAGGGCCGATCGCGAAGAGACCCATCGCGCTGCTCGTCGGCGAGCTGAACCCCTACCAACAGGCGGAGATCGAGCACTACGCGCTCTACCCGTACCCGGAGCGGTCCGCCGGCGGCCGACTCTGCCGGGTCATCCTCGGGCTCGACCCGCACCTGTACCTGCGCGCGTACGCGCGCCACAACCTCTGCTCGGGCAAGTGGTCGGCGCCGGCGGCCCGCCTCGCCGCCGCGGGGCTCCTGGAGCGGTACCCGGAGCCGCTGCCGATCGTGCTGCTCGGCGCCCGAGTGGCGACGGCGTTCGGGTACCCGTTCCAACCGTTCACGCGCGACCTCCGCTACGTGCACCTGCCACACCCGAGCGGGCTCTCGCGGCTCTGGAACGAGTCGGGAACGTTCGAGCGCGCGAGGGCGCTAATGCGCGAGGCGGGCGCGATGCCAGTCGCGGTCGCCTCGTCGACCGAGGTCTCACCGTGAGGATCTTCGAGGTCCGGATCGCTGCGCGCGCGCGGGAGCTCGACCCGATGAGCGGCCGAAAGGAGAGCCCGCTCACGGAGCACGAGATCGTGGTCACCGTCTACATGGGCGACAACGCTGAGCCGGAGGACGCGGCTGCGGAGCTCGCTCGAAGGCTCGAGAAGCTGTGCAACGATGAGCCGCCGTACGAGGGTGGCTGAGGGAAGGGGACGAGAGCGATGGCGATCACGGTCAACGAGTCGGTCCTGGTGGACGAACTCAGCAAGGAAGACTTTCGCTGCATCGAGCAGTCCGGCGGCGCGCGGTTCCTCGGTCCGCGCGTCCACGACGTGGTGCTCGTGGGGCGTCTGCAGCGCGTGCTCGTCGAGCACGCCCGCGCGCTCGCGGACGAGGCGGGCCTGCGCGTCGACGGGAGGATGGGGTCGCGCACGCGCTCGGTCTTCGACGCCTACAACGCGGCGCACCCGGAGAACTCGATCGAGCTCGGGCCGGAGCTCGCTCGCGTCTTCGCGGAGTCGGCTGCTGTCCCAGAGCCGCCACCGACGGCCGACCTCCCCGACGACCCGGAGGCCGCGTGAGACTCATCTGGCTGGACCTTGAGACCTCGGGGCTCAACCCGTCCAAGCACGCGATCCTCGAAGTGGCCGTCGGCTTTGCCGACCTCTCGGTGCCGTTCGAGCTCAAGACGATGGACCCATTCGTACTGCGGTTCGACGACGTGCACACGCACGGCGTAGAGTGCAAGGAGCCGGGCGCCGTGGTCGTCGGGCTCGGCACCGACGACGGTCCGTGTCCAGCGTGCAGTTTCGCTCCGGAAGCTCGCGCGATGCACGCGAAGAACGGGCTGCTCGCCGAGTGTCGAACCTCGACGACGACGGTGGGGGAGGTCGAGGACTACCTCCTGACGCTCGTGCACGGTGAGCCCGAACGGGGGGACGACAAGCCCACGCTCGCGGGGTCGACAGTGCACTTCGACCTCGGGTTCTTGCGCGCCCACGCGCCGCGGTTCGCCGCGCGACTCTCGCACCGCTGCTACGACGTCTCTGCGGTCAAGTTGTTCTGCGAGTCGCTCGGGATGCCGCGCATCCCGAAGGGGAACGCGCACCGGGCGGTCGACGATGTCATGGAGTCGATCCAACATGCGAAGCGATGCGCGGAGTGGCTGCGGGCCCACTTGGGCCCGTCGGCGATCTCGGACGAGGATCTCGAGCGATTCCTCCCGCCCGCTCTGCGTTCGCCCACCAAGCCGCCCAGCAACCCGCCAGCCGAAGCGTCCCGCGTGCACATCCTGTACGCGGGTCACGCGCTCTGCGGGCTCTCGAACGAGGTACCGGCCAAGTGGCCACCCGGGCACCGCTGGGTGAGCTACCAGGAGAAGGACGCGCTCGACCTCTCCGACTGCGACGCGTGCAAGGCTAACTTCAAGGTCGAGCAGCGGCGTCCGGAGTGGACGCCTGCCCCCGCGTACGTCTTACCAGGCGAGGAGTGGAAGGGGCCGCAGGGCGGTCCGATCGCCGAGCCAGACGCGCACTGCGCGACGACCCCCGACGGGGGCTGCTCGTCGACCGACGCAGCGTGCATGCACCAGCCGAAGGGTTGACGAGGAGGATCGACGCATGGGCCGCAGCGCTCACCACCACCATCACCACCACCACGCCTCGGAAGGGGCCCGGATGCACACGTTCACTGTGAAGGTCCCGAACGACGACGAGGGCGAGGACCTCGGCGAGTACGAGTCCGACTTCCTGCCGCGCGTCGGTGACGCCTTCGCGCTCTGGCACCCGCGCGTGTGCAAGGACGAGTACACGCCGTTCCTCGGGATCGTCCAGTCGGTCTCGTTCGACGCCTACTGCGGCGAGCGCGGCGCCGCCGGCGACCGAAAAGTCGGGAGCGTCAGCGTCACCGTGTGGCTCGTCGAGGACGGCGCGCCGCCGCAACGCTACTGCGACTGCCGGCCGGAAGAGCAGCGCCCCCTGGAGGGCGGTACCTGCGACGACTGCCGCGGGGCCATCGTGACGCGGAAGAGGTCAGAGTGACGGACGTCGATGTCGCTAAACCATGGCTGACGGCGACAAGCTTCGTACGATCGCAGAAAAGTTCGGTATCAGCGAGGCGAGCGTATCGTTGATCACGAATCGAAAGCAGTGGATCGAAAGATGACGACTGCAGTCAGTCTGCCGGTGTTTAGGAATGTCCACCTAAGCGTCAGCAGAATCAAGCGCTTCGAGGAGTGCGCGTTTGCATTCTACAACCAGTACGTCAACCGGCCCGATGGGGTCATACGCGAGTTCGCGGAGCCGGCGGAGTTCGGGGTGGTCGCGCACGCCGCACTCGAGCGGACGTACCGATGGATCATTGAAGAGGAGTACGAGGGACCGTTCCCGGAGGCGCGCCTGCTCGAGGACTTCCGACTCGCGTGGGCCGAGAGTGGCCTCGTTGGGGTGGACCTCTACAATGAGGGGCGGGAGATGCTCCGGCAGTACGCGCGTTGGGTCGGTCGGGTCGACCACATGCGTATCCTGGCTGCGGAGCAGGAGTTCAACCTGCTCGTGGGACCCGAGATCTGCCGGCTCATCGACGAGTCGGAGAAGGCCCAGTGGGAGCAGGTCGATGACCACTATGTCGTGAATGGGTTCATCGACCGGATCGACCGCGTCGACTCGAGGACGGTCGAGGTCGTCGACTTCAAGACGAACCGCCTGCTCTTCTCGCGCGAGGAGCTCGCTGCCGACTTGCAGGTGGGTGTTTACGCGCTCGTCGCGCGCTTGCTTTACCCGTGGGCGGAGGACGTCCGGCTCTCGTTCCATATGCTCCGGCACGGTCCGTTCGTGCAGCCGACTTCTCGCTCGGATCGGGAGCTCGAGGCGGTGCACGAGTACCTGCGCGCGATCGGGGTTCGGACCGAGCGCGGTCCTTATCCGGCGCGCCTGAACAAGAACTGCGCCACGTGTGATTGGCGAGATGGCTGCGAGGCGTACAAGGCGGCCCTCGCGAAGAAGCCCTCGCTCGTCGTCGTCAGCAAGGAGAACATGGACTCGCTCGCGGAGGAGCGGGAGCGCGTCGCCGCCATCGCCAAGGCCGCCTACGCGCGGAAGGAGGAGCTCGACGCGGTCCTGCGCGAGTCCGTCGGTGACCGTGAGTCCGTGACGTACGCGGGTCACGTCTACAAGGTCCTGCAATTCTTCAACTATGAGTACCGGGCTGCGGACCTCCTGCCGCTGTTCGTGGAGGCGGGCGTCGACCTCACCCCGGCGCTGTACGCCGACGAGAAGGCGCTTGATGCGCTGCTGAAAAAAGTGGAAGCTGACGAGGACCAACCGCGGATCGTCCGCGACTTTCTCCGCGCCCGCTGCACCACCCGGCAAGTGCGACTCCCTCAGAAGCCCCGGCTCGACTCGCGACAAGTCAAGAAACGATGAAACTCTCCACCCTCCTCCGCAGCGCCCGGCGCGACCGGGGGGTGAACTTGCGCGACCTCGCGGACTCGGTCGGGGTGTCGGCGTCGTACCTCAGCCGCATCGAGAGCGGCGAGCACGTACGGATCCGCGGCGTGACCCTGGAGCGGCTCGCGCAAGCGTTGCAGCTGCCCGCCGACGACGTCTACCGGTCGGCCGGTCGCCTGCCGCCGGACGTCGAGCGGTTCGTGCTGGAGAACCTCCCGCGCGTCCGGCGGTCGATGGCGCGGCTCGCGGCCGCCTAGCGGCTCGCCGCGCACTTGCGGTCGCCGCTGCAGTGCTGGCACGGCTCCACGATCGGCCCGTCGAACCGGACCTGGAACCGCCATCGCAGGCCCTCGGACCACGCGATGATGATGGCGTGGATCACGTCGCTGAGCGGGTTCACGGCTCGTCGGGGGCGAGCAGGGGAGCATCGTGAGCCTCCCACATCGCGGCGGGGTTTTGGATGGCGGGCGCTCCCTCGACAGCGTCGGGCTCGAAGAACGAGGGGTACTCGGCGCACAGGCCGAACGGCGTGCGGTAGACGATGAAGAGGGTGCGCCAGTGCGGGTCCGGATGGACGGCGATGGACTGCGCGCGCTCCTCGGGCGTGGCGGGGCGCGTGGCCGTCGGGCCGTCGGGGTCGGTCACGCCGTATTCGTCGAGCGCGTGGACGACGACGTCGCGTGCGGGCCACCGAACGTCGCTCGGCCACTCGACGGTGTGGCCGCCGCGCTCGTCCTGCGCGAGGCTGATCAGGAAGGTCGGTGGGTGCTCGGCGACCGGCGGCAACGGGTCGAGCGCCAGCGTGACGGGGCCAGCGAGCGTGGCGTGCTGCTTCATGCCGTTCCGGTAGTCGACGACGACGGGGCCGCTGACCCGCCCGAGGTCGTGGCTGCGGGACACGGTCACTGGTCGATCACTCATGGTTCACTCCTCCCTCAAGCGCGTCCGCGGCCGCGCGGAGGTTGGCGACCACCAGCGGCGCGGCATCCGTGTCGTTCCTCGCCCCTGCACGGCCGGCTACGCGCTCAGCCAGGTTGCGCAGCCACGCCTGGAGCAGGGGCTCTGCGTCGAGTAGAGCGGCCGCCGCGCGGAGGTTGTCGACGCACTCAGTGCGCACCATGACGTGGCCAAGGGCTTCTCTCCCTTCTGCGTGTTCCCCCACGACGTTCGCCGTGTGTCGCAGCCACTCCGCCAGCGCCTTCGCGTGAGGGGATGGGTTCTTGACGAGGACACCGGGCGAGCCGCAGGGGCGCGTCACCGGCAGGAACCCGAGCCTCTTGCCGACGGCCTCGACGTGTTGCGCGAGCTCGTGGAGCGCGCGCTGGTCGGCGGCGGCCTGGCCCGTCCTGTCCTCGGCGTGCAGCGCGGCGGACCAATGACCCTCGGCGCGCAGGGCGAGCAGGAACCCGTCGAAGTCGGGGCGGCCGTCGTCGGTGGCGGCCCGCGGCGGGGCATCGGCCTCGCCGACGAGCCGGTGCTGCTCCACGTCGAGCTGCTCCGCGTCGATGACGCTCAGGACCGCGTCGACAGCGCTCTCGCTACCGACGATGTGGAGCCTGTGGAACCCGCCATGGTTCGATTGCACGAAGACTCGTACCGTCTCTCTCGGGTCGAGCCCATGCTCGCGCGCGAGCGCCCACGCCCACGCGTCCTCGACGGCGGCCCGCGGTGGGGCCGAACCGAGCCGCGAGAGCGCGGTCACCATGTCCGCGGAGAGCTCCGGGTCGTGCGCTCGGTAGTCGATCGCCGTGACCCAGAGCCCGAGCTGCGCGTGCGGGTCCCGGAAGCTCAGGACGATCTTACCGGCCGGCAGGTCCGGGTGCCGGTCGCTCTTGAATTGCCCGTCGTCGGTCAAGTGGTGGCCCATCATTGTACCCGTCCTTTCCCCCTACGAGGGCTCCTCTTCGCCGTCGCCCTGCTCCACGAGCGTCCACTCGTTGTCGGGGGCCAGCAATCCGGCGAGGATCCCCTCCTCCTGCCCCGACTTGACGGAGACGATGCGGATGCGCCCCGCCTCGAACCCGACGATCCGGTAGTTCCGACCACGCGCGTTCGCCCAGACGTCGCCGACTCGCCGCCGCTCGTCGGGCAGGTGGAGCGCGGCCGACTTGAGCGCCTCGAGCGCGAGGTGCAGCTTGTTCTCGATCTGGTCCTGCTTCTTCTTGCCGTCGGCCGTCGGGGGGACCCCTCGGCGCAGGGCGATCCGGCTGTTGACGGTCGCCTGCTTGTAGCCGCGCGCGGCGGTGATGAGGTTCTGTAGGAATGGATTGTTCATGTCGTCCTTGGTCTCTCGTTGCTTGCTCTTGCGGGGCTGCGCCATCGCGGTCGCTTCACCCTCCGGTTCGACCTCTACACCGCCCGAGAACGGGGCCAGCGCCGCGCGGAGGAGGTCCGCTGCCCCGGCGCTGATCGAGCCCTCTTTCAGCACGCGCCGCGCCGCGTGGACCAGGTGGCGGACGTCGCCGCGCAGCGCGCGCAGCTCCTCCATCCTGGCGGCGTTGAGCCTCGCTTGCTTGACCTCTTCGGCGAGCGCGGGGAACGCGTTGTGGAGGGCGACGGCGCACTCGGCCGCCATGCGGGACTCGTACAGCGCGAACGACTCGCCGCTGTCGTCACCCTCGATCTCGACGGACCCCGTGTTGCCCACGCTGAGCACCAGGGGACCGGGACTCGCGTTCTCGTAGAGCGCTTCGAGCTCACTCAGTTCCATGGACGAACGACTCCTCTCCTTCGATGGCTTCCTGCGTCTTCTTACTGACGATCGCGCGGTGGGTGCGGCAGAAGTGGAACGGGAAGCTCACGACCCGCCGCTCGGTCGCCGCGAGCGCGCGCGCCACCCCCGCGCAGAAGGCGACCGTCGGGTCTAACCGGGTCAGGTCGGTCGCGTACTCGCACGCGGGGCACGCGGGCTCGGCGACCGCCGCGGGGACGGTGTCGCTGGCGGGGTGCCCTCCAGCGCCTGGAGCACGCTCACCGCCCAGCCCCGCCGGCGCAGGGACTTGACGGCTCGCTGCGTCTCGAGCTCCCCGCAGCGCTCCAGCCGCACGCACCGGCCCGCCCGAAACCCCATGACCAAGAATTGCTCGCATGACGCCTCCCCACTGTTTGGACTCACTGCAACACCCTCGACGCCTGCTGCTCTGCCTGCTCTCTCGCGCGAGTTACTCACCGGCGCCCCCGCGCCTGCTGCTGCGCGGTCCGCCGGACGACTGTCAGGGCGTCCTCCACCGTGAGCAGGTCCTTGCCCGTGACCGTGTCCACGCTCGCGTGCATGAGCTCCTCGCCGTGCGAGCTGGTGATGCGCAGTTGGTAGCCGAACCCCGGGTTCAGCGGGTCGCAAAGCGCGATGTGTACGTCTCCGATGATCGCCATCATCCCGATACCCCTTTCTCGGTGACTCCGGCCAGCGTAGACCCGTGGGCGCCCGTTGTCAAACAAGTGATGACGATGATTGACAGCCCGACCGTGGCCCGCTAGGTTTCACGCATCACCCGGGAAAAGGAGATCCCACCATGCACGATTGGAGTCCGTTCCAGCTCGCCATCTTCGAGAACGTCGCTCGCGGCACCGGCCACACTGTCGTCGACGCGGTCGCCGGCAGCGGGAAGACCAGCACGATCGAGGAGGCCGTCAACTACGTGCCGTCCGGCAAGAGCACGCTGTTCGTCGCCTTCAACAAGGCCATCGCCGACGAGCTGGGGCGCCGGCTCGCGGGCCGGCGCGTCGAGGTCTCGACGCTGCACTCGTACGGCCTGCGCGCCGTCACGGCGGGGATCGGTCGGCTGCGCATCCACAAGTACCGGGTCGAGGACTTCCTGCGGGAGGCGCACGGCGACGAGAAGGAGACGAGTAACCTCCGCCGGGCCCTGTCGAAGGTCGTCTCGCTCGCGAAGGGTGCGCTCGCGCACGACGTCGAAGCCGTGGACGCCCTCATCGACTCGGCCAGCGTCGAGCTCCCCACGAACATCGAGCACGTCGTCGACGTGCCGCCGACCGTCGACCCGCGCGACTGGTTCGTTGCGGAGGTCGTGCGGCTGCTCGGCCGGTGCCGGGACACGTCGGACGGGTGCCTCGACTTCGACGACATGGTGTGGCTGCCGATCGTGCACGACCTCCGCCAGCGCCAGTTCGACCGCGTCTTCGTCGACGAGCGCCAGGACTTGAACGCCGCCCAGATCGAGATGGTCCTGCGCGCTGTGCGCCCGGACGGGCGGATCTGCGCGGTCGGGGACCCGGCCCAGGAGATCTACCAGTTCCGCGGCTCGGACTCGCGTGCCTTCGACCAGGCGCTCGCGCGCCTCGGCGTCACGCGGCTCCCGCTGTCCATCAGCTACCGGTGCTCTCGCGCGGTCGTCGGTGAGGTCCACCGCGTGCTGCCCGACATCCCGATCGAGCCCGCGCCGAACGCGCCCCACGGCGAGGTGACGTACGTGTCGCGCGAGCACATGGAGCACGCGAAGCTCGGCGCGCAGGCTGGCGACTTCATCCTGTCGCGCACGAACGCGCCGCTCATCGGCATCTGCATGAAGTTCATCCGCGCGGGTCGCCGCGCAAACATCCAGGGCCGCGACGTCGGCGACAGCCTCGCAGCCTTCGTGAAGAAGTCCGGCGCGCGGACCGTCGAGTCGCTCCGTGACTACGTAGAGGGGTGGTGCGAGAAGGAGTGCGCGCGCCTCTCCGCCAAGCGCCGGGACACGCAGGCGGTCGAGGACCGCGCGGCGTGCCTGCTCGCGCTGAGCGAGGGTGCCGATAGCGTCGCGAACGTGGTCATTCGGATCGAGGAGCTCTTCTCCGACCGCGCGGACACGGACTGCATCGTACTCTCGAGCACGCACAAGGCGAAGGGTCTCGAGCGGGACCGCGTGTGGCTGCTCGTCGGGACGTACCGGCGGCGGCCGGGCGCCGAGGAGGACAACCTCTACTACGTCGCTGTGACGCGCGCGCGTCGCACGCTCCTCCTCGTCGAGGGCTTCGAGAAGAAGCGCCGCCGTTACGACGACGACGGGCCAGGCGTGCCCGACCCGCGCGAGGACCTCATGGGGCTCACGCCGGTCGACGAGGCACTGTCGTGAGCGCGACCGCGGCGGTGGAGGACCGTCCCGAGTGGGTCAAGTGCGCGCTGACCGGTCGGTACGTGCACGTGGTCCCGGTTGATGATCCAGACGCGGATCCGTCCAAGACGGAGTCCAAGGAACAGCGGACGTGGTGCGACCGCACGCCGCCAGACCACGAGTGGTGCTTCACCGACGCGAGCCACGCGGCGCTCAACGGCGCGAGCGGAGGTCGGATGGTCCTCTGCCCCGCGTGCTGCACCGCGATCGTGCGGGCTCTCTGGACGGGGGTCAGCCAGTGAACGCCCGCCGGCTCCACGTCGAACCTTACCCCGTCCTGCCGTCCGCCTCGCTGCGCGAGCGAGCGCTTTTCCGGAGTGAGCTCATGCAGCACAAGAAAGCCGTCACCGCGTTCTTCGCCAAGTTCTCCGCGGACCTCTGCAAGTGGGTCGTCGTCTGCCGCGCGTACGGACTCGTGCGCGCAGAGTTCACGACGCAGAGCCAGGCCGAGGAGTACGCGGACCTCCGCAACCAGTACGAGTTCGAACTGCGTGGCAGCCGCGTCAAGACGCTCCCGCCACCCGCCATGACGACGGAGGTGCCGCAGTGAGCCGCGTGTACGACGTGAAGACAGAGCGCTTCGGCGTCCTGCAGCTCGAGGCCGACGACGTCGCTGACGCGCGTAGGCGCGCGAGGGCGTTCGGGGTCACGAACCCGCGCATGACGACGCTGCAGCGTGTTTCGCGACTCTGCGCAAGCTGCGACTCGGCGCCCTGCGTCTGCGGGGTGCGATCGTGAGCCGGCCGCCGGTCCTGCGGGCGTTCGTGGACGAGCTCGTGGTGGACAACTTCGCGGGGGGAGGGGGTGCCTCGCTCGGCATCGAGTGGGCGCTCGGTCGCAGCCCTGACATCGCGGTCAACCACGATCCGGAAGCCATCGCCATGCACCAGGCGAATCACCCGACGACGCGGCACCTCTGCGGCGACGTCTGGGACGTGAACCCGAGGCAGGTCTGCGGTGGCAAGCCCGTGGGCCTCGCGTGGTTCTCTCCGGACTGTACGCACCATTCTCGCGCCAAAGGGGGTAAGCCGCGCGATAAAGCGAAAGCAGAGAAGAGTCGCGCGCTCGCGTGGGTGGTCGTCCGGTGGGCGCGCGACGTGAAGCCGCGCGTCATCCTGCTCGAGAACGTTTCTGAGTTCGCCGATTGGGGGCCGTTGATCGATGGTGGCCGCCCCGACAAGGCCCGCCGAGGGCTCACGTTCCGGCGCTGGAAGGGGCAGCTTGAGGCGGCCGGTTACGTCGTCGAGTCGCGCGAGCTCCGCGCACACGACTACGGCGCCCCGACCACGCGCAAGCGCCTCTTCATCATCGCGCGCTCGGACGGGTTGCCGATCGTGTGGCCCGAGCCGACGCACGGTCCGGGGCGGGCGCACCCCTACCGCGTCGCCGCCGAATGCATCGAGTGGGCGCTGCCGTGCCCGTCGATCTTCGGCAGGAAGAGGCCGCTCGCGGAGAAGACGATGCGGCGGATCGCCCGCGGCGTCGTGAAGTTCGTGATCGGCGCGTCCGAGCCATTCGTCGTGCCGCTCACGCACGGGCGCACGAACGACTCGGCCCCGCACGGGATCAGCGAGCCGCTCCGCACGATCACGGGGGCCCACCGCGGGGAGATCGCGCTGGTCGCCCCGCTCATCGCGCCCGCGACGCACGGCGACAGCGGCGGTCGGTCTGACCAGCGTTACCACTCGGCCCAGGAGCCGCTCCGGACCATCATCACGCGCGGGGCGCCGTTCCACCTGGTCGCGCCGACGCTCGTGCAGACCGGCTACGGGGAGCGCCCCGGGCAGGCCTCTCGCTCGCTCGACATCGAGCGGCCACTCGGCACGATCGTCCCCGGCGGCAAGCACGCGGTCGCCCTCGCGCACCTAGCCAAGCACAACGGCGGCCACGAGGCGACGGGGACGCGCGTGACCGACCCGATCCACACGATCACGGCGCGCGACCACCACGCGCTCGTGACCTCGTTCCTGACCAAGTTCTACGGCACGTCCACGGGCTCGGGGATGCGCGAGCCGGCGCCCACGGTGACGACCGGCGGGGGCAAGGGCGGTGGGCACCTCGCGGAGGTGCGCGCGTTCCTGTCGCAGTACAACGGCCAGAGCGTCGGGCTGCCACCCGGCGTCCCACTCGGGACGCTGACGACGAGGGACCGGTTCGGGCTCGTGATGGTGCACGGCGAGCCGTACGCCATCGTCGACATAGGGATGCGAATGTTGGCACCTCGCGAGCTGTTCCGCGCGCAGAGCTTCCCGGACTCGTACGTCATCGACCCGATCGTCGAGAAGGTCGTCAAGCGCGGGAAGAAGACCGTGCGCGTGCGCGCGAAGCTCACGAAGACCGCGCAGATCCGGATGTGCGGGAACAGTGTCTGCCCCGAGATGGCGAGAGCGCTCGTGGCCGCGAACGTCGGCGCGCGCGCCGCGGAGGTTGCGTAATGGATCGTCTAGTCACGGGTCAGCGAGTCTTCGTCCGGGAGGGCGAGGATGGGAAAGCAGTGAACCGCCACGGCACCGTGGCGCGGATCCTTACCGACGGTGTCCGCGCGTGGGTGCGGCTCGACGCGAAGGGGGGCGGCGCCGGCGAGGAGAGGGCCCGCGTCACCCCGAGCGGCTGCGACCCGTCCGTCCGCGCGCCCCGCGCCGAGCGCCGAGCCGCAGAGCGGGAGGCCGCGGAGCCGACCGCGACGCTCGCCACCTTCGGCAGGGATCACTGGTCGACCTTCGCGTACATCGAGACGCGGATCGTCGACTACGGCGGCGTCCCGCACCGACCGCACATGCGCTGCCACGGCGACCGGCACCCCCTGCTGGTGCTCCCCGAGCAGGACGGTCGCGGGTACCCGACGCGCCTGCGGGACGGGGCGCAGCTCACCCACCACGACGACTGGGACTGCCTCGACGACCTCGAGCGGGAGGGGCTCGTCCTGAACGTCGGCAGCGCCGTCAACCGGCAGTACGCCCTGACCGACAGGGGGCGCGCGGTCGCCGCGCAGCTCCGCGCCCACAAGGCCGCCGGCGGCGGGTTCGCCACGTTCACCGTATCCGGCGCGCGCGCCGCGGAGGTTGCCTGATGGATATGTACGTGCACTACAAGGGGGGTCTGTACCTGCTCGTCGGCGTCGCGGAGACGCACGAGCACAACGGCGACCGCGACGCGGTCTACGTCTCGCTGACCCACGGCAAGCTGGTGACGCGGCCTTGGGCGCAGGACAGCCGGAAGCAAGACGCGTGGACGGACGTCGTCCAGTGGCCCGACGGGGTCGATCGCCCGCGATACACGCGGAGGGACGATCTCTCCGAGGACACCATGATAGCGCTGCTTCGCTGCTTGAAGGGGTCGCGATGAAGCCCGCGAACTTCGCGCCGAGCGGCGACTTCTCGATCGGGAGCCGAGTGTGGCCCGGTACCTCGAAGCTGATCGAGGAGATGGGTGAGCTCCAGCAGGTGCTCGGCAAGCTCATCGCAATCGCGGGCGCGACGGACCACTGGAGCGGCGACCTGCGCAAGATGCTGGTCGAGGAGCTCGGCGACGTCTCCGCGGCCATCCGGTTCTTCGGCACGCAGAACCTGACCACGAAGGAGCTGACCTTCGTCGCCGTCCGGTCGGACAGCAAGCTCGCGCGCTTCCGTGAGTGGCACCTGGACCCGAAACCGCCGCCGGCGACGGCCGCTCCGCCGCCACGCACGGACCCACCGATGCGGCTGACCGACGCGGACGTGGCTGCCGTCGTCGCGACGGCCCTCGCAGCGGACCCGCCCGCGCCGGTGGTGGACCAGCTGCGGGAAGGGCTCGCTGAAGTCGGCGCGTCGCTTCACCGACAGTTCGATGAACTCAATAGGGAGCTCCTCGATGCCGGCGTCACGCTGGGCGACGCGCTCGGCGGCGGCGACGGCAAGCCCGTCACGGAGTTGGCCGAGGAAGCGGTCGCGCAGTTGCGCGAGCTCCGCGCGAAGGTGCAAGCATTCGAGCGCGCGGAGGAGATTGGCTTCAACGCGCAGGCTCTCCACGACCGGCTCGACACCATCCACGACGCCATCGCGAAGCGCCCGGTCGTCAAGCCCGTCGAGGGGAGCAAGGTCGGCGAGTTCGACTTCGTGCACGACGACCACTCGCACCTGTACGTACCGTCGTCGGAGTACGATCGCGTCCTCCAGGAACTACGGTTCTTCGCCGAGATCCACGTGAACGACGGTGACGAACTCGGCGTGCGGGCGCGCGCAGCGCTCAAGACGGTGGAGCGCTGAATGGGCTCCGCGAACGTCTCCAAGATCGAGCGCGTGAGCTCGTCGAAGAGCCACGCGCTCTGGGTGGACCTTTGCCTCGACAAGCAGGAGGGGACCTTCTTCGCCGACGTCGGCGGCGAGCGGGTCGCCGACAAGACGAAGGATGGAGCGGTCAAGAAGGTCGTAGCGGCGCTCGACCGCGTCACCGAGGTCGCCTGGCGCGAGGTCATCCTGATCCGCATCGAGCGAGGGCGCGAAGAGGATGACGACGATGACCATGACCACGTCACGGGCAATGAGAACGGTCTGCCCGTGTTCGGGGGTTCCTGCCGGTTCACGTACCTCCGCCGCGAGCGGGCCGCGCACCCGCTACGCCGGAAGGAAGTCGTCGAGCGCGAGCACCGCGAAGACTTCGAGCGGCGCGTCGTCGAGTGCCGGAAGAGTGCGGCTCGGTTCGGGCACGACAGGGCCGAGAAGCGGCGACGGGCCGACGAGGAGGAGCAGAAGCTGCGGGACCAGCGCGCGGCGCTGGTGAGGGTCGGCAGCGTCTGGAATCCCGGAGAGCGCACCGCCGAGCATGAGATTCCGTACTCGCCCGAGGCGTGGGCCGGCATCCAGCGCATCGCCCGCACGCTCCGCGACACGCAGGCGCTGCTCGACGCGTTCGTTTCCCAAGCCACGCCGGAGCGCTTCGCCGCGCTCGCGACCGGGGACGTGCTCCGGCAGATCGGCCCCGGCTCCGACTCTTGGAAGGGGCAGTAGATGCGCGGGTACGCTGAGTTGGAGATCTTCACCGGCGAGGAGCTGGAGATCTGGCGCTGCGCGACGAAGCTCGTGGACGCGCTGCGCGAGGTTGAGTTCCCGGACCTGCGCTGCCACGAGCTCGCGCGGGCGGTCGGGAAGGTGCTCGGCCTGCAGGTCCAGGACGGGTTCTACGGGTTCGTCGACCACTCGTGGCTCTGGCTGCGGCCGCTCGGTCCGACCGTCGGTCGCTTCGGGTTCCCGAACATCCTCGACGTCTACAGCGTCGGCGTCCTGCCGCTGGTCCGACTCGTCGACGCGCAGGCCACGAGCCTCCCGCACGTCGGGTGGGCGTACCGCCCGGCCAACGCGCGGGAGGACGTCCAGCAGGCCGTCGTGGATCGCCTGGTGGCGCGGATGGCGGAGGTGGCGCTTGAGCGCGGCTAGCGCGCTGGGGCGCGCCCGTGCTACGCCATGACCTGCGGTTCGCGGTCACACGGCATGGACAGGCCCCGCCGTCGCCCCCTCCTAGGGTCTGGCTGCTCAGGGAGGGGGTGACGGCGGTGGAGCTTTCCACGGGTTCAGCGCCGCGCCGGCGCGGGTGGCAGAAGGCGCACGGTCTGCGCCGGCTCGCCGGCCTTCGCCTTCCCGCGCTCGCCCTTCTTGAGCTCGCTCTCGATCCTGCGGCACTCGCTCGCGAGCCACTGGATCGTGCTCGGCTTGAGGAGGAACCCGCGGATCCCCTTCCCGAACTCGCGCGCGACCTCGGCGTCCCGCGAGGTACCCTCGCTGTCGGTGCCGACCGCCGCCAGGATGTCGCTCATCCCCATGTCGCGGTCCATGTCCCACATCAGCTGTTGGAGCATGTTGCGGGCGAGCTTCTTGAAGTCGGCCGCGTTGTCGAGCGGGATGACGCTCTTCGGGTCCGCCTTGCGCATCCGGCGCCCCTCGACCATCTGCTCCCAGACCCAGTCCGTGAAGTAGGTGGAGTTGAGCTGGTCCTCGGCGTAGCGCTCGCCGGCGGCCTCCGCGTCGACCTCGTCGGTGGCGCGCACCCGGTTCGCCCTCGCCATCATCTTGGACCCGTGGCGGCTCAGGACGGAGTAGTCGCGGGGCCGCACGAAGCGACCGGTCCGCGAGTTGCGCTCATCGACCTCGCGCGTAGGTCGTCGTCGTCCGCGGCTAGGGGCTGGGCGGCCTCGGCGGCTCGCCTCGGCGCGGTAACCGTATTGCGGGCGCGGTGCGGCCACCCCGTGCACCGGGCAGCTCGCGGAACGCTGCTCGCCGGCGACGAACCCCACCACGCCGCCCCGGCGGTCCGCTTCCGACCGGGCCTGGCCGTAGTCCTTGAACGGGCCCGCGAGGCGGCGGCCCCGGTTGTCGGTGACGTCGTAGTCGCGGATGGTCGTCGACTCGCGAGCGGCGCGCGGCTCCGCGTGGCGGCCGAGGAACGCTTCGATCGTCTGCGAGCCCCCATGGAGCGGCCCCGTGAGCGGGGTCCGCTGGGCTGTCACGTGCCAGTAGCCGCTGTTCTCGTAGGCCTTGGCGGCCTCGTACTGCGGTTGCCCCGTCGGCCAGTAGCGGCCCGTCGGGTAGTAGATGATCGTGTTCTTGCCGAGGGCGAGGACGTGCGTCGCGCCGTTGCCCTGCTCGTGCTCGACGAGGGCCTCGAGCGAGTTGAAGTCGGCGACGCGGTGACCCGGGTTCGTTCTGCCGCCGTGACCCCTCGACGGGGGCCTGCGCGGCGCTGCGTGGTGGTGTCGACCCGCGGCGAGCGTCCGCTCGGACAGGCCCCCGCGCTCGTAAGCGTTCTTCAGTGCTCGCATGGTCACTCGGTGCTCCTTCGATCGCTCGCCGGGCCGCTGGGCCCAGAATCGCCAGGTGCCGTCCCCCGCGGGTACGGCGGAGTTGTGGACGTAGTCGCCTAGACCCGCCGCTCGGGCGTAGACCTTCATCATGCGCTGGACGACACCCCACTCGCCGGCGGGGTCGGGACCGGGGCCGGGCGCGAACCGGCCCGTGCGCGCGTCGCGGTGCTCGTTCGCGACGCCGCTGGCGGCGTCCTCGTGGCCGAACGCGTAGATCTGCTTGTCGTCGCCGACGTAGAGCTCGAACGAGCCGTACGACTCGGCAGCCTTGTCGAGCTCCTCGCCGTGCTTGGGGAAGTCCCCGTCGAGGAAGCTCGAGCCATGGCCGTTGCGGGACAGCCAGAACAGGTGACCGGCCAGCTCCATCGCGCCGTGCTTTCGGATCGCGGGCGAGTCGTCGTCGTCGATGAGCTGGCCGAAGCGCTCGACGAAGCTTGCGCAGTCCCTCTGCATCGCCACCCTCGTCGAGTCGGCGAGGTCGCTCGGGCCGTAGTTCTTGTCGAGCGGTTCACCACCTTGCTCGTCCGCGTTGTCCATGGAGGACCAGAGCGCGGCCTCGACGTACGCGGCCGTGAAGGTGTCGAGGTCCTTCTTCGAGCTCATCGCCCCCTCCGCCGCACCGGGGGCGCCCTGTGGTGGGGCTGTGAGCGCGCGGGCGCACCGCGCGAGTGGCCGACGCCGGGCCCCCGCGCGCTGGGCCGGAACGGTGGCGGGGAGTCCTCCCGCACGCCACGACCCTCCTCGAGCTCCTCCTCGTCGCCGCTCAGGAGCTCGCGCGCGATGTCCTCGACGTCCTGCTTG
>Ga0335071_10000960_pt1 | contig 31087 bp, 28 predicted proteins | sample Lox_Sample_15_FD_206724 | JGI IMG/M metagenome (GOLD analysis project Ga0335071, IMG submission 206724) | Soil microbial communities from Loxahatchee National Wildlife Refuge, Florida, United States - Lox_Sample_1.5 | ecosystem: Environmental > Terrestrial > Soil > Wetlands | place: USA...
CATCGCCCGGCCGCGACGCCGCGCGACGTCCCGGTCGCGGCCATGACTGCGGCGAGCGCGAGGCAGGCTGCGATCCGGGCCGCGGCGGGCATCAGGCGCGCGCGCTGAGGCCGTGTATGGACTTGCCGATCAGGGTCCGCAGACCGGCGAGGAACTCGTCATTCGTGAACGGCTTGCCGAGGCACAGATCGGCCCCCGACCGGCGGGCGAGGTCGAGCGGCAGGTCGGATGGGACGTTTCGCGTGCCGCCGGAGATCGCGATCACCGGCACGGCCGGAAAGGTCCGCTTGGCGTGCTTGATCACGTCGTAGCCGGGCAGATCGTCCATCACCAGATCGGCGACGACCGCCTCCGGTGGGCGGCCCAGCCTCGCCAGCTCGTCCAGGAGCTGCAGCGACTCGCCGCCGCTCGTGGCTGTCAGAACGGCATAGCCGGAGGCGGTCAACAGCTCGCCCAAAGCGAAGCGGATGGCCGCCGAATCGTCAACCAATACAACGAGCTGGGCGCCGGCTGCGAGTTGAGAGAGACGTGCGTGCAGGCTGGAGGATGACATCCCGGGAGTTTGCCGGCGCGTTCGACCGGTCCTTATCATCCGGAAGTATGACACGCCCCACGGCGACGCCAAGGCTCACCTGAGGGGACGCCAACGGGCGGCCCGGCCGTCGCGTCGCTCCGCAGGCCCCGCGCCTGTTTCGTTGCCCGTCGCGCGGTCATCAGCCGGGCGGACGCCCGGCTCTTGCCGGTCGCCTAGGAAATCGCTCAACAGACCCAAAACCTCGTGCAGATATTTGAACATGATCGGGCACCGGAAAAAAGGCGCCGGTCCCATTCAGGGACCGGCGCCAAGCTCGCGCGGCTGCGGGGGGGAGGAAGAAGCCGCGCGAGCGGGGGACCTCAAGCCGAACGGATGTTGGCAAGAAATTGGCCGACGTCGGCGCGCAGGGTCTCGCCCTGCTTGGCGAGCTCGCCGGCCGCGGCCAGCACCTGGCTGGACGCAGCACCGGTCTCGCCGGCCGCCTGCGTGACGCCGGTGATATTGCTCGAGACTTCGGCCGTTCCGGCGGAGGCCTGCTGGACGTTGCGGGCGATCTCTTTGGTGGCCGCACCCTGTTCCTCGACCGCCGAGGCGATCGTGGTCGCAATCTCGTTGATTCGGCCGATCGTGCCCGTGATGCTCTCGATCGCCGTCACCGAGTCCGCGGTGGCGCTCTGGATCGATTTGATCTGCCCGCCGATCTCTTCGGTCGCCCGGGCAGTCTGGGTCGCCAGCGACTTTACCTCGGAAGCAACGACCGCGAAGCCCTTTCCGGCCTCGCCGGCGCGCGCCGCCTCGATGGTAGCGTTGAGCGCGAGCAGGTTGGTCTGGCCCGCGATGTCGTTGATCAGCTTCACCACGTCGCCGATCTTCTGCGCCGCGTCCGCGAGCGCCTTCACCCGGGCGTTGGTCTCGGTCGCGTCATTGACGGCTTGACCCGCGATCCGCGAGGATTCGCTGACCTGCCGGCTGATCTCGGCGATCGACGAGGAGAGCTCCTCGGCGGCACTCGCCACGGTCTGCACGTTGGTGGAGGCCTGCTCGGAAGCGGCCGCGACGGCCGTGGCCTGCCGCGTCGTCTCTTCGGCGGTGGCCGACATCGACTGCGCCGTCGACTGCATCTCGGTCGAAGCGGAGGCCAGCGTATCCAGTGCGCCCGACACCGATTCGTCGAAGGTCTTGATGAAGCCTTCGATCGCGACCTGACGCTGCTCCTTGCGCGCCTGCTCGGCCTTCTGCTCGGCCGCCAGGCGGTCGCCTTCGATCATGCTGTCCTTGAACACCCGGACGGCGCGAACCATCTGGCCGACTTCATCCTTGCGGTCGCCACCATCGATCTCGACCGACAGGTCGTGCTTGGCGAGCTTGCCCATGATCTCGGTCGTGCGCACGATCGGCCGGGCGACCGTCACCACGATCATGAGGCCGGCGAAGGCGCTGAGGGCCGCCGCCACAACGAGCGCGCCGATGATCCAGTAGCGGGCGGACACATACAGCTCCTCGCCACGATCTGCGGCTTTCTTACCCTCTCGAACGTTCAGATTGATGTCCGCGTCGAGAGGCTGCGTGAATTCGTGGTTGAAGGCCGACAGCATGTCGCCGTTGAAGAGCTGCTTTGCGGCCGCTTTGTCGCCCGCGCGCTCCAGCGCGACCATTTTATCGGTCAACGCGACGTAGTCCGCCCAACTCGCCTTGATCTGGTCCGCGAGCTTGCGCTCTTCGCCCGGAGTGACTGTCGATTCGTAAAAGTTCCAAGCCTTCGCCGCCTCGGCGACTGCTTCGCGCATCGTCTTTTCGTAGTTGAGCGCTTGTTCGCGCGTGTCCGATGCTACGAGATTGCCCGCGCGCAGCCGATAGCGCAGCGTATGGTACTTGTATTCGCCGAGCGCTCGGGTCGCGGGCAGCCAGTTGTCACGCATGTCCGCCGCGCTGTCATTCACCATCGACAGGCGCTGCAGCGCGAACAGGCCAAGCATGACGCTGACCAACAGCACGAACCCGAACGCCAGAGTGACCTTGGTCCGGATCTTCAAATTTTGCAGTGCTGACACGGTTGCCCTCCATGAGCGCGCCCAGGCGCCTTGAATTTGCACGCTCGACTTTGACCGCGATGCGCCGCTGCGACGATCACCTGAAGGTATGAGGCCGTTCATCCGCGGCCGGTCCATGCCAATAAAAAAGCGCCGGTCCCAGTTCAGGGACCGGCGCCAGTCCTCGCGCGGCCGCAGGGAGGGTAGGAGCGGCGCGAGTAAAGCTCAGGCCTCGCTAATTTTGGCGGCGAATTGGTCGGCAAGCACGCACGCGACCGCCACCGCGATTTCGCTCGGCAGGCTGGCCTTGTCCAAGGTCGCATCGGCCCCAAACTGCCTGGCGACGCGCAAAAAGAGCGGTCCCTGCGCGCCGGCGCTCATGGCGATGATCGGCAAGCTGCTGTCGCTCGCGCGAATGCGTCGAATGAGCTCCAAGCCGTCGCAGTCCGGCATGAAGATGTCGGTCAGGATGAGATCGAAGCGTTCGGCCTCGAGGCGGCGGATTGCGTCGCCGCCGTCGCTCGCGGCGACGATGTCGTGTCCGTCCGCCCGCAGCGCCGCACGGAGGAATTCCTGCTGGTGCGGCGAATCCTCGACGATCATGATCTTGGCCATCGGTGTGCTCTCTTAAATGCCCCACGCCGCGGTCACGGGACGATGCCGTCCGTGGCCTCGACTTTGATGACGAGAAGATGACGCGGCGTTGGGACGAACCCCATCAGACGGACGTATGAGCCGCCCGCCTCATACTTCCGGATGACGTTGGCGCTGTCCGAGCCACGTCATGATGGACCCGACCCTGTCCGCATGGAGCCTCGCCCGTTTTATGAAGACCTGCCTCGTCGTCGATGACTCGCAACCGCTGCGCAGCATTGCCGTGAAGATCGTCGAGACCCTCGGACTTCACGTGAGCGAGGCGGGCGATGGCGCCGAAGCGCTGGCTTCGTGCCGCGGCCGTATGCCCGATGCGATCCTCCTGGACTGGAACATGCCGGTAATGAACGGCATCGAATTCCTGAAGGCGCTGGCCGAAGAGACAGCCGGGCAGCTGCCGCTCGTCATCTTCTGCTCGGGCGAGTCGAGCGTCCGGAACATCCAGGAGGCGATCGCGGCGGGTGCGGACGACTACGTCATCAAGCCGTTCGACCGTGACGTCCTGGCGCTGAAGTTCCGCGACAGCGGCCTGATCGCATAGCGGTCAGGCAGCCGTCAGTCCGCGGGCGAAGGCGCCAAGCTCGCGCGTTGCCTCGCCCATCGACCGATCCAGGGCTGCCACGAGATCCGTCAGGCTTGTCTCGGCGACGCCTCGCTCGATCGCCTGGGCCGCCTCGGCGACGGTATCGAGCCCGTACATGCTCGCGACTCCCTTGATTTCGTGCGCGAGCCGGCGCGCGGCGGGCACGTCGGCGGCAACCCGCAAATCTGCGGTCCGCGCGCCCAAGCCGTCGATCACCCGCATGATCATCCCAGCGGTCTCGGCGGCGCCGAAGTACACCACGAGCGCTTCGAGCCGCATTCGATTGAGAGCCACCGTCAAATCTCCTTCGCCGAGATCACAACAAATTGCGTCGTTTTGGATGGATGCGTTCTAAATCAACCGGTTATTTCAAGCGCAGTCTGCGCTGACGCCTTCGTTGTTAAGCTATTGTTCAAGCTTCGTTAATCATCCCAAAGTATGACTGCCGCTGAGGTGCAGCGGAGTGCCAGATGCGCTCCGGGGGGAAGTGGATGAACATCCTCATCGCCGACGACCACGAGCTCTTCGCCGATCTCGTGAAAACGGTCATCGAGACTCAAGGTCTCGCGGCCGCCGTGCGCACGTTCAAGAATTTCGACAGCGCCTACGCGGCGGCTGGCACCCGCAAGTCGGGAAGCGCACGCAACTTCGATCTCATCCTGTTGGATATGCGCATGCCCGGGATGAACGGCCTGAGCGGATTGCGCCGCATGATCGAGGTGGCAGATGGCGCTCCGGTCGCCATCATCTCCGGCACCCTGACGCCCGCCGAGGCGCGCGAAGTGATGCGGGACGGAGCTGCGGGCTTTCTCCCCAAGACGATGCCGCTTGCCGAGCTCGCCGATGCGATCAAGAAAATCGCCGGCGGTGAGCGTTATCTCCCGAAATTCCTCATGGCTTCCGCGGGCGCGGAGGCGGTGGCGCCCCGAAAAGAGGCGAAGCTGGGCGACCTGACCGACCGCGAGCGGCAGGTGCTGGACGAGCTGATGCAGGGCTGGTCCAACAAGCAGATCGGGGACAATCTCGGGATCAGCGAGATCACCGTGAAAAGCCATCTCATGCACCTCTTCCGCAAAATCGGCGCGCGCAACCGCACCGACGCCATGCGCATCGGATTGCAGCTCAAGGCCAAGGTCGCCGGTGCAACAAATGCGGGCGGGACAGGCGCCAGCGCGACGCCCTAAAGCGTGCGCCGGTCAGCGGTCAGCGCACCGGCGGCCGACCGCATAGGGGGAGGCTTGCAGCTGACCATCAAGACGAAGTTGCTGCTGGTCCTCGCGAGCTTGACGCTCATGCTGGCGGCGACGGCCACGGCCGGTTGGATCGGCCTTGCACTTACCCACGAAGCCTTCCGCACCGTCTACGCAGATCGCGTGCTGCCGCTGCAGCAGCTGAAATCCGTGTCCGACATGTATGCCGTGAACCTTCCCACCACGGCGCAGAAGGTGCGCGACGGAGTTCTTTCCTGGGGTGAAGGAATCAAGTCGATCGATGCCGCAAACGACGAAATCTCGCAACGCTGGACGGCCTATCTCGGAACGTATCTGACACCGGAGGAGGAACGCCTGAGCGGGGAGGCGCGCGCGTTGATGGCGACGGCCGATAGGTCTATCGCCCGGCTGCGCATGGTCATGGTGTCGCAGGATCGCGCCGGACTTGCAGCCTACGTGGCGGGAGAGCTCTACCCATCCATCGATCCGCTGACGGGAAAAATTGAGCAGTTGGTGGACCTTCAGCGGCGCGTCGCAGCAGCCGAGCTGGGACGCGCCGACCGGATCTTCGCGGTAAGCAAGTGGTCCGAGGTTCTGCTCCTGGCTTTGGCCCTGGTTGCCGTCGCCGCCGGCGCATGGATCACGGTCGGCGGGGTGATGCGGCCATTGTCCGCGATGACCGAGGCGATGCGGCGGATCGCCGCGCGGGACTTTGCCACTCAGGTGCCATCGGTCGGCAGGCCGGACGAAATCGGCGCGATGGCGGCCGCACTCGAAATCTTCCGCCAGGCAGAGCTGATGGCGGAGCATCTGCAGGACGAAAACAAGGAGCAGCGGGCGTGGCTGGAACGGCTGCTCGACGAGCTTCCGGTCGGCGTCACCATCTTCGACAGGCAGCAGCGCTTGGTCCTGCGCAACAGCACCATGAACCGCCTGCACCCGCATCCCGATCCGAAGCGACTCATCGGCACAAGCCTCGACCAGCTGATCCGGGCGGTCCTCGCGTCCAGTGTCGCGCCGTCTGCAAACGAGGAGAGCTTCGTGCGCGATCTCATCGCGCGCTACCAAAATACTCGCGAGGGTCGCTTCGAGACGCGGTTTCCCGGTGGCGCCGAGGTCAGCGTCTATTTCCGGTGGATCGACGACAAGTATCTCGTCCTGGTGCACACCGACATTTCGGCCCTGCGCGAAGCCGAGCGGCGTGCAACACAGGCCGAACAGCGGATGCGCAGCATCGTAGAGAGCCTCCCGCTCGGCCTCGTCCTGTATGACGAATCGGAGCGGCGGGTCCTCGTCAACCAATGGTTCGAGACGGAGTTGCCGCGCGCGAAGCACGAGGCCGACCAACTCCGACGGCACGAGGACATCATGCGCCTCGTGCCACCCGATGAGATCACGACACCCGACGGCCGGACGGCGCAGGGCCAAGCCGCGGTTGATCTCATGATGAGCACGTATCGCAGTCAACCGCGTGGGGTGATGGCGATGCGACGCGGCGATCGAAACTTTTCCGTCCATTTCGCCAATCTGTCCGGAATCGGCCGTGTCGTCATGGCCACCAACGTGACCGATCTCGTACGGGCCCAGCGGGCAACAGAAGCCGCCGAACGACGGATGCGCAGCGTCGTCGAAAACCTCCCGCTTGGGGTCATTCTGTACGGGGAGGATGAGCGCCTCTCGCTCGTCAACCAGTGGGTCCAGGGCGAGCTGCCGCGGCCCAAAGTCGACGGCGCGTTGTCGCAAGAGGCGGTCGTCCGCGCGGTACCGCCCGACGAGGTCATCGCCGCCGACGGGACCAGGGCGCAGGGCCAGGCCGCCGCCGATCTGATGATGAGTCTCTATCGCCGCGAAGCGCGCGGCGTCATGACGGTGCGGCACGGCGATCGTCACTTCGTCGTGAATTTCGCGAATCTTCCCGGAATCGGCCGGCTTCTCGCGCTGACCAACATCACGGACCTGGTCCAGGCGCAGCGGACCGCCGAGGAATCCGAGCGGCGGCTCAGGACCGCGATCGCCGAGATTCCGCTCAGCTTTTCCCTATTCGCACCCGATCACACGCTGCGTCTCTTCAACGAGGGATTCCGGCGTGAGTTTCGCACGATCGCCGAAATCATCCGACCCGGCGTATCGGTCCGCGAGATCGTGGCCGCTTATCTGGACGCATCGGACCGGCCGACGCCCAGCTTCACCTATGAGGAGTGGCAGCGCGCCAAGGCCGACCCGCCAAACCATCAAGGCTTCATCGACGAGCTGGCACGGCGCTTCCTCCACCGGCTGTCGGAGCCCGTCGATGTCGAGCGCGACTACGGGACCTATCGGTTGCGGCAGGTCAAGCTGCCGAACGGCGAAATCGTGCGCGTGTCCGCCGACATCACCGATCTGCGCCAGAAGGAGGCCGAAATCCGCCGGCTTGGAGAATCCGCCCTGGCGCAGCGGACCGCGACTCTCCAGGAGATCATCGACACGATCCCGCAGGCGGTCGCCGTCCTTGACAGAGCCCAGGAGGTCCGATTCGTCAACCGCTCGCTGTCCGAGTTGATCGGCGGAGGCGGAGGGTCGGACCGGCCCGTGCAAATGGCCGCGATCCTTGCAGCTCTGGGCGTACCGCAACCGTCGATCGACGAGCTGTTCGCGGGCGGCCCACGCGAGATCGAGGTGACGTCGCGCGCACAAAGGCCGTTGCGCATCCGTGTAGCCTCCATCCCGGCCGGGGATACGTTGCTGACGATTTCAGACCTGTCGGAGCAGCGGCGGGCGGAGGCCGAGCGCTTGGAGCAGCAGCAGCGTGTCCTCGAGGCTGAAAAGAGCCAGGCCGTGCTGACGCTCGCCGGAACGATCGCCCACGATTTCAACAACCTGCTGGCCGTCATCCTCGGATTCTCCTCGATCGCCTCCGCGGCATCCAAGAAGGTCTTGGATGCGTCCGCGTTGCCACCCGCGGATGCCCGCGAGCTTGCCGATGTGGTGGCGTCGATCGACAAAGTCGTCATCAGCGCGGAGCGCGGCCGCAACGTCGTGGCGTCGCTGAACGCGCTGTCCCAGGAGCGTCGCGCGCGCGTCGAACGGCTCGATCTGCGGATGGTCGTCAAGGATGTCGAGCAGCTGCTCCGAGTCCTTGTTCCGTCATCGATCCGTCTCGACCTCGATCTGCTGGGCTCGCCATGCGTCGTGGCCGCCAATGCGACACAGATCGAACAGATCGTCACCAATCTCTGCGTCAACGCCGTCCATGCGCTCGAGGGCAAGGCGGGGGAAGTCGGAATCGGGGTCGACACGATCGACGTCGACGGCGGCCGCGCCGAGGGGTTGCGGACCACGGAAGCCGCCGTGCATCGCGGCGCCTCTCATGTGGAAGTCGCCGACGACGGCACGGTATCGGTGCTGGTGGGCGTCCTGACGAAAGGCCGGTACGCCCGTTTGCGGGTCGTCGACAACGGTCACGGCATGACGGAGGAGGTCGCACGCAAGGTTCTCACCCCGTTTTTCACCACCAAAGCTCCCGGGGTGGGCACCGGCCTGGGGCTCAGCTCGGTGATTGAAATCGTCGCTTCGCATCAAGGTGCCATTCACATCCGCACCAAGGCGGGGGCCGGGACGACGTTCATGATCCTCCTTCCGGTTGCAGGGGACGTTGCAGCCAGGGTCGAGACGGACGCTCCGGCGCCCTCCGCGCTGCCGCCGGACGCCGACATCCGCACGGAGACCCGCGTGCTGGTGGTCGATGACGAGGCATTGCTGGCGGAACTGGCGGCGAACGTGCTGCGCCGAGCCGGCTACGAGGTCGAGGCTTTTACCGATCCGGCGGCGGCCCTCGGTCGCCTCCGCAGCGATCCGCTCGCGTTCGATATCGTCGTTACCGACCAGACGATGCCCGGGATGACCGGCCTCGAGCTCGTGGAGCAGCTCCGGCCCCTTCGCCCCGACCTCCCGATCATCATCTGCACGGGCCATGTGCCGGAGATCGAGAAAAACGGCGGACTGCCGGCCGGCATCCGGCACGTCCTGCGCAAGCCCTATTCGCCGGTCGACCTGGCGACGATGGTTCGCGACGCACTCGCCGAGCCGTTGCCCGCCTCGTAGCGGGGCGGGACCGCCTCTTACTTGAACCCGGCGCGCCTCATCAGGTCGAAGAGCTCGCGCAGCGCCTTTTCCTTCTCCACCGGATCGGTGAGGTCTTCGACCACCTTGGCCGTGAAGTCCGGCTGGCGCAGATACTCGACGACGCGCGACCGCGCCGCCTCGACCGCCTTGCCCGGCGGCAGCATGTCGGGCAGGCACATGCTCATCAACAGGCGCGCGCGGGCGCGCAGCGGCCGGTTCGGATCGTCGACCATCTTGATGATCTGGGCCTTGTCGACGTACTCGAACAGCAGGTTCTCGAGATGTCCGGTGAGCGGCTGCTTGAGCTCGTCCGCCTGGGCATTGTCCCGCACGTGGTAGAACAGGTTGGTGACCGCGCGCATGACCAGCGCCGGGTTCTTGGACTGCGGGTTGAAGTCGGTGGCGGCGCGCGTGTCCGCGATCCAGCCTTTCGTCAGCTCCGCGATGTGCGCTTTGAGCCCGGGATACGGGCTTGCGTCATGCGCCGCGAGCAGGAAGCGCACCTTGCGTGCCGGCTCGAGCAGCTTGCCGGTGACGTAGGCGACCGCCTCGTTGCGGCCGCTGTCGCCGCCCTTGTTGATCATGCGGGCTGCGCGCTCGATCACGGCCATCAGGATCTCCGGGCTCGCCCGGACCGGCGCATCGACAGGGACGAGGCGCTCGACCAGGCTGCGGAATGCCGCTTCCTCGTCCTTCGGGTCGCCCTCGCGGAGCAGCGCATTCCGGCTCGCGATCATCGATTGGGCGCGATCGGCGATGACCGCGACGGAGCCGGGCAGGCGCGAGGCACTGATGAGCTTGTTCAGCCGCTCGCCGGTGGCGGTGGCTTCGCTCGCAGCAGCCTGAGCAGCCTTGGCGAGCGTCATCTGGCCGTCGAGCAGGTCGAGCATGGCCAGGATCGCGGCCAGCAGGCTGTCACGCCGGCCGAGCACGTCCTGGATCACGGACGCATCGGTCAGCGTGTCGGCGATGAACTCGTCGAGCGCATCGACCGCCGTGCCGGGGTCGACCCCCTCGGCCCATTTGACGGCATTTTCCAGCTTGCCGAGGAAGCTGCGTTCGCCCATCAACTCGCGGCTGATGGCGACGCGCACGAGATAGTCCCGCTCGTTCGCGTCCGCCGCCCGGCCGGCAATCGCCTCGCCGAGCGCCTTGAGACCGACGGTTGAGATCGACGGCAGCTCCGCTTTTTCGGCGGCGTTGGCGCGCGCCACGACCTCATCGATCATCCCGAACAGCTCATCGCGCCGGCCCTTGGCGCCCGCCTGATCCCCCTGGGCGGACTGCAGGCTGGCGACTTTGCCGACGGCTGAGCTGAAGATGTTGTCCTTCTCCATCACGCGCTTGAGCTCGCGCGCGTTGTAGAGGACTTCGCTCACCGTCAGGTTCATCTTGGCGGAGTAGTTGCGGAACAGCTTGGCCATGGCCAGCCGCGCGTTGCCGCCATAGAGATCGGCGGATTTCTCGCATCGGTTGGGCGGCGTTTCGAGCGGCGCGATCGTGATGACGCCGCTGTCGCCGGAGCGGCCGGCCTGCTCGAAGATGATCTTGTCGGAGACCTTGCCGATCCGGCTGGTCACCTCGGTGATCACCTTGACGCCTTCGACACCAGGCATGCCGATCCGGCGCTTGGCGGCCGCGATCGCGTCCTGCTCGTTGCTCTCGGCCGACTCGATCGACCACCGGCCGCCGCGATTGACGTGGACTTCGAATTCCGCTGCTGCCATTCACCCGCCCCCGCTCGGTGCTCATACTCATTCCGGCGCGCGAACCAAGCGCACCGCAACCCCCAACCGGCGAATCAGGAAAGATGTTTTTGAGCAGCCGAACGCGGCGCTGTCTCGCCACTGCGGCAGTCTTTCTGACCACACCGAATCGTAATGTAGCGGGAGCGGGTTAAGAAATTCTAGCGGCCAAGCCGCAGAATTGCGCTTTGGCCAAGCAGTTCAAAGGGCTGGGGATAACTAAAAAATGTTAATGTGGACAATAAGTTGAGCGCCGCCGCCGCCGCGTCAAATGTTAACGCGCAACCGTGTACCGGCGGCCCCGCAGTGCGTTTACTCACAGACGGATCAGCTCTCGCCGACCACGGCGACCGGCTGGATCTCGACCATCATCTCGGGTTTTGCGAAGCCGGCGCAGGTGATCAGGGCGCTCGCCGGAAATCCGTTCGGGAAATACTGTTTGCGCAGCTCGACGAAGCGGTCCCCGTGGCGCGCGTCGATGATGAACACCGTCATCGTGACGATGTCGGTGAGGTTGCCGCCGGCCTCGGCGAGGGTGCGGGCCAGGTTCTTGAACGACTGATCGACCTGCGCGTCGAAATCGCCGGCCAGAGACATGCCCTTGTCGTCATGTGTCGCCCCATGCCCCGCGACCCAGATGACCGTACCCCCTCGCGTGACCACGGCGGGCGAGAATGCGCGGGCCTTCTGCCAGGTTCCCTCGACGTAACGGCGCGGCATGTGGTCCTCCCGTTATGGCGCGTCCATAACTGTCTGGCGCGCGCGTCCTCTGTGTCAATGTTGCGCTGCGTTGCCGGCCCTTCGGGCCCGCCGACGGGCGTGAGCCGGCCGGCTTGCCGGGGGAGCGGGCGCCACTTAGAGTGCGCGCGCATCTTTCAGGAGGTCCTTCAGCCCATGAGCGCCAGCCTCATCGATTCCGAGGTCTTTCGTCACATCTTCACCACGGAGGCGATGCGGCGCGTCTTCTCGGACGAGGCACGGGTCCAGTACTATCTCGACATCGAGGCCGCACTCGCGCGCGTGCAGGGGCGGCTCGGCATCATCCCGCCGAACGCGGCCGACGAGATCGTCCGGCACTGCAACGCCGCCCAGTTCGACATGGCGAAGCTCAAGGCGCAGACCGAGCGCATCGGCTATCCGGTGCTGCCGGTGGTCCAGCAGCTCGTGGCGTTGTGCAAGGACGGCCTTGGCGAATGGTGCCATTGGGGTGCGACCACCCAGGACATCACCGACACCGCGACGGTGCTGCAGATCCGGGATGCGCTGAAGCTCATCGAGCAGGACGTCGACGCGATCGCGGAGTCGCTCGCCGGCCTCGCGCGCAAATATCGCGACACGCCGATGGCCGGCCGCAGCAACCTGCAGCAGGCGGTTCCCATCACCTTCGGCTACAAGATGGCCGTGATCCTGGCCGGCATGGAGCGCCACCGCGAGCGGCTCAAGCAGCTGCGCCCGCGGGTGCTGGTGGGCGAGTTCGGCGGCGCCTGCGGCAATCTGAACTCGCTGGGCACGCGCGGGCTCGAGGTGCAGGAGGGGCTGATGAAGGAGCTCGGCCTCGGACAGCCCGAGATCGCCTGGCATACCGTGCACGACCGCATGGCCGAGGTGGGCTGCTTCCTCGGGCTCGTCACCGGCACGGTCAACAAGTTCGCGACCGACGTGAAGCTGATGATGCAGACCGAGGTCGAGGAGGTGTTCGAGCCCTTCCACGAAGGCCGCGGGTCGAGCAGCACGATGCCGCAGAAGCGCAACCCGATCTCGACCCTCTACATCACGGCGTGCACCGCGATGGTGCGCCAGCTCGTGCCCGCCCTGCTCAACGCGATGGACCAGGATCACGAGCGCGCGACCGGCAACTGGGAGATCGAGTGGCTCGCCATGCCCGAGATCTTCTGCTACGCCGCCGGCGCCCTGTCCCAGGCGCGGTTCCTGGTGGGCGGCCTGCAGGTGAACCCAGACCGGATGCGCACCAACCTCGACGCGACGCGCGGCCTCATCGTGTCCGAGGCGGTCATGATGGGGCTTGGGCCCTATCTGGGCCGCCAGCGCGCGCACGACCTCGTCTATGACATCTGCCGCAAGGTGATCGCGACCGGCCGGCCGTTCCTCGACCTGCTCGCCGAGGACCGCGAGATCTCGCAGCACGTGAACCGCGCCGCCCTCGCGAAACTCGTCGACCCCGCGAATTATCTTGGCCAGGCCGGCGAGATGGTCGACCGCGTCCTGGCGCGACGGGGCTGAACGTTCCGGAGGCGTGCTTATGGGGCTGACCATCCGGCCCGCTGTCCCGGAAGACGAAGCCGGCGTCATAGACCTGTGGCGGGCCTGCGATCTGGTCGCGAGCTACAACGATCCCGCCGCCGATTTCCGGTTCGCGAGGGCCGGCGCGTGCTCCGACGTGCTGGTCGGTGAAGACGAGAGCGGCCGCATCAGCGGCAGCGTCATGGTCGGGCACGACGGTCACCGGGGTTGGCTCTACTACGTCGCCTCCAGCCCTCGCACACGCGGAAAGGGGATCGGGCGCCAGATGGTGCAGGCCGCCGAGGAGTGGCTGCGGCAGAGAGGCGTCGTCAAAGCCCAGCTCATGGTGCGCGAGACAAACACCCGGGTTGTCTCCTTCTACGAGAACCTGGGCTTCGAAGTCGCCCCGCGGGTGCTCATGAGCAAGTGGCTGCGCCGCTAGGCGGTCGCGGTCGGCATGTCGCTGCGGTCGAAGACGAGCGACACGCGTGCGTCCGGATGCAGCTCGGGCATGGTCGCAGCCCACGCCTCGTACTTGGCCCGCAGCTCGGCGAGGCGCTCGGGATAGCGTCTGATGAGATTGGCCCGCTCGCGGCTGTCCTTTGACAGGTCGAACAGGTACTCGATCCCGTCGACGTGGAGATACTTCCAGCTCCCGGCACGGCAGGCGCGCTGGCTGCGGTGCTTCATGCGCCAGAACAGCTCGCGCGGCGTGACCTTGGACGGATCGGCCAGCAGCGGCAGCAGGTTCAGCCCGTCGAGCGGATAGTCCGGATGCGCGGCAACGCCCGCGGCGGCGAGGAAGGTCGCCGGCCAGTCCATGGTGATTGCGATCTGCTCGGTCACGCGCCCCGCCGGGATGACCGCCGGCCAGTGCGCCAGCAGGGGCACGCGGATGCCGCCTTCGAGCAGGTCCATTTTTTCGCCGACGAACGGCCAGTTGTCGGAGAAGCGCTCGCCGCCGTTGTCGCTGGTGAAGACGGTGAGGGTATTGTCGGCAACGCCGTTCTCTCGCAGGGCGGCGAGGATCTGGCCGATGCCCTCGTCCATGTGCCGGATCATCGTGTGATAGGTCTGCAAGCTGCCGCCGTCCACGTGATGGATCGCCTTGCCGATCCGCCGCGATTCCGCTTCATCTTCGCGCGTCTCCCACGGCCAGTGCGGGGCCGTGTAGTGGACGCTGAGAAGGAACGGCGCTTCCGCGCCCTTCTGCCGGCCGATGAACTCGACGGCGCGCTGGCTGATCAGGTCGGTCATGTAGCCGATGCGATGTGTCTCGGCGCCGTTCTCGTACAGATCGTGCACACCCGCGCGGTCGCAATGGGAAAAGTAGTCGATGCCGCCGCCGAGCGGGCCGAAATGCTCCTGGTAGCCGCTCTTGAGCGGGCCGAAATGCGGCGGATAGCCGAGGTGCCATTTGCCGGCGAGCGCCGTCGTGTACCCGGCCCCGCGCAGGAGCGAGGGCAGGGTGGGATGGGCCGGCGGCAGACCGAGGTCGTCGCGCCCGCGCGCCACGCCGGACAAGGGCTCGTCGAGGGCGCCGCGCAGCCGGTACTGGTAACGGCCGGTGATCAGCGCAAAGCGGGTCGGCGAGCACACCGGCGAGTTCGAGTAGCCCTCGGTGAAGCGCAGGCCCTCGGCGGCCATGCGGTCGAGCTCGGGCGTCGCCTGGACGCGCGCGCCGTAGGAGCCGACATCGGAATAGCCGAGATCGTCGGCCATGATGAAGACGAAATTGGGGCGCGCCTGGGTCATGGGCATGCGCTCAATCCGCGTGGAAGCCGGAGGCGCGGATCACCGGGCCCCATTTGTCGTAGTCCGCCTTGAGGATGGCCGCGAGCTTGTCCGGCCCGTAGCCGGTCGGCTCGAGCCCGAGCGTCTTGAGCTTCTGCTGAATATCGGGCGCGTGGACGGCATCGACCGCGGCGCGCGCCAGCTTCTCGACGGCGTCCTTGGGGGTGCCCGACGGTGCGAACAGCGCGTACCAGGCCGAGCCCTCGATGTCGTAGCCGCTTTCCTTGAACGTCGGCACGTCGGGAAAGTCGGGCGAGCGCGTGGCGCCCGAGCTCGCGAGGATGCGGCCCTTGCCGGCCTGCGCGAGGGTTCCGAGGTCGGCGATCGGCAGCACCGCCGCCGGAATTTCGCCGCTGTACAGCGCTTCGATGACGTTGGCGGTCCCTTTGTACGGCACGTGGACAAGCGTGAGGCCGGCGGTGTGCGCGAACATCAGCCCGAAGAAATGCGGCAGGCTGCCGGTCGCGGCGGAGGCGAAGTTGCCGTAGTTCCCGCCCTGCTTGGCGAGGGCCACGTAGTCGGCGAGGGTCTTGGCCGGGACATTCGCTCCGACCCCGAGCGCCAGCTGGAAGGCGGCGACGTGCGCCACCGGCGCGTAATCCTTGAACGGGTCGTAGCCGAGCTTCTGGTAGGAGAACGGATACGCGACCATCGTGGCGAGGGGCGTCATCAGCACGGTCGACCCGTCGGCCGGCGCATTCTTCACCAGCATGTTGGCGAGGATCCCGCCCGCGCCGGGCTTGTTTTCGACCAGGACGGTCCGCGCGAGAGAGGCATGCATCTTGTCGGCGACGAGCCGCGTCACGATGTCGCTGCTCGCCCCCGGCGGAAAGCCCAGGATGATGTGCAGCGGCTTGTCCTCGGACCGTGCGGTGCCGGTCAGCGCCGCCGCAAGAAGGATCGCTGCGATAATTCTGCTGCCCCTGATCATCTGTGCGTTTCTCCTCGTCTCATCATCTTGTTATTCGCTCGTGATATGTGCCGCCTCTATGACCTTCCGCCATTTCACGAGATCGGCCGTGACGCGCTGCTGAACGGCGGGGCCGTCGAGCCACAGGGGCTCGATGCCGGCGTCGCTCAGCCGGCTCTGGAGGGCGGGATCATCATACGCCTTGCGCAAGGCTTGACGCAGGGATGCGATCATCGGTGCGGGCGTGCCTGCCGGAGCCAGGAACGCATACCAGGTCGTGATCTGAAGGCCGGGCCATGTCGCAGCAAGCGGCTTTACATCGGGCAGTTGCGGCAGCGGCTTGGCGCCGGTGACGGCGAGCGCCACGAGCTTGCCTGCCCGGATGTGCGGCAGCAGGACCAGGACCGGGCCGCAGAAGAGCTGCACTTCGCCCGATAGCACGGCCTCGGTCGCGGGGCCTGCGCCGCGATATGGGACATGGGAGAGCTTGATGCCCGCCTCCAGACCGATCATCTCGCTGCACAGCTGACCGGGAGAGCCATTTCCGGCGGACGCGTAGTTGATGGCGCCGGGCTTAGCCTTCGCCGCGGCGACGAGATCGGCCATCGTCTTGAAGCCGCTTCCGGCGGAGGCGGCCAGGATATTACTGTCCTCGCCGACCGCGGCGACCGGCTCGAAATCCTTCACCGGATCATAAGGCACCTTCACCAGGGGCGGCGCCTTCACGAGCGGCAGATCGGGCGAGCTCAGGAGCGTGTAGCCGTCCGGTGTCGCGTGCGCAACGACGGCCGCGCCCAGCGTGCCGGTGGCACCCGGCCGGTCTTCGACGACAAACGTCTGACCCAGCTGTTCCGACAGCTTCTGGCTGTATACGCGCGCGAGAGTGTCCGATGGCCCGGGCGGGAAGGGCACCACCACCTTTACCGAGTGCGATGGGTAGGTTTGGCCCTGGCTCGCGGCGGAGCCCAGCGAAATCGCCAAGATAGCGGCGGCACCAACGCGAAGCAGCTTCGACACGGTTTACGGTTCCCTTCTCGTTATCGCCTTTGTACCGCCCGCGACAGGAAGCGGCACGTGCCGTCGCGCTTGATGCGGTCGATCAGGTCGATCTCCCAGGCCAGGTAGTCCTGCATGGCGGCGCCGATGCCCGCCGCGCGCTCGTAGGGCTTCAGCCAGGCGTCGATCGGCTCGTCGGCCATGCGCGCATCGCCCGCCTCGACCGGGTGGCCGGCCCGTGTCCACGCGGCGTTGCCGCCGGCAAGGCAGCGCACGGGGGCTGCCACGAGCCCCTTTGCCTCATCCACCGCAAGGCTCGCAAGTACGCCGTCCTCCGAGGTCAGGACGACGGTGCCCGTGAGCGTGATTTTGGGGAGCGCGGCGGCGAGACGCGAGCGGATTGCGAACCACGCGCCGGTAATGTGCCCGGCGCGATAGGCGCGGCTCGTGGACACATCGATGATGGTCGCCTCGCCGCGGTCGATCAGGCCGCGCAGCGCCGCGGCATCGATGCACGCGTCCGGCCGGTCGACGTCGCCCAGGACCGGGGGCGTCGGCATGCTCGTCTCGGTTCCGCGCTCGGCCAGGACGAAAACGTCGCGCCAGCCCATCTGGCGCAGCCACGAGCCGGTCATCAGCGCGCGGACCTCCTTGTCATCCACGAGCACGATCCGGGCACCCAGCGTGCCCACATACAGATCGGTCGCCTGCACGAGCTGCCCGCCGGGTGCGGAGACCGCACCCGGGACATGGCCGGCGCGATACTCGTCCGGATCCCGCACATCGAAGAGGTACACCGTTCGTGCGCCCGCTTCGGCTTGAAAGCGCTCCAACGTGTCGCGGTCGATGCGCACCACCCCGTACGCGTCGGCGACGCGCGCCGCAGCACCCTTCGCCCAGGCGAGCGCCCCGGGCGAGGGTGGAGGAGCCCTTCGGTTCTGTCCCGTCTCGCAGGTGAAGCCGGCCAGGTTCCAGCCCATCGTGCCGTTGCGCAGCGCCACGACCTTGTTGGGCACGCCCGCGTTGATCAGCGACTGCGCGCCGATGATGCTGCGCGTGCGTCCGGCACAATTGACCACGATCGTGGTCTCCGGCGAGGCAGCCAGATCGCGGGCCCGCAGCACCAGCTCCGCCCCCGGCACGTCGATGCCGGTGGGGATGCTCATCTTCGAATATTCGTCGAACGGCCGGCTGTCGAGGACGACGAGATCCGTCCTGTTGCGCAGCAGCCGCTCGAGCTCCTGCGGCTCGATGCTCGGCGTGCCGCTGTCGTGCTCGACGAACTCGCCGAACGCCTTGCTGGGCACGTGGACGCCCGAGAAAAGCTCGTGGCCGGACGCGGCCCAGCCGGCCACGCCGCCGCGCAGGATCGAAAGGTCCGTATAGCCGTGCCCGCTCAGGACCTCGGCGGCGCGTCCGGCGAGCTTTTCGCCATCATCGCACAGCACGATGCGGGTGCCGCGCCGCGGCACGAGCGCCGGTACGCGCAGCTCGAGGCGGCTCAACGGGGTTGAGCGCGCATGCAGGAGATGGCTCTGCGAATAGATCAACTCCTCGCGAACATCGAGGAGGGCGAGCTCGCGCCCGTCGTCCAGCATCGCGCGGAGCTGTTGCGGATCGACCGCGCCGATCCGGGCCCGGACTTGGGCTGCGGTCACGTCGCCTGCTGCGGTGTCATCTGCGTGATCTTGCCGGCACGGTCGAACATGATGCGCGGGATGCGGTCGAGATTGGTGCCGGTTACGCGCACGAAACAGGAGCTCGCAGGGTAGTTGATCGCGTGGATCTTGCCGTCCTGGAAGATGCCGGCGTGCCCGGGCATGAGCCGGTACTGCTTGGCCACCTCGAGCTTGCCGTGCGCGGGGTCCGAGCCGTCGTCGAGGCGCTCGAATTCGGTCATGTCGGTGTATTCCGTCGCCTGGCCGTAGATCGCCCAGGACTTGCCATGGTCGTGCGGCAGGCCCGCGCGCGGCTTCTCATTGAGGTGCGCCAGGACCTGGAAACCGAGCTCTTTGTCCTCGTAGAGCAGGTGCAGGCCGCGGGGTGCCTCGACACAGTAGCGCTGCACGAAGTCCCGGTTGCGAAGCAGCTGCTCCAGGCGCTTCCGCACCTCCTCGCGGCCCTTGGGGCCGGGGTCACGCTTGAGGATGGCGTGGCACTCGGTGGTGAATTGCTCGAGATCGTAAGACATGGGGTCTCTCCTCAGCGCGTGATCTGAACTCCCACCATCGCACGCGGGTCGCGCTTGGGCCATTTGCCGAGCTCGACCGCGTGCAGGAACTTCGCGACTTGGTGGTTGAACTCGTCGGGGTCCTCGAGGTTGATGGCATGGCCGCAATTCGGCATGACCACGAGGCCGGCGGTCGGGATCGCGCGCTTCATCATCATGTCGGGCTCGAGGCACGCCCAGTCCTCGTCGCCGGTCATGATGAGGGTGGGCACGGTCACCACCTTGAGCTTGTCGACCAGGTCGAACAGCGAGGGCCGGCGCTTCTGTACGCCGCGTAAGGTGTTGGCCGAGCCGCGCGCCGAGTGCTCGCTCATCTGCTTGAAGAATTCTGCCCAGCCGCGCGGGTCCTTGTTCTGGAGCTGCACCCGCGTCGCATTGTTGCCCGCGTAGGCCTCGCAGGCCTGCGGCATCGAGAGCGTATCGAAGCGCTTGGCCGCGGCTTCCGAATCGTCGGCGAATTTCTGGCGCGCGTCGGGCGAGGCGCCATAGCCGCAGCCCGCGACGACGAGCGAGCGGGCGCGCTGCGGATAGGCCATGCCGAAATGCACCGTGGCGAAGCCGCCCATGGAAAGGCCGATCACGTGCGCCTTGTCGATCTTCAGCGCATCCAGCACCGAGCGTACGTCGTCGCGCGCGCGGTCCTGCGAATAGCGCTCCCCATCCTCGGGCACGTCCGACGGCGGATAGCCGCGGGCATTGTAGGTGATGCAGCGATAGTGCCGCGCGAAGTAGCGCACCTGCGGCTCCCACGACCGATGGTCGCCCGCGAACTCGTGCACGAAGACGATCGGGGTGCCGGTGCCGGTCTCCTCGTAATAGAGCTTCACGCCATCGTCGGTCGTCAGGTGCGGCATCGAGCCCTCCCTCGTTTGGCTTCTAGTCGGCGGCCCTCTGAGTCCCCAAGGGCGGCTTGGCGGCAAATTTGGAGCCGCGCACGCACATCCGGCCGCGGTCATCCTGCCACAGCTTCTCCGTCGCGTGCAGGTGGCCCATCGCGCGCGTCACGAGCTGGAAGTCGTAGGCCGAAAACCTTTCGGCGATCTCGGTGTAGTACAAGGGCGCGTCGCTGATCAGCGCCAGGATCTTCTTCGCCAGTGCTGCCGCCTTCTTCTCGTCGCCGCCCTCGCCGGGCTTGTCCGCCTTCCCCTTGAGATAGTCGCCGATCTTCGCGCGGTCGGCATAGGCGTAAGAGATCCGATCGTAGCGCTCGTGCGGGATGCCCTCGGGGATCGTCGCGTCGATCCCGACCTTGGCCGTGGTCGGCACCGCACCGGAGGTCATGGGCGGGAGGCTGGGATCGAGCGGCTTCGCGCGCACGTTGCTGACGATCATCACGTCGCGGTCGCCCTGCACCCGCGTGGCAACCGCCCATTCGACCTCGGTCGGGTTGAAGACGTCGATGTCGTCATCGACCACCACCACGTGCTTCAGGTCCATGACCGAAAGGGCCGCAAGCAGGGCGTTCTTGCCTTCGCCGGGCTGCTTCCTGATCGAGATCACGGCGTGCCAGAAGGCACACCCGCCGACGGTCACGTTGATGTCCTTCACCGTGACGCCCGCGGTCTTGAGGGCTTGGCGCAGGGCGGCGTAGCGCGTGGGTGCCGCAAGCCAGGTGTTCTCCCAGGGCATGTGCAGCGCGTAGTAGATCGCGTCCTTGCGCATGGAGATCGCCTTGATGCGCACCAGCGGGTTCCAGTGCAGCCCGCCCATGAGGCGGGTGAACTCGCCGAACCGGCCCTCCGGCTGCGTCCAGCCGGTCGGCAGGATTTCAGCCTCGAGCACGATCTCGGCGTCGGCGATGTAGGGCATGTCGATGGTGGCGCAGGGTGCGAGCTCCACCGCGCGGCCGCGCAAGCCTCCGGTGATGCCCATTTCATCCATGCCGAGAGGTGCGCGATAGCCCGCCCCCAGGATCTCGATCGGATGCGTGCCGATGCTGATCGAGATCGGGCACGGCCGCCCGGCCTCGTACGCGCGCTGGGCGAACAGGCGCATGTTGTTGGGCGTCACGATGTCGATCCCGGTGAGGTTCTTTTCCTTCACCATGAAGCGGTACATGCCGCTGTTCATGCCGAGCTCGGGGTCGCGTGCGATCACCACGCCCGCGGTGATCATCGGGCCGCCGTCGTACACCGAGCACATCGGGATCGGCAGCTTGTAGAGATCCACGTCGTCGCCGACCTGCTGCACGTCGCGGGCGGGCGAGCCCTGGAGGTGGCGCGGTGCGATCGGATGCTGGACCGCATGCTGCAGCCGGACCGCGATCTCGTCGTAGCTGCGGCAGCCCATCGAGGAGATCGCGCGCTGCTGGGTGCGGATCAGGCCCGAGACGACCGGCATGTCGTAGCCGATCACGTCATGGAAATAGAGCGCCGTCTCGGCCTGGTCGACGAGGGTCGCGATGTGGCGGATGTCCACCGGCTGGCGGATGTCGGCCAGCTCGCCCTCCCGGCGCAGCCGATCGAGAAACCCGCGAAACGTCTCCTCCATGCCGAACTCCGTCTGTTCGCGCTCAAACTAACCAGACGGTCAGCGGCTGGCAATCCGAACCGAAGTTAAATCCGGTCCGGGTCGGGCGCGGGTTCGGCAGGGGGCTGGAGGCGGAGCTGGCCCGCTAGTTTGTGGGGGCGGGCGCCGAGGCGAGGTTACGCGCCCGGTAAAACACGTGGTCGCCGATGCGTCCGACCCGCACGAGGCCGGGCGCCCAGTCCGGCTCGCTCGACACGGTGTGAAAATAGGTGCTGCCCTTCACCGGGTCGGCACCGGGGTCGGCCAGCGCCTGGTGCGCGACGCGTTGCGCCATCTCCCAGGCGGCTTCGTCACGCGGCCATTCCTGGACGACTTTCGGGTCCCGGGTCCATGCGAAGTTGCCGGATTTGAAGACGACGTCGCAGATCGTGGGCAGATCGCTGGTCTCGTAACGGTTCAGCGTGACATGCGCCACCGCGAGCTGACCTTCGATCGGCTGATTGCGCGCCTCGCGATAGACGTTCAAGGCAAGGCACAGCAGGTCGCTGCCCGAGATGTGCTCCTCTTTGGGCGCTGCCATCGCCGGCGCGATCGCGAGCATCGCCGCGATGCTCCCGCAGATCGCCAGCACCCTCAGCCGCGTGCAGCTGGGCGGGCGTGCGCCATCTACGGAACATGCGCCACGTCGGGTCACGGCTGTCTCTCCAGATCCATGCCCTTCGAAACGAAAAAATGAGCCGAGGGTTCCCCTTTCTGCCGCGCCGGCGGTCAGCTCGGGAACGCCGTTTCGACGGCCGAGATGACCAGCGCGATGGTCTTGTCGCGGCCGACGCCCTCGCAGGACTTGATGGCGCGGATGACGGGATCGAAGAGCTCCTCCGAGCCTGGACGGACGCCGCGTGCAGCGGCAGGTGTTGCGCGCTGGTTGGCCGCTTCATGCGTCGTGATCATGGGAGCCTCCTGCCGTTAGGCCGCGCGCGCCTGCGCACGGCTCGCCGCCGGTTGGGCGGCCAGATCGTTGATGCCGGTCCGCGCGAGCGTCGCGCGATGGGCCAGCGCCAAGGCGGCGACATAGCTCTGATGCCATTGCACGGCATCGTGATGGAGAAGCTTCACGATCATGCGGCGCCAGCGATCCTGTCGCTCGGCGAGCGGCATGCGGAGCGCGGCGCGCAACGCCTGGGTCATCGCGGCGGCATCGCCGGGGTCGACGAGAAGGGCCTCGGTGAGCAGCTCGGCCGCACCCGCGAAGCGCGACAGGATCAGCGCGCCGGGATCCGCTGGGTCCTGTGCCGCGACATATTGCTTGGCGGTCAGGTTGACGCCGTCGCGCAACGGGGTTGCGAGTCCCACGCGGCCGAGCCGGTACAGGGCCGCGAGCGAGCTTTGCGGAAGCTTGGCAAAGATGTCGAGGACTGGCATCCACCCGCGCGTCAGATGCCGGGCGTTGATCCGCTCGACCAGCGCCTGCTGGTCCATGCGCAGTTCCAGATAGCCCGGCACCAGTGGCCGCGACGGCAAGGTGACCTGGACCATCGTGGAGGCGCCTCGATACTCATGCGCTTGATCAAGGAGGCTTTCATACGCGCGCAGCCGCTCGAGCAGGCCCTTTGTGTAGTCGAGCCGGTCGACGCTGATGATCGCCGGCCGCCCTTGCACCGATTGTGCGAGGCGCCGCGTCCGGGCGGCCGTCTCGTTGCCGGCGGCTGCTGCCATATGGAGACGCGTGTGGAGGCCGACCGGGAACACGCCGGTGGCGGGGATCGCGCGCGGGCCGGCGGCGCGGCTTCCGGTGCAGAAGCGTCCGGATGCCGCGCGCATGAAGTCGTCGAAATTCCGCGCGTCGCGATGGGTCTGGAACCCGATCAGGTCGTACGCGGCGAAGTCGCTGACGAATTTCTTGTGCCAGGGCCAGGCCAGCAATCCGCGCGGCGACGGAAACGGCACGTGCAGGAACAGCCCGATCGCGTTTCTCACGCCCGCCTGCCGCAGCAATGCCGCGAGCGGGATCAGGTGATAATCGTGGATCCAGATGCGATCGTCGCCGCGCAGCAGCGGCGCGAGGTGCTTTGCGAACTCCGCATTGACCGCCCGGTAGAAGGCGAGGTCCTCGGCTTGGAAGCGAACGCGGTCCGGCATGTCGTGCAGCAGCGGCCACAGCGTGCCGTTGGCGAAGCCGTTCAGATGGCCCTCGTAGTGGGCAGCAGTCAGATCGACGCCGACGAAGTTGAGCGCGCGCCCGATGCCGCCCGCAGACATCGCGTACGGAGTGCAACGGTCCGAGAGGCGTCCGCTCCAGCCGAACCAGAGAACGCGCTCGTCCTCGACGCCGGCGATGCCGACGGCGGCAGGGCTGGCGGTCGAGACCAGCGGGACCCGATTTGAGACGATGACGAGTCTGTCAGCCATTCGATCCCCCGTGCGCCCGGTGCGTCGATGATGCGCCGCCCGGATGTCGGTTCCGCAGAAGACGAGTGCCGGAACCACTGCATGTTGTACGAGAACGTGGCCTGACCCGGCCGTGACCAAGCGGAAACAAGCTTAGGACCCGCAGTAGCACGCCGATATCGGGAGGAGTCCCGAGAGCTTCGCTGGAATTTATGGAGAAGCCGGGCGTTTTATGCCCAATTTGGGCGCGCGGCTATCGAAGTTGCGCAGATCTGCGCAAATTGCAGGCGTCTGTGGATTATTCTTCCGGCGAGACGAGCCCGTGCCGGATCGCGTAGCGCACCAGGCCCGCGAGATCGTGGATGTCGAGCCGCTCCATCAGGCTCGCGCGATGCGATTCGATCGTCTTCACGCTCGCGTCGAGAAGCTGGGCGATTTCCTTGCTCGATTTCCCCTCGGCGATCAGCTGCAGGATCTCGCGCTGGCGCGGCGTTAGCTGCTCGAGCGAGCTCGTCTTGACCTCGGCCCGGTTGAGATACGCGTCGATGACGTGCTTGGAGATCGCGGGGCTCAGGAAAATCTCGCCGCGCGCGACCGACGCGATCGCGAGCTCGAGCTCGTTGGGCGGCGAGCCTTTCAGCACGTATCCGGACGCACCCGCCCGCAGCGCCTGCAGCACGTAGCTTTCATTCGTATGCATCGACAGCACGATCACCCGGACCTGCGGGAACTCCTTGACGATCCGGCGCGTCGCCTCGAGCCCGTTGAGCCCGGGCATCGAAATGTCCATCAGCACCAGATCCGGGCGTTGCTGCGTCACGAGCTCGAGCGCCTCGCGGCCGTTGCTCGCCTCGGCGATCACCTCGACGTCGGGAAAGTCGTCGATCAACGACCGCAGGCTGGCACGGACGAGCCAGTGATCCTCGGTCAGCAGCAAACGCACGCGCGCCATGTCACACCCGAGAGCTCAGGATCAGAACCGCTGTCGCCCGTGATGCGGAATTCCCCACCCTGATACCCCTCACAGTCGGCAAGCCTGTCGATCTAGTGGAACGATCCCCCACGTGATCGGATCGCGCCCAGTCGGCTTGTCTGGCTGAGGCGAATCAGGTCCGGCGCCCCCACGCCGCATTGAAGATCAGAAAAGCATAGTCTTACGGGAATGGCTAGCCCTCCGGGTAACTCGGAGCTGTGCGGCATATCTGTCGCATTCCATACATTCCCGGGCACTTCTCAGGGTTTCACCTGATAAGCATGGGACGGGCCCGTGACTATTATGGTCCGCTCCCTGGGGGTGGATACCCAGCCCTGAGGTCAGAGCGGCGTTGGGGCAGGTGCACATGCTTGACGATCCATACGAGCCTCGAGCCGGAGGGGGGTGCCGCGCAGAGGGTGCCCCGTCCGCAACACCGGCGCCGGACTGGGTCGATCCGGCACGGGTGATCCGGGCCAATATCCTCCTGGTCGACGACGAGCCGACGAATCTCTCTGCGCTCACCGGGATGCTCGAGCCCCTGGGGCAGAACATCGTCTCGGTCCCGTCCGGCGCCGATGCTTTGCGCCGGCTGCTCGACGACGAGTTCGCCATCATCCTCGTCGATGCGCAGATGCCGGACATGGATGGATATGAGCTGCTGGCCCGGATCCGGCAACGCGATCGCACGCGCGATCTGCCGGTCATCTTCATCAGCGCGTCCAGCACCGGCGACAAGGACATCTCCCGGGCCTACGCGATGGGCGCCGTCGACTACGTGTTCAAGCCCGTGGACCCCGTCGTCTTGCGGGCCAAGGTGTCGGTCTTCGTCGAGCTCTACAAGAGGACGGAGGCGGTGCGCCGCCACGAGCGCGCCCTGCGCCAGATCGAAGAGCGGCAGGCGCTGATCATCCGCTCGCTGCCGATCGCGTTGTACACGGCGGACCTGAACGGAGGCTTCGACGGACCGCGGTTCCTGAGCCAAGGCATTGCGGCCGCCGTCGGCTTCGAGCCCTCCGAATTCGTGCGCGATCCGACGCTGTGGCCTGCGCGCATCCATCCCGCCGATCGCGAGCACGTCCTCTCCCACGTCGCTTCGATCGCGACATCGGGGTCGATGTCGATCGAATACCGGTGGCGTTGCGGCGACGGCTCGGAAAAGGTGTTCCTGGACCAGGCGGTGCTTATCCGGGACGAGGCGGGCCGGCCGCGCGAGGTTCTCGGCACCTGCCTTGACGTGACCTACCGCCGTCAGCTCGAGCAGCAGCTCGCGCACTCGCAGAAGATGGAAGCGATCGGCCAGCTCACCGGCGGCATCGCGCACGACTTCAACAACATGTTGAGCGTGATCATCTGGAACCTGGACGTCGTGACGCGTTCGCTCAAAGGCACGGGCAAGCTGCACGAGCGCTCCCAGATGGCGCTGAACGGCGCGCTCAATTGCGCCGAGCTGATCCGGCAGCTTCTCGCCTTCGCGCGCCACCAGCCGCGCCAGCCCAAGGTGATCCAGATCTCAGAGCTGGTGCCGCGCATGGCCAAGATGCTGAGCCCGGTGCTCGGCGAGCGGATCAAGGTCGGGGTCAGCCTGGTCGACGGCATATGGCCCGTCTTCGCCGATCCGGCCCAGGTCGAATCCATCCTGCTCAATCTCGCCATCAACTCGCGCGATGCGATGCCCGACGGCGGCACCTTGATCATCGAGTGCGCGAATATCCATCACGACAGCCCCGATCTCGATCCCGCACCGGGGGAGTACGTGACCCTGTCGGTGAGCGACACCGGCGTGGGAATGCCGCAGGAGGTGCTCGACCGCGCGTTTGAGCCGTTCTTCACGACCAAGGAATCCGGAAAGGGCAGCGGGCTCGGCCTGAGCATGGTCTACGGCTTCGCCAAGCAGTCGGGCGGGCATGTGACCATCGACAGCAAGGTCGGTCTCGGCACCACGGTCCGCATCTACCTGCCGCGCGCCGACGCCGCACACGCGGCCGCGGAGGCGGATTGGGACGCCGAGCCGGACCTGATCGAGGCCAGCCAGACGATCCTCGTGGTCGAGGACGACGACGACGTGCGCGCGGTCACCGTCGCCCGGCTGCAAGACCTGGGCTATACGGTGTTCGAGGCGGACGGAGCCACGCGCGCGCTTGAGATACTTCGCGGCACCGCTGCGATCGACCTTCTGTTCACGGATGTGGTGATGCCCGGCGGCATGAGCGGTCTCGAGCTTGCCCAGCAGGCGTGCGAAATGCGCCCCGGCGTGAAGGTGCTCTACGCCTCGGGCTATGCGTCCTCGTTCCACGCCGCCCGCCACGTGAACGGCGAACTGCTGCAAAAGCCCTATGGGGATCGAGACCTGCGTGCCGCCCTCAGCCGCGTGTTCGGGGGGACCGCCACCGGCGCCGGAGAGTTGCCGCGCGCCGCCTCCGGGATCATCTGAGGGCCTCGCCCGGTCCCAGGCCCAAAACGCGAGACCGTTAACGACGGCGCAGGATCGCCGCAATCGCCGCGTGTAGTGATCGGCGGTCGATCACACCGGGCGAAGCCGCCCTCTGCCGGATGCGGCGGGGTGGTGCCGTGGGATGGGGGAAGTCCATGATCCTTCAGGGAAATCTTCGGCGCGTGTGCGAGCATGCCGGGCGCGCGCAGCGGGTATTGGCGGTCGGTGCCGCCGACGGCCTGCTGCATGCCGCGACGCACGTCATCGACGGCGGTCCCTACGAGGCGGCGGGCAGCCCTGTTGATCCGCACAACCGCCGCCGCTCCTTGCCGGCGACGTGGATCGAAGCCGACATCTGCGTCACCCCCTGGCCCTATCCGGACAAGTATTTCGATTTTTCCTTCTGCTCGCACGTGCTGGAGGACGTGCGCGATCCGCTGGCAGTGCTGCGCGAGATCAGCCGCGTATCGCGCGCCGGCTACGTCGAGACGCCGAGCCGTGCGCGGGAAAGCTTCGTTGCCGCGAGCCATCCACGGCTATCCGCCTGGCTGGGGAGGATGCCCATGGTCGGCTTTCCCAATCACCGGTGGTACGTGGAAAATGTCGAGGGGCAGTTCCGTTTCCTCGCCAAGACGGCCGAGACGACCGCCTCGCCGGATTATGTGCTCTCGCGGCGCGAGCTCGGCCGCGATCTGACGGAGGACGAGAGTGGGCTTGGCGTGTTCTGGAGCAACCGCATCGACGGCCGCGAGATCGCGGTCTCGAACCCGCGCGAGATCGGCTACGAAATGCGCGGTTTCAAGCAGCGGATCCTGTACCGGCTGCGCTCGTCCGACCGGCGCTTCGAGCATCTCGACGACGCGCGCGCTGCATAAGATCTGCTTCCCGGGCCCCTCTCTCGAAAGACGCGGCTGATTGGCCTATGCTGCCCGCCGCGTCGGCGGGGGAGGGAGCACACATGGCCGATAAGAGCAGCGGGAACATTGTCGTCAGCCTTGGGACCGCAACCCCGGGCGGCGGCTTTCCCCTCTATGGCGCCGCGGTGATCGACGCCCTGCGCGAGGTCGATCCGTCGCTTACGATCGAGCCGCGAAATACCAAGGGAAGCACCGAGAACGTGCCCTTGCTCGAGGCTGGGCGGCTCGATCTGGCGCTCGTCCAGGGTGAGGTCGCCTACGAGGCGTTGTCGGGAATCGGCCGTCCGCCCGCCGAACTCAAGATCCTGGCCGCCATGTATTCGACCGCGGGGATGTTCGTGGTGCGCGCCGACAGTCCAGCGCGCGCGATCGGCGATCTTCGCGGAAAGCCCGTGGCGTTCGGTGCCGCCGGTTCGGGCCTGGTGATTCTCGCGCGATATGTGCTCGACGGCCTCGGGCTCGACCGGGATGCGGATTTCAAAGCCGTGTATCTCGAGAAGGCCGGCGATGGGTCGGCGATGGTCCTGGACGGGCGCGTCGCGGCGCTATGGGGCGGCGGCATCGGCTGGCCTGGATTCGCCACCGTGGCTGCAAGCCCGGGCGGCGCCAGGTTCATCGCGCCGGACGCCGCTGAGTCGGCGCGTATTCGCGCGAAGCATGCATTTCTCAAGCCGCTGACCGTCGCCGCGGGCAGCTATCCGGGGCAGGCGACGCCGATCTCATCGGTAGGCTCGTGGAGCTTCATTCTTGTCAGGCCGAGCCTGGCCGACGAGACCGCATATCGCCTGGCCCGCGCCCTGCACACCGGCGAGGCGGCGCTCGCCCGGCGGCTCGATCAGGCGCGCGAAACCACCGCCGCGAACACCGTCGCGGCCGCGCCGCACCCCGACCTCATCCATCCGGGCGTGCGGCGCTATCTGCGCGAGATCGGCGCGCTCTAATAGTGGGAGTGGCGGTTTTCGCTGTGGGCAATCCACGCCAATGCCAGCGCGAACACCACGAAGCCCGCGATCGCGAGCGCGAGATACGCCGTTTCACCGTCCGACATGCAAACCCTCCTGGCTGAATAGGGCCAGGATGGCCGATGCGGCAGGTGCGATTCTTTGACGCAGATCAAATCTGCGGCGTCAGAAATCAACCGAGCTCGAACGAGGTCAGGCCGAAGACGCCGCGCAGCGGGATGTTGGGTGCGGGGCCGGTATACATCCGCGCGGTCTCGAAGACCGGCTTCAGGCCGTGCTGCTCGGCGAGGCGCACGGCCGGGAGATTCGGCTCGGGCACATCGATCGACAGGGCGGCACTGCCGGCCTTGGCGGCGAGGGCCGCGAACAGGGCTTCGGCCGTCGCTTCGTCGTCGGCGAACAGGGGACCGATCTTGAAGCCGCTGCGGCACGGCCGGATGACGCCGTACCCCGCGATTCGTCCGTCGCGGATCCAGGCGCGTGCCGTCGTCCCCGGCCGCGTGATCCAGAGGTGGAGGAAGGTCGGCCGCGGGGCGGGGAAGTGGCGCCGGTCGTACGCCTCGAGATCGGAAAACAGCACCCCGGTCATCGGCACGAGATGCCCGTCCGTCCGAGCTGCGGGCGGGTTATGGGGGGCCGTCCCCGTGTAGCGGATGTTGCGCCAGGCCAGGATGAAGCCCGACTTGGTGTAATTGCGCTGCTGGCCGATCACGCCGTCCAGCCCGACCTTGTAGCCGGCCAGGCGCCGCAGGCCGGCCCGCCAGGTCTTCAGGCCATAGCCGCGGCCGCGGAATTCGGGCTGGACGATGTAGAAGCCGAGAAAGGCGAAGTTCTCGGGGTAAGTCACCACCGAGATGGAGGAGATCGGCGTCCCGGCGCGTTCGCCGAGCAGAAAGCCGTCGGGGTCAGCGGCGTGGAAGCACTCGCCGTCGTGCCGGCCGGGATTCCAGCCCTCGTTTGCCGCCCAGTCGAGGACGATCTTCATCTCCTCGCGCGCCAAAACGCGGATGCTGAGATCGGCCGGGGCCCCTGTCTGCGCGCCTTCGTAGGGCATCTGCATTCGCTCGCCATGCCCGCCCCGGTCGTCATCATCGACCGGTTTGCTGGGCTGGCGAGAAAATAGCAGAAGCGCGGTGCCCCTCACCAGCCCGCGCGAAACGAAGCCCGGCGCCGCGGCAGCGGCACCGGGCCACGCTTACGACGGCAGAAGGCCGGCTAGGTCGGCCAGGACCAGGCGGGGACGGGGGCCGGCCGCTCGCCCGGTTGGGCTGCGACGGACCGGGCCGGCTCGCCGCCGTGGCGGCGGACGGATGGGCGCTGCAGGGCGCGCCGCGCCCGCGGCTGGCGGTACATGTCGAGCGGGACGGTGTATTGGAGGCGGCCGCGGATTTGGGCGCGCGCCTCGCGCAGCAGGGCTCCGACCCTTGCCTCCGGCAGGCCGGTGATGGTCGCGGTCTCGGCCACCGAGAAACCCTCCATCGACACGAGGAGCAGGATCTGACGGCACAGCGGCGGAATCTGCACCAGCCCCTCGCAGAGGACCAGATCCTCTGGCGCCGGCTCGACGTCGGCCGACGGGTATTCGCGATCGACCATGTGCCACATCGCGTGGAAGAGCTTGAAGAGCTCGACGCGGATATCGCCGGTGCCGGACAGGCGGTCGGGCTCGACCGCGAGGACCGACAGACACGCCACGACGTAGGAGTCGCCGCGCGTACGCGAGCCGGTCAGGGCATGCGCGTGACGGCGGAGATGCGGCAGCCAGCGGACGATCTGGTGGGAGATTGGCTTCATCTGAGTCTCCTCTTCGCGGTGTGACGAGAACACCCTCATGGAGCGAAAGCCTACGCCCACAACGCGCGAACACGAGGCGAGAATTTCAGAATTTTTCTGTGACAATGCTGAGGCCACCAG
>Ga0335071_10000962_pt1 | contig 31012 bp, 29 predicted proteins | sample Lox_Sample_15_FD_206724 | JGI IMG/M metagenome (GOLD analysis project Ga0335071, IMG submission 206724) | Soil microbial communities from Loxahatchee National Wildlife Refuge, Florida, United States - Lox_Sample_1.5 | ecosystem: Environmental > Terrestrial > Soil > Wetlands | place: USA...
TGGTTCGTCTCTACGTTCACGCCAAATCCGCCGGCTGCAAACTAGAGGTCGACAACATGGGCCCATCCATCCGCAACCTGCTCGGCATCACGCATCTCCTATCCACCCTGGAAACCGTTGGCAGAAACAACATCAAGATGGGATAAAGGATGTCGCGGCTGTTCGCGCACGCTCGGAATGTTTTCGTCGGGCCTCACACCAATAGCCGCGAGACTAGATTAACCGCGCGACACTGCCACCGAAGATCGGGCCTACGCGCCGCATTTCTTCTTTTAAAAGCTTTGAAACGCAGAGGGCGCAGGGAAAATCCGCGGAGGGCGCGGGGGGTACCCCCTCCCCCCATCGGTTATGTATTTTTTACCGACTTTTAGTAAGTAATTGGAAGGAGGTTAGTTACTGGTTCCATTTTGGGAACGCCACTTTTTGGCTTGTCAAAGAGCCAGTAAGAACGGGACAGAGTTCGGGGCCGCCTCTGGAGACGGATACACTCCTTGATCCTGCACCCTTGGGAAGCTTCGCATGGATCGCGGTTGATTGTCGGTGATGGTTGCACGGGAAAAATGTGATGAAAAAAGGGTGAGCGGTGCATTTGGGGCGCGAGCGCCGGCGGCGTAGAATCTCTCGCTGTCGGCGGCATCGTTGCCCATGTCTCGAACCCCGCGAGACATGGGGCACCCTCATTTATGTGGGATCAAAAATCGGCGGGACGGAGAACCGGGGCCGCCCGCCGCGAGACTTAATGAGATGAGAACGACCCAACAGCTCCCAAGAACCGTGCTTCTGCTCATCCTCGCGCTGTTACTTTTCGCGGGCGGCTGCAGCCTGGTTCAATCGGAATCCGACGTGCCCGGCGACTACGAACTCAAAGCCGGAAACGGCAAGATAGAACTCAAAATTTCGCCGGATAAAACTTTCTCCGAAACGATCTTCTGGCCCAATGGAAAGATCGAGAAACGTTCAGGGAAATGGCTCTGGAGCGAAGCTGGAATTGGTATCGAACAGCTATGGATACCCCGCGAATTCGCGCCCGACTACATCCTCGAAGCCGACGCCTCCGCCAAGGAAAACCACCAGCCGAAATATACCGAACCAGGGTACTGGGCCATGCGACCAGAGAAGCACTGGCGAACCGTGATATTGCCGATATTCCCCGATGCGGATATGAACTTCAGGATGGTCAGGCGATTCCGCCAGCCATCATCTTCAAATTGACTTTGCGGCCGCCAGAGAGGCTGTCATGAAACTCGGCCGTCCCTCCTAAGTGTGAGTCGCAACTCCCTCAGCGGCTAAAGCCGCGTGTCGTAGAGCCGGCTTTGATCGCAGCGCTGAAGCGCTGCGCCACCCAAAACCGGGGCCGTCCCCTCCGGGACTTGAATCATCTTTCCTTTTTCCTTCTTTACCCCGGCGCCGAGGCGCTGGGCTAAGCTGGGTCGCCCCTGCGGGGCTGGGATATTGCCACTGCTATCCCACTACTCCGTGCCCAGAGTGAGTTTCGTAACAGACTCGGCTCGCCGCCTTTTTCTGAAAGGGCCGCGCCCGCCATCCCGCTCAGTGGCTCCCACCCGAGGCTGATGCCGCCGCACGCGCCGTTCCCTCCGCGAAGGGCACCACGCTTTCGCTTACCGGCGCCTTCCAGCTTTCCATTGCGGCCGCCGCCGATCCCGCTCCCCTTACAAACTCGCGCTGCCAGTTGGCGCCCCCGTGGCCGGCCACGTACAGCGCCAGTTCTAGTCGTGTCCATACTCCGAGCTTGTCGAACGTGGTCCGCAGATAGTTCTTCACGACCTGCTCGCTCGTTCCAAGCACCTTGGCAATGTCTTTGTTCGTCAGACCTTGCCACACCAGCGAGGCTACTTGAACCTCTTTGATCGTCAGTCGGTCGCGGGGTTGCATGGCTGCACCTGCTCCTTGATGAACATGGCGGTCGCGAGTTTCACCCGCTTCCGGCCTTCCTTGATGCCTGCGCGCAGAAAGAGTGTTCGCAGGTGTTGCTTCACAGTCCGAGGGCTGATGTTCAAGTGACTGGCAATCTCCTTGTTGCTGCATCCCTGTACCAGCAGGTGCAGGACTTGCTGGTCTCGGGGAGTGATCTTGATCTCGGTGAGGTTGATCATGGCCTGTTTTGTCGGCTCCTTCCGTTTACTCTATCGGTCGCGACCCAGTCTCCCTGTAGCAACTATTTCGCCAAACGTTCGCCATAACTAACACCCTGCCTTTTCAGGATGATGCGCACAAAACTGCGGCTCCAACCCGCCTTCGCCGACCCTTTCCAGGAACGTCTTCCTCATTTGGACTCCCGTTTCAGGAATACCTCCGAAGTGCCCCGCGCATAGCGCTTTTGGGGAGGCATCACCCCCGTCTTCGCCTCGGTTTTTCTTGGTTCGGTCATGGCGATGTTGCACTACAATTGGGGTAGAATCCTCCCCGCCGGACGCTATGCCTTCGACCCGACCTAAACTGAGCCTCGACCAGGATTCCTTTCAAGGTCTGCTCGCGGCCGCCTTCACCATCCAGCAATACAACGATCGGGAAGGAGGCATCGATGCGGCTCTCTCGGCGGAGTTGAACGCGACCCTCGGCAGCAAGATCACGCCTACCCGGAAACTCGAGTCGGTGTCCTCTGCCGTCGAAGTGTCCGAGCCTCAAGAAGCAGAGATTGGCGAAACCTCGATTCCCTCCTGCCAGCAGTGCGGTCTGCCGCTACGCGCCGCCGGAACTCCTTGTCCCATCTGCGACGCCGAAACCTTCCGGCCCGGTGAACGCCTGCAGCGAACCTGGGCCACGATGTGGGAGATGAGCAAGGAGCAGGGCGGAATACCTGGACAGTTTCCGCTGCCGCAATCAGGCGCGGCAGAACAGGCCCGGGATGCGGCGTCCCAAACGGGCTCTCGAACGCACGCCCCTCATTTGTTCCATGAAGATTCTCCGGCGGCGGTACCCGGCCTTGTCCTCGATGAGGACGCCGCGGAGTCGCTCCGCATCCTGCCGGCGGAGAGGCACGCAGAGGTTGCCGCTTCCACCGCCGCTCGGGCTGACTCTGTTGCTCCTCACCTCAAAGTGCGCTTCCGTCGCGCCGATCTCTATCTCGGCCTCGCGGTGCTGGTCGCGCTGGTAGCCTTGCTCTGGCCGAGCGCCTCGGCGGGACGGGCCGAGTTGCGGCCATGGGAGCGGATTCTGATCGCCATGGGCATTGCCGAAGCTCCTTCGCAGGCAGACGTTCATTACGATGGAGATCCGAACATCAAGGTCTGGGTCGACACCGAGGCCGCCCTCTACTACTGCCCGGGGGATGAGCTGTATGGGAAATCCCACGGCGGCTACTACACCACCCAGCATGATGCCCAGTTGGACCGGTTCGAGCCGGCGCTGCGGCGGGCCTGCGTACCCTAAATCCTACCTGCCATCCGGGAGCGTCGGGAGCAAGATGCTCCACGTGGAGCATCTTGCATAGATGTTTGTATGCCATATTTGTACGTACAGCGATTTAGATAAAACACAAGAAAAGCGCTAGAAGAACCGGCGGATAAAACGGTTTCTTCCGCAAGGCGGCATTATGGGCCTGAGGCGCCTCAGCGCAGATTGTCGACCATGGAAATCTGCCGTTCGTCGGCATCGTTCATGATTGCGCGTTTGCCATCTGCGCTGGCGCCTACCCAAAATGGAGCGCTTTGCAGGGAAAGTAAGTCGCGCAGTTCGTGTTTGGCGGGGTCGTAGAGACTTAATGTGGGACGACCGTCGGGCAAGTCTTCGGCGAACAGGATTCCTTCTCGGGTTACCGCCCAACTTGCCCAGGTTCGTGGACGCAGATGCTGGAGGACGCAGGACTCGTTTCCGCCGTCAAGGGGTACCCGGCAAATCTCCGGCTGTGGATAACGCGACTTCGAATAGTAGACATAGCCGTCGCCTGATTCCAGCGCCGTGGCGATCACAGAGGCGACTATATGATTCCAGCGTTGAGAGGATTACTAACTGCTCAACAGATCTCGGCTGTCAGTGAGAAGGCACAGAGCGCGCCTTTCAAACCCGTCCCATCATCGCGGATACGCTCCTTTGCACCATAGCGATATTGGCGATTCAGAACTCTCGCAGCGCCGCGCTCTAATACTGCGGTAACTTGCCGATTTTTTCCCTCCGCCTAGACTTACGGGTATGACGAACCGGCTCTGTTCATCAATATGCAAGTGTATGTACGTCACCAGCTTGGCCGTTGGCTTACCTGTTCTGTTTGCATCTGCGATGACAGCACAGGTTGCTCCTACGTCGGGGTCAGCGCCACGTAAGACGCAGGCCGGGGAAAACCTTGCTGTACCGGGCCGTCCGGTGCCGGCGGATCGCGGCATCATGTCGGAACACAACATCGAATGGCTGCAGACGCAGCCGCCGCAGGCGCAGATGGAGTTTCTGTTGGGAGCGGCGGTGAACCATGATATCGGCGCGACCAATTTGATTGCGGGCATGGTGGATGGGTGGCGCGACAAGTTGAAGGCGAGCCAACGCTGGGAGACATTGCAGGATACGGCGCTCTATTCGAACGACCTAAGAGTGCGGGCGGCAGCGATCGAGGTAAACCTGGCGGTGCGGCAGATTCCCAAGACGGATGAAGAAGCGGACCGGCTGATCGAAACGGCGCACAAGCTTCCGGATAGCCGTCCTTATTTTGCGTGGGAACTGGGGATGCTTGGTAATCGCGGAGTCCGGACTGGGCGCATTCATGAACTGCTGGCGGAGTGGATTCATGATCCGAATCAGCAGGTGCGGTTCTGGGCGGTGGAGGGACTGGCACATCTCGGCACAGACGACACGATCAAGAATTTTCTCGACGTTTTTCGCAACGACCCCTCGCTCGATGTGAGAGAGCGGGCGGGATGCAGCCTGGCGAAGTCGGGCATGCTGACACGCGAGCAGCGCATGAAGGCTGTGCCGGGATTGATTCAGTTGGCAGACGATCCGTCGCTCGAGGCGACGACGCGGAACTGGATTTACCAGGCGCTACGCGAGATTACCGGAGTGAATATTGGGAATGATCCGGCGCAGTGGCGAAACTGGTATTCGGCGCATGGGTCCGAGAAAACGCGGGAATTTCAGAAGGGCGATGTCTGGTCGGTGCTGGGAAATAGTTAGCGCGCTACGGCTCAAGGATTTGTGGTACCCATGTCTCGAAAAGCGCGACGCATAGGGCACCCTCGCTTCAGCTCATCGGTTCACCGCATTACTTCACCACAATCACTTTCAACTCCGTTAGCTGACGAATCCAGCGCGCCGGTCTTTTGTCGCCCGGGGCTACGATGCGGAATGGGCCTTCTTTGGGGCCGAGGGGCTTGCCGTCGCGTTTGTCGGCAACGATGATTTCGCGCGTGGCGAAGGCGGGGTCGGCTTCGGCGAGAGCGAAGGTTACTTTGTAGCCGTCGGCGGCAGTTGCAAGAACGACCTCAGCGAGGCGCGGACCGTGGATGGTGTCGCCTAGCTGAACGCCGGCCATCGTCAGAATGGCGGCGAGCGGAACCCTTCGAACTTGGCGGGCGTGCCATGGTCGTCGGCGGTGACAGTCACGTGCGTAGCGGCGGCGATCTGCGCGGCGGAGAGACTGGTGGAGTGACCGTCGACAGTAGTAATGGTGAGGGTCTGGGCGGTGGCTACGCCGATGAGAGCGCAGACACAGGCGATCAAGAGTGCAGTGAAATGTCTTTTGCGCTGGCAGGGGGATGGCGGCATGGGAGACCTCGTTCGGGTTTTCTTCAGATTGCCTGTTTAGGATAACGCGGACGAGCAGCGCGCGGATTTCGCGCGGGGGATGACGCCCATCGATGGCCGTGTGCGTCAGTAATTGAAAAGGGCCTGCCCCAACTTGCAGACAGGCCCTCTCTCCAGGAAGCGTTCGTTAGTTCTGCTTTACTGCCTCCCCGATCACGCGACGGGTCGGGCTGGTGGCTCCGTCTTCGAGATAGAGGTGGGTTGTGTCGATGAAGTAGAAGCGGAACTTGCCTGCACTGGTGGTGATGAGGCCACCATCCGAGCCGCTGTCGCCGACGACGTAGCTGCCGGAAATGAGCGTTTGCGTGGACACTGTTCCGTCGATGTTGGTGTCGAAGCTGATGGTCACGTTGCCGTTTCCGTCAGCGGTGAACACGCCGGTTTGCGTGTATTCGCCAGTGCAGTCGTTGCCGGTCAGCGGACAGCCTTGCAGAACGAAACTGTAGCTGCCGTTCAGCGACGCCTTGTTGTATGGCCCTGCCGTCGATTTGCGGAACTCACCGAGCGTACCTTCGCCCGAATCGAGATCCAGCAGAACGGCGCGGTTGTTGCTTACAGTGTAAAAGACGATGTTGTCGGTGCTCCCTCCCTGCGGGCTCTCGACGGCGGTGAATCTTCCGCGCGTTCCGTCGGTGACGCCGTAGGTCGCCGTGAAGGGCACGCCGAAGTTGGTCCCATTGCTGCTGTCGAAGAGGTCGAGCTTGCCGTTAGCCCATGAACCCGATCCGTTGGCGGTGAATTGTCCACCAAAAGTATCGAGGTCCGAGCCGCCGGTAAGGACGTAATCTCCGTTGAGCGATGAGTTGCTGAAGGGTCCACCGGTCTGTGGATTGGCCACTGCCCGGAAGGACGCCGTCGTGTCGGTGCTGATCATGAGGAGATTGCCGGCGCCGACGTAGATTTGGAAGTTGAACACCGATTGCGGACTCGTGTTTACCGTGACCGTCGCCGTGCCGCGTCCGCGAGCGGAGTCGGTGACGTCGTAGGTGCCGCTCATGGTCGCGTTGGTGATATCGCCGCCGAGATTGGCGTCGACAATACCGTTGTTGAGGTGGCCAGCACCGTCGGCAGTCCATTGCCCGACGAAGCCATCGCCCGCAACACCCATGGCGACGACATAAGGACCATTGACACTAGAGTTGCCGAAAGGACCAGCTCCGTTGAGGTTGATGTCGCCGTAGCCGAGGCCATTTCCGTCGGTCTCCATCACGTAGGCCTTGCTACTGCTCACGACTGCGAGGACTCCCGAAAACGTATAGGCCACGCCGCCAGGAACCGTGCCCGTGAGATCGATCGTGCCGCGGTTATCGGTCCCGATGTCGTAGGTGCCGGTGAACGTGATGCCGGAAGAGAAGACACCGCCGCCGCCGGGATTCAGGTCGAGAATGCCGTTCGTGATGTTGCCGGCACCGTCGGCGGTGAACACTCCCGCGACAAACGGCTCCGTTCCCGCCAGAGAGCCAGGAGCCTGGAAGCCGAAGGTGTAAGTGCCGGTCAACAGCGCGTCATGGTTCGAGCTTCCCACGGTGAGAGTGGTATGCCCGCTGATGCTGCTCGGCACGTCTGTGGCCGTGATTGTTGTCGAACCGGCGCCGACGCCTGTCGCCAGACCACCGGCAGCTATGGTTGCTACTGCGGTGTTCGAAGAAGACCACGATGCGGAGCCAGTGAGATCTTTTGTACTGCCGTCGGAATAGGTTCCGGTTGCGGTGAATTGCTCAGTGTCGCCGACCGAGATGGATGGATTCGGCGGGGTTACAGCAATCGACTGCAGCACGGGATTCGTGACGGTGAGGACCGCCGTATTGCTAACGACGGCGCCGAGCGTAGCCGTGATGTTGGTGTTGCCTTTCGCGTGCGTGGTCGCGAGACCGGCCGCGTCGATCGTCGCAACATTCGTTTTGGACGACGCCCAGGTCGCGACTGTGGTGAGGTCCGCACTGGAGCCGTCGTTGTAATTGCCAGTCGCCGTGAACTGTTGCGTTTCGCCGAGCGGAACGGAGGGTGACGTGGGCTCGACGTCGATCGAGACGAGCACAGCGGTCACGGTCAGGACCGAGGCAGGGCTGGTTACAGTTCCGTTGAGGCCCGCCGCCGCGGCAGTGATATTTGAAGTGCCTTGGGCGAGGCCGTCAGCCAGACCTGACGAATCGATGGTCGCCACGACTGTGTTCGAGGAATTCCAGGTCGCGGTTGCCGAAATGTCTTGGGTGCTCCCGTCGGTGAGAGTAGCCAGCGCGCCGAACTGGAGCGTGCCGCCAACTTGCACAGAGCCCGGATTCGGGCTGACCGCGATGGACGCGATGACGGGATCGCCGACGGTGGAAGCGCCGCCTGCGGGTGAGCTCACGGTTCCGCTCGATGCGCTAATCGAAGCAGTTCCGAGTTTGAGGCCGGTCGCCAGGCCGCCACTGCTGATACTGATGACCGTCGTATCCGACGATGCCCACGTAACCTGCGAGGTAATGTCCTGCGTCTTCCCGTCGCTGTAAGTGCCAGTGGCTGTGAACTGCTGAGTTGCTCCGAGTGGAATGGTCACGCTTCCGGGGTCAGGTGTAATCGCGATGCTTTTGAGCGTCGACTTCGAATTACCGCCGCAAGCAACAAGGAAGCCGATCAGGACAAGCATCGGCAGCAATAGACGAAAGGGTCGCATTTTCTCTCTCCGAATGTGAATTTGTTTTTTGCAAGCCTGACCTGGCCAGGCGCAGCGCTGCCGCTAGCGAGCAGGCGTTCGGGCAACCGCTGCAGGTCTCGCTATGCAAGACAGACAAACAGCTCTTCGCAGGCCCGCTAAAAACACGTTGGTTTTCTGCGGACGTACGTGTCACCGTAGCGAGCAGTTGTCAGTCTTGAATGGAGGTTTTTCTCAGATCAGGAGCGTGCAGAGGAGTTCGGGGAGAGGTCGGCGAAGGGACACTTTCTTCTCGGGTGCGAAGCTCCTCCAGTGGGCCTCGTTCAACTCCACGCGGTCTGCAATTTCCGGTTGGGCAACTGCGGGACAAACGTGCCGGACCGAAAGCGAAACCGGGAGCGCCAAACTTGCAGGAGAATCAGCCTCATTGAATGAGGTATCCGGATCGTCCACGATAGGAACGGCGAACGCGCAGACGAGAGTTCCCACTAAGAAAAGAACAAACAACAGGTATGTTCGATTCACAACAGAGCCCAATGGCCGGAAAGATAGCGGCTCGTCTCGGGGCTGTCAAGAAAAATACGTTCGCGAAACCCTAGTGTTGCGATTTGCAACAATTCATTGTTGCTACGGGAGCGGCGCGGGAATTTCGCTAAACAACATCTTCAGCTCGATTGGTCTATCAATCAGCACGTCGGGAGTTATTTCCTCGAGCGAGTGCGGAGCGAAGCCATAGGTCACACCGCAAGTCCACATGCCCGCATTCTGCCCTGTCTGCACATCGATGGAGGAGTCGCCGATCATGAGAGCCTCTCCGGGCGCGACTCCCGTTTCTGCCAGCAGCGTGCGGACTCCCAGCGGGTCGGGCTTCTTGGTGGCAAAACTGTTGCCGCCATAAATGCGAACGAAAAACTCGCCGAGACCGAGGGCCTGGACAATGTCCTGCGACGGGCGGACTGGCTTGTTTGAAAGAACTGCCATCAGACGTCTAGGGCGGGCGCCGTCGCCCGCCCCGTTTTGTTTTGCCGAAGCCTTGTCATTCAAGTAATTTGTCCCGTTCCCCTCAGTGCAAGATAGCGCCGCCAGCGTTTCGGGAATCCCCTCGTACACCGTAGTGTGGTCGAGCTTATGCATGCGGTAGTAGCCGAGGAAATATTCGAGCGCGCTGCGAAAAAAAGCCTCGTCTCCGACGCCTCCATCGGCGACCAGGGCACGCCGCACCAGCGTAGGCGCGCCATCACCGACCAGGTTTGCGATCGCGTCGCCATCGAGTTCGGGACGCTCAAAATGCCGGAGCATGGCGTTGACCGAATGGATCAGATCGAGGCGCGAATCGATCAGAGTGCCATCGAGATCAAAGACCAGCAGGCGAATGGACTGCGGATCAAACCGGCGGAGGAAACGAATCATGGACACAACAGAATAAATGATGGAGGCGGGAGGTCGGAGGTCAGAGGTGAGAGGTCAGAGGTTTAAACCCAAAACACCTGCGGCGGGCATGGGCTTTCACCTCTAACCTCTCACCTCTGACCTCCCCTCATTTACAATAGTTTCCGGCGCGGCGCTGCCGTGGGGTGATCCGAAAGCATGGCTACCACCAAAGTCGATCCCAAACTTGCTGCCAAAAAGTCCCCCAGCTACCAGGGCCTGACCCGCCAACAACTGATCGACGCCTACCGCATCATGTTTACCTCGCGACGGCTCGATGACCGCGAAATCCTGCTCAAGCGCCAGCAGAAGATCTTCTTTCAGATTTCCGGAGCAGGACACGAAGCCATCGGAGTAGCCGCGGCCTTCGCGCTGAAGTCCCGCTACGACTGGTTCTTTCCTTACTATCGCGACCGTGCGCTCTGCCTCGGACTGGGCGCAACTCCTTATGAGATGCTGCTGGGCGCGGTTGGCGCGGCCGACGATCCGAGTTCGGGCGGACGCCAGATGCCTTCGCACTGGGCTTTTCAGGCGCTGAACGTGGTCACACAATCTTCGCCGACTGGCAGCCAGATTCTGCAGGCCGTCGGTTGCGCAGAGGCGGGACGATATTTCTCTCAGCATCCGAATGCGGCGAACAAGTCGCAGGGCGATTATCGCCAGTTCAAGAATGTCGAGTTCCACGGCGACGAGATCAGCTATGTCTCGCTCGGCGACGGAACCACCAGCGAGGGTGAATTCTGGGAGGCACTGAACACCGCCGCCAACCGCCGGCTGCCCGTGATTTTCTGCATTCAGGACAACGAGTACGCGATTTCGGTGCCGGTTGAGGTACAAACCGCCGGCGGCAACATCTCGCGACTGGTTTCGGGTTTCCCGAATTTCCACTTCGAAGAAATTGACGGTACCGACCCTGTTGTTGCCTATGCGGCATTCAGTCGCGCGGCCGAATATTGCCGCGCGGGACATGGGCCATCATTCCTGCACGCGCACGTAATCCGGCCTTATTCGCATTCGCTTTCCGACGACGAGCGACTGTATCGTCCCGACAGCGAGCGCCAGCGCGATGCGGCGCGCGATCCGATTCCAAGGCTGCAGATGTTCCTGCTGCGCGAAGGCATCCTCGACGAAAAAGGAATTAACAAGATCGAGACCGAGGTCGAGGAAGAGATCCAGGCGGCGACTGATCGCGCTCTGGAAGCTCGGCTGCCCCAGCCAGAGACGATTTACAACTTTGTTTACTCGCCTGACCTTGACCCGACATCGGGCGCATTCGATACACATCCTGCATTTGCAGCACCCGAAAGCGCGGGCGACGGCAAACGGCCAGCCGTTTCACAGCCGAAGACGATGGCGGACCTTATCAACGCCACGCTGCGCGACGAGATGCGGCGCGACGAGCGCATCGTCATGTTTGGCGAAGACGTCGCCGACTGCAGCCGCGAGCAGTACGTCAAAGAAAAGTTGGTCAAGGGCAAGGGCGGCGTTTTCAAGCTCACCTCAGGCCTGCAAAACGAATTCGGCGGCGACCGCGTTTTCAACTCGCCTTTGGCTGAAGCCAATATTGTCGGGCGCGCCATCGGCATGGCCACACGCGGACTGAAGCCGGTGGTTGAAATCCAGTTCTTCGACTACATCTGGCCGGCGATGATGCAGTTGCGCGACGAACTGCCGCTGATGCGCTGGCGCTCGAACAATGCGTTTTCGTCGCCGCTGGTCGTGCGCGTCGCCATCGGCGGCTATCTCACTGGAGGAGCGATTTACCACTCGCAGTGCGGCGAGAGCATCTTCACGCATATTCCCGGCCTGCGTGTCGTATTTCCATCCAATGCGCTCGACGCTGCCGGGCTGCTGCGGACGGCGATTCGCTGCGACGATCCCGTTCTCTTTCTCGAGCACAAGCGGCTCTACCGCGAAACGTTCGGCCGCGCGCCCTATCCCGGACCGGACTACATGATTCCCTTCGGCAGGGCGAAGATTGTGCAGCCGGGCAGCGACCTAACCGTAATTACTTATGGCGCGGTTGTGCCGCGCGCCTTGCAAGCCGCGCAGAAGATCGAGCGTGAGCACCAGGTGAGCGTCGAGCTTATCGATCTGCGCACGCTCAATCCGTTCGACTGGGACGCAATCTCAGCCTCGGTAAAGAAGACGAATCGTGTTCTCATTGCCTACGAAGACTCGCTGAGCTGGGGATACGGCGCGGAGATTGCCGCACGCATCGCCGATCAGCTCTTCGAGCATCTTGATGCGCCAGTCAAGCGTGTGGCGGCGACCGACACATTCGTCGCGTACCAGCCGATTCTCGAAGACGCCATCCTGCCGCAAGCCAGCGACTTGTTCCGGGCCATGAAAGAGCTGTCGGAGTTTTGAATATCCACGCGGTTTGAGCACTAGCGCGTGACGCGCGGCTTCGGGATCTCGATCGGAATCGTCTTCTTCTCTTGGTGGGCAATTCCCCGTTTGAGTAAAGCCGGCAGTTGGTCAAGCGGATCGGCGATGGGGCGGCCGGTCAGGTAGCCCTGGACTTCGTTTCCACCGAAGTGGCGAATCAGATCCAGTTGCCCGGTTGTTTCGACTCCCTCGACGATCACGCGAATACCGAGGTTGTGCGCCAGCGCGACCAGCGAATTGACCATCGCTTGGCTCTCCGGCCTTTGTTCGAGGTCCCTGACGAACGCACGATCGATTTTCAATGCGTCAAAGGGGAGAGCCGGCAAGTAACTCAGGCAGGAATAGCCGGTTCCAAAATCGTCGATTGCGAAACCGACGCCGAGCTCGCGCAGCTTCTGCATGGTTTCAGAGGCCGCGTGGATACCCGTCATCATGATGGTTTCTGTCAGTTCAAGTTGCAGCAGGCCGGGGCGCAATCTGGTGCGCTTCAGCGTTTCGGCCACTTCTTGAACAAACTCAGAGCGCTTGAACTGGGTGGTGGAGACGTTGACGGCGACCTGAATAGGATGCTCCGCGATCTCCTGCCAGCGAAGAGCCTCGGTACAAGCCACTTCCATGATGTAGGCGCCAAGCACGACAATCAGCCCACACTCTTCAGCCACAGGAATGAATTTGTCGGGCGGGATGATGCCCAGTGTGGGATGAATCCAGCGCGCCAGAGCCTCGAAGCGCACTAACTTTTTCGTTTCGACGTCGAACTCGGGCTGGTAGTGAACCTCGATTTCGCCGCGGCCGACAGCACCGCGCAGCTCGTTCTCGATGGTCAATCGCTCTCGCACTAGAGAACCGAGTTCGGGCGTGAAGTAAGTCGCGCGGCCTCGACCATCGCGCTTTGAGGCGTACATCGCACTGTCCGCCTGTTGAGTAAGAGTGACCGCATCCTTCGCGTTGTCGGGAAAGATGCTGATGCCAATGCTTGCTCCGATCGTGAGCTGATGGCCTTCGATCACAAACGGCGCCACGAGCACATCGAGCAGGCTCTTTGCCACCAGCGCCGCCTCGTCTTTGTTATGCAGGTCGGCGAGTACGACGGTAAACTCGTCGCCGCCGAGGCGAGCCAGCGTATCGGACTGGCGGACTCGCGATTGCAGGCGCGCCGCCACCTGCACCAGCAGCATATCGCCGATGGAGTGGCCGAGGCTGTCGTTGACCAGTTTGAAACCATCGAGGTCGATGTAAAGCAAGGCGAGGATACGAGACTCCCGCTTCGCGCGGGCCAGCAGCTGTGTGAGACGGTCGGCAAGAAGCCGCCGGTTGGGCAGACCGGTCAGCGCATCATTGAAGGCCTGATACTGCAACTTCGCTTCGGCTGTTTTCTGCGCGGCCTCGTGGCGCTCGATCTCGATAATCATGGCGTTGAAGCCCCGCCCCAGCAGCCTGATCTCGTCGGCGCCCGAGGGAGGGACCCGTATCGAGAAATCCTGTGCAGCCGTCACCGCATCCATGGCTTTCACCAGTTCGAAAATGGGCTGGGAAATCTCGCGTTGCAAAAAGGCGCCGGCGAGGCCGCCGACCGCCAACGCCAGCAGCCCGAGCAGCCCCGACACGATGAGTACCTGGTCCCGTCGCTTTTCTAACGCGCGAAAATCAGAAGTTAAAATCAGCGTTCCCACCAGTTCGCCCTGCCGCGTCACAGGGCGCACGACGCGGGCCGGGTCCTCCGGAAACCAGAGCGTCGGCAGAGGGGCGGTGGGACAAGCTCCGCTGCCGGGTTCGCGCTCATACCGCGCGAACAATCGCCCCGTCGCGGTATAAAGACACGCGGAAGCGACCGGCGGTTCCGCGCGCAACGCCTCCAGCACCGCAACTGCCTCTCGCGCGTCGTCGAAACTCAGTGCAGCCGTGGAGTTCTGTCCTACTACATCAGCCAGTGCCGAGAGCCGGTTCTGCTGGAGAATCTCCGAGCTGGTGCGGTCGACCAGCAGGATTGTAACCGTCAACGTTCCAAGGGCCATGCTGCTGGCGAGCATCACGGTCAGGGTGATGCGATAGGCGAGGCTGTTGCTACGCGGCATCCGCATCGGTTCTTCACTCCGCAACCGGCCGGACCAGGGTGGCGAGCTCTGAGGGGCGCGAGCTCATCTCGCGCTGCGCCTCCTTCGTCGCTTCCAAGCTGACCTGTGTCTGTATCGGCTCGGCGACGATCACGATCTGGCCCATGCGATCCGCAGTTGCATAAGTAGAGATATCGGCGGAGGCAGAGAACTGGGTGAGACACGGAGGGGCCGCTAGAGTGGGAACGGAATTACCTTGGGCACCAGAGGCAACATGGATGGTAACCCGACTGAAACAGCACCGTGAATTGGCACGGCCACATCGAAGCCTGCCGCTGTCGGGAATTTATCTACTTTGACTTGCCGCCGCCGCGTGGGAATGAAAGTCCCCAAGGGCCGCCACCAAAGCACAAGAGCGCAATCGCAATCGTTCCGACGGCCATCGGAAGCTCGTAACCTCCGGGTCCGGTCAACCCATTCTTGAAGTGGATCTTCCAGATCACGACTGCCATTTCAATCACAACTGCCAGCGAGAAGAAGCGAGGAAACAGGCCAAGAATGATCGCGATGCCGCCGAAGAACTCGGTTCCTGTGGAGAAATAGGCCATCCAGCGCGGAAGGCCAAGTGAGCCGACCATGTCCATATGACGGTGAAATCCGCCAAACACCTTGTGATAACCATGTCCGATCAGAATCGCGCCGAGTGCGAGGCGCATGATGAGTTGGGCGAGCGGCTGCAGGCGGTTCATGAAATTGAAATTCAAATCGGCCTCCAAAGAAAGGGAATGAATAAGGTAGCAGAAAGGAGGGAGAGTAGGTCATCGGTCAACGGTCATGGGTCGGCGGACCTTGCGTGAGGGAGAATCGCAGGTTGCGTTGCCTACCATTCCGAGTACGGCTTGCCGTTGCTGCCGACACGGTTCGAGGCGCTCTTGATGGCGAAGATGCCGCCCTCGGTCTGCTGCAGCGACATGATCGTCTTCTCGTCTTCCTCGGTCTCCCAGTCGGCGCTTCCGGTGATGTCCTTGGGGACTTCGGTGAGATACCCGGCGCTCTTCAAGTCGTTCACAGACTTCGGAGCTTTCTGCTTGTCGAGCGTGTACTGATAGACAGCCAAGTTCAGCGTGTCCAGATTTTGCTTGAAGTTGTTTTCCTTGGCCTGGCGGATGCTGCGGCTGAAGATCGGGATCGCAATCGCCAGCAGGATGATGATCACGGTGATCGCGACCATCATCTCGATCAGCGTGAAACCCGAAGGGTCGTTTTGACTTCTTCTCTTCATTGCCAACTCGAGTACGCGCTCCCGTCGAGGGCCGTCTGGTCCGAACCGCTATGCACCGCCACTATCCCTATTTCGTCTGGATTGACTGCTTTCTCGGAATCCTCCTGTACTGGATTCCAAGTCGTGTTGCTTCCCGTGATGTCCTCGGGGACGGCGCTCAGGTAGCCCGCGGAGACGAGGTCGTCGAGCTGCTGCGGCGCCTTGTGCTGGTCGAGCGTGTACTGCTGGATCACTTTGTTAAGAACCGCGATGTTGTTTTTCAGCTTCGCTTCCTTCGAGCGGGTGATCGCGGTGTTGTACATGGGCAGAGCGAGGGCCATCAATACTCCCATCACCATGATGACGATGATCATCTCGATGAGAGTGAAGCCGCGTGTTTTCGATTTCGAGTTCATCTCGCTCTGTTTCTGAAACCGCGTCAGCCAGCCGTAATGCAATTTCTTTTGCCTGTTCTACCAGTCCTTGTACTTTGATCCGTCGAGCGCCGTGCCCGTTGATTTGGTGTAAACGTCGAAAACGTTCTGCTCTCCCCATGAATCCGAAGTCGGATCGTCTTGCATGGAGCGCAATCCCCATTCGTCCTTGCCGGTCATCGGATCGACTGGAACACGTCGCAGGAACTTCAGCTTCTTGCCGGCGACATCTACGCCCTTCACCAGCGTATCTAGGTCGGGAGGATAGTTGTTACTGTCCACTTTGGTCTGGAAAGACCCGCGATCGGCCGCGTCTTTGTAGCGGTCGATGGCGTCGCGCAGCATCCAGAGATCGACGCGCAACTCGCGTTCGCGTTCGCGCTTGATGACCACCCGCGCCAGCGGCACCGCCATGCCGGTGAGGATCAGAAGAATCGTCGTCGCTACGATGAGCTCCACCAGCGTGAATCCACGCTGCCGCGCGAACTTCGGCGTCGATTCGCTCTTATTGGTTCGATGGTTCATCGCGGAACTCAATTACTGAATTGTGATGGCCGCCTGCGCACCATTCATGTTGATCGGCTGCATAGCGGGATCGCGCGCCCCACCGCGTGTAATCGTCAGCGCCGACTGGCCGGGCGCCTTCGCCATAAAGGTCAGCGTGAGCACCGAACCCTGCCCCGAGACGCCACCGACTCCCGGAGGCCTCGTCGCGGTAACCTGCAGCGTGCCGGTTGAGGGATCGTCACGATGTACGAGCGCGACAGCCTGCCCATCCTGCGAGAGGAAGCCGCCGTTGGAGACGTTGATCACCTGCAATTGGTTCGGATCGTAGTTCAGCTGCACCGGCACGGAGTAAACATTCTCTCCGCCGGTAAGCAGCACATTCACCGTAAATGTCGAGCCTTTGGCCTGCGTCATGGACGGCGGATCGAAGATGAACGATCCAGTCGCGCCGCTGCCAGCCTGCGGCGCGGGCATCCCGGGAGCGCCGGCTCGAATGGCCGGATTCATCGCAACCTGATTCGGCGGCGTGAAGCCCGGACGGCCGACGCCTGCGCCTTGCGGATTCGGCGGCACGGTCGTCGCTGGAGGCTGCGCGGCAGGAGCCTGCGTCGCGGGAGTCTGACTAGCCGGAGCTGTGGTCATCGTGGTGCGGCGCAGCTCGATGGCGTTGGCCGTGCCTACGTCGAGCAGATCCCTGCTGCCCGGAGGCGTTTCGATACCGCGGATGATGTGCGGCGTCAGCACGAAAACGATCTCATCCTGCTGATGTTCGGTATTGGTTTGCGAGAAGAGCCACTTCAGGATCGGAATTTGCGCCAGGCCTGGGATGCCGGTCAAAGCCCGTGTCTGCTGGTCCTCCATGATGCCACCTAGCAGGTTGACTTCGCCGTCTTTCAGGCGAATCTCGTGCTCAATCTTGCGCTGCCCGATGACCGGCTGGCTGATGCCACCAATACTCACATATGAGGTAACGGCGGAAACATCGAGGGTCATCTTCATCGAAATTTCGCGCCCGGCGTGTACGCGCGGCGTGATGTCGATGTTCACGCCCACGTCGATGTATTGGAACTGTGTGTTGACCAGCGGGTTGATGCCGACGCCGCCGATGCCCGGCTGGAACGATCCGGTCGCTACCGGCACGCGCTCGCCGATCTTGAGCGTCGCTTTCTGGCCGTCGAGCGCCCGCACCTGCGGGTTCTGCACGATCTTGGAATTGCTGTCGCTCAACAGCGCGGTCGCGGAGGCGGGTGGAATCGTTACCTGGAAGTCCGTCGCATTCAGGTAGGCCAGCGTGTTCAGAGTGACGCCATTCGTGGTTTGCCCGTTGGTCGAGGTCGGAACGCCGCCGGTCGAACCCGTCGAGCCTGTGCTGCTGGTATTGACGTTCGGCTGCAAGGCCACCGACATGGTCGTAGGCGGGCTGATGCCCAGATTCTTCATCTTGTCGCGGCTCACTTCCATGACCGCGACATCAATGAGCACTTCAGGCTTGGCCTTGTCCAGATCGTCGACGAGTTTTTGCGCCAGCGCTACCTGGTCGGGCGTGCCGCGAACCACGATCGCTCCCTGCGAAGGCAACTGCTGGATGCGGCTGACCTCGAGGATCGTGCGCATCGCATTCACGACATCCTGCAATTCGGTAGGCTGCGAAAGATTGGAAAGATAGAAAGTTTTGAGGACGTTCTGTTCCAGCTCTTTCCGCTTTGCAGGATTGTCTTGCGCGACGAAGATCGTGTTCGGCGTGATGGGGCGCCAGAAGGTCTTGGTTTCGAAGGAGATGATGGACAGCGCCTCCTCCAGAGTGACACCGTTCAGCTCGATGCGCACTTGCCGCGGAGTGTAGTCGGGATCGAAGAGGACGTTGACGCCGGCCAGCTTGCCGACCGTTTCGTAGATCACATTCGATTTTTCGGTGAGCTTGAGAGTGATCGGGGCGTTCGAGATCGGGGCCAGATCGACCGGGCCGCGCGCCGTCGAAAGAAATTTGCGTAGCTCGCCCGTACCGACGCTTGCCTGCGGCTGCGGATTCTGCGCCTCCTGGATCATTTGCAGGGTGCGCTTGAGTTCCTGCTGCGCGATGAACGATGAAGCGTCGATCATCAGCGCTTTTTCGAACTCAACCCGCGCCTCTTCGAGCTTGTTGTCGTCGCGCAGGAGTTGCCCACGGTGGACGTGGGCGGCGGCGGCCAGGAACTTGTTGCGCTCGTAGGCGGTACGGTACCGCAGATCCTTGGGCTTCAGATCGTATGCTTGCTTAAAAAAATCGTAAGCTTTCTCGTAGTCCTGCCGAGCCTGGGCGTCGGCGCCCTTTTCGTAGAGGTCCTTGGCCTTGTCACCTGCAATGACCGTGGTGCCCGCGCAGAGAACCAGCAGCAAGAAGAGAGCCGGACGCATCAGCCGTGTCATCTAACAAGCCTCATGTGAGTTTCTCTCGCCGGTCGATTACCGGACACTGTTTTCCGCTTGGAACCGCAAAAAGAGCCACAAGGATCGGTATCCCCGGACCTTTTTTGCCGAAAGATGCTGGAAAATTGGATTATAGCATCGCCAGATTTCGCTCCCGAAGTGATTGGAGCACTGATGTTTACACTCATTAGTACCTGTACCGAGGAGTAGGTGCCAGGTCTTAGGTCTCTGGTGTTAGGAAACCCAAACCCGGAAGGGCTTAAGAACCACTTCAGGCCTCAGCCGAGATCGGTTTTCCTAAAACCTAACGCCTAAGGCCTGACACCTAGCCCCTTCGTGCTAACTTCTTCCTAGCAATGGCCAAACAAACCACCCACCAGACGCAGGCAAACCGGGAGAAAAATCCCCGCCGGCAACCCACAGCGGCGGGACAGAGAGATGCCGCCGTCAACAGGAACGCTGCTCACAATTATTTCTTGCTCGAAAAATTTGAGGCGGGGGTGATGCTCACGGGGACGGAGGTCAAGTCGATCCGGGCGGGCAAGGCCAACCTGAAAGACTCATACGGTCTGGTCAAAGACGGCGAACTCTGGCTGCTCAACTGTCATATCAGCCCTTACGAGCATGGCAGCTATTCCAACCATGCCGAGACCCGCACTCGCAAGCTGCTCGCGCACAAAGAAGAAATCCAAAAGCTCTTCAGCAAGACGCAGCAGAAAGGCCTGACGCTGATTCCCACGCGACTGTACTTCAAGGACGGCCGGGTGAAGGTCGAAATGGCGGTCGCCCGCGGCAAGCAGCAGTGGGACAAGCGCGAAACCGAACGCCGCCGCACCGCAGACCGCGAGGCACGCGAGGCGATCGCGCGGGGAAGAAAGAGTTAACGGAAAGAGCTGTCTCTGTTGATCGCAGCTCCCTTATTCGGTACTTCTTCTGTGCGACTGCGTTGAGACACTCCGGAGGCTCAGTTGCGTACTCGCCGCCTTAACGTGGATACTGAACAAAAGCCAATATGAAGACGAACCTTTCCTCCAGCTCTCCGTCAACGATAGAAACCCCCTGTCTCGTAGTGGTCGTGCTCGACCAAGCCGAAAAGAACCAGGCGGACAAGGGCAAGGAAAAAGACAAGCCCGCGCCTGCCGTCGCCACCTCAGACGCGGCGGTTGCTGCTGCCGCCAAAGACGTTATCGCAAGCGGCGAAGTTACCGGCAAGAGCTTCGAGACCACTCTCCTGCACAATCCTGCTGGACTAAAGGCGAAACGCCTGTTGCTTCTCGGCGGAGGCAAGGCTAAGGCCTTCTCGAGCTCAGATGTGCGGAAGCTTGCCGGGGTGGCCGTGCGCACGCTCAAAAGCAAGAGCATCCGCAGCTTTGCATTTGTTGTTCCTGAAACTGCTGTAGCGGCCGCGGACGGCGTTCGCGCGGCGGTCGAAGGCGCTCTCGTCGGCAGCTTCGAACCCGACTATTACAAGAGTTCGGGCAACAGCAAAGACCAGAAGATCGACGACCTCACAATCGTCGTGCAAGGCGATGCCAAGGCGCTTCAGGCCGCGCTTGATGCCGGCCGGATCATCGGCGAGTCGCAGAATTTCACGCGCGACCTGGTCAACGAACCTTCCAACCGCATGACGCCAAACATTCTCGCCGACCGCGCGCGCAAGATGGCGTCGGAAGTTGGTCTCGGTTGTGACGTCCTGGGGCCGGACAAGATCAAAGACATGAAGATGGGGGCGTTCTGGGGAGTCGCGCAAGGCTCCGATGAGCCGCCTGCTCTGATCGTGCTGCGCTACGACCCCGCTGGCGCGGCGAAGAACATTCATCTCGGCCTTGTCGGCAAAGGCATCACGTTCGACACGGGCGGCATCTCGATCAAGCCGGCCGACGGCATGGAGAAGATGAAATACGACATGGCCGGAGGTGCGGCCATGATCGGCGCCATGCGCGCCATCGCGCTGCTCAAGCCGAAAGTGAAAGTCACGGCCATCATCCTTGCCACCGAAAACATGCCCTCCGGCAAAGCGCAGAAGCCGGGAGACGTTCAGATTGCCATGTCAGGCAAGTCGATTGAGATCATCAATACAGACGCCGAAGGCCGCCTCGTGCTCGCCGACGGCCTGACCTATGCCCGCCAGCTTGGCTGCACGCATCTTGTCGATGCAGCTACACTCACCGGCGCCATCGTAGTAGCGCTCGGCTACGTCAACGCTGGAGTCTTCGCCAGCGACGATCAGATTTACGACCGCTTCGTGCAGGCCCTTAAGCAGGCCGGCGAGAAGATGTGGCGCATGCCACTCGACGATGAGTACAAAGACCTGATCAAGTCAAACATCGCCGACATGGCCAATGCCGGCAGCCGTTGGGGCGGCGCGATCTTCGCCGCAATGTTCCTCAAAGAGTTTGCCGAGGACACTCCGTGGCTGCATTTGGACATCGCCGGGACCGCCTGGATGGAAGAGCAGAAGCCCTGGATCGCTAAGGGACCGTCGGGAATTGCGGTGCGGAGTCTGGTGGAGTTCGTAAAAGGCTGGGGCGCGTAGCCGCGCGCTTGTGCCTAAGTTCGAGGTGGGCAGATTATCGGTATCACTTCCCTGCCGTTCCGCCGATCCGGGAGAAGGACGCCGAGACTAACTGGCAATCAACTCGCGAGACCGATCGACCGCGGCAGGTAAGCACCCAACGACGACTTCCCGCGCAAGATCGTCCCGGCCCTGTGTAGGCGGCGGTGCCCATCGGTGTCCCAGACGGATAAAGGGGCGCTCCACGAAGCGGTAACTCAGCCATGCGCACAGGAAGAGCATCATCAGGCCAAGCGGGAACTGTTGCAGAACCGCCATGCTTGACCTCGCCTGCGGGAGCAGAAAGAGCTGTTGCCAGAGGTAGAGGCTGTATGAGAGCCGCCCAATCCACTTCATTGGTTCCCGCTCCAGGAAGGCGTAAACCCACGTCCTGTCGCCGTAGACTGTACCGGCCACAATCACCGCCAGCAGCGCTGACTCGAAAATGGAGTACGTGCGCGAGCCCTGAACAAAATAAAATGCCTGGAAGGCAACATATCCAGCCACGAGCATCCACCACGCCCATGAAGTAAGGCGTGAAAAAGCTGCGCGGACGCGGGGATCTTCCAGTACAAGGGCGGCCAGGCACCCGAGGAGAAGCGCATCCAATCGCACGTCGGTGCGGCAACCGAAGAGAAGTCCGGGGATTACGCGGTTGAACCAGTGGTAATGCGAATCCAAGGTTCGCCACAAAGCCACCGAACAGGCCAAACTCAACGCGAACCAGCGCGCTCTTCTCTTACCGAATAACACCAGAGCGGCCGGCCACAAAAGATAGAAATGTTCCTCGACGGCAAGTGACCAGTAGTGGATCGTGTATCCACCCCAGCCGCGGTGAATCCATTGATCGGAGAGATAGTTGCGAGAGAAAAGAAGCGAACTCCACAATTCTCTGGAGCTGACCAGGATGAGTCCGAATGATGAAAGGGCCACCAGCGCGGCCAGGTAAAGAAACGCGGGAGGAAGTATCCGGCAAGCACGCCGGACATAAAAGCCGCGCAGGCTGATACATCCGTATGCCTCGCGTTCCTCAAGCAGGCGGGAACAAATCAGGAATCCGCTGATGGCGAAAAACAGACTGACGCCATTCGGCCCGGTGTGAGCAAACGCTATGAGTCTGGGATAGCTTGCGAGCGGTGAGTATTCGACCTGATGATCAAGCAGTACTGCAAAGATCGCGATCGCCCGCCACCCGTCGAGTGTCGGCAGATAACCCGTCTTCCCAGCTCTGCCCATGGATATAAGAAGGGTATACAAACCCGGAATTGATAAACAATGTCGTTCTGGTTTCGTGCACAAAGGAACGGTCCCGTCCCATGAGGCAACGCAGGACTGCCATCAGGCAAGGCGCAAAAGCCGTGGAGATTGCCATGTCGGGCAAGGCAATTGAGATCATCAATATCGACTCGGAAGGCCGTCCCGTTCTCGCGAACTGGCTGACCTATGCCCGCCGGCTCAGGCTACAGCGGCTTTCGCACGCTCGGCGTTCAGGTTTGTGTGCCTGTGTGATACCACCCGGCGGACTACATAGTGCGGACGGCCTTTGGCTTCCTCGTAGATCCGGCCAACGTATTCTCCAATGATTCCGAGAAAAAAGAGGTTTATGCCTGAGAGAAACGTGACCACAAGAATCAGGGCAGTAAAACCTTGTGGAGAATGCAAAAAGAATCGCACGTAGACCGCGTAAAGGGAATACAGACCCGAAAAGCCGATGGCCAAGGCCCCGACCAGCGTCGCCGCGCGCAGCGGAACAATCGAAAAAGCGAACATTCCGTCCGAGGCGAGCTTAAGCAATTTCAAGGGACTGTATTTTGTAACCCCAGCTCGCCGCGCTGCCCTTTCGATGGGAATTCCGATCTGGCGGAAGCCAATCCAGGTTCGAATGCCGCGAAGGTAGCGGTGATGCTCGGGCATGCGGCGAATTTCATTAACGACTCGTCGCGACATTAGCCCGAAATCGCCGGAGTCCAGCGGCAAGGAAATCGATGAAAGCATCGCAAGCAGGCGATAAAAGATGTAGTAGCAGGCACGAAGCCACCACGCCTCTTTTCGTTTCACGCGTTGCACATAAACAACGTCGTAGCCTTGCTGGAATTTTTCGAGCAGAACCGGTATTGCCTCTGGAGGGTCTTGAAGATCTCCGTCCATAAGGATCGTGACGTCGCCGGAAACGTGATCCAGAGCGGCAGACAACGCGGTTTGGTGACCGAAATTACGAGATAGAGCCACGACAACCAGACGGTCGTCCTTCTCCGCCGCGCGCTCCAGTATTTCCAACGTGCGATCGCGGCTTCCGTCGTCTACTAAGACGATTTCGTGCGGTCCGCCGGGAAGACTGTCGAGAACTTCAGTCGTTCTCCGGAGCAGTTCAGGAGCCACCGCTTCCTCGTTGTAAATCGGGATTGCGAGCGAAACGCTCGGAGCGCTCATACCTGAAAGCCTCCACCTTTAACCATGGTTCTCGAAAACTGCCATGACGGATGTACCCAAGAATGCCTGTGGAATCGGTTCACACTTGGCGAGAAGCGACAGCAGGCGGTTCAGCGCGTCGCTTCCCGGATCAAAGCCCGCTCTGCCATCCTCATGCCTGAGCCTTACCCCTTTGCGAACCAGTAAAAGCGGAAGAAGCGAAAGCCCCCAATAGCTCGCGATGCGGGTGCTAAACCCGCACTGTGAAACCACTTCTTCGAGCTGTTGCATGGAGTAGCGCCGCACGTGTCCAGCCGCGCGATCGTAGCTCGAATAGAGAAACTGATGCGCAGGTACGTTCACCAAGAGACGGCCGGACGCGGCTAAGTGGTACTTCACGGACTGGAGAAATCCGGTCTCGTCTGCGATGTGCTCGAGCACATCGAACATGATCAGAACGTCGAAATGCCCCCGGAATTGTGGGTTCCGGTCGTGGATGTTATAGCAAAAGAGAGGACTCAGACGGCTGATGTTCTTGTTCAGCGCAATTTCATTGAGTTCAAATCCGGTGACTGGGACGCCATAAGCGTCTTCGAGCTGCCTTTGCATCAAACCGTTGCCGCAGCCGATCTCGCCAATGCGACGCGCGTCCCGCAGCAGGGGGCCCGCCAATCGTTTCGTCACCTCAAAACGCCGCTGAACCCAGAAGTGATCCATGGTGGCAATCTCAAACCACCAATCGCCCATATTGACGGGCATAGGTTGGGACAGGTAAGTCACACGCGTATCGGCGAGTTTCGTCGCGATAGCGGGACTAGCCATGCCAAACCTCCCAATTTCCAGTTCGAATGGAGTGCGTCAGTTGGGTTATTTTGGCACAAAGACTTCGACTTTCAAGTTGGCTCTTTGGAGTCCTGCCTGTGATTTTAGGAGCGACGCCAGACGCGTTTGCACAAATGTGGGTCTTTCGATGTCATCGATGACGACGATTCGGCGAAAGCCGCGAAAGAACTCGCCCACCGCGGGGTCCCCGTGTTCAATCCTCTCCAGCCAGGGCGCGATTTGGTTCTCCGCCGCTTGCACCCCTTCATCTTGTTCCGCGGGCGATGGAGATACTGCCTCGGCCCAATAACCCAGGCTATACAAGGTATCCAAACGCTTGGGCCCGCGCAGCCTCTGATCGAGAGTGACTCGATCTTCTCCTGTTAGATACAGGTAGATTGCCTCGCGAAATCGATGCACCTCCAAGTTTTGCTGTGGAGTAAGCATTACCTGAGCGTCGGTGCAATACAGCACTGGAGCCTTGAAGAGTAGAAATATCCATCCACAAGAGTCGTCGACGTCCCGGGATCGCGCGATCACCAGGTCGCCCTCTTCCGGTTTCAGGGATCCGGCACGCAGTTCTGCAAGCTCGCTTGTCTGTTTGTTATACGGGCGCCAACTGCGATAAAGCCCCACACTAACGAGAAAGCCGGTCAGAATGACCGCTACGGCCACGACCACAGCAACTCTACCCGGTATGCTGGCCCCGGCTTGCATACCTGGATATGCTGCGAGGAGAGCGAAAAGTATAAGGATGGAAGTCACCGGGCTAACAAAATAGCCCGCGTGATGAGACAGCAAGACAGATTTCGCAGGAATAACTGCATCGCCAAGCAGTAAGAGCAAGTTTGAAACGCCCAGCCCAATCAGCGGCCACTTCACTTCTGACTCGATGTCACGGCCCAGAGCGACGGCGAGAACCAGCAGGCCTAACAACAGGAAATTACCTCCGATGAGATGTGGGAGCAGAGACGGTTGGAAGTGAATCGGGGAAGAAGAGTGCTCGTTGTAGAAACCGAGGGGGCCACTCATCGCAAAAGCGGCATCGATGATCCCGCAAACAATGCCGTAGGCGACCACTGTCAAGAAAGCGTTGCGCTTGACGAACAGGTATCGGCCGCCAAGAACCGCGATCGCGGTGAGCCCAGCCATCATCAAAGTTGCATAAGGAAACATGGCCAGTGCGAGGAACTGCAGGACGGCCATGATCATCCAGATGGTCAGCGCTTCTCCCTTCTTCCTGAGCGCCTCGATTTGCAATATCAGGTAGCTCATAAGAAGGATCGTCGGCATCACGGGGATAAATGCACGCATAAATGGCAGTTCGATCGTCCGAAAGCCCGCTAATGAAGGGAGGTGCAGCCAGGCGAAGAACAACGGCCGCAAGGAACTGAAGTTGAACAGCATGAATAAGGCGACCCCAAGAACCACGAGTTCAAGCTGCCGCCGCGGGAGAGAGCGATCAAAGAAGTAGGTTGCAAGAACTCCGAGCGCTGCCCAGCAAAGCAGGTTCCAGACAAACACGCACATCCAGAGCCGACCCGGAACCTGTGCCCGCACTTTCGAAAACAGCCAGGGAGCCAGGCGGAATCTCAAGTACCCTGTGCTCAGTTGCGCGACAGGCACAAGGTAATAGGGGTTTTGGGTTTCGTGCATATCAGCGGTTGGAGGACTGCTTAACGCGATATACATCGAGAGATCCGGAGCAAAGGCTGGAGGCAAAGCAGATCCCAGTTCCGCTCTCGTCCTCAGCGCGGGCCAGCAGTAAAGAAGGAGCACGACAATCAGAACAGAACCTTGTAGGAGAAGACGCCTCGCGGTCCCTTCGACTTTCAATCGTTTTCTCCCGTTGACTGAACTCGGTTCGAGAACTCTTTCCGTGCGGTGGCCGCTACAATAAGGAAACGACCGCCAGCGCTGATGGTGGATGGATGATCCTATCACCGTGGACCTTCTCGCAAAAATCCGCACCATTCCCACCTCGCCGGGCGTGTATCTCTACAAGAACGCCGAAGGCGACGTCATCTATGTCGGGAAGGCGAAGAACCTGCGTTCGCGGGTTTCGTCATACTTTCATGAGGGCCGATGGGAAGACGCCAAGACCGGGACGCTGGTCCGCGAGGCGGTCGATGTCGACTACATCGTGGTCGCCAACAACAAAGAGGCTCTGGCTCTCGAAAACCACCTCATCAAGCAGAAGAAGCCGCGCTTCAACGTCCTGCTGCGGGACGACAAGACCTATCCTTACGTCAAGCTGACCCTCGTCGAGCGCTATCCGCGCGTATACGTCACGCGGCGCCTGCGCAAGGACGGAAGCGTTTATTACGGCCCTTACTTCCCTGCCAATCTCGCCTATCGCATCGTCGATCTGATCCACCGCCATTTTCTGGTTCCGTCCTGCAATGTCGATCTCAATCGCACGCATCCGCGGCCGTGCCTGCAGTACTACATCAAGCGTTGTCTCGGCCCCTGCGTGGAGGGACTAACGACACTCGAGGCCTATCAGGAAGCTGTGCGCGACGTGAAGCTTTTTCTCGAAGGCCGCCAGACCGATCTGGTGAAGTCACTGCGCGAGCGGATGGCCGAAGCTGCGAACGTCGAGGAGTTCGAGCGCGCCGCCAAGTATCGCGACCTGATTTCGACGGTCGAGCAGCTACAGGAAAAGCAGCGCATCGCCTCCGTCGAAGGCGACGACGCGGATGTCTTTGGCTATCACTACGAGAACGGGATGCTCGCCGTGAACTTATTTCACATGCGCGGCGGGCGCGTGCTCGACCGGCGCGAATTTTTCTGGGAGGATCTGCAGGACTTTGTCGCTCCGCCGGCGGAATCGACCGAACGAGAGATGGCGTCGGAGACTTCTGCAACGACAATCCAACAGACAACAACGCCTGAATTCAATCCCGGAGAATTTCTCTCGACCCTTTTGAAGCAGCTCTACCTGGGTCAGCCCTACGTCCCGCGCAACATCTACGTGCCGGTTGATTTCGAAGATCGCGAGGAAGTCGAAGACGCGCTCAGTGATCAACTCGCCGGCGAAGGCGGCCGCGCCACGCGCGTACATATCGTGGTTCCCCAGCGCGGCGATAAGCGCGAACTCATCGACCTCGCCGGCAACAACGCCAAGCAGTCCTACGACCAGCGTTTTCGCATCCTCAAGCCGAATGCGCGCGCCATCGCCGAGGCGTTCCAGGACGCGCTCGCCATGCCGGAACTGCCCAAGCGCATCGAGTGCTTCGACATCTCGCACATTCAGGGCGCGGAGACGGTCGCTTCGATGGTGGTGTGGGAAGAAGGCAAGATGAAAAAGCCGGACTACCGCAAGTTCATCATCCGCACGGTCGATGGCGTGGACGATTTCGCCTCGATGCGAGAGGTCGTGACGCGACGCTACAAGCGGCTATGCGAGGAGAAGAAACCGCTGCCGAGCCTGATTCTCATCGACGGCGGCCTCGGGCAACTACACGCGGCCGCTGCGGCCCTGGAAGAGTTGGAAATTATCAACCAACCGCTCGCTGCGATTGCCAAGCGCGAGGAAATTATTTACGTCTTCGGGCAGGAAGATGACCCGGTCGTGCTCGACCACCACTCTCCGGTGCTGCACCTTGTCCAGCAGATTCGCGACGAGGCGCACCGCTTCGCCGTCACCTTTCATCGCAAGCGGCGGCAGATTCGCGACCGAAGCACTGAGTTGCGTGAGATTCCCGGCGTGGGTCAGGCAACTACACGGCGTCTGCTCGAACACTTCGGCAGCCTGCAGGCGGTGAAACAGGCCGACAGCGCAGCGCTGTCGGCCGTAGTCACCAAGGCTCAGGCCGAAGCCATCCTGGAACACTTTCGCAGCAAAGTGTCTTAGGCGCCGCCGAGTGTTTGACAAACAGGAGGGTTCGGCGCTCCGCTCGGTCAGCGTGACATTATCGGAGTAGGGATCCTTCGACTCCGCGAGAGCATCACTTCGCGATGTTCTCGCTCCGCTCAGGATGACATCACCAAAAAGTCCCCATGCTTTCAGTCTAGCCTGCACGCAGGAACTTGCCGCTGGTCGCGTCGATCACCCCGCGGCCTTTCGCTTGCGCGGGCGATTCACCATAGACGACCACCCACAGCAGTTCCTTGCTCTTCGTATCCCAATCCAATAAATAGATGATCGGCATCTTGGGATTCTTTTCGAGGAGCTTGTCGCCGCCTTTCTGCTGCGACATGGTGTAGGCCGCGTCCGAATCGGTGCTCAGCTGAAAGGACTGAAACATCAGCTGTGCCACGTTCGGCGAAAAGGCTGCCTCAGGCGTGGACGTCACGCCCAGCGGAGGAGAATCCGGCAGGCGGCTGCCCGAGCAGGTGAAGACTCGATAGGTCCGCCGGCCCGGCGAGGCGAACATGGCTTGCCATACAGTCGACTTGCCGTCTCGGCCGTCGCTCTCGGCATTGAGGTGAGACTCCAGGTGATATGGGAGTGCATCGGGTGCCCAGCGCGCAGCCATTCCCGCCATCTGCGACAAACACGACTTGCCGGTGTACAGGACGGGCTCTTTCTTTGGCGCCGGCGCCGATGCGGGTGGCGGAGTATTCGACGATTGTGTGGCCGGTTGGCTACAGCCAACAAAGCTGATTACGCCGAGAATTGTGACTGCAAGTGCTGCACTCCAGAGTAGTTTCATCGTTGCGCCTCTCTATCAAACAAGGCTGCTGATGCGTCCGTGAGCGCAGCGGAAACAGTTACGGCTCGCGAGCGCTTCGGCAACCTACGAATTTTCGAGGGGATGATACTCCTCTGCGGCGCGTATTGCAGTGATATTTGTCCGGTGTCCGGGCGAGTTTAGGGCGCGCGCCGTTCCGGCTTCGTTAGAAGAAACGATTTCACGACGATTTGATTGGGCTGCATGCCAACCGGAATGATGGTGAGCAGCGAGTACTCCGAAGGTTCGAATTTCTTCTTAGGCTGGCGCCGCTGGATGATCGCCAGATCGGACGAACCCGAATCGACGACCAGAACATACTCCTGGTTCTGTGTAAGTGCGAGCGCATCCGGGCGCGTGCCCACCGCGAGGTAGGCTACCACTTTACCGACATCGATATCGTAGACGGCGACATTATTCGAGCCGAAGTTCGTGACGTAGAGCCGCGAGTTATCGAGCGTAAACACTCCGCGCGTCGGCTGTGCGCCGACCAGATAACTTCCGAGTACTTCGTTCGGCGTGGTTTCGACGATCGAGATACTGCCCGCATCAAAATTCAATGCCACCAGTTCCCCGCCATCGGGCTTGAGCGCCAAGCTCACCGGCGATTTTCCAACATCGAGCAGGGCAAGTAGTTTGTCGGTCTTCAGATCGATGCTTGCCACCTGCCCCGATCCTGAGCAGGAGACAAATGCCTTGCTCGAATCCGGCAGAATGGCGATGTCTTCCGGCTGCAGGCAAACGCCAATTGCCGCGCGGACATTGAGCCGAGCCGTGTCAATGATGGAAACGGTGTTGTCGGCGCGATTGCTGACCACCACCGTCGCGCCATCGGGCGAAATACGCGCAAGTCCCGGATTCGCGCCTACTCGCAATGTTGTCGCGACCGTTCGCTGATCGAGGTCGATCACGGAAACATTGTTGGAACCTGAGTTCGCCACATACGCGCGCTGCCCATCGGGAGACACGTCGATGAAGTAAGGTTTGCCGTAAACGCCAATGGTCGCGACAACCTTGTTGTGCTCGGCATCGATGACGCTGATGTTGGCCGAACCGGAATTGACAACATAAACTTCGTTCTTTTGCGGATTCGCTGCCACGCCAGTCGGCTCGCTGCCAACCGGCAGAGTCCTGACCACAGTAAATCCCTTGACCGGATCGGCAGTCAGATCGACCACCGTAACCGAGTTGCTCTTGCCATTGGTGATGTACGCGTACTCGCGATAGAGCGGCCGGTAGACAGGAAAAAGCGTGCGCTGGTGGAAGTAGTACCAGCCTCCCGCGATGATCAGCGGGACAGCAACGGCGATGAAGAGGAGCTTACGCAATGGCGAAAAATTCTACCGAAGGAGAAAGACTACCAGAGGCTGGCGGTGTCAGTAGAGGCGGAACTCGACTTCGATTTTAATTCTCGTCGCGCAGGACTTGCCGTCGATGATCATAGGATCGAATTTCCATCGCGAGACCGCTTTGACGGCCTCCTTGTCGAGACCTGGCGTAAGCGTCTTCTCGACCTTGATGTCGGCTGTCTCACCTTCCTTGGTGACGATTGTCGAGAGCAACACCGTTCCCTGGGTCCGCTTCTTCCGGTCCTTGTCATCGTAGCTGGGATCGGGCGTATAGACCCGGTGAGGATAGACGCCGCGGCGGGTTGAACAGAGAGGTTCGCCCTTGTACGTCTCCT
>Ga0335071_10000963_pt1 | contig 30998 bp, 18 predicted proteins | sample Lox_Sample_15_FD_206724 | JGI IMG/M metagenome (GOLD analysis project Ga0335071, IMG submission 206724) | Soil microbial communities from Loxahatchee National Wildlife Refuge, Florida, United States - Lox_Sample_1.5 | ecosystem: Environmental > Terrestrial > Soil > Wetlands | place: USA...
AGTCAAATACGGAATTCGGCATCCGCGAGATTACTTCCGAAGTGAACTCCGCCGGCGGACGCGTGTTTACGATCAATGGCAAGAAGATCCTGATCCGCGGCGCCGGCTATACGCCCGACATGATGCTACGGGAGAACTCGCAGCGCATGCATGACGAATTCCGCTATGTCGAAGACATGGGCCTGAACACCGTCCGCCTGGAAGGCAAACTCGAGACCCAGGAGTTCTTCGACATAGCCGACAAGAAGGGCATTCTAGTGATGGCCGGCTGGTGCTGCTGCGATTTCTGGGAGCGCTGGCCCCGTTGGCAGCCCAAAGATTTCGATATCGCGAAAGAGTCACTGCGCGATCAGATCTATCGCTTGCGCAGCCATCCCAGCCTCGTCATGTGGCTGAACGGCAGTGACAATCCTCCTCCGCCGGACGTCGAGCAGACCTATCTTGACGTAGAAAAAGAACTGCTCTGGCCGAATCCCGTCGTCTCCTCTGCAACGGGGAAGAAGACGAGCGTTACTGGCGATAGCGGCATGAAAATGAGCGGACCGTACGAATACGTCGCACCCAGCTATTGGGAAGTCGACACGCCGGAGGGGCAACCGGGACGGAAACTGTGTAATCCGGGTGGCTGCGGCGGCGGTTACGGATTCGACAGCGAAACCAGCATGGGACCGGCGGTGCCGCCGGTCGAGAGCATCCGAGCCATGGTTGGCAAAGATCACCTGTGGCCGATCGACGACGTATGGAACTATCACGCAGGCGGCGGCGAATTCAAAACCATTAACGTTTTCAGCGAGGCTCTCGCAAATCGCTACGGCAAGTCTGACAACGTGGAAGATTTTGCCATCAAGTCGCAGATGCAGACTTATGAAGGCGTGCGTGCGATGTACGAGGCGTACAGCCGGAACAAGTATCAGTCGGCGGGCGTGATCCAGTGGATGCTGAATAACGCCTGGCCTTCGATGATCTGGCACCTGTATGACTACTACCTGCGTCCAGGGGGCGGATATTTCGGTGCCAAGCGTGCGCTAGAAGACCTGCATCCGATCTACGGATACGATGACCACTCGATCTGGGTGGTCAGCAGCCAGTACACCGAAGCGAAAGGGTTGAAGCTTATCACGAAGATCTACAATCTCGACGCCAGCGAGAAATTTTCACAAGAGAACACGCTCGATGCTGGGGCCGACAGTACGGCGAAAATCTTCACCTTGCCGGACGTCTCCGGTCTGAGCAACACGTATTTCCTCGTGCTGCGACTGGAAGATTCAACCGGGAAACAGGTTGGATCGAATCTTTACTGGCTTTCGACCAAGCCGGAGGTGATCGACTGGGCAAAGAGTACCTGGTGGATGACTCCGACGGCCCAGTTCGCCGACTTCACGGCTATCTCGCAGATGCCGAAGGTGAAGCTGAAAGTCACCGAGCACACCGAACGGAAGAGCGAGGAGTCGATCACGCATGTGACGATTGAAAATCCGAGCAAGAACCTGGCGTTTTTCATTCGATTGAAAGTCGACAAAGGTTCTAAGGGCGAAGAAATCCTTCCCGTGATTTGGGAGGACAACTACATTTCCCTGCTACCAGGCGAAAAGCGGGAAGTCACCGCGAGCTATCGCTCGAGTGAACTGGGAACCGCCAAGCCAAGCGTTGAAGTGAGCGGTTGGAACTTGGAGTGAGGTACTCACTCATTTAGTCACTTAAGCATTTATTCATTGCGAACATTCTCGGTGAGAGTGCCCCACTTCTGCCTGGTTTCGGCAGAAGTGGGGATTTTTTCTGCGGTAGCTGCGCTTATTAGCGGTGCGACCAAGCCTTGACGAGAGAGCCTCCGGAAAGGAGTCACTTCCTCCACTCCCGGTGCTCGGACACAGACAGCGTGTTCCCATCCGGATCCTTGAACCACGCCACCTTGTCTCCATTGGGCGCGGTCCAGATTCCAAGGTCATCCTGCTTGAAGAATCCAAACCGCTCGAAGTGCACGCCCTGCTTTTCGAGCCGCGCGACAACTTTTTCGATCTCCGTCACTTTCCATCCGAGAATCGTGTACTGCACCGGCGTGAACTTCTCGAGCTTGACTACCCGAATCATGATGCCATTGGCGTTGAGCACAAGAGCGAAGCCATCTTCGCTGACGAAACTCAGCTCAAGTAGTCCTTCATAGAACGCCCGTGCTCTGGCAGGATCCGTCGTCGGTACGAAAGCGACAATGTCCGTTGTCCCCAGCATTGCATTCCTCCTGAGATGATGCTTCCCCGATTAGGATTCGAATGTATCGGATTGCGCCGGCGACTTGCTTCCGCTATCGTGACAAGAAATGTCGAAAAGACGACAAACCGTTCATGCGTGTCCAAGCCTGGGTTGTCCCGTGGCGACGCTGGTATACGACTTCGCACACGGACATGTCATCGTGCCGCACTTTCATCCCGAGGATCAGCTGGTTTATGCATCACGAGGAGTCATGACTGTGCGAACGGACGAAGGGACGTGGGTCGTTCCCCCGCGGCGTGCGGTGTGGATCCCTGCAAAAACTCCGCACAGCATTACGATGTCAGGCCCGGTCTCGATGCGAACACTGTATCTTGGTGCGCGAATGGCCCGGAAGGTCCCGCGGAGCTGTTGCGTCGTGAATGTGTCGTCGTTACTGCAGGAACTCATCCTGCATGCTTGCCAGTTCCCGCGGATGAACCGCAAATCGAAACTGCACACTCATCTGATCGACCTGATTCTCGATCAACTCGACGCAGTGCAATCGATCCCTTTGCAGCTTCCCACGCCGGTGGATTCGCGTGGGCAGCGCGTAGCTGAGATTTTGCAGGAAGACTCGGGGGAAACGCGATCGTTAGCTGCTGCCTGCCGCCACGCCGGAGCCAGCAAGCGGACCATTGAACGAATCTTCGAACGCGAAACAAATCTGTCGCTCGGTAAATGGAGACAGCAGTTACGGCTGCTACGGTCACTGCAGTTGCTTGCGGCCGGCGAAAAGATTACCAATGTCGCACTGGAAGCAGGTTACAGCACCCCGAGCGCCTTCATCGCCATGTTCCGGAAGGCACTGGGAACAACTCCGCGACGATACTTCGAGCAGGCTGAGCAGAAGTCTACGAGTCGCTGAAGTCGATCATCACTGGGGCTGAACGGAACCAATTCGTTTTATATCCCACATAGACGATCCCGATGGCGAACCAGATACCGCCTACGGTCTTGGCAATGATGTTCAGATTTACCCATATCAACAGGCAGAACAAGAATCCGATAATCGGGATCAGCGTATCGATCAGAAATCTCGTCCGATAACCCTGCTGCCGCTTGACCGTGAATTGCCAGAAGCACGCGAGATTCACCCCCATGAAGGCGAGGAACGCGCCGAAGTTCAGCAATTCACCTGCATGCTCGTAGGCGCTGCCGATATAGTTCAAGAGCACGGCACCCAAGAACGCAAGGCCGCCAATGAGAAGAATGTTGTTGCTCGGAGTGCCGCTGCCGGGTTTCAATTGTCCGAAGAATTTCCTTGGCAGCACGCCGTCGCGCCCCATGCCGAATAGCAGACGTGCGGCGCCGAGGGTGCCCGTCAATCCGCTTCCAAACGCAGCCACAATCAAGATGAAGCCCATGGCGTTGAACAAGAACACACCGCCTACGCGGCTGCAGATGTCCATGAATGCGGTTTCTAGATTCGTGAACGAATGCCAGTCAGGCCATACCCGAGCGCCAAGATAAGATTCGAAGGCGCTGCATACGCCCGCGAAAATACAAGTCAATACAACCGCCAGCAGCACGTTTCGTTTCGGATTTTCTACGTCTTCGGCGAGTGTGGTGACACCATCGAACCCGATATAGGTGAGCGCCGCGAAGGAAGTTGCGGTCAGGATCTTGTGAGAGTTAAACGTTTTCGGATCATAGAGCGGTTGCAACGAGAATAGTCCTGCCCAACCTTGGCCACCGTATAGGAACTTGATGGCCAGAACCACGAAGATCAGGACGACCACGGACATCACTGCAAGCAGGATCTTGTTTGTGTTCGCGGAAGACTTCACGCCGGCCAGGTTCAGTCCCGTCATGATGCCCGCAATGATAAGAGCCCAGATTACGAATGGAACCTGATGAACATAACGCTCATGCAACGCGGTCGCGATCCAAACGGTATTGATCAGCGGCTGGAGCAGGTAGTCGAGAATCATGGCCCACCCGGCCAGGAAACCAAGATGAGGATTCAACCCTTTTCCGACATAGGTATAGGCAGATCCTGCCGTGGGATAAAGAGCCCCCATACGCCCATAGCTAACGGCTGTGATCAGCATGGCAAATAAAGCGATCAGAATGATGGTGACGAAATGCCCGTCCGACAACTTCTGCGCAACTCCATACAGCGGCACAGGCGCGATGGGTTGGATCAGAACGATGCCATAAAAAATCAGGTCCCAAAGGGTGAGCGTGCGGCGCAGTCTTGGAACGGCAGAAGGTACGGCTGTGGTGGTTTCCATGAGAACCGCTATTGGATTATGGCGGAGCCGGGAATGTCAATATTAAAACGATTCCGTAGGCTTCCCCATTTCCGTTCTACGAAATGTCATTCGAGCGAGCCGGGAGTGCTTCAGCGCTGGCCGAGCCCATAATCGAACCAGTATCCCCGCTGCTCATTTCCCGACATGTGGCGCGTGTTGTATTCGAGCAGATAGTTCAGGTGTTGGTCGTCGAGCGGGAAGGACTTCTTCGGCGAGTACGGATAGTCTCCCATGCTTAGGAATGGCAATGGCGCGACATAGTTCCCTGCCGCAGCGTAGAAGTCCATGTCTTTCTCGTAGCCATTCGCAGCAAAAAAGTAGTCGCGCACCCAGCCTTTCGGAAGCAAAGGCAGTTTCGACGGATCGAAATCCAGCCGCACCTCGTCTCCGGAGCCGAAGACGGCAAGCTTGTCATCGAGTGAAGTCAGGAGAGGCAGCACGTCGCCGTAGCGCGTGTACGTGCCGAACGGGCGCGTGTATGGACCGGTAGCACTCGCCTTCTCGTAAATGTACTTCACGTTGCCGGGAGGCAGGCCCTCGATCTTGTAGGGATAGCCGTGGAACTCGAGATCGGCATGCAGAAGTGGCACGGCTGTCAATCGCAGATCAGCGTCGTTGATCGCAAGATCCTTCGCTCCGCCTGAAGAACGGCTCCGCTCAGGATGACGACCGTTGCCGGATTGAGGCGTGCGGCTCACGAGAATGTTGTCCCAGTAGACTTGCAGGTTCGTTGTGATGCGGATCTTCTGCGTACCGCGCGGAAGCCTGCCGGTCAGATCAGCCGTCATTGTGCGTGGACCACCTGCGGGGAATCCCATGTCGTCGATTACCCGCTTCCACTTGCCGTTTGGGTTGAGCGCTTCAACGTATGGCGAAATGGGCGTTAGCCCCGCCTGCGATGCCGCATACATGCTGTTCGCAGTGAAGTATTCGATTTCGCCATGCGCCAGCAGCCACAGAGGGCCGCCATCGTACGGCGCACCCAAATCGAGCGTCAGGGTGTGAGTCTTGGCAAAACCGGCAAATCTTTCCAGCTGGAAATCGCCTACAAACTTGTGTGCAAGCAGATCTGGCAGCAGATTATGACCGTGCTCGTCCCAGGCACCCGCAGGCGGCTTGGCCTCACGGCTAAGGACGACCTTGAATTCCGGATACGGCGGGCTCGAGGCGAAGTATTCGTTTGGAAAGACATCAAGATCCGCCGGGTGGTCGACTGCCATCAGCCGCACCTGATCGAGATAAACGGCTTCTTCGAGCGGCTCCATGAAGCGGAAAGACAGAACCGTCGTCGGTCGTTGGTCGTCGGTCGTTCGCAGGTTTGATGCTTTGGCTTGAACAAGCCCTGTCGGAATCTTGATGTACTCGACTGGACGCGGGATGTCGCGCTGGTTGGGGCCGATCCAGTGGCCGACTACGCCCGCGCCGAGCATGTCGGCGACAAATTCGTAGCGCTCGCCATTCCACGCGAAGAGCGTTGGGCAGGAACTGCCGCGACGGTCGATTTCGAGAATTTCATGGCGCTTGTCGCCGGCGACTACGGCTTCATCAATTTCATCCTGCAGCACGCCGCTGGGCCACAACATGCGGACGATGTCCGCGTTTTTCGACTGCCCGAGGCCGACGACGATATCCGTAGAGTTCTGGCCGAGGTATCCGTTCGATCCGTAAATTTCGAACTTCTGACGATTGCCGGCGGAGAAGACTTCGACTTTCGTTCCGATCGCCGACTTGTTATCGTTCAGTCCTTTGAGGGACAGCTTCAGCCAGTGATTCTGGTTCGCGCCTTCATTCCGCAGGAGCACGGCGGGCCCGTGATTCTGCGTGATCAGCAGGTCGGTCGTACCGTCGTTGTCGTAATCGCCAGTGATGATGGCACGTGGGCTTTCGAAATGAATCTTGTCGAGGCCGACGTCGGTGGTGACGTCTTTCCATCCATCAGGGCCCAAATTGCGGAAGAGCCGGACTTCGCCTTTTCCTTCTTTCGTCTCTCCAACTGCAACGAGATCCACCCAGCCGTCGTTGTCATAGTCGAATGCCGCGATGCCATAAGCACGCACCCAGTTCGTTTCTGGAAGTTTCACTTGATCGAATGACTTGGCGTGATTGTTGCGCCAGAGTGTGACTGCGGGAGCGCTCATGCTGGTAAAAGCGATGTCCATCCAACCATCGTGATCAAGATCCAGAACCGTTTCTGCAACCACGGGCGCTAGGTCTGAGCCCGTCCACAGCTTGCGCTGGACGAATTTTCCTTCTCGGGGATTCTCGAACATCGTCGGCCCCCTATCGGCAACCAAGAGATCGATGGCTCGGTCGTTGTTGTAGTCCGTACCAATGGCAGCCGTTGCCATCCCGAGTTCCCGAGAATCGAGACCGACCTGATCGGTGACTTCGGTGAATGATCCGTCGCCGTTATTTCGGAAAATGCTGCTCCCCAGGTTTGCGTCCAGTTGTGGCGGATCAACCGATAGTCCATGAGGGTGAAAGCGCGCCACGTACAAGTCCAAGTCGCCGTCGTGATCGTAGTCAATCAGGGTCAAGCCGAAATTGAAATACATTCCAGAGTTGATGCCAGCTGATTTTGCAAGGTCCTTGAATGTACCGTTCTTTTCATTGTGCAGCAGCGCCACCGGTTTATCTCCGAAAGTCAGGACCAAGTCGGTCGCACCATCGTTGTCATAGTCACCCACGGTACAACCAACGGCCTGCACACTCGGATCGAGTCCAGCCTTTTTCGTGACCTCTTCAAACCGACCGCCGCCGAGATTGTGATACAGGCCGAGCCCCCCTTGCGGGCCACCGCTCGCGACGAAGATGTCTGGACGACCATCGGCGTCATAGTCTAAGAAACACGCACCTGAGCCGAGCAGCCTGTACCAGTCCTTCGGAGCCGGGCCTGCGGCCGACAGGATCCCCGCTTCCTTGGTCACATCCACAAACTGCACCTTGATCTGCGCTGGGGGCTTCAGGGGCATCAGTGGCGACTCCACCGCGCGCGAATATTGTCCTTGCTCGCCGTACGCCAAGCTCATCGGTGACCCATATTTGTTCTGTGTGATGTACTGGAATTGTTTCAGGTGCTCGCGGGCGTGGTCGGTGTCTCCAGATTGCTGGTAGGCGCGGGACAATCCGAACTCCGCCGACGCGTGCAGTTTGTTGATCTTTAGCGCGTGCTCGAAGGCCTCGATCGCTTCGGTAAACTGCTTCGCCTGTGCATACGACGTGCCGAGGAAGTACCAGGTATCCGCGTCGTTGGGATCGATCTCGATAACTTTCTTGAATGCTTCGATGGCGGCTTGCGCGTCGCCCGTATTCTTCGCCAGCAGGCCGAGGCTGTACCACGCGTTTGGAATCTTCGGATCGGCTTTGAGAGCATCTTCGAGCGCCGCTTTCGCTTCGTCGATTTTTTGCAGATTCAGGTACGCGACGCCTTGATTCAGCCGCGCGATTGTCAACTTCGGGTCCGCCTGACTCGCTTCCTGAAACTCTTTCAAGGCCTTCTCGAACAATTGCTGATTCATGTACGCAACGCCGAGATTGTTGAGGCGAGAGGCTTCAACCGGGTCGGGCTTTGCGGCAAACGGAAACAGGCTGAGGGCCGCTAGAATTGCGGTGAGAAGGGCGGCGGAGATTTTCGGAATCATTCCGTTAGAGATTTAACCACAAAGGGCACTAAGGTTCACGAAGGAAAGACTGCAATCGCAAGCTCTTTTACTTTCGTGCAACTGCGTGGTCCTCGTTTTTTGCTGATTGAGTCGAGTAATGCCGGTTTCCAGTAATGCCCTTCCCTTCCTGCAGTGTGATGGTCTGCCCGGCGTTGACGTTCGATAGTTTGTCGATTTGTCCGCTGGGCCACTGAATTTCCAGTTGATCAGCCTTCGCGTGCGCGGCCAGGCCGAATGTTAAGACCAACTCGTGAGCCGCGAGATAGCTCGATCCCGAGCGGAGCATCTTCCATTGCCGGTCATTGCCAGAATAAAGGCGCACGATCGCGCCAATACCGTCGCGGTTCGACTTCGTTCCGACCAACTTGATGCGAAGGCTGTGATTCGTCCCACCTTCGTTGTGGTAGAGATATGCCGGTCCGGCGTTGGTGGTCAGCAAAATATCGGGAAAACCATCGTTGTCAATGTCGCCATATGCCGCGGAGCGCGCGACTTTCGGCGTCGCCAGCGATTTGCCCATCTGTTCGGTGACTTCAGTAAATTTGCCACTGCCGAGATTCCGGAATAGATGCGGCGGTTCGGCATAGCTCACTCGTTTCTGTACGCGTTCAATCTCGTTCTCGATGTGGCCGTCGGCAACGAAGATGTCGGGCCAACCATCGTTGTCATAATCGAAGAAGAAGCACGCGAAACCAAGCGTGACCAGCGTGTCGCGCCCGATTTCCGATTGCGGGGCTTCGTCTACAAAAAGTCCATTGCCTTCGTTGTGATAGAGCGACAACATCTGGTTGGCGAAATTGCTGATGATGATGCTGGCATATCCGCTGCGGTCGTAGTCGGCAGCGTCGGTGCCCATGCCGGCACGCGCCACGCCGTCTTCACTGAAGCCAATTCCGGCAGCCACGCCACGTTCTTCGAATGTGCCGTTCTTCTTATTCACGTAGAGTTTGTTGGGCTGGGTGTCGTTGGCGATCAGGATGTCGGGCCAGCCGTCGTCGTTGTAGTCGAGGATCGTAACGCCCAGGCTCTTCGAGGTTGGATCGCGCAGCCCGGCTTTCTGTGTCGCATCTTCGAATTTGCCGCCACCAAGGTTGTGCCAGAGGCGTACAGACGTGCCTTTGTACGACTCCGGAGTGCAATACGACTTGTGGGCGCCATCGAGCGTGCAATAGAGATCAGTTTCCGTCGTCCACTGCACGTAGTTCGCAACGACCAGATCAAGTTTCCCGTCGCGATCATAGTCGACCCAAGCCGCACTGGTTGAGAATTCGCTGGGACCCCACATGCCAGCAGACTTTGTGATGTCAGTGAATGTGCCGTTGCCGTTGTTGTGGAAGAGATGGCTCTGCCCCAGCGCCGTGACGAAGAGATCATCGTACCCATCGTTGTCGTAGTCACCGACGGCAACGCCTAACCCAAACATGGGGACCGCCAGTCCGGCCCTGCGCGTGACATCGGTAAACGTGCCGTCATGATTGTTGTGGTAGAGCTTGAGAGTGGTTGCTCCCCCGTGCGGATGTCCGGGGAAATCTTCACCGTTGGTCAGGATGATGTCAGGATACCCGTCGTTGTCATAGTCGATGAATCCGCAGCCCGGGCCCATGGTTTCTGGCAACCACTTCTTTCCAAAAGCACCATTATTGTGCGTGAAATGAATTCCGGCCTGAGTTGTGATGTCGCGAAAATGAATTTGGGCAGAGCCGGTCGCAACAAGGCAAAGACCGATCAGCCACGGAGACACAGAGACACGGAGCAATCTTGAGAAAAAACAAGAAAGATCCCTGTGACTCCGTGAGTTCGTAGTGAATTCACCTATTAGAAGGAACATTTATCGGGAAGCTCCGGCTGACGCGATGGAGGGTTGGCTCGCTTCGCCCCGCCGGGCAGTTGAGGCGGCTGTCCCCACATGATGCGAAGCAGTGTTCAACGGCAGCGGTACGGATACGTGTTCATGGATCGATTGGCGCTCGTTGTTGTCTTCCGGGTGCAACCGACGATATGGTCCCGTGATCGCCTGCGATGACTCGTCCGCTTTGAAGCGCAAATACCGTTCCTGATGTTCTTTCGCCAGTTTCTCGTTGCCCAGTCCGTTGTAGCAGAGCATCAGGTTGTAGTGCGCCTGGAGATCCTCGGGATCGACCGCAAGCACAGACTGCAGAATCTTGACAGCATCGTTGTACTTGCGTTGCAGGAAAAGTACGCGCCCTAATTCGTTGAGGGCAACGCGGTCATGTGGATATTGCGCCAGCACAGTCTTAAGCCGGGCAGCCGCACCGTCATAGTTACCGTCAGAACGAAGAACTTTGGCGTAGAAGAAATTAGCCCGTGCGAGATTTGGAGAAAGCGACAACGCCTTCTCGAGCACAATGCGCGCACGCGGCATATCGCCTTCCTGAACGGCGCAACGCCCGATATTGACCCAGCCGTCAGGATTGCTCGGGTCGGCTTCCGTGACTTTTTGGAATGCTGCGGCCGCGCCCTTTAGATCTCCTTGCAGGAATAGTCCAATGCCGTAATCGTTCCAGCGCTGCCACTCTTCCTTGCGGACGATTGTCCTCGGCTGTTCCGCGGGCGCAGTGTGAGCAACGACGGGAAGCGTCACCTGGTCTTCGGCAACCGTTACGATCGGCAGGTCTGGAATTTTCTCCTCCTTTGCCGAGATTCCAACCAGTGACCCGGTAAACAACGTCTGGCGGTCGTCGAAGTCAGGACCGACAGCATTCGGCTTCGAGGAATCGGGGACGCCCGCGAAGGCCTCGTGCGTGTTGTACCAGGTGAATTTTCGATAGCATAGCCGCGCGTGCAATGTGATCTTGCTTCCCGCGTAATCTGGGATGTGCATACGATAGTGAACCGTATCGGCAGCTCCCGGCGGGATGAGACGCACGTAAACGACAGCGCGGGTTGCCCATGCATTGCGCTTATCGATCGGATTACCGTGGGCGTCGATCTGCAGCGACCGATAGAAATGCGCGCCCTTCTCCACCGGTCCGTGGCCGTTGTCTTCGACCATACCGCTCCAGAAGATGGTCTGTCCTTTGTCGTCGGTACCCTTCAACTCGAGCCAGGTATCGTAGGCATCGACGGTGCCCCCGGGAAAGAAATGGCCGACTTTCTTCGTTCGAACCACGACATCGACGCGAACCGTGTCTCCCCGCCGCAGGGCTGGCTGAACGCGATTCAGTGGCGCAGTAATTGGTGCGGTCTCGCCACCGCCTTCAGACGTGACTTTGCTTTCAGCTTCTTCTCCTACCGCGAAGGTCGTTGAAAGATCCGTCTGGGTATTTGCGCCCGGCTTCAGCGGAGCTTGCGCGGGAGACAAGGCAAAAATGTCGACCGTGAGTTGCCCGTTCTTCAGAAAATCTTCGGTCAGCTTCAACTGTGCCGCGTCTTCGTTGGCGGTTGGAACGGCCGTGTTCGCCGCGGGGAATCGATGCGAGTGTATGAACCCGTTGATGTTGCCTTGATCTTTCGACGATTGCAGGGGCATGTGGCAATCAGCACACTGCGCGGGCTTCGGTGGATAGTAGAACGAACGCGCTCCCTGCCCGGAAACACCGCTCGCCTGCCAATTGTCATACTCGTTGAATCCGCGGAACCACCGATAATTATTCACCGGGACGTCAAGATGAACCTTGTGGCACGAGGAGCAGAACTCCGCAGTTTGATCGCGCATGAACGGCTTCAAGAAGACGCGGCGGTGCGGCTCGGGATTCAGCTTGATCACAAAATCGTGCAGCTCGCGCACCAGGGGATTCTTCGTCGCCGCCAACTCGTGCAGCTTCGGATATTCCAGATAGAAATCCGCCTGGCCCATCGTGCTCTTCACGTTGGCGATGGAGTGGCACATCATGCAGCCCAGCCCAGCTTGCGCTTCGGGACGGTGCACGATCTGCTTGATCGGTGTGTCCATCAAGCCGGCATACAACACCGCAGGATCGTGGCAACCGCCGCACCATTTCGAAGGTTTAGTGCCGATCGTGTCTTGCATGTATTCGATCGCCTTGCGATACCATTGATTGTTGAACGACGAGAAGTGGTGCGCGGAACTGTACCACTCGTTATAGATGTCTTCATGGCACCGCTTGCACGAGTCCGACTCCATGAAGAACTTGCTGGGAATCTTCTGATTGCCGTAGACCTGCGCGGAACTTGGAAAGAACGATCCCTGCGGGCCGTCGCCCTCTCCGTTCATGGTGTCGGGCGGCATGGTCGGATTCTGAATCCGGTTGCGAGTTTGCCAGCTTTCGCGAATGTACCGCGATCCGAAAGCCAGGCCGGCAAAAACGGCCAGGCAAATCGCCGTACGCCAGAGCGCCGACGACATATGTGGACGGCCGATTTGGCTCTCTGCAGCCCGGTTCGTGAGCCAGCCTGCCATAAGAAGAGCAACGCCGGCCACTGAAATCACGATGTGCGCGTACAGCTTGTTCCATTCACTGCGCGACGTGCCGGTCTTGATCAGAACGATCCCGATCAATCCACCCAGGGCGACCAGCAGCCATCCGGAGCGGGTGGCAAGGCCGCCTGTTCGCAGAAGACGCACGAGCGAAGGCAAGAGCAAAACTGTCGCAACTGCTCCACCGAAGGCGTGAAGCAAGACAACCCCTGCGTAAGGGATGTTCGCCTGAGGAAAGGTATAGAGATATGCTGCGGATATGGCCAGAAATAGAACCAGCCACCACAGAAGTCGACCGATGATTCCCCCAGGTGAAGGCATTTCCGAAATGCGCGATGCGGACGGAAAAAGACTACGTCAACCCCACAGACGGCTGGCGAAGCGCATCAACAAAGTTATCGGCACGAGGATGATGGCGGAATAGTTGAAACATACTAGTGGCTGTGACTCAGCCGGCCCAATTCAATGAATCGGCGGAGCCTTCAATCCGCCGCAGTCACGCTCAACAATCTCAGCGACCGAGAGCACTTCCCCCTCTTGCCATGGGGGTCCAACGATCTGCACACCGACCGGCAGGCCTTCGGTGGATGGGTTTACCGGAACAACCGCTGCCGGATTTCCCAGCAAGTTGAACCACGCTGTGTAACTCCAGGCGTCAAGATATTCCACTGTCTTGCCGTCGATTTTCCACGCACGCTCTCCATGGCGAAATGCGGGAATGGCCGCCGGTGGGCACAGCAGGATCGGGTATTTCTGCATTTGCGCGAGGAACCTGGTTCGGAGGCTGTCTCGCGCGAACCAGGCCTGCAGCAGGGAATCTCCACTCAGAACCGGTTCCCGTCCCGATGTTTCCAGAAATTGCCTTAGTGTCGGGCTCAAATCACCTTGTCTGCCCTGGAACATCGGGCCAATCAGATCTCCACCGATCTTAACGAAAAACTTTCGCCAGATTTCACGGGCTTGATCCAAGCCCTCTGGACGAAATGGTTCAACCTGAAACCCCGCTCGCGTCAAAGCTTCAGCCGCGGTCTTTACCGCTTGGCGGATCTCCGGTGCGACCGGAGTGCGGCCGTCATCTTCAAAGTAGCCGATCTTCAGTCTTTTGATTTCGGCTCTGTCGGGCCAATGTAGACGGACGGGAGCCGAGCACACGTCGCCATGGTCTGGACCTTGCATGACTTCGAAAAGGACTCTCAGGTCGGTTACCGTTCGCGCCATTGGCCCGACCACACCCAGGCAGGCAAATGGGCCCCCTGATTCCGGGTAGTGCCCGGTCGAAGGAATGCGTCCGGGAGTGGGCTTTAAACCGCAGATGCCGCTGAAATGGGCGGGAACGCGAATCGATCCGCCACCGTCGCTGCCAACACCACCGGCGGACATTCCAGAGGCAATTGCTGCCGCTTCCCCACCGCTGGAGCCGCCGGGTGTGCGATCGAGATCCCACGGGCTGTTGGTTCGGCCATAGAGAAGATTGTCAGTCTCCCACGCCATCAGCATTTCGGGAGTGTTGGTTACACCCAGAATGATGGCGCCTGCTTGCTTGAGCCGCGCAACGAGAGGCGCGTCGATCTCTGGGACATGGCCAGCACGCAGGCGGGAGCCTGCTTCGCATCTCAAGCCGGCAACATCCACCGAGCTCTTGATGCTGACGGGCACTCCGTGCAGCGGTCCAAGCGTGGCGCCATGCATAGCGGCCGATTCGGCAATATGGGCTTCGCGCCGAACGCGTTCGGCATCGACGTGCACAAAAGCATTCAGTTTCGGATTCAGGCGCTCGATCTTCGCCAGATGCGCATCGGCAACTTGCACTGGGGAAATTCTCTTCTCGCGGATTCGCCGCGCAATGTCAATTGCAGTCAAAGATGTAAGGTCGTTCATAACAGTGAGCGCTATCGATCGGTTGTACCCTGTGTGACCCTGTGACCTCTGTGAGGAGCTTTTGATGTTTTCTTGGTCGCCAGGTCAAGCGAGTTTTTTTCTTGCGACGCAAGCTCTCGATATTGTGCCTTGGCAAGCGTGCCCAGTTGCAGAGGCCCAATGGCGACCCGTACTAGTCTCAGAACGTTGATCTTGAACACGTCGAGGATTCTCCGGATCTGCCGGTTCTTGCCCTCCTTGAGCACAATTTCGAGCCAGCAGTTCTTCTCGCCAGTCCGCAACAATAAGCAGCGCGAAGTTCGCAAAAAATCTCCCTCGATTGTCCGGACGCCCTTTTCGAGGACACGCAGGAGTTCCTCATCTGCCACTTGATCAATCTGCACGTGATAAGTCTTCTCCAGATGCGTTTCGGGATCGGCGATCCTGGCTCCCCACTCGGAGTCATTCGTCAGAAGCAACAATCCCTCGCTGGCTTTGTCAAGGCGACCGACCGGAGCGAGCCAGGGCCAACGTTCGCCACTTTCCCGCAAGATGGAATAAATGGTCTTGCGGCCCTTCTCATCCGAGGCGGTAGTGACGAGGCCACGCGGCTTATTCATCATTAAGTAGATCTTTCGCTCAGCTCCAATGCGCTTTCCATCAACTTCGATCACAACGCCGCCCGAATCGACCGGCGTTTCGGGATCGCAATAAAGCTTCGCATTCAGGCGGACTCTACCTGCACGAATCAGTTGCTCCGCTTGTGAACGCGAGCAGTACCCGAGCTTTGAAAGAACACGGGCCAATCCAATCCGTCGCGACTTATTCTTCCGGGGCAAACTTTTATGCTACTGGAACGGAAAGCGCACTGAACAGTGATAAACCTACTTCTCGTTGACCTCGCCGAGGGTGGAGCATCCAGACGACGGATTGGTACCATGTTGGAGGAACTGATCATAAAAGGAGATTTTTATGGCGCAACAGCACCCTCCGCGATTTTTGAAGATTGTTGACGACGCCCGCAGCCGTATTCGTGAAACCAATGTGGACGAAGTAAAAAAGCGAATGGATCGGGGTGACAAGTTCTTGCTCGTTGATGTCCGTGAAGAAAGTGAGTTTGCGAAAGACCATCTGCCCGGCGCGATTCACCTGGGCAAGGGCATCATCGAACGCGATATCGAAGCCCGTGTGCCAGATCTCAATGCCGAAATGATTTTGTACTGTGGCGGAGGATTCCGCTCGGCACTCGCCGCCGACAACCTGCAGAAGATGGGCTATACCAAGGCAATTTCGATGGACGGCGGCATTCGCGGTTGGCGAGAGAAGAATTTTCCTCTCACGAAGGATTGACGCTTCTCCTGAGCGCCGAATCACGCGTGAAAATGGGCATTCTGTGGTAAGCTGCGCGCGTCCCAACTTATGAACGGTCGCATCTTCTTCTGGTCGCTCACGTCGGCGCTCGCCGGATTCTTATTCGGCTTCGACACGGTCGTCATCTCGGGTGCGGAAAAAACCATCCAGGCGCTTTGGGGACTCAGCCCCGGAGTTCACGGCATCGCAATGGCCTCAGCTCTATACGGAACCGTAGTCGGATCTCTGGTTGGGGGCTGGCCAGCCGATCACTTCGGACGTAAGGCCACTCTCCTCTGGATCGGTGTTCTTTATTTCGTCGGCGCCGTTGGCTCGGCGCTCGCATCCAACGTCGAAGTTTTCATCGCGGCACGCGTCATCGGCGGGCTCGGCATCGGCATCTCGACGGTTGTCGCGCCCATGTACATTTCTGAGATCGCTCCGCCCAAGCACCGCGGGCGCCTTGCCGGGATGTTCCAGTTCAACATCGTCTTCGGTATTCTCATCGCATTCGTGTCGAATGCGGCATTGGCGGGAGTTGGCGAGAATGCATGGCGCTGGATGTTGGGCGTGGCAGCGTTCCCCTCTCTTCTTTACGCACTGTTCTGCCTGGGACTGCCGGAAAGTCCTCGCTGGCTGCTCACTGGAAAAAACGACCGGGCGGCCGCTCTTAGCGTGCTGAAAAAGACGGAACCTGAACTGGCGGAATCAGAGATCGCAGCTCAGGCTGACGAAATCATGTCAGCATCGACCGAGCAAGTCTCGTCCGGTCACTTCTGGTCGTGGCGGTTGCGCAAACCGATCGTCTTGGCCTTCTTAATCGCTTTTTTCAACCAGCTCTCCGGGATCAACGCGATCCTCTACTTCGCTCCCCGGATTTTTGAACTCACTGGGCTTGCGGCCAAAGCCGCTCTGCTGCAGTCGATTGGTATCGGCATTACAAACCTGGTATTCACGTTCGTGGGCTTATGGCTGATTGATCGGCTGGGACGTCGCACGCTTCTCTACATCGGATCGTTCGGGTATATCGGCTCTTTAGGACTCACGGCGTGGGCATTCTTCAATGCGCACTACTCGATTGTCCCAGTCTGTATCTTCGCGTTCATTGCGGCCCATGCGATTGGCCAGGGAGCGGTGATCTGGGTATTCATCTCCGAAATTTTCCCGAACCGCCATCGCGCCGAAGGACAGACCCTAGGCAGCTTTACGCATTGGATCTTCGCCGCGCTGCTCACGAGCTTCTTTCCGAAGATGGTCGACGCCTTTCCAGCCGGATACATCTTTTCGTTTTTCACGGGGATGATGATCCTGCAATTGATCTGGGTGCAGACCATGGTTCCGGAGACCAAGGGCGTGGCTCTCGAACAGATTCAGCGGCAACTGGGAATCGAGTAGCACGATATTTAGCCGCCAATATCTAGTGATGCGATGTTTGTGTCGCTTCCATGGCGCCTGAAACGCCCAATACAAGTTTCAATCAGTTCTTTACAAATTCGATGTTCCGAATGCGATCAACCGTAAGAAGAGCTCGTTTGGGAGCACCACTGTTATTCTCGAATCGCAGCGAACCTCCTTCGAGAGTAAACGTGGTTTCGTTGATAGGACGAAGGATGATGTCCGGTGAATCACTGTGTTTCACGTGCGCCGTGAGCTGACCATCGTTCACACGCAATTGCCACGTTGCGTCGAGCTCGGCGCTGTAAAAATCGCCGGTAAATTGCCTAAGATCCTTAGGCGTGCGGGTCTGGATGATTGTGTATTTGTCGGGCTTCTCGGTCTCCAAAAGCTGTAGCACCATCTGCCCCTCTGAAAAGGAAATAGTGCCATCAGTGTCTTTCAAGCCAAACTTGTTGGACGATAGGGGAATCAACTCAATTCCATAATTGGCCAGCCAGAGATTTCCGTCCTTGAGTTCGATGCGTTGATATTGGTCTTTGTCGTTTCGATAGACTCCGACGTAGTGCTGCTGGCGTTCTGAGGCGAGCGTCACAGCGCCTCTGTCCGCACGCCTTTCCGGCATGGGCCCAAGCGCCCCGCCGAGAGCGACGTCTGCAACGTGATTCGCACGCGTTTCCGGAACCGACTGCGCAACGTTGCACAACACCGCAATGGATGTGTGCTGCTGCGGGAAACGCATCAATTCGGCACGGTATCCCGCCCATGCTCCTCCGTGCCTAACTACCGGTTGTCCACGATACTTCGTGATCTCAAGGCCTGCGGCGTATCCGTGCTCCTCGCCATTGTTCAACTTGCCCACTACCTGCATTTGTTTGATCAAGTCCGGGCCGCCGAGTTTGGCGGTATAAAAGTTTTCGTCCCATTTCTGAAGATCTTCCACGCTGGTCTGGATTGAGCCGTCACCAGTCTGCTCGAAGTTCGACATCTCGACGCCGAATGCCTTGCGCTCGCGATCGTAGCTGTAGCCCGTTGCGCGATGCGGAATCACGAGGGAGTGATCGTTGAAGATTTGCGTGCTGGTCATGGCGAGCGGTGTAAAGATATTTTCCTGCTCGAAGTCACGCAGCGTCTTTCCGGTAACCCGCTTCACAACTTGCGAGAGCAGGAAGAAACCCGTGTTGCTGTAGTCCCATTCATCGCCAGGATTGAAGTTGAGAGCCTTCTGGCGGACGATGAGGTCGACTGCATCCTGATCGTTCGTCAGATTCTGCTCAGGGATACCGGCCAGATCGAAGAGCCCGGCATAGTCGCGCATGCCGCTGGTATGCGTCATCAAGTGATGCAGCGTGATGCGGTGGCCGTAGTCCGGGATCTCAGGCATGAACTTGCGGATGTCGTCATCGACCGAAAGCTTGCCCTGCTGCTGCAGCAGCAAAACGGAAAAGGCGGTGAACTGCTTCGAGGTCGAGCCGATGTCAAAAACAGTTTGGGGCGTGATCGGCACGCCCAGCTCGAGGCTTGCCATTCCGTAGCCGTGCGCATAAGCGATTAAGCCGTTGCGATAGATGCCGAGCGAGCAGCCCGCCGAATCGGGCTTGGCGTAATCGCTGAAGACCTCGTCGATCTTTGCGATTTCAGAAGAGGTGAGAGTCTGTCCGCAAACAAAGCTGCACAGCAAGAGAAAAAAGGCAGTACCAAAGATCAGTCGTCGCATGGCTGAGCATTATATTGTGGAGACCTTATTCTGCGTCCTGCACGCACCGAAATCCGAGAGCGCCGGAGCGATCCATACTCGGTGCCATCAGCAAGAGCTTGCCGTGCTGATTCAGCTTATACGCTTGCGGGAAGTACCAGATCGAGCCCTGCGGCTGATAGTAGCTGCCTCCCCGCAAAATGCCCGCGCGAGTGTGTTCGTCCTGAAACTCTTCGGTCCACTGCCAGACATTTCCGACCATGTCCATCACACCAAAGGGACTGGCGCCCCGCGGGTGTGCATCGACGGCGTCGGGTCCGCGCATGGTGCGGCTCTTGTCGGACGCCGGTACTGCGTCCGCATTCCAGTCGTTCCCCCACGGGTATGAGCGTCCGTCATTTCCTTGCGCAGCGTACTGCCACTCCCATTCGTGCGGCAGACGTTTTCCGGCCCACGTTGCGTAGGCGCGCGCGTCTTCCAATGAAACCCACGTGACAGGCTTATTGTCCCAGGCTAAAGGATAGTTCCCGTCTTTCCAGTCGCGCAGGAAATTCAGATCGTTCTGCGGATGATAATGAGTCGCGTCGAGAAACTTTTTGTATTGTGCGTTCGTGACTGGGTACTTGTCGATCCAGAACGACTTCGCACGCATGGGATGATCGTGGAATCGCCGCGGAGAATCTTCCCAGGGATACTGAACATCAACTCCGATATCATTCGTGCCTTCGATCTCGATCCCCTCGACTCGAAAGCGAAAATCTCCTGCCGGAATTTTCACCATATCCGCGGGCGAGCTAGGAGCGGCCTTCGTCTCGGCGATCGGTACGATCTGCTGCGGCAACACCTTCCATTCATGCGAATAACCGGCCAGCGACTTGGCCGTCAGTTCTTTCATTCTGGCCATCAACTTTTGAATATCCCCATCCGGAGCGTTGCGCGTCGCCAGGAGCGTTCCGTATCCGTGCGCTTCAATCGAAAAATCCAGGACGACCCGATTCCCTGCCGATTTGGCTGGAGTCAGTTCAACTCCGTGATACAGATCGAAGTAGCGCATGCCATTCTCGGCCGGAAGCTCAATCTGAGGCCCATCGACGTCGTATTCATTACGATTCACGATAGTCCATACGGTCTGGTCCGCCAGCGGCCACCGGCTCGCGAAGACTCCGTAGCGGAGCATCGGAGACATCGGCTCCCAATCTTTGCTCACGAGAAAAGGCGCAAGGGCGCGCTCCAGAGTCGCCACGCGGCGAGTCGCCTCCGCATCCCGAGGAGTAATTCCATTCCAGATGCCCCAGATGTTCTCCCAACTCTCCCAGCCAACGCCGTTGAAGAATGCAAACTGCAGATCGTTGGTTTTGTCGCGATTCCAGCGATCGGAGATGTTGACCATGTGGCGCGGCTCAAGCCATTTGTATTTGTCAACCATGGGCACAAACGGAAATTCATACTGTCCCCACGTCATCACGTTCCAGGCCAGCGCTTCGTCGGAGGGGCCACCTTCCGGTTCGAATGCAAGTGTGTGTCCGACTTTGTCGGAGGCAACGGAAAATGCGAGCGGCACACCGTCCTGCGTGTCTCCGTTAATCCCATCGGCGCCGATCTCAGCCATGAGCTTGGCAATTGCCTCGGGCCAAGGCATCCCGGAATCTCTGGTTCCCTGGTCCCACATCATCATCGGAAACAGCACACGCACACCGCGCCGGTGAAAATCAGCAATCATCTGCCGCACGCCGGCCACGCCACCAGGCATAGAGCGGATCATGTCGTGCTGGTTGCGGTTGTCGATCCCCATGTTTGGATAGGTCGGCCAGATCAGTACGGAGTCGATGCCGCCATAGCGCTTTTCCAGATCATCCACGTAGCGGTCGACCGTATAGCGGTTCGCTACGGGATCATAGAAGTAGCGGTCATGCACCATCATCTGAGGCTGGAAAAAACTCGACTGCGTCCATTTCAGGGCAGGCATGTCATAGCGCGAACCGTCGTATCCAATGCGGATACGACGCTCAGTACGCCAATGCTGGATGTCGGCCAGCCAACTCTCGTGCTCTGATTCGGAGCACGCGCTGCCCCCACCTTCCCACGCGCCCTTCATGGTGAGACAACCGGGAGCCGGAATCTGTTGGCCTTGGGGCTCAAATTTCGTGTCCTGGGCTTGCATGCATATCGCTGCAGAAAGTAAGGCGGGTAGGGCTAATCGTTTGAAGAATGAATTCATCGAATCCGCTCCGACAAGAAGGTGACGCAGGAATATAGAAGGTTTTGCGCCGCCCTGTCTATGACTGCACGCTGCATGACCGCAAAAGACTATAATTTTTCAACCCGGAGAGGTTCCTATGGATTCATCGACGGACAAGGTTCATGCCGCGTTAGAGACGTTTCGCATCGAGCTTCCCTCGTGGGGATTTGCGAATACAGGCACGCGTTTTGGCAAGTTCATTCAGGCCGCAGCCGCCACTACGACCGAAGAAAAATTTAGTGATGCTGGGCAGGTCCATCTTCTAACAGGAGTATGTCCCACGGTTGCGCTGCACGTTTTGTGGGATTGCCCGGATGGAGTGAAAAGTACCGACGACATCAAGCGCTTCGCCGCTCGTTACGGCGTCGCACCCGGATCGATCAATCCCAACCTCTTTCAGGATCAGGAATACAAGTACGGCTCCTTCGGAAATCCGGATCAATCTATTCGGCAGCGCGCGCTCCGTCATACCGAAGACAGCATCGAAATTGCGAAGCGGCTGAACAGCCGCGACATTTCAATGTGGTTCGCCGATGGATCAAATTATCCGGGGACTGCGAACATTCGTCAGCGCAAGCAATGGTTCACGGAGGCGTTGAAAGAAGCCCACGAGCACTTGTCGCCCGATCAGCGCATGCTCGTCGAGTACAAGCCCTTTGAGCCGGCGTTCTATCACACTGACATTGCTGATTGGGGTATGGCGCTGCTGCTGTCGCGCGCGGCAGGCCCACAAGCCAGGGTTCTCGTCGACACCGGACATCATTACGCGGCTCAAAATATCGAACAGATTGTTGCATGGCTCCTGTCAGAAAACATGCTCGGCGGATTTCACTTCAACGACCGTCGATACGCGGATGACGACCTCACGATGGGTTCGATTGATCCGTATCAGGTCTTCAGAATTTTTCACGAGATTCGAATCTATGAGTCGGAGACCGGCCAACCCGCGGACATCGCTTATATGGTCGATCAAAGCCACAACTTGAAGGGCAAGATCGAGGCAATGATCCAGACCGTGACCGTGGCACAGCAACTGTTCGCCAAGGCAGCCCTGGTGGACGCGAAGAAACTCGCCGAAGGACAAAAGAAATGCGACCTGATCGCAGCAGAGTCTCAATTGCAGAATGCCTTCGCAACTGACGTTCGGCCGGCAATTCAGGAATGGCGCGAGTCCAAGGGACTTCCGAAAGATCCAATGGAGGCGTTCCGCCAGAGCGGATACCTCGAGCGCATCACGAAAGAACGGGCTGCGAAAAATGCCAACAATGTCTCCTCCTATGCCTGATCGCCCGCTCGAAAAACCGTATCTCGCATTCGACCTGGGGGCTGAAAGTGGCCGAGCCGTATTGGGTCGGCTGCGTGCCGGGATTCTCACAATCGAAGAAACTCACCGCTTCCCGAACGAACCCGTCGAGTACGGAGGATCCCTGCACTGGGACATGCCTCGGCTATGGCTCGAGGTCCAAAAAGGACTGACCAAGATTTCCGACACTTCGCTGACCGGAATCGGCGTTGACACTTGGGGCGTCGATTACGCACTACTCGGTGGGAGCGGCGAGTTGTTGCAGAATCCATATCACTATCGCGACCGTCGTACGCAGGGAATGATGGAAGAAGTATTCCGCCTGATCCCTAAGGAAGAAATTTATCGTGCCACCGGCATTCAGTTCATGCCGATCAATACGCTGTACCAACTCTTCGCGGGGCAGCGTCAGACGCCAAATCTTTTGTCAACTGCAACGCACTTACTCACCATTCCCGATCTGTTTAATTATTGGCTCACCGGAAAGGTAGTCTGCGAATTCACGAATGCAACCACCACGCAACTGGTAGATCCCGTGCGGCGTGCATGGGCTACAGATCTGATCCAAAGGCTAGGGCTACGGCCAGAGTTGCCGGCGCCAATTATTGAACCAGGCACAATTCTCGGGCCATTGCTCCCCAGTTCGGGCCCAGAGTCTTTGGCGGGAACTCCCGTGATCGCTCCGGCATGCCATGACACCGGATCAGCGGTCGCCGCGATCACGGCTCGCGATGGCACAGCATTTCTAAGCTCCGGAACCTGGTCCTTGATTGGAACGGAGATCGATAGGCCGGTTCTGACGCCCGAATCCTTGAAAGCGAATTTCACGAATGAAGGCGGCGTGAACGGAACCACTCGCCTGCTCAAGAACGTCATGGGGCTATGGATGTTGCAAGGCTGCCGGAACTGCTGGAGCGCGCGCGGACAAACGGCTGATTATCGCGAGCTAATCGAACTCAGCAAGAACGAGACGCCATTCTCGCACCTGATCGATCCCGACGATGAATCTTTCCTGCGTTCGTCCGACATGCTCGGGGAGATCGACGCATTCTGCAAGAAGACACATCAGCCCGCGCCGAAAACACCCGGCGCATATGTGCGATGCGTACTGGAGAGCCTGGCTTTGAAATACCGCCTCGCCCTGCACAGCCTGGAGCAAGTTTCAGGACAGCGCATCCAGCAGATTCGAATCATTGGCGGTGGCTCGAAAAATCATGTGCTGAATCAGTTCACCGCAGATGCAACCGGGAGAAGAGTCCTCGCTGGACCTGCAGAGGCCACGGCACTGGGAAACATTGCCATTCAAATTCTCTCCACCGGGGAGGCTTCTTCGTTAGAAGAAGTCCGCACCATTGTGGACCGTTCTTTTCCTACGGAAGTCTTCGAGCCAGCCGACACCGACAAATGGGAACAGCAGACAGAACGATTCGAACAATACTGCGAGATGATTTATGCCTGAAATCAAAGAAACGACGTACTTGAAGGATCTCTGGAACGAAGAACAGGCCCGAAAGCTGGGCGACAATCAGCTGGCTCTGCTGCGCTATCGCTCGAATCTGCTGGGAGCCGACCTGCGCATCACCAACTTCGGCGGCGGCAATACGAGTTCGAAAATCGAGCTCCCGGATCCCTTTACTGGCAAGCTGGTGCGCGTTCTGGCAGTCAAGGGCAGCGGGGGTGATATCGGATCGATCACCGAATCAGGATTCGCGCTTTTATATCTCGATCGCCTGGAGCAACTGAAGGAACTCTATCGCGGCGAGGAATACGAAGACGAGATGGTGCGCTACTATCCGCTCTCGGCCTTCGGCGAGAACCGTGTTGCTGCGTCCATCGATACTCCTCTGCACGCGTTTCTTCCTTTTGCACATGTCGATCACTTGCATCCCGACTGGGCGATTGCGCTCGCAGCCAGCGCGAATGGGAAACGCAAGCTGGAAGAATTCGATCGAGAGTTCGGAAGAAAGATCGTGTGGGTTCCATGGCAGCGGCCGGGGTTCGAACTGGGTCTTCTCATCGAGCGTGCGGTAAAAGAGAATCCCGGCGTCGAAGGCTTGATTCTGGGCGGACACGGCCTGTTCACCTGGGGCATGACGCAGCGTGAATGCTATCTGAATAGCATCCAGACAATCGATCAGATGGGAGAGTTCATCCAGAAGCACCAGGAGAAAAGGGGACCTATTTTCGGCGGCATTGCTCATCCGCCCATAGCCGACCGCAAGACCATCGCAACGAAGATTCTTCCCGCCTTGCGTGGCACGGTTTCGTCAAATCGACGAGTGGTGGCGCACTATGCACAGGACGAAGATGCATTGAGCTTCGCGGGATCGGAATGGGCAAAGGAACTTAGTGCACTTGGGACGAGTTGTCCTGATCATTTCCTGCGGACCCGCGTCTGTCCATGGTTCCTCAACTGGGATCCGAACAAAGAAGATGTTCAATCTCTCAAGACTCGCATTCGCAGCGAAGTCGGGGAATATCGCACCACCTACAAAAAGTACTATGACAACTGGGCAATGAACGATTCGCCGAAACTGCGCGACTCCAATCCATCCGTCGTTGTGATTCCTGGGCTTGGCCTCTTCGGATTCGGCAAGAACAAGAAAGAAGCTCGCATCACTACCGAATTCTTTATTAACGCAGTCCATGTCATGGCCGGAGCGAATGCGCTGGAAGATGGCGAGATCTCCCACCCGCTTCCTCAAGCGCGGACTGCCGAACAATCAAAACAGTTCACGCAATTTCACAATTACGTTGCGCTGCCCAGATCAGAGGCCTTTCGAATCGAATACTGGGCTCTGGAAGAGGCCAAGCTACAGCGCATGCCGGCCGAGGCGGAGTTCAGCCGCAAGATCGCTCTGGTCATCGGCGGTGCGAGTGGGATCGGACGCGAGACTGCTTTGCTGCTTGGAAGTAAAGGAGCGCACGTCGTCGTTGCCGATTTCGATCAGCAAGGCGCCAGCACAGTCGCCGACGAGGTTGCCGCCGTATCTTCGAAGGAATTCGTCGCTGCCACGCATGTGGATCTAAGTTCTTCCGAATCTCTTGCACATGCTGTCGATTTCACAATTTTGCAATTTGGCGGGATCGACATCATCGTAAATACTGCGGCAATTTATCCCGTCGCCGGAACTGACGGAGAGCTTTCCGAAGCGCAGTGGGCCAAGACGTTCATGGTCAATGTCACCGGAAACTATCTCCTGGCCAAGCGTACAGAATGGGTGTACGAAGATCAGAATCTCCCAGTCTCGATGGTGCTGGCAAGTTCGGCGAATGCTGTCGTCCCGAAAAAAGGCAGCGAAGCGTACGACACGAGCAAGGCAGCGCTGAATCACATGATTCGAGAACTTGCGATCAAGCTCAGCCCCGTGGTGCGTGTGAATGGAATCGCGCCTGCAACGGTCGTTGCCGGATCGACCATGTTCCCGCGCGACCGCGTCATGCAGTCGCTGACGAAATACAAGATTGAATTCTCAGAGTCCGAGAGTACGGAAGAGCTGCGTAGCATGCTGGCCGATTTTTATGCGCAGCGCACTTTGACCAAGCGCCCAATCTTGCCGCAGGACTGCGCCGCAGCGATCGTGTGGCTAGCGGGCGAACAGAGTGGCAAGACAACCGGCCACGTCATTCCCGTTGATGGCGGACTCACGGAAGCATATCTGCGATAGGAGCGTTTCGCATGCAGCGCATCTGCTTTGTATTGCAGGTCAAACCGGAACGGCTGGAAGAGTATAAAGATCGGCATCGCCACGTCTGGCCTGAGATGCAATCGGCACTTCGCGAAACCGGATGGGGGAACTACTCGCTCTTCCTGCGGGAAGACGGCCTGCTTGTCGGATATCTTGAGACCGAAAATTTTGAACGAGCGCGCGCCGGGATGGCAGCGCGTGAAGTCAACGAGCGATGGCAGCGGGAAATGGCTGATTTCTTTGTGCAGCCGCCCGGAGTACTTCCCGATCGCGCCATGCGTCCGCTAGAAGAAGTTTTTCACTTATAACTTTTCACTGGGGAACGAATGAATCCAAACCCGGCACTGGGAGTTTTTTTTCATTGGCTCGGCGGTCTTGCCTCCGGCAGCTTTTATGTTCCGTACAAGGGCGTGAGGCACTGGGCCTGGGAAACCTACTGGCTCGCGGGTGGATTCTTCAGCTGGATCATCGCACCGTGGATCCTTGCTTCGTTACTGACGAAAGATTTTTTTGCCGTACTGCATGAGGCGCCGTCCTCGGCCATCTTCTGGGCATTCTTCTTCGGACTGCTCTGGGGAGTCGGCGGGCTCACCTTTGGCCTCACGATGCGCTATCTCGGCCTGTCGCTGGGGATGGCGGTCGTTCTTGGTCTTTGCGCAGCCTTTGGGACGTTGATGCCTCCAATTTTCCGCGGCCAATTCATGAGTCAGGTTGTCGCAACCAATTCCGGACGCGTGATCCTCTTCGGTATCTTCGTATGTCTCGCTGGAATCACCGCCGCCGGCTTGGCAGGCATCGCGAAAGAGCGCGTCATGTCTCCGGAACAGCAGAGGGCGGCGATCGAAGAGTTCGATCTTCGCAAGGGAATCGGCGTCGCAGTTCTATCCGGAGTCATGAGCGCCTGCTTCGCCTATGGCCTAGCGGCAGGCGATCCGATCAAAAGTCTCACGGTGCAGCATGGAACAGCCAAGCTGTGGCAGGGACTGCCGGTGCTCGTGGTCGTTTTGGTCGGCGGCTTTTTGACGAATTTTATCTGGTGCCTGATTCTCCTCCGCCGAAACAAGACTGGACATCAATTTTTCGATTCAGCGATTCGCGGAAACGACATCCAGGAGGAACCGATCCTTGAGACCGCTCTCGACGCTCCCAGCCGCGAAGTTGTCGAACATATCGGCAGTTCACGATCCTCGACGCAGACCATAGCGGTCGAGGCTACCGCATTTGATCCAACTGTCCGCGCACCCATGCTCCGCAACTATCTTCTATGTGCCCTGGCGGGAACGACCTGGTATTTCCAGTTTTTCTTCTACACCATGGGCGAAAGTCAGATGGGCCGATATGGATTCTCCAGCTGGACCCTTCACATGGCCAGCATCATCATCTTCAGCAGTCTTTGGGGAATCGGCTTCAAGGAATGGAAGGGTGCTGGGATTCGCGCGGGATCGCTTCTGACCCTCGCGCTGTTCCTGCTCGTCGCCTCAACCGTAATCGTTGGTTACGGCAATTATCTCGGGATGGTGGGTTCCGCACGCTAATCGAGCCGACTCGCAGCGGCGCCAGAAGATTTTCGAAATCCCACTCCCCTGTGTTCCAAGGGCAACACATCTGTCAACATTGACAGGTCCCAGAGAACAGCAGTTCATGTGAGTCTCTTCAAGCCAGTAATCAAGAATGCTGGGCGTGACTCAACGGTGGTATTCAAGTGGTCGAAACACGGGCGATCTCTTGGAGCTTTGCTGGGTTACGCGACAAACCCTCGCACCCCGGCGGAAATTCCTTTCTAATCCGACAACACCCGGGTGCGAGGGTTCTTGTTACTCTTTGGCTCTTGCAATATAAGTTCGTCCTAGACTGACTTGTTCTCGCTCCCTCGCGCAATTTCCTTCCTGACATATCTTGACGGAGTTCCTGAATTCAGGCCATTTCCGCAGCGCATCCCGAAAGAGCCAAGAGGTAGAACGACGGCTGGCGGCGGTTCATCACGACTTGCGGGAGTCCCTCGTCTTCGATTGCGACCGCTCCTCATCCAACCTTATTCGGTCTACATGGCAATCTTCATGTACCAAATTACCGTGCTCGTCTGATTTACCGGCTTCCAACGAAACCGGTCTGCCGCATATCGAACAAAACTTGGTCGAACTGGCGACGGAGGTCGATCGGGGAGTTTGCCTAATGGCCTCCCTTGTAGGCAAGAAATTCACTCAATTCGCACCGAACCGAAACTTCCCTGTGTGAGCGTCGCGCAAGAACTGTAAATTGATTCAACTATATCGTAATACGATATGCAGCGGCAGCGCCAACATGCACCCATTGCATCTAATCACCGTTGCGCGAGGATGGCGGTCACTGCGCTAAAATGTAGCGTTTCCACAAACCTTCGAGTCCGGAGTGCCGCCATGCCTGGTGCGCCTAAGAAGAAGGTGCCACCCAAAAGACAGAAGCGCCAAGACACACCGCAAGAAGAAGGCGCCACAGCAACGTTCCCAATCGTTGCCATTGGAGCTTCTGCGGGCGGACTGGAAGCCTTCAGCAACCTGCTTCGCTCTCTACCTTCCGAGCCCGGCCTCGCTTTAGTGTTCATTCCGCACCTAGATCCGACCCACGAGAGCGCCCTGGTCGAGCTGTTGTCACGAACGACTCCTTTGCCGGTGGTCCAAGCCGCAGAGGGGATGAGAGTGACCGTGAACAGGGTTTATGTGCTTCCACCGAATTCTGATATGACGATCTCCGACGGTGTGTTGCACTTGGTTCAACGGGCACCGGGACGGGCTCACCACATGCCGATTGACACATTTTTCCGGTCGCTCGCAGAAGATCAATCCGGGAATGCGATTGGGGTGATCCTGTCGGGAACTGCAAACGACGGCACTCTTGGGCTGGCCGCGATCAAAGGCAACTCTGGCACTACTTACGCACAGGACTCCGACTCCGCCAAATACGATGGCATGCCGAGCAGTGCCATCGCTTCCGGCGTCGTGGATTATGTGTTCCCGCCAGACCGGATCGCGCAAGAGCTCCTGCGAGTTCAGAGACAGCCCTCGGGACAAGAATCTTCCAGCGAAATGTTCGATGGAAAAGAGCGGCTGATGAAGGATGTCTTCCGGCTGCTGAAGAGCTACAGCAAGGTCGACTTTGTCGATTACAAGGTCGCCACCATCCGCCGGCGAATCCTGCGCCGGATGAACATCAACCACATCGATGAACTGCAGGACTACGTCAAGTTGCTCCAACGCAACGCGCAGGAAATCGAGGCCCTGTACCGGGACGTTCTCATCAACGTCACCAGTTTTTTCCGCAACCCCGAGGTCTTCGATAGTCTCCGCGAAATTGTCTACCCAAGAATTCTCCGCGACCGTTCGTCCTCCGAACCATTGCGGGTTTGGGTCCCGGGATGCTCAACGGGCGAAGAGACATATTCCCACGCGATCTCTCTGGTTGAAACTCTTTCGGAACTCCGCATCGAAGTGCCAATTCAGATTTTTGGAACGGACCTCAGCGAGAATGCTATCCAGAAGGCACGGGCTGGAATCTATAAAGAGAACATTGCCAACGAAGTCTCGGAGGTGCGCCTTCGCCGCTTCTTCCACAAGGTTCCGGTTGGGTATCAGATTTCCAAGTCAATCCGCGATATGTGCGTCTTCGCGCGGCAGAATGTTTTCGGCGATCCTCCGTTTTCGCGCATGGATCTGATCAGCTGCCGCAACGTCCTGATTTATCTGAGTCCCGTGCTGCAGAAGAAAGTAATTCCAATCTTCCACTATGCTTTGAAACCGGCTGGCTTTCTCTTGGTCGGGAATACCGAAGGCCTCCTGGGAGCAGGCGCTGAGATTTTCGATCTGGTTGAGCGAAAGTGCAAAATCTATCAAAAGAAGGCCGTTCCCTCTCCAGTTGCCTTCGGTCTGACAATTAGTGCGCACGAAGATAGTGAAGGACGGCCCGAAAAGACGCTTCTTCCCACGAAAGAAGAGGAGCTTGCGAAAACACCCTCGGACGTCCAGCGCGAAGCCGACCGTCTTCTTCTGACCAAGTACGTTCCCTCGGCCGTTGTTGTGAATGACGAATTGGACATTTTGCAGAGCCGGGGAAGAACGAACCGCTATCTGGAACTGCCGACCGGCCGCGCCAGCCTCAACTTATTGAAGATGGCCCGCTCCGGCTTGCTTTATGAATTGCGAGCGTTGATCGATAAGGCCCGAAGGGCTGCGATTCCGGTTTCCAAGGATGGCGTCACCCTTGAAGACGGCAGCGAGAAAGCCGTCGTACGTGTCGAGGTCATCCCGTTTCGGACTCCAGCCCGCGATCAGCGGCATTTTCTGGTGTTATTCGAGGAAAAAGAAAGCCAGAAACCTCGGGAGCCGAAACCCGGCCTCCGGCAATCTCCCAAGGAAGTCGCTGACGAGAAAGATGTGCAAATCGCGCAGCTCAAGCAAGAACTCGCCAGCACCAAGGAATACCTGCAGTCCATCATTGAAGCCCAGGAAGCTACGAACGAAGAGCTGCAGTCGGCGAACGAGGAAATTCAATCAGGCAACGAGGAATTGCAAAGCACAAACGAAGAACTGCAGACTTCCAAAGAAGAGCTTGAGTCTGCCAATGAGGAGCTCAATACCGTAAACGAGGAGATCCAGCACCGCAACCAGCAACTGGCGCAACTCAGCAATGATTTGATCAACATCCTCAACAGCGCCACCATTCCCATTGTGATGCTCGGCGAGGATCTGCACATTCGTCGTTTTACTCCAGAGGCCGAGCGCATTTTCGGCCTTACCAACCATGACCTGGGCAAAGCTCTCACACATCTGTCTCTGAACATCGATGTTCCTGAGTTGGAACGATGGATGCTCGATGTGATGCGTGACGTAATCATGAAGACGGAACAAGTGCGGGCCCGCGACGGCAGGTCCTA
>Ga0335071_10000965_pt1 | contig 30981 bp, 34 predicted proteins | sample Lox_Sample_15_FD_206724 | JGI IMG/M metagenome (GOLD analysis project Ga0335071, IMG submission 206724) | Soil microbial communities from Loxahatchee National Wildlife Refuge, Florida, United States - Lox_Sample_1.5 | ecosystem: Environmental > Terrestrial > Soil > Wetlands | place: USA...
AGCTGCGGGACCGGCGCCATGCCCTCGGTGTCGCCATGCGCCGACGCCTGGTTCACGTAGTGGTCGCAGTGCCGGCAGACGATCTCGTCCGCGCTCATCGGCTCGCCGCAGAACGGGCACGGCACGGGCTCTGCCTCAACAGCGGCGGGTCCGACCGCGATCCGGACGGTGCCGTCGGGCTGCACGGCCACCGTGGTGGTGGCGCCCGGCTGCCCATCGGTGGCCGACTGCTGCTGCGCCAGCTCGCCCAGCCGCTTCATCACGTCCCCGGCGCTCACACCGCGGCGCCCGGGCATGCCGCCGAACACCTGGAGGATCTGCTCGGGCACCTCACTGACGACGAGCGTCCTGGCCGCGCGGTCGCCGAACCGCTGCCGCCGCGGCGAGTAGACGATGGCCGTGATGCCGGGCAACGAGAACAGGATGTTGTCGACCATGCGCAGCACCGTGCGGACGAGCGCGGCGAACGGTCCGCACGGGCGTCCATCCGCGGCGCGCACCACGCGCAGGCCGAAGAGCCGCTTGCCCAGGGTCGTGCCGAGCACGCCCTCGCAGACGGAAAAGTAGACGAACTCCGCCGCCAGCGTGACCAGGATCAGCAAGGTGAGCTGCGCCCTGCCACCGAGGATGAGCGCCACGGGGAAGCTCACGAGGAACGTGTCGACCAGGAACGCCGGACCGCGCGTCAGCGGTCCCTGCGGTACGAGCACGGTCCCCGGTCGAGAGCCGGGCAGAGGGGGTTGTGGGCTGCCGTTCACGTGAGGATGCCTCCTACGAGGTTCCTCACGAGTATGCGCGCGGGGTCGGACACGTGCCACCCGGAGACATCTCGGTGGGACGGTGTCGCGCGTACTCGGGACGACCGCTGCATGCGCAGCGACGAGGCGACCACCCCCGCAGTTGACAGCCGGCTTGTCTTGGTGTTTAGTGACCACTAAGTAAGGCGACGATGGTCATCATGAGAGCAACGACACGAAGCAGCAAGGAAGAGCGCCAGCGGGAGATCATCGAGGCCGCCACCCGTGAGTTCGCCACGGGCGGCCTCTACGGCACTCCGGTCGACGCCATCGCGAAGCAGGTCGGCGTCTCGCAGCCGTATCTCTTCCAGCTCTTCGGCACCAAGAAGCAGCTCTTCATCGCCGCCGTGCGGCGCTCGTTCGAGCGCACGGTGGCGGGGTTCCGCTCCGCCGCCGCCGACGCGGGCGACGACGCGAGCTCGACCGAGGTGCTCATGACGATGGGGCTGGCGTACCAGCGCATGCTCGAAGACCGCAGCCTGCTGCTCATGCAGATGCAGGCGTACGCGGCGTGCACGGACGACGAGATCCGCGACGTCGTGCGCGAGGAGATGCTGCGCCTGGTGAACTTCGTGCAGTCGGCCTCGGGCGCGCCGGCGCTGGCCATCCGCGAGTGGATCGCCTACGGCATGCTCATGAACGTGGTCGCGGCCGCTGACCTCGACCACGTGGACGCCGAGTGGGCGCGCCTGATGTGCCCCGTCGAGGCGGATTTCCTGAAGGCGATGGCTGCCGACTCGGTGGGCAAGGCCGGGCGCGTGGAGGCGAAGACGAGCGCGGAGGCGGAGACGAAGTAGACGCGGGGCGGGCGCCCGGCTCCTGGCCGGACCCGCCCTTCTCCAGATCGTCGAAACTAAGTGATTGCTAAGTCACAAATGTGGGATGGACGAGGCAAACAAGGGTCCGGCGGGGCGGAGGCTCCCGGGCCGCAAGGGAGATGAGAAGGATGAGTGCTCGAGCAGTGACCCTCTGGACCTTCGTGGTCACGAGCGTCGCCATCTTCATGGTGTCGCTCGACAACCTGGTGGTGACTACCGCGCTGCCGGTGATCAAGCACGACCTCGGCGCCTCGCTGCAGGGGCTGGAGTGGACGGTGAACGCCTACACGTTGACCTTCGCCGTCCTCCTGCTGACCGGCGCCGCACTGGGCGACCGGTTCGGGCGCAAGCGGATGTTCCTCGTCGGGCTTGCGCTGTTCACGGCCGGTTCGGCGGCGGCGGCGCTGGCGCCGAGCATCGACTGGCTGATCGCCGCCCGGGCCGTCCAGGGCGTGGGCGGCGCGGTCGTCACACCGCTGACCCTGACGATCCTCTCCGCGGCGGTGCCTCCGGCGCGCCGCGGCATGGCGCTCGGCATCTGGGGTGGCGTGGCCGGCCTGGCCGTCGCGCTCGGCCCCGTCGTCGGCGGGGCCATCGTCGACGGCCTCAGCTGGCAGTGGATCTTCTGGCTCAACGTGCCCATCGGTATCGCCGTGCTGCCCATCGCGGCCCTGCGCCTGACCGAGTCCACGGGCCCGAACCGCTCGCTCGACCTGCCCGGCCTGGGTCTGGCCAGCGCCGGCCTGTTCGGCATCGTCTGGGGCCTGGTCCGCGGCAACGAGCACGGCTGGACGAGCCTCGGCGTCGCCGGGCCCATCGCGGCCGGCCTCGCCCTGCTGGGCGCGTTCGTCCTCTGGGAGCGCCGGGCCTCCGAGCCCATGGTCCCGCTGCGGTTCTTCCGTAACCGTGCGTTCTCGGCGGCCAACGTCACCTCGCTGCTCATGAGCTTCGGCATGTTCGGCTCGATCTTCCTGCTCGCGCAGTTCTTCCAGATCGTGCAGGGCTACACGCCGCTGCAGGCGGGACTGCGCACGCTGCCCTGGACGGCGATGCCGATCATCGTCGCGCCGATCGCCGGCATGCTGAGCGACCGCATCGGCTCCCGGCCGCTGCTTGTCGCCGGCATGGCGCTGATGGCTGGCGGCCTGGCTTGGATGGCCGCCATCACCGCCCCGACCGTCGCCTACGTCGACCTGGTCCCTCCGTTCGTGATGGCCGGCGTCGGTATGAGCCTGTACTTCGCGCCGGTCGCCAACCTGGTGCTGAGCACCGTTCGCCGTAAGGAAGAGGGCAAGGCGAGCGGCGTCAACAACACCATCCGCGAGGTGGGCGGCGTGTTCGGCGTCGCGGTGCTGGCGAGCGTGTTCAGCGCCGTGGGCGGCTACCTGAGTCCGCAGTCGTTCGTGAGCGGGCTGACGGCGGCCGTGTGGGTCGGCGCGGTCGCGGTGGCGCTGGCCGGAGTGGCGGCGGTGCTGATCCCGCCGAAGCAGGACGTGGTGCCCGACTCCGTCTCGCTTCTCGAGCGCGTGGAACGGGACGGCTCGGACGACGCCGACGCCGTCTGTGAGCCGGAGGCGGCGGCGTGATCGCTGGCGAGCAGGCGGCGTGAGCTGACATCCTGCCGCCGACCAAGCGTGCGGCTGAGGCCGCCCGGTGCCTCCCTCCCGGCGCGGGCGGCCTCGCCGTACAACGGACGCAAGTGCGGACCGCCGGGGTATGCCGGACGGCATGGACGATCTGCTCAACGACGCGGCGGCACGAGCGATCCGCTACCTGCGGGCGCTGCCGGAGCGGAGCGTGGCGCCGGAGCCGCAGGCGATCGCGGCGCTTGAGCGGTTCGACGAGCCGCTGCCCGACCACCCCGACGACGCCGAGCGCGTCATCGCGCTGCTCGACGAGGCCGGCTCGCCGGCCACGATGGCGTCGGCGGGGCCGCGGTTCTTCGGCTTCGTCATCGGCGGCTCGCACCCGGTGTCGGTCGCCGCGAACTGGCTGGCGACCGCCTGGGACCAGAACGCCGGCGCCTACACGGCGTCGCCGGTGGCGGCAGTGCTCGAGCAGGTGGCGCAGCGCTGGTTGATCGAGCTCTTCGGCCTGCCCGAGAGGACGGTCGCCGGCTTCGTCACCGGCGCGACGATGGCGAACATGACGGCGCTCGCGGCCGCGCGCCACGCGGTCCTCGCCCTGACGGACTGGGACGTCGACGCGCGAGGCCTCCAGGGCGCACCGCCGGTCACCGTCATCGTCGGCGAAGAGGCACATCCGTCGCTCCTCAAGGGACTCAGCATCCTCGGGCTGGGCAGGGAGAACGTGCACCGGGTCGCTGTGGACGGGCAGGGGCGCATGAGGGCGGATGCGTTACCGCCCATCGCGGGCCCAACGATCCTGTGTACCCAGGCCGGCAACGTGAACACCGGGGCGTTCGACCCCATCGAGGAGCTGACCGCCCAGGCGCACGAAGCCGGCGCCTGGGTGCACGTGGACGGCGCCTTCGGCCTCTGGGCGGCCGTCGCGCCCGAACGGGCGTATCTTGCGCGCGGCGTGGGGACCGCGGACTCGTGGGCGACCGACGCGCACAAGTGGCTCAACGTCCCCTACGACAGCGGTCTCGCGTTCGTGCGCGACCCCGAGCCGCTGCGCGCGGCCATGGGCGTGACCGCCGCGTACCTGCCCGACAGCATGATGCGCGAGCCCGCCGCGCACGCACCCGAGCTCTCCCGGCGGGCGCGTGGTGTGGAGGTGTGGGCCACGCTGCGCGCGCTCGGCCGCTCCGGCATCGCCGACCTCGTCGAGCGCGACTGCCGCTACACCTCAGCCTTCGCCGCCGGCCTCGCCGCCGCCGGCTTCGAGATCCTCAACGACGTCGTGCTGAACCAGGTGCTGGTGTCGTTCGGCGACAAGGACACGACGCGCCGCGTCATCGCGGCCATCCAGGACGACGGGACCTGCTGGGCCGGCGTCACGCAGTGGCAGGGACGGACGGCCATGCGCATCAGCGTCTCCGGCTGGTCGACCACGGCGGACGACGTGGAGCGCAGCCTCGCCGCGATGCTCCGGGCGGCGGCCGGCGCCTGAACCCGGGTCAATGAGCCCGCAGGTGCTTGACTTAATCATTGACTTCATCAATTAATGGAGTCGATGAGCGATGACCGCGCCACGACGCCGGCGAGCGAGTTCGACCAGGGACTGTTTCAGCACGACGCTGGCGCACAGTACTTCCACCTGTTCCGCGAGGTGCTGCTCTCGTACCGGGCGTTCCTGCGGCAGTTGAGCGCGAAGACCGGTGTGACCGGGGCGCAGTTCGAACTGCTCCGGGCGCTGGCGCTCGCGGACGGCCGCTCCACCACGTCGGCGCTCGCGCGCGAGCTGGACGTAGACCCGGCGGCCGTCACCCGGCTCGTCGCCGGGCTGCACGACCTCGGGCTGGTCGAGCGCGAGGACGACGCGCGCGACCGCAGGCGGCGGCCGGTGGTCCTGACGTCCTCCGGCCGCGACTTCATGGTCAAGCTGCACGCGGAGCTCCACGCACGCGAAGGCGCGCTGGGAACCCAGCTCGACCGCGCCGACGTCGAGACCGCCGGGGAGGTCCTCCGCACCATCAGAAACGTGCTCGAGCCTGGCGCCCGAGGGCGCCAGGTCTGACGACCCTCGGGAGGGATCCATGTCCACCCAGTCCTGGAACCCGCGTGCGTTCGTCGCCACCGGTGCAGTGCTGTCCGGTCTGGCGCTGCCGGTGACCGGCTTGCTGGACCACGCGGCCGGCGGCGCGTCCGGCGAGGCCGCCGTCCGCTGGTCCATCGCGCACGTCTCGCTCAGCTGCCTCTTCCTCGGCTTCTGCGCCTGGCACGTCGTGCTGAACCGCCGCGCGCTGCTGCGCTACCTGCGCGCGGCCCAGGCGCGCGCGGGAGCCACGCGGCTCCCCGCCCGCGAGGCGGTCGCGGCGGCCGTCATCGTCGGCGGTGTGCTGGCGGCGACCGTCATCCACGCGCTGGCGTAAGGTTGACGATGTCCGCCTCGACGCCGATGTCCAGTCGCAGACGGGGCCGCGACCGCGATCGCCGCCGCGAGACCGACTTCATCACCCTCGACCGCGGCATGTGCGACGCGTGCTGGGAGTGTGCCGAGGCCTGCCCCAACGACGTCCTCGGCAGGGTCTCCTTCCTCTTCCACAAGCACGCGAGGATCGTCGCCGCGGACGCCTGCACCGGCTGTCTCAAGTGCGTGCGGGTCTGCGAGGCCGGGGCACTGTCGCGACGGAGCTCCTGAGGGTCGCCTCCCGCCTCGTCCGTTTGCCTTCTCCGCCGCGGGGAATCCGAGAGGCACGACCCCGGAAGGAGAACGCCATGCCCGAGAGCCCGACCCGTCAGCTGGCCGACGAGCACGAGTACGTCCTGCTCGTGGTCGGCGCGATGGATGCTGAGGCCGCCCGCATCGAGGACAGCGGCACGATCGACGTGGGGCGCGTCAGCCAGATGGTCGACTTCACGCGCAACTTCACCGACGGCGATCACCACACCAAGGAGGAGAACCTCCTCTTTCCGCTGCTCGAGGAGCGAAGCCCGGCCGCCGGCGGCACGATCAGCGTCCTGCTCAGCGAACACGAGGCCGCGCGCGAGTGCATGCGCGCCATCAGCGCGGCCCTGCCCGACGCGGGCGGTCCGGACGAGGAGCGCGCCGCGGCCGGCCGGGGCGTGGTCGTCGAGAACCTCCGGCTGTACGCCTACCTGCTGCCGCTGCACATCGGCAAGGAGGACACCGTCCTCTTCAAGCTCACCGAGGACCTGCTCAGCGCCCAGGAGCAGGAGATCCTCGCCCGGGAGTTCGAGGACATGGGCAAGGCGCCGGGGGCGAGGGAGGTCACCGAACGCTACCACCGCCTCGCCCACGACCTCGCGGAGGGCCACGCGCGGGCGTGACGGCTCTGACGCCGTCTCGCTCGTACGAGGTGCAGAGTGGAACAGCGCAGTATCGGCAGCCTGACGGTCTCGCTGGCCGGGCTGGGCACCAACAACTTCGGTCGGCGGCTGGACGCGGCCGAGACCCGCAGGGTCGTCGAGGCCGCCCTCGCCGCCGGCGTCACGCACTTCGACACAGCCGACATCTACGGCGACGGGCTTTCGGAGGAGTACCTGGGCCGAGCGCTGGGCCGCCGCCGTGATGAGGTCACGATCGCCTCGAAGTTCGGCTACCACGGAGCGCCGAGGAGAGCTCGTGGTCAGGAGGACTGGGTGCCCTACGGGCTGGAGGCGACCCTGCAGCGTCTCGGTACGGACCGGCTCGACGTCTTCTACTACCACAAGCCCGACCCGCGGACGCCGCTGCTCGAGACGCTGCGGGTGCTGAACGGGCTGGTCGATCGAGGGCTGGTGCGCGAGCTCGGCTGCTCCAACTTCACGGCGGCGCAGCTCGAGGAGGCGGCACGAGCGGCGCGGGAGCACGGTCTCCGCGGGTTCGCGGTGGTCGAGAACCGCTACAGCGTGCTCGAGCGCGCACCGGAGAAAGACGGCGTACTGGCCGTGGCGCGTGGGCTGGGGCTGGCCTTCGTCCCCTTCTACCCGCTGGCCTCCGGCCTGCTCAGCGGCGCCTACCGGCGAGGGCGGCCGACGCCGCGCGTCTCCCGCCTCGGCGATGGCCGCCCGGCCGAGGAGGTGGTGGGCAGGGACCGTCTCGACGTGGTCGAGCGCCTGGCCGCCTACGCCGAGGCGCGCGGTCATACGCTGCTCGAGCTCTCGCTCTCGTATCTGGCCGCGCACGCACCGGTGGCGACGGTGATCGCGGGCGCGACGTCGGCGGAGCAGGTCGCCGCGAACGCCGCGGCCACCGGCGAGTGGGCGCTCACGGCCGGGGAGCTGGACGAGGTCGTCGCGCTCCTCGCCTGAGCTCGTGCCGGGTCCTCCACGGCGCGTCCACAACGGCCGTCGCAACGGCGCGGCCGCACGCGGGCAAGCAGTCGGTATGGCGGGTCGAAAGGCGCGAAGGTGAGCGAACAGCCGGTGATCCTGGTCGTCGACGACGACATGGTCGGTCTGACGATCACGGAGCAGGAGCTCCGCAAGCGGTACGGCCGCGACTATCGCGTGCTGGGCCGGCAGTCGGCGACGGAGGCGCTCGAGGAGCTCCGTCGGTTCAAGGATGCCGAACAACCGGTCGCCCTCATCCTGGCCGACCAGCACATGCCGGAGATGGAGGGCCGGGACTTTCTCGGCGAGGCGCGCGGCATCGACCCGGTGGCCAAGCGCGTGATGCTCGTCTCCTGGGGCGATCGCAGCGCGCCCGAGGCCATCCTGACCGGGTGCGCCGTTGGACAGATCGAGTTCTTCGTCACCAAACCTTGGCACACGGCGCCCGACGAGCGGTTCCACCGCGAGGTCGCCGGGTTCCTCTACGAGTGGTCCCGCCTGCAGCGTCCCGTTTACGAGGCCGTGCGCGTGGTCGGCGAACCCTGGGCGCCCCGCTCGCACGAGCTGCGCGACATGCTGGGCCGGAACGGCGTGGCCTTCGGCTTCTACGACGCGGCGACCGACGAGGGCCGAGAGGTGCTGCGGGACGCCGGGCTCGATGAGCCGCCTGAGCTGCCTGTCGCCGTCGTCTTCGGCGGTCGCGTGCTCGTCGACCCGACCAACCGCGATGTGGCGGAGGCCCTCGGTGTGCGCAGCCGGCCCTCGTCCGACGAGTGCGACCTGCTCGTCGTCGGCGCCGGCCCGGCCGGCCTCGCCGCCGCCGTCTACGGCTCCTCGGAGGGCCTGAGCACGGTCGTCCTCGAGCGTGAGGCCCTCGGCGGCCAGGCAGGCCAGAGCACCATGATCCACAACTACCTCGGCTTCCCCGCCGGCATCTCCGGTGACGAGCTCACCTTCCGTGCCTACGAGCAGGCGTGGCAGTTCGGGGCCGAGTTCCTGTTCTCCAACGAGGCCACCTCGCTGGTCAGCGACGGTGACGCGCTCGCAGTCGGCCTCGCGGACGGCTCGGCGGTACGCGCACGCGCCGTCATCCTCGCGATGGGCGTGACGTACCGCCGACTGGCCATGCCGCGCCTCGACTCGTTCCGCGGCTCGGGCGTCTTCTACGGCTCGGTGTCCTCGGAGGCGAGGTCGCTGCGCGACCTTGACGTCTTCATCGTCGGAGGTGGGAACTCCGCGGGCCAGGCCGCCATCCATCTGGCCAAATACGCCCGCCGGGTGACCCTGGTCATGCGCGGCGACGGTCTCTCCGACTCCATGTCGCGGTATCTCGTCGGGTTCCTCGAGAACGCCGACCGGGTCTCGCTGCGCCCGCACACGATCGTCGTGAACGGCGACGGCGACACCAGACTGCGCAAGCTGACGCTCGAAGATGCCGAGAGCGGCGACCGCGAGGTGGTGCCCGCCGACGCGCTGTTCGTCATGATCGGCGCCGATCCGCACACGAGCTGGCTGCCGCCGGAGATCGCGCGGAACGAGCACGGCTACCTGCTCACGGGCGCCGGCGCGCTGGAAGACGATGGCGCCGGCGGCCGCCCGGGGTGGCCGTTGATGCGGACCCCGCTCGCGCTGGAGACGAGCATGCCCGGCGTGTTCGCGGCGGGAGACGTGCGCGCCGAGGCGGTCAAGCGGGTGGCCTCGGCGGTCGGCGAGGGTGCGGTAGCCGTTCGCCTTGCACAGCAGCATCTGGCCGCGAGCCCGGTGCGCCGCGCGGCCTGACCGCGGACGCCCGTTCCACCCGACGTTCACCCAACGTGATGTTTGCCGATTGCCGGATGAGGTAGTTGGACTGAAACTGTCCGCTTTTCACCTCCCCAGGGAGCCTCCCATGACCGAAGAACCTTCCCCGCCGGCGGCGGAGGTCGCGTCGTTCGAGGACGCGGAAGCCGACGCGGCGACCATGGATCGTGCCACCCATGTGCCACGCCGACTCGGCCTCGCGCTCGTCGTGATCGCGGCGGCGCAACTCATGATCGTCCTCGACGCCACGATCGTGAACGTGGCGTTGCCTCACATCCAGAGAGCCCTCGGGTTCAGCGGGACGGGGCTCGAGTGGATCGTCACCGCCTATTCGCTGGCTTTCGGCAGCCTGCTGCTGCTCGGCGGTCGGCTGGGCGACATCTACGGGCGCCGGCGGGTGTTCATCACCGGCGTCCTCCTGTTCTCAGTGGCATCACTCGCCGGCGGCTTCGCCAACTCCGAGTGGTGGCTGCTCATCTCCCGCGCCATCCAGGGCGCCGGGGCCGCGCTCGCGGCGCCCACGGCCCTGGCGCTCATCGCGACGACGTTCCCGATGGGCACGCAGCGCAACCGGGCGCTCGGCGTGTGGGCCGGCATGGCGGGCGCGGGCGGGGCCATAGGCCTGCTGCTCGGCGGCATCCTGACCACGTACGTCTCGTGGCGCTGGGTCTTCTTCGTCAACGCGCCGATCGGCATCACCGTCGCCGCGCTGGCTCCGATCGCCCTGGTGGGTGGCGGGCGCCTGAGCCGCAAGCTCGACATCCCCGGGGTCATCACGAGCACCGCCGGCCTGGCTCTGCTGGTCTACGGCCTCACGCATGCGGCCGCGGGACAGGACGGCGTCTCTCACTGGGGCGACTGGGTGACCATCGCCTCGCTGGCCGGCGCCGCGGCACTGCTCGTCGGGTTCGTCTTCATCGAGCGGTGGGTCAAGGAGCCCGAGCTCGACCTGAACCTGCTGAAGTCCCGCCGCCGCTCCGGCGCCTACATCATGATGCTGCTGCTCGGCACGGCGCTGTTCGCCGTGTTCTTCTTCCTGACCCTCTACGTGCAGACGGTCTGGGGCTACAGCGCGGTGAAGGCCGGCGTCGCGTGGCTGCCCTTCCCGATCGCGCTGATCGCCATCAACATCACGGTGGCGCGCGTGCTGGTGACCAAGGTCGGCGTGCGCCCGCTGCTGATGATCGGACCACTGTGCGCCGGGATCGGGTTCATGTTGCTTTCCCGCCTGTCGGTCACCGGCAGCTACTGGGTCAACATGTTCGGACCGATGATGCTGGTCGCGCTCGGCATGGGCCTGATGTTCGTGCCGCTGACGTTGATGGTGGTCTCGCACGTCCGGCACGACGAGGCGGGCGCCGCCTCCAGCCTGCTCAACATCGGCCAGCAGGTCGGTGGATCCATCGGGCTGGCGGCGATCGGCACCATCGCCTGGACGTCCGTGGCGCACTCGGTGCGGAGCTCGCTGGCCGCGGCGGCGGCCGCCGGAGCGGCCGGCGGCGCGGCGCAAGGCGCCGCTGGTGGAGCGGCCGGCGGAGCGAGCGGAGCCGCCAACTCGGTCGCCAGCCTGCCGCCGGCGATCCTGTTCCACGGTCTCACCGTCGGGTTCTCGACCGGGCTGATGATCGCCGGCATCGTCGCCCTGAGCGGTTTCGTCGTCGCCATCTTCACCACGTGGACGCCGGGCGGGTTCCGGCTGCGATCGTCCCGGCATGACCGCGAACCCTCGTGCGACGAGGTGCTCGGCACCTGCGACCCCGGTGTGATCGCGCCGGCTGACGGCTGAGGCAGCGGACCAGCATCGCCCCAGACGGGCGCGAAAAGGCCGGCGGGGCAATCGCCCCGCCGGCCTTTCTTCGTGCCCTCTTGACGGACGGCGCACCCGGGCGTACAGTGAGCGTCGTTTGTGACAGCGAACATTGTTCACCAGTGCGGACGACGTTCACGAGGAGGGCCGGGTGCATCAGGACCACTACGATCACCACGCGCGACGCGTGGAGCGCAGGGCCGAGCGGCACGAGCGCCGCGGCACGCGCCGTGAGCGGCGCCACTCGCAGACGCGCGACGAGATCCTCGCCGCGGCGCGCGAGGTGCTGGCGGAGCGCGGCGTAGCGGACCTCTCGCTGCGCGAGATCGCGCGGCGCGCCGACTTCAGCCCCGCCGCGCTCTACAAGTACTTCGACAACAAGGACGAAGTCATCGGCGCGCTGGCCGACGGCGCCATGCACGCGCTCGTCGAGGCCTTCACGGCGGTGCCCGCCGACCTGCCGCCCGACCGCCGCGCCGTCGAGCTCGGGGTGCTCTACCTGCAGTTCTCGCGTGACCATCCCGCGGACGTGGCCGTCATCGAGATGCACGAGTCGACGGCCCATCCGCAGCCGCTGACCGACGACCATGCGGCGCTCGAGGAGGCCGTCGTCGGGGTCTTCCGCAACGGCCTCGACGCCGGCGTCTTCACCGGCGGTGAACAGGAAGCGGAGATGATGGCGTACGGCGCCTGGGCGCTGGTGCAGGGCCTCGCCCGCTTCGAGCGCGTCCAGCGGCCGGCGGTCTCGGACAAGGTGAAGACCCATCAGCGCGATCTGCTGACGATCTATGTGAACGGACTCAAGACGGACTGGTCGCCGGAGGGGTGACCGGTCCGCGTGTGACCTGGAGGAAGCCATGACCGACTTGAGACGCACCAAACGCGTGACCCTGGGCACGATGTGCTTCGCCCTGTTCATGGTCATGCTCGACAGCACCGTGGTGAACCTGGCGCTGCCGACGATCCAGACCAAGCTGAGCGCGAGCATGACGGAGCTGCAATGGATCGTCGACGCCTTCGTGCTCGCGCTCGCCAGCCTGCTGCTCACCGGCGGCACGCTGGGCGACATGTACGGGCGCCGCAAGGCCTTCGTCCTCGGCGTCGCCCTGTTCACGGGCGGGTCCGTCGTCTGCGCCCTGGCGCCGTCGACCAGCGTGCTGATCGCCGCCCGCGTGTTCCAGGGAGTGGGCGGCGCGCTCATGATGCCGAGCACGCTCTCGATCCTGACCAACACGTTCACCGATGCGGCCGAGCGCGCCCGTGCGATCGGGCTCTGGGCGGGCATCTCGGGCCTCGCGCTCGCGATCGGGCCGCTGGTGGGCGGGTGGCTGGTGGACAACCTCGGCTGGCAGAGCATCTTCTGGATCAACGTGCCGATCGGCGTCATCGCCATCGCGCTCGCCCTGCGCTTCGTGCCGGAGTCGTCCGACAAGGCCGGCCGCAGTCTCGATCTCGCCGGCCAGGTGACGGCCGTCCTGGGCCTGGCCGCGCTCACCTACGCCTTCATCGAGGCCAACACCTACGGCTGGACGTCCGCCCGCATCCTCACGTCCTTCGCCGTCGCTGCGGTCTCGCTGGTGGCGTTCATCGTCATCGAGCTGCGCGGCAAGACGCCGCTCCTTCAGCTCAAGTTCTTCCGCAACTGGACGTTCAGCGGGGCGAACCTCGTGGGCGTCATCGTGAGCTTCGGGTTCTTCGGCGTGGTCTTCTTCCTCTCGCTGTTCCTGCAGGAGGTGCAGGGCTATTCCCCGACCAGAGCCGGCGTGCTGCAGCTGCCGTCCACGCTGGGCGTGATGACTGCGGCGATCGTCTCCGGGCGCGTCGTGGGCCGCATCGGCTCCCGTCTGCCGATCACCCTGGGGCTCCTGATGACGGGCGTGGGCCTGCTGTTCCTGACCGGCATCCAGCCGGACGCCAGCTACTCCTCGTTCTGGTACTGGCTCCTGCTCATGGGGCTCGGGGTCGGGTGCATCATGGCTCCCATGACGTCTGCGATCATGGGCACAGTGCCGCCGGCGCGCGCCGGGATGGCATCGGCGACCTCCAACACCATGCGCCAGGTGGGCGGGGTGTTCGGCATCGCCGTGCTCGGCAACATCGTGACGCACGTGTTCAAGAGCGACCTGACGACGGCGCTGGCCGCGTTCCACCTGCCGCCGGCCATGGCGGCGCGGATCACGGCCATGGCGGGCCAGGGGCGTCAGTCGGCATCGTCGCACGGCGTCCCCGGGGTCGACATGGCTGCACTCGGGCGGACCATCAGCCAGTCGTTCACCAACGGCATCCACACGGCGCTCTGGGTCTCCGGGATCCTGCTGCTGATCGGAGCGCCGATCGCCTTCTTGACCATCCGCTATACGGCTCCGCACCACGTGGAGGAGCGGATGCGGGCGGCGGCCGGGGATGACCTCGCCGCCGAGCCGCTGGCCGATCTCCCGGAGGGAGCCAACTGATGACTCAGACAGCCCACACCCACGACGTCTGTTCGGCTGAGCATGCCGGCTGGCTCAGTACCCCAGTACGGCGGCTGATCACAGATCCCCGCCGCATCCTTCGAGGTCTCGTCCGGCCCGGCGACCACGTCGTCGATCTGGGATGCGGCCCGGGGTTCTTCACACTGCCGCTGGCCGCGGCCGTCGGCGAGCAGGGGCAGGTCATCGCCGTAGACCTGCAGCCGGCGATGCTCGAGAAGTTGCGCGAGCGGGCCTCCCGCCAAGGGGTGGTCGAGCGGATCCGGCTGCACCAGTGCGCTGCCGAATCGCTCGCACTAGACGAGTCGAGCGCCCTGGACTTCGCGCTCGCCTTCTGGATGGTGCACGAGGTGCCGGACGCGCCGAGGTTCTTCCGTGAGGTGGCCGCGGTGCTGCGGCCCGGGGGGTCGCTGCTGCTCGTGGAGCCCAAAGGGCACGTCGGCTCGAGTGAGTGGGCCGCGACGCTCGATGCCGCGAGGGTGGCAGGCCTCGTCGTCGTCCAGCCGCGGCGAGTCGCTCTCAGCCGCGCAGCCCTGCTTGAGAAGACGGGCTGACGCGGCGGGCGCGGATCGGGCGCGACGAGGGCGGGGAGGCCGGAAGGGCCTCCCCGCCCTCCTTCTCGTTCCGGCCGTATTGCCGCCCGGCCTGTGTCAGGCCGCGTCGCCGTCCGGCCCCACCAGCTTCCAGCTGGCCTGCCAGCTCCAGCCGTTCTTCATCTGCAGCGAGATGTTCAGCCAGGCCATGCCCTCGAGGTACCGGGCCATCGCCAGCGGGCCGGCGTCCACGGGGTTGAAACCGATGTCGGCGAGCAGCCCGAGCACGGCCTGCTTGGCCTCCTCGTCGTCGCCGGCCGCGTAGCCGTCCGCGCGCAGGCCGCCGGCCACGTTGGGGTCGGCCTGCCGCGCCGCGAACGCCGTGTTGAACGCCTTGACAACGCGTGCGCCCTGCGCCTTGCGCTGGATCTCCTCGGCGCCCGACGAGCCGTTGGTCGCCAGCCCCGAGTAGTCCGGCTTGAGCGGGTTGGTCGCGTCGACGAGGACCTTGCCGGCGAGCTGCGAGCCGAGCTCTCCGAGGACCTCGTCCACCGCCGTGTAGGGGATGGCCAGGATGACGACGTCCGCTCCCTCGACCGCCTCGCGGTTGGAGGCCGCCGCCCGGGCCCCCGACTCCCGCGCGGCGGCGATGGCCGAGTCGCCCTTGGCGGAACTGAGGGTGACGCTGTGACCGGCCCTGGAGGCAGAGCCGGTGATGGCCTTGCCGACGTTGCCTGCTCCGATGATCGCGATGTCCATGGTGTCCTCCCAAGGAGTGAGACGTCACAAGTCGTTGCTTCTGCAACAATTCTCTCCGGGACTATTTCATCTGAAACATGGGTATCACCAAGCCATGACAACGGCACAGCCAACAGCAAGCAGGAACCAGACACGGGAGCGCGAGCGCGCGGCGGTCGAGCTCTGGTCTGAGCTCACACGCCTCACCGGCGCGGTCCGCGGCTCCCTCGAGGCGCATCTGGACGGCGCCACCGGGCTTCTGCCGGAGGAGGCCGACCTGCTCGTGCTCCTCGCGGAGGCGCCCGAGCAGCGGCTGCGCATGGCGGACGTGAGCGCGGCCCTTCGGCTGAGCAAGAGCGGTGTCACGCGGCTCGTCGACCGGCTTGTGGAGCGCCACCTGGTCGTGCGCGCCCCGTGCCCCAAGGACCGGCGCGTGATCTACGCCGGGCTGACGGAGGACGGCCGGCGGGCGGCGGCAGCCGCGGCACCGGCCCTCTCGGCCGGCCTGGCCGAGCTGCTGGCCGGCCGTCTCAGCCCGGCGGAGCTCACGGACCTGACAGAGTCTCTGCGCCGTCTCACGCCCGTGCCGCGCACGGGTGTGCCCGCAGGCGCGGACGCCTGACCCGTACCCGCCGGCGCGACCGCACCGAACCGAACATCCGGAGTCCATCATGGCGACCACTCAGCAGACCACGGCCGAGTCGCTCGAGTACGGCCCGCCCGCGCTCGACCCCGGCACCGACATCGGCCACGTCCACCTCAAGGTCTCGGACCTCGACCGCGCGCTGGCGTTCTACCAGGGCGTGCTGGGGTTCGAGCTGACCGGCCGCCTTGGCGACCAGGCAGCGTTCGTCTCCGCCGGCGGCTACCACCACCACATCGGCCTCAACACGTGGGAGTCGCGCGGAGGCTCTCCACCGCCGCGTGGGACGACCGGCCTGTACCACGTTGCCATCCGCTATCCGACGCGGGCGGCGCTGGCGCGCGCGCTGCGCGCGCTGGTCGAGCGCCGGTATCCCATCGAGGGCGCGTCCGACCATGCCGTCAGCGAGGCCATCTACCTGCACGACCCGGACGGCAACGGCATCGAGCTGTACTGGGACCGCCCCCGCGACGAGTGGCCGGTCAACGCGGACGGCAGCTACGCCATGGTCGTCGAGCCGCTCGACCTGCGCGGTCTGCTCTCCGAGGCCGACAGGGACTAGGCCGGCGCCGCTGCGCCGGCCGGCCCGGCCAGGGGCGGCGCCGGCGCCGCGTCACTCCGCCAGCGGCGCCTGGTCCCACTCGGACGGCGTGTACACCACGCCCGGCTCGGCGCCGAGAGCGAGCATGACGGTGCCGGCCTCCCTGGCGACCACGCCGCGCACGGTGGCCGGGTCGCGCACGTAGAGGAACGTTCCGGCCGGCGCGTCGATCTCCTCGCCGTCCACGCGGTAGGTCGCGTGGCCGCTGAGGATGACGAACAGCTCCTCGTGGCGCGTGCCGGCGTCGTCCACCTCGGTGTGGTCGTGGGTGAGCATGGCGCCGTCCGCCGTGGCCCTCGCGGCGTTGGCGCCGAACGAGCCGATGCCGAAGTAACGGCGCACGGGCTTCCACTCGGTGTCCGGTCCCTCGTCGGACTCGAAGGGGATGTCGTCGATGTGGGCGACCTTCCACGTCTTGCCCTCGCTCGGTCCCGCCATGGTGTGCCTCCCAGTGGTCGTCACGGTCTGGCCGCAGTCTACAGCGCGCGGAGGGGCGGGAGGCCCTCCCGGCCTCCCACCCCGTCCCGCGGCTACGTTGTCGGTGCGTCAGTGCGCGACGCGGGCGAGCACGTCGGCGGTCCCGAGCTTGACGTTGTCCGGGAGCATGGTGCCGAAGGTGCCGTTCACGGCGCCCATGGCCGTCGTGTTGAGGGTGACTCCGACGTTCTTGATGCTCACGAACGCGCGGCCACCCTTGGTGAACTTCTTGATCTGGGCGCTGCCCAGGTCGAGGTCGGCGATAGCGAGCCGCTTGCCGCCGTTGACCACTGCGGTGAGGTTCGGGCTGCCGGTCACGTTGATTGTGAACTTGGCGAGGCTGAGAGCCTTCCAACCCATACCGTCACGCTGGGCCAGCAGGATGCCGCCGGAGTGACGGATCGAGCCCGCGAGCGTCTTGGCGTCGACTTTGCCGCCGGTGACCGGGAAGGTGAAACGCGCGGCGTCGGACGTGGGAGCGATGCTGCTGGGCGCGATCGGCAGTGGGATGAGGCCGGCGCCGAAGAGGGTGGACGTCGTGCCGGGGTCGGTGGTCAGCGCGGTGCGCACGCCGTCCAGCCTGACGTTGGCGGCCCGTGCCTGCGGAGCGACCGCGAGCACGAGCAGACTGAGGGCGAGCACGAGTGCGAGGCCGAGAAGGCCGAGGCCCGCCGGACGGCGTATGGCTATGCTTGAAGTCTTCATTGATGGCACCCCTTCTTGGATGGATCGGCTGCCGCCGGTGAAAGGCGGTCTTTGGTGTTGACGCCGTCTTTGTACCCGATGTAAAGTAACTCAACCATGAAGTAACTTTACAAAGAAGGGGGCGCTTTGGGAGGCGAGCAGGAAGAGTGCACGGCCATGGACGTGGCGATGGCGGTGCGTGGTCTGGACCTGATGATGTCGCAGATGCACCTCGAGATGTCCGAGCGCTTGGGTCTCTCAGCGGCAGAGCTCCTGGCGCTCGCGCACCTGTCGCTCTACGGACCCCTCGGTCCGACCGAGCTGACGCACCGGCTGCACATGACGACCGGCGCGATGACGGCGATGCTGGACAGGCTCGCGGACCGCGACTACGTCGTCCGCGAGCCCCACGAGACCGACCGCCGGCGCCTCACGGTCCGCCTCACGAAGAGCGGCCGTGACCGGATCTTCACGCAGGTGCACGGCATGGCCTCCGGCGTGGTCGCTGCCTCGGAGCGGCTCGACCCTGAGCAGCGCCGGACCGTCGTCGCATACATCCAGGAGGTCGCAGGTCTGGTCAGCGCGCCGGCCGAGTGACCGGCGTGAACGGGTGAGGCCGGCCGCCGACGGGGAAGAACCGGCACATGCGTCGTGCTACTGATATCGGAGGGCTGGTCGCGACCGTGGTGGGCACCGAGGCGGTCGGCGGGTTGAGCGCTCTCGCGGCCGGCGGCGACTTCAGCTCCTACTTCAAGGCGCTGCGCAAGCCGCCCGGCACGCCGCCTCCGGCGGCCTTCGGCCCGGTGTGGGGCACGCTGTACCTGCTCATGGGCGTCGCCGCCTGGCTGGTGTGGCGCGAGGGCCTGACGCGCAAGACCGTCCTCGCGCTCGGCCTGTTCGCCACGCAACTCGTGCTCAACTTCGCCTGGTCGCTCATCTTCTTCGGGCAGCACCGGCTCGGCGCGGCCCTGCTGGAGATCGCGGTCCTCTGGCTGACCATCCTGCTGACCATCGTCACGTGCTGGCGCGTGCGCCGCGCGGCAGGCGCGCTGCTGCTGCCGTATCTCGCCTGGGTGAGCGTCGCCTCGTACCTGAACGCGGGCGTGTGGTGGCTCAACGGCGGCGCGACGGCTGCCGGGTCGGGCTGAGAAGGGGCAACCTGATGGAGTCCGTCTGGGACTACCCGAGGCCGCCGCGTGTCGAGGCGAGCTCGCGGCGCGTGCGTGTGGAGTTCGCCGGCAGGGTGATCGCCGAGACGACCCACGCCTACCGCGTGCTCGAGACCAGCCACCCGCCTGTGTACTACATCCCGCCGGAGGACGTGCGCAGTGAGTTCCTCCGGCCGAGCCGGCGGCACACCTTCTGCGAGTTCAAGGGCCAGGCGAGTTACTACGACCTCGTGGTTGGCGACCGGGAGGTCCGCGACGTCGCCTGGTACTACCCCGACCCCGAGGCGCGGTTCGAGGTCATCCGCGACCTCGTCGCCTTCTACCCGGGCCGGGTGGACGCCGTCTGGCTCGACGACGAGCAGGTGGTGGCGCAGGCCGGCGACTTCTACGGCGGCTGGATCACCTCGGAGATCGAGGGGCCGTTCAAGGGCGGGCCCGGGACGACCGACTGGTGACCGGGGCGACGGAAAGGGCGGGGCCGCTGGGCGGCCCCGCCCCTTTTTGCGTCGTCGTGTTCCTCTCGGCGGCCGCGATCAGTGAGCGGTGGGGACCTTCGGCGCCCGCTCGTCACGCCATCCTGCGCCGACCGATCAGTAGTCAGTCAGGCGCTTGGGGTCGTCCGGGCCGCCGACGATCTGGGGCGCCTGGGACCGGAGCTCGAGCAGCTTCTGCTTGAGCTCCACCTGCAGGCGCCCGATCTCGCCCTCGGCCTGCACCCGTCGGGCGCGGCCTTCCTCCTGGATCTGGATGGTCTCCTCGAGGGTCGCGATGAGGTCGGCGTTGACCTTCTGCAGCGTCTCGACGTCGACCACTCCGCGCTCCACCTCGCGGCCGACCTTGGCCGAGCCCTCGCGGAGGAGCTCGGCGTTCTTGGCCAGGAGCTCGTTGGTCGTGTCCGTCACCTGCTTCTGCAACTCGGCGGCCTTCTGCTGCCGGTACAGGCTGATGGCGATCACGATCTGGTTCTTCCACAGCGGGATCGTCGTGAGGATGGAGCTCTGGATCTTCTCGACCAGGTTCTGGTCGTTGCCCTGGATCAGGCGGACCTGCGGCGCCGTCTGGATGGCGATCATGCGCGTGAGCTTGAGGTCGTGGAGCCGGCGCTCGAACCGGGTCGCGGCCTGCTGCAGGTCGGCCAGCCGCTGCGCGGCCATGACGTCGTTGCTGGCCGCGACCTCCGCCTCGAGCGCCGGGATCTTGACCGTGTGCAGCTCGGTCATCGCCTGCTCGCCGGCGGCGATGTAGACGTCGAGCTGCTTGAGGTAGTCGAGGTTGAGCTCGTACATCTTGTCGAGCACGGTCATGTCCTTGAGCAGCGCCATGCGCGAGCGCTCGAGCGCGTCGATGATCTTTTCGAGGCTGGTCGCGACCTTCTGGTACCGGGCCGAGAAGCGTTCGAAGGTGTTGGCGAAGCGGCCGATGATCGGGATCCTGGCCTTGCCGGAGTCGACGGCGAGGGCGTCGACGTCGATCTCACGCACCTTCTTCAGGAGGTCCTGCAGCGCCTCGCCGCCGGAGCCGGCGTCCTTGTTGCGCACGTCGCCGAGCAGTGAGTCGGCGAAGTTGGCGATACGGCTCTGGGCCGGGAGGCCGTAGGCGAGAACGGCCTGCGAGTCGCTCACGTCGACCTGCTTGCTCAGCTCGGCGACCCTCTGGAGGTCCGCCGGCGTGAGCGGGCCGGCCGCCGGCTGGTCGCCGGCCGGCCGAGCGGCCGCGGCGACCTCCGCCGAGGCGTCGGGCACGGCCGGGACGCCGGCGGTGGTGGAGTCGGGCGCCGACTGCGGCGCGTCCTGCTTCTGGATGTCGTCGCTCATGACGCCTCCTCTTCCGGCGTACACGAGCGGGCCTCCGCAGGCAGACCGCTCATGACGCCTCCTCTTCCGGCGTACACGAGCGGGCCTCCGCAGGCAGACCGCTCATTGCAGCTCGCCGGTCGTCTGGGTGTACATGGTCTCGCTGCGCACCGTCCGCTCGAGCAGCTCGATCTCACTGTCGAGGTCCAGGGCGCGGTTCTCGAGCACGTTCGCGAGCTGGCGGTCGAAGGCCTCCTGCACCACCTTGAGGGAGGCCTCGGCTCTCGCCAGCGTCTGGTTGATCTCGGGGGTGGAGGCGCCGCGCCGAGAGAGGTTCACATAGCCCTCCACGATGCGCTGCGCAGCGTCCAGGTAGTACGTCAGGAAGCCGCGCGCGGCGTCGAGCTTGCGTGGCTGCGCGGCCAACTCGGCGATGATCTGGTCGGCGGTGCCGCACAGGCCGATCACCTCGTCGCGCACGGCGGGCTTGCCGATGCCGCTTGCCGTGCGCAGGATCGCGTCCACCTGGCGGCGCGCCGGCTGCAGCGCCTCCGCGGTGCGCTCGTCGATGTTCCTGGGCAGTGCGGGCCGCGCCCCAGCCGCTAGTTCCGGTGGCTGAGGCGCGGCGGGCAGCGACCTCGGCGAGGCGTCGCCGAACATGATCGCCCGGTAGTACGGGCGGATGGACAGAGCGTGCACCACCGACAGCGCCGAGACCGCCAGCTGCAGCAGCAGGAACGGCCAGACGGGCAGCGCCGTGGCCGCGGCCGTGATCGTCAGCAGGAGCGGCACCAGATACGCGAAACCCGCGAGGATCCAGGGCGTGTGCCGAGCGCGCACCCCGACGTAGACGAATCCCAGCCAGTTCATGAAGCCGAGCGTGAACGTCCAGAGGATCCACGCGGAGTGGCGCCACCACCAGCGGAACCGGGCGCGAGGCTTGCCCTCGTCCAGGACCTCGCCGACGAGCACGTCCGGCTCGGACTGGGGCTTGAGTTGCTGGACGTCCCTGACGGCGAGAGCGGGGTGACCGTTCTGGCATTCGCCGTAGGGCGTGAGCCAGACCCAGCGTTGACAGACTGTGCAGTAGCCGCCGAGCGGCATGGTCGGCCCCCTTGGGGTCGGGATCGTGCTGCCTTGTCCCTTCAGGATAGCCCGCGGACGGCAGTATGGCACCTCACACGGGTCCCGGGTGTAGGCTTTCCCTTCCACGACCAGGAAGCTGCAGCGACCATGCACGACAGAGCGCAGATCCTCCGTATCGCAGTACCGTCGGACGAGCCCGGCGGGCTGGACGCGGCGCGCTCGGGTCGCTTTCGCCGCAGCCCCTGCTTCACCATCGTCGACGTGGTCGACGACGTCGTCGTGGGCGTGCGCGTGGCGCACAACGACAGGCATCGCCACGACCGCGGCCTCACTACGATCCTGCTGCTCGGCGAGAACCTGGTGGACGTCGTCATCGTCGCCGGCATCGGGCGCAAGCCGCTGCTGCACTGCCTGCAGGCCGGCATGCGCGTGTTCAACGGCGAGGACCGGCCGGACGTGCGGTCCGTCGTCGACGCCTACATCGACGCCGAGCTGGTGCCGGTCGGCGGCGTCTCGATGGCGCTGCACTGACGCCGTCGCCGGTGCGGCCGCCCGACCGCGGCGGGTCGCGGGCGTCGGTCACGGCGCCCGCGGGAATACCCCCGGGCACGACAACGACCACCGGGGGTCCACAATGCAGGCGCCCACACAGATCACTCCGTCCGGCCTCGCCGACTACCTCGACGTCATCACCCGCGCCGTCTTCCAGAGCGGGATGAGCTGGCGCGTGGTGGAGGCGAAGTGGGACGGCTTCCACGAGGCCTTCGGCGGCTTCGACCCCGCCACCGTGGCGGCCTTCACCGACGACGACATCGACCGGCTGGCCGCCGACCAGCGCATCATCCGCAACCGGCGCAAGATCGAGGCGACCGTGACCAACGCACAGACTCTGCTGGCGCTCGAGGACGGTCCTGGCGGGTTCGTCGGCTGGCTGCGCGACCGCGGCGACTTCGACGCTACCATCGCCGCGCTCCGCGGGGAGTTCCGCTACCTCGGCGACATGGGCGCCTACTACTTCCTCTACGTCGTGGGCGAGGAGGTCCCGACGCACGAAGAATGGATGCGGACCCACCCGCAGTCCGGAAGGCGATGACCCAGGGAGGTCCCTGTGAATACAGGACGTGGCGAAGGTATCGAGCGGGGTGCCGAAGGTGCACCGCTCAGTACCCAACGTGGCGAAGGTATCGAGCGGGGTGCCGAAGGTGCACCGCTCCGCACCAAGGACGACGCGGAGCTGCGCAGCCGGCTGACTCCGCTGCAGTACGAGGTCACCCAGCGCGAGGGAACGGAGCCGGCGTTCCGCAACGAGTACTGGGACGAGCACCGCGACGGCATCTACGTTGACGTGGTGAGCGGCGAGCCGCTGTTCAGCAGCCGCGACAAGTACGACTCGGGCACTGGCTGGCCGAGCTTCAGACGGCCGCTGCGTCCTGAGGCCGTCACCACGCGCACGGACCACAAGCTCTTCATGCCGCGGACCGAGGTACGCTCGGCGGCCGGCTCGCACCTCGGGCACGTGTTCCCGGACGGGCCCAAGCCGACCGGCCAACGCTATTGCATGAACTCGGCCGCGTTGCGGTTCATCCCCCGCGAGGACCTCGAGGCCGAGGGCTACGGAGAGTACGAGGCCCTGTTCGACGAGCAGAAGAAGGCCGCCGGCGAGTGACCGCCGGCCCCGGCGGCCCGCTCTGTGCACGCCGCGGGAGGATTCCCCAGGAGCCCCGCGGCGCGTACCATTCCGCTATGGGCAGCTACCGCAACGAGGACGAGGCGCTGATCGGCCTCGCTCGCCAGCTCACCGACGCCTACGGCGAGGCGCGCCGGCGCGAGGATCAGGACTTCGCCTGCGACTCCATCTCGGAGTTCCTCTCGGAGTACCGAGGCTCGGCGCCGAGCCAGGCGCTGCTGGCGCTGCTCGACCTGCCGCTGACCGCCGAGACGTACCCCCTGGTGGACGAGGCGCAGACCGAGCTCGCCGCGCGCGGTCCGGCGGTCGTCGAGCTCTTGCTCGAGGCGGTGCTGGGCGAGGTCTACGACCCGGACGGCCCCGCCCCGGAGCGCGCCGCCGAGATCCTGGACATGATGGACCGGCGCGACGCCGCGCAGGGCCTCGTCGAGGTGCTGTGCGGCCGCGCCGGTGACGATGTGAAGGGCGCGGCCGTCGACGGTCTCGCCGCGCTCGGGACATTCGCGGAACCGGCGCTGGCGGCCACGCTGGACGACCCGCGGGGCGGCGAGTGGGCGGAGGCGGCGCTCTCGCAGATCCGCTACGCGCGCGAGCACGGCGGCGCCGCCGACGCCGACGGCGCGCCCGAGGACGAGGAGTTCCGCAGCGGCCTGCGTTCGCTCCAGGAGAGCCTCTCGAGCTGGCTGGGGGCAGGCCCGTACACCGACACCGAAGAAGCTGAGGACGACGCCGACGAAGACGACGCCAGGGGCGACGACGGTGAAGCGAGCGATGAGGACGACGAAGACCGGGAAGCGGAAAGGGCCGGCGACGGGGACGCCGCCGGGAGCGACGAGACCGCCGGCGACGCCAGCGCCCAAGAGACCGCCGGCGACGCCGGCGCCGACCCTGCGACCCCCGCCGGACCCGACCAGCAGGCGGTCGACGACGCCTACGACGAGTTCCTCCGCCGCTACCGGCAGGAGTCAGGAGAAGGGCCCGTGACGTCCTAACGAGCCGCAACGTCGTCTGAACACAGGCTTCACAATCGCTTGGAAGACTGTGCACAAGCCAAGAACGGCTGTGACGGTTGCCCCCCCGACCGTCCGAGGGTTCGGCTGCTGTACGGTGCGCCCCCACCGAGCCGAGCCCGTCAGCCCGGTCGCGTCTTCCTCCTGGCGCCCGGGTGCCGTTGGCCCCCTTTGGGGCACGGCGCTCGCCGCGGCTCATCCCCTTCTCTGAGGCAGGTCCGCAGACCGGAGACCGACCGCAGCCGTCGGCTCGCTCGCGCAGCCCCGCCTCGCCGGCCGGGTCGCTGCTGCTCTCGCAGGTGCCGCCGCCGTGGACGTGAGCCACTCGCGGCAACGGCCGACGTCGCCCGCAGCCCGGCCAGGCGGGAACGTCTGTCCTCGAGTACATCCTCCACAGAGGGAGCAAGCCATGCCTCAGGTGAGATCGCACGGAGCCTGGATCGACTATCTGGACGAGGGACTCGGGGACCCGGCGTTGTTGCTGATGCCGGAGTGGTGCGGTACGAGATCGGCGTTCACGCCGGTGATGAGGATGCTGAGCTCCGATCGGCGGGTACTGGCACCCGACTGGCGCGGTCATGGGGCGTCGCCGCCGGCGCCGCGCGACTTCGGCGCCGACGACCTGCTGGAGGATGCCCTGACGGTGATCGCCGACAGCGGGGCGCAGTCGGTGGTACCCGTCGCGCTGGCCCACGCCGGCTGGGTGGCGATCGAGTTGCGCCGGCGGCTCGGGCACAAGCTCCCGGGCATTGTGGTGGTCGACTGGATCGTGACAGCAGCGCCGGCCTCCTTCCTCTCCACCCTGGAAGACCTGCGCTCCGACGCCGACAGGGACGACGCGGTGGCCGGCCTGGTCCAGCAGTGGCAGGGCGGTGTCCCCTCTCCTCAGCTCGCCGGCTACCTCGCCGAGATGGGCGCGGCCGGCGACGAGATGTGGGAGAGGGCGGCGCGCGAGACCGAGAGTTCCTACGCGCGCCACGGCAGCCCGCTGCGGGCGTTCTCGGAACTGGAGTCGTCCGTGCCGGTACTGCACCTCGTGCCGTCGGGCTCCGGCACATGCTCATTCGCCGAGCAGCGCGCGTATATGGCCGAGCACCATTGGTACCACGCGGCGGAACTGCCGGCGCGCTCGCACTTCCCGCTGTTCGAGGCGCCGGGCCAGGCGACGGTCGAGATCGAGGCGTTCGTGCGGCGCGTCAGCGGGCGGAGCGCCTTCCATCGCGCCGCCTGACGCCCGAGAGCCGTTCTTGCCGGCCGCCGGGCGACCCGGCGGCCGGCCACGGCGCGACCCGAGGGCGGCCTCGCGGCCGGACTACGCGGTCGCGCGCAGCGCGGCCGGCTCTGTCACGCCGAGCACGATGAGCTCGGTGCTGCCGCAGCACGGGCATCCCACTGCGGTGCCCCAGGTCGCGTACAGGGACTCGGGGACGCGGAACTCCTCCGTGCAGATCTCGCAGGCCAGTTCGAGGTAGCTGGGCACGTCCTTCTCCTTCGCCGGAGTGTCGTGGCGAGCACAGTGTGGCTCCCGTCTGTTAGCGTTGCGTGGGAAGTCCCAGTGAAAGGCGTGAGGTCGGGTCGCGCCGGCCGCGACCGGGAGGGAGAACTCGCGATGGGCTGCTGTCTGATCGTCGGTGTGCTGGCGGCGTCGCCGCGCATCATCCTGCTCGGGATGTGGCTGTTCACCGACTACCTCAGCCGCATCGGCATGCCTTTCATCTGGGGGTTCATCGGCTGGATCTTCGTGCCGTGCACGACCATCGCGTACGCCATCGCCGAGAACGAGTTCGGCGGGCTGCACGGGTGGGGCACGGTGATCTTCGCCTGCGGCATCATCCTCGACATCGTGCTGTACACGAGCGGCAACCGCGGGCGCCGGCGCCGCGCCGCGGCCTGACCACGGAGCGCGCAGCGCTCAGGGCGTCCGACGGGGGCCGACCGCGCACGCGGCCGGCCCTCAATCCATCGGCGGGAGGCCGCCGGGAGGGGGCGGCGGCGGAGAGCCGGCGGAGCCGGCCAGCACCGCCGCCGGCCGCAGCCGCCACACGTCTTTGACCAGCAGCACCCAGAAGGCGGCGAACAGGCCGAGGATGCCGGTGACCCAGCACATGGTCGTCACACCGAACGCCTGGGCGAGCGGGCCGGCGATCGCGAGGCCCACCGGCCAGAGCGCCAGCGACGACATCCAGTCCCATGCGGTCACGCGGCCCAGCGATTCCCTGGGGATCTGCGTCTGCAGCGTCGTGTTCCACACCGCCACCAGCACGCCGACGCTGATGCCGCGCAGGCCGTAGACCACGCCCAGCGTCCACGGGTCGCCCCAGATGGCGAAGGCCAGCGGGGTCACCACGGCGGTCGCGCCCGTCAACGTCACCGTCACCATCGGGCGCCGTGGCCGGTACCGCATGGCGACGGCCATGCCGACGATCATCCCGGCACTGAACACGGCCTGGAGCCAGCCCCAGGCGGCCGCTCCGTACCCCTCCTCGCGCAGGCCGAGCGGGCCCAGCACCTGGAACGGCGCGATGACGACGAACAGCACCAGGCACACGCGCAGCAGCATGACCCAGAGCCAGGTGCGCGACCTGACCTCGTACCAGCCCTTCCGCAACTCGGCGAGGAACCCGCGTGCCGCCTCGGTCTTCAGGATGGCCGGCACGTGCAGCGTCGCGAGGAAGGCGGCGCTGACCAGGAAGGTCGCGCCGTCGACGGCGATGGCCCCGCCGGCGCCGATGGCGGCGACCAGCACGCCGGCCACCGCCGGCCCGACCATCCAGCCGAAGTTGTCGCTCATGCCCATCAGCGCGTTGGCTTGCTGGAGGCGGGCGGCCGGCACGATCTGCGGCAGCAGCGCGCCGGCCGCCGGCCGGAAGAACGCCTCGGCGGCGCCGTGACAGGCGGCGAGCACGGCGAGTTGCCACACCTGCGCCGTGCCCGTCAGCAGCAGCACGGCGCCGGTGATCTGGACGGCGGCGCGGATCAGGTCGCTCCCGACCATCAGCCGCGCTCGCGGCACCCTGTCGGCCCACACGCCGCCGACGAGGGCGAGCAGCACCAGCGGGATGCTCTGGCAGGCGAGCACGACGCCGAGATCGGTGCCCGAGCCGGTCAGGTCCAGCACGGCGAACGTCAGCGCGACCGGAGTGATGCCGTCGCCGAACACCGACACCGTCTGGGCGAGGAAGACGTTGCGGAAGTCGCGTGAGCGCAGCAGCCCGGCGCCCTCGCGCAGGCGTGCGGGGATGAGGCGGGACGGGGACATGCCCCGAGTCTAGCTTGGCGCAGAGGACGGCGCAGTCGCCGTGCCCCGCCCTGCGGTAGACTCCTCGCCGACCCGACTTCCGGAGGGAGATGTCCGCGAGCCAAGGCGTTGCGTTCCTGGTGATCGCCGTCGCGGCGGTGCTGGGGTTCTGGGCGCTCTATCGGCGGGCGTCACCGCATCCCGGCATCACTCCGCTCAAGTACGTGACGCACATCCCGTCGGACCTGCCGCCCGCCATGGCCGGCATGCTCCTCGTCCCTCTCATGACGCCGGACAAGCTGGCGGCGACGCTGCTCGACCTGGTGCGGCGCGGCGTGATCGTCATGGAGGCCGCGCCGCCGCCGGCCGCCGGCCGTCCGTCCGGCGACCGCGTGCTGCATCTGCGGCGCGACCGCGTCGCCGCCCTGCGTCCCTTCGAGCAGGACTTCGTCTACGAGCTCTTCGACCACGTCGCCGGGGGGGACGTGGCGTGGCTCGGCCGGGTGCGGGACTGGTGGGCCACGCACCCCGTCACGGCGGCGGCCGCGGAGGAGATCCTGGCGGTGCGGCTGTACCAGGGACTGCTGGCGGAGGGCCTGGTGGACCCTCGTGCCGCCCGCCGCCGGCAGTTGCTCACCGCGTATGGGGTCGTGGTCGCCTGCCTGGTGCTGCTCGGCCCGCTGCTCGGCGCCTGGTCCTTCCTGTTCCTCGTCGTGGGCGGCGCGCTGGTGATGTGGTCGCAGTGCCTGCCTGGCGTGACGGCCGAGGGGGCCAAGGTGCTCGAGCGGTACAAGGGATTCCGGCGCTACCTCCGGGACTATGGGCGGATGGGCGAGAAGCCGGCGGAGGCGGTGGCGGTGTGGGAGGAGTACCTGCCGCTGGCCATCGTGCTCGGGGTCGCCGGGGAGGCGGAGGAGGACGTCGGCCTGAGGCCGGAGTACACGCCGCCGACACCTTCCCTGGACGGGAGCTACGCTGACGAGGCCGAGGGCCTCGCGTACCTGGATATGCGCCGCGAGCAGGACCCGAGTCTGCCGGAGATGACGGTCGTGCACGGGGAGAACGCCGGCCTGCATTTCTCCGGCCCGGTGCGGCCGGCGAGCGTGGCATCGCCGGCCGAGTACCTGCGCCACGTCCGGCGGCACCCGTTCCGGGCGCTGGTGGAGCCGGCGCCGTGGATCCTGCTGCCGTTGGCGATGGCGGTCTTCTACCTCTTCATCTTCGTCGTCGTCAGATGATGTCGCGAGAGGCCGGCGGCCGCGGCGGCCGGGTCGCGTTGCGTGAGCACCTTGAGCCTGAGGGCGAGCCCGATGCGGTCCTGGAAGTCGTCCGCCCCGGCGCCCGAGGCGCGGGCCGCTCAGGATGCCAGCCTGGTGGCGCCGCGCGCCGCCCACAGCGCCATGATCCCGGTGACGGTGGCGAAGCCGAACGTGACCGCGAAGCCGACGCCGAGGGACGAGGCGCTCCAGCCGGTGTTCAGCAAGGAGCGCATCGCGTCGAACACATAGGTCGTCGGGTTGATCGTCGCCGCCACCTTGAGCCAGCCGGTGGTGACGTACTCCTTGGGCACGAAGGTGTAGCTCAGGAAGATCAGCGGGAAGAAGGCGAAGGTCGCCGCCTGGGCCGCCGCGGCGTTCTTCGTCTTCAGCGCCATGAACGCCGCGTACCCGGCGAACGCCATCCCCCAGAGGAAGGCGAGCGCGACGACCAGCAAGAAGCCGCCCGGTCCGGACGCCACCTTCAGCCCCATCAGCAGGGCGATGAGCATCACGAGCACGACCTGTGCGGTCAGGATGACGGCGCTGGCGATCATCGGTCCCCAGATCACCGCAAGCCGCCGCGTCGGCGTCAGCAACAGCTTCGTGAAGTAGCCGTTGTCGATGTCCTTGATCAGCGTCTGCCCGGCGAGCCCGGCGCCGCCGACGGCCGCCGACACGATGCTCACCGGAAGGATGAAGCCGAGGTACGAGCCCTGGAAGCCGGGCAGTTTGGCCACGCTGTTCAGCCCGGCGTTGTAGACGAACAGGAAGAACACGCTGATGGCGATGTTGGGGATGATGGTCGCCGGCTGCCGCAGGGCGTTGCGGATGGAGCGGCCGATGAGGATGAGGATGTCGTTCATGACCGTGCCTCCGCGACTTCCGGGACGTCCGCGGCCGCCTCGTCCACCTCGTGCTCGAGCGCCTCGCCGGTGACGCGCAGGAACACGTCGTCGAGGCTCGGCTGCTCGATGGTCATGCCCTGCAGCCGGACGCCGGCGCCGTCGAGCGCCCGGACCAGCTCCGGCACGTTCTCGGCGGCGCGCCCGAAGTACAGGCGGAGCTCCCGCTCGGCCGCCTGCCGGTTGGGCGCCACGGGCGCCAGCGCGTCGTAGGCGCGCCCGGCGTCTTCACGGGAGCCGAACTGGAGCTCGACCACCTCGTCGCCCACCTGGCGCTTGAGCTCGTCGGGCGTGCCGGAGGCGACGATGCGTCCCTTGTTGATGATGGCGATCTGGTCGGCCAGGCGGTCGGCCTCTTCCAGGTACTGGGTCGTCAGGAAGATGGTCATTCCGAGCTCGTCGTTCAGGCGCCGCACCTCCTCCCAGATGGCGGCGCGGCTGGCCGGGTCCAGGCCGGTGGTGGGCTCGTCCAGGAAGAGGATGCGCGGGTCGTGGACGAGCGCCAGGGCCAGGTCGAGCCGGCGCTTCATGCCTCCGGAGTACGCGCCGGCTCGCTTCTTCGGGTCGACGTCGTCCAGCCCGACGGTCTTGAGCAGGCGTTCTGCCGTCTTGCGCGCCTCGTCGCGCGGCGTGCCGAACAGCTCGCCCTGCAGCACGAGCAGCTCGCGCGCCGTCATCAGCGGGTCGAGGCCGACGTCCTGGAGCGCCACGCCGATGGCCTCCCGCACCTTGCCGCCCTGGCGCTGGACGTCGTAGCCGGCCACCGTGGCGTTGCCGGCGGTCGCGTTCAGGATCGTCGTCAGGATCTTGACCGACGTGGACTTGCCGGCCCCGTTAGGGCCGAGGAAGCCGAAGATCTGGCCGCCGGGGACGTCGAGGTCGACGCCGTCGACGGCGTCGAGCTTGCCGAACCTGCGGCGCAGGCCCTCGGCTCTGATGCTCCGGTCGGCTCCGTCGCCTTTCGTCGTCACGGGAACCCTCCTCCCGTCGATACGCTTCTGCTGCGGTCGGGATTCCCCGGAGCGGGCGCCTGCTAACGAGGCCGCAGGGCGGTCACGGCTCTCGGAGGGGAAGGCCGGGCGGCCCCTGCTCGCGGGGGTGGCCGTTGCGCCTCACGGGTATGACCCCGGCAACGAAGGAGGAGGGCCGCATGCCGATCTTCGAGTGGCGCAGCGTGATGCCCGCGTCCGCCGACGAGGTCTTCGCCTATCACGCCAGGCCGGGCGCGTTCCGCCGGCTGGCGCCTCCGTGGCAGAAGCTCGTGGTGCGCGAGGAGAGCGGCGACGTGACCGGCGGGCGCGTCGCCTTCGACGTCTGGTTCGGCCCCGTCAAGCGGCACTGGGTGGCCGAGACGGGCAGCGCCATGCCGGGCCGGCAGTTCGTGGACCGGCAGGTCGAGGGCCCGTTCGCGGCCTGGGAGCACGTGCACCGGTTCGTGCCCGTCGAGGCGGAGAGGAGCGAGCTGATCGACCATGTCGAGTACCGGCTGCCGGCCGGCGGGTTCACCGATGCTTTCGGTGAGGGCCCGGCCGGCAAGACGCTCACACGCGTCTTCCACTTCCGGCACG